>WPCK01300645.1_pt1 | contig 28086 bp, 26 predicted proteins | sample 5399851 | NCBI WGS metagenome assembly WPCK01 (sample SAMN12869471, study PRJNA574797) | sludge metagenome | isolation source: wastewater treatment of pH11 | place: China:Beijing | collected 2019-05-20 | reverse complement strand
CCATCTTCATTGGTTGCAGTTTGACCATTTCTTGGCCCTGGAAGTGACCGGTTCCGGCCGTTCCGATTGCACCGATGAGCAGGACGGTCAGACCGAATCCGGTGACTGGCCGCCAGACTTCTCGTGCCTCCTTGATTCCGGCTTCAGATCCGTCACGGGCTGAGCGGGTCATCCACCAGATTGCGATGCCCGCGATGAAGGTCCCGGCAAGTAGCCACGAAGAGGTGAGAACGTGCCCGAAGGACCACCAGGTAACGGGGTTTGCGATTAGCTCTATGAAGCCACCGACCCCATCGAGTTCGGCGCGTCCTGTTTGTGGATTGAATACTGCACCAACCGGGTGTTGCATCCAGGCGTTGGCGGAGAGGATCCATAACGCGGACAGGTTCACACCGATTGTGACCATCCAGATCATGGTCAGGTGAACGCCCCTGGAAAGGCGTCCCCAACCAAAGATCCAGAGTCCGAGGAACGTGGATTCCAAGAAGAATGCAAGTAGGGCCTCTATAGCGAGTGGAGCGCCGAAGATGTCGCCCACGTACCGCGAATATTCAGACCAGTTCATTCCGAACTGGAACTCCTGCACGATGCCTGTAGCTACACCCAGGGCAAAGTTGATCAGGAGGAGCTTTCCGAATAACCGAGTCGCCTTCAACCAGGTCTCGTTGCCGGTGCGGTACCACATCGTCTGAAGGATGGCGACGCAAAGCGAGAGGCCGATAGTTAAAGGTACAAGGAGGAAGTGGTAGACGGTCGTGATGCCGAACTGCCACCTCCCGAGCAGTACGGGATCTAGCGCTGTCGATAGGACGTCCATATGGTCCGACCTTTCAATCTGTGTAGATCAGGATTTACGCCTTGAATCTACATCAGAAAACGTACTTTCGAAGACGTTTGTCCTAGATGTATGGAATCACCGTTGTGTCGGACTTCCCGCATTTCACTCCTGCTCTTCTTGTAACGGGTGCGCTACGCTGAGCTTATTGGGCTCCGAAACGCACCTTTCGGCGGATCTTCCATTCCCGGGTTACGCCTGTGCGGGATGGGATACCAGCTAAGCCCACAGAGTTTCCGTCCCAAGCGGGCGAGTATTTGAAGACCTGAGTGTCGAACCCGGTGTGAGGCCCGACACTCACAAATTGGAGAACCTTGAATAGCGAAAACGGGGAACGGACTGTCGAGTCCCCAACTCCAGCGGCAGCACTTTTGTTCCAAGCACCGGAGTTTTCTGCTCCGGTGTTCCAGGCGCCAGTGCGCAAGAATGCCGAACGCCCAGTACGTGACGACGGCGCAGCCCAAAATGAAGCATCTGGTGGCACCGGAACGACGTCCAGGACGTCAAAAGCTCGGAAGACCAAGCCTTCGGCGAAGTCGGGAACAAAGGCTGGAACCAAGAAAGCTCAGGGCAAGAAGACTTCCCCGAACGCTGCTGAGGGGCTAGACGATGGTGCATCTGTGGATGTGGCCTCAAGTGAGTCCGATATCAAGCCCGGTAGAAAGAAGGCGCGTAAGAAAGGTAAGGGCAAGGAGTCTGTCGTCGATGGCGCCAAGCCTAAGAAGGCCGACAAATCCGATGTGACCCGCAGTTCTGATGACTCCGATACCAATCTTTTGTCGGGTGATGCAACTACTGAGGACACTGCCGCTGAGGTAGGTGACGGGATTTCCAGCACTCGCCGACGTCGTCGACGTACACGGTCGGCGGGACAAGGCGATAGCTTGGCGGCCTCCGAAGCTCAGGCAGCGGCTGATCAAGTTCAGGGTCTCAAGGGATCTACACGTCTTGAGGCTAAGCGGATGCGCCGCCGTGAAGGTAGGCGTGATAGCCGACGCCGCCAATCCATCACGGAAGCAGAATTTCTTGCCCGCCGGGAATCAGTGGACCGGGAGATGGTCGTTCGACACCGGGATGGATCCGATCAGATCGCAATACTGGAAGACGACATCCTGGTAGAGCACTTCGTTGCCCGGCGGACTACTCAGTCAATCGTTGGCAACATCTACCTGGGCCGCGTCCAGAATGTTCTTCCCTCCATGGAAGCTGCGTTCATCGATATCGGCCGGGGGCGAAACGCCGTACTCTATGCCGGCGAAGTGAACTGGGACGCCCTGGGCATGGAAGGCAAGCCGCGTCGCATCGAAACAGCGTTGAATGCGGGCGACAAAGTCATGGTTCAGGTGACCAAAGATCCAATTGGTCACAAGGGAGCCCGACTTACCAGTCAGATCACTCTCGCGGGCCGGTACCTGGTGTTCGTTCCTGGATCATCCGTGCTGGGCATCAGCCGAAAGCTCCCGGATACGGGAAGGGCACGTCTCAAGAAACTTCTGCGCCAGATCGTGCCCGAGGACGCAGGGGTGATTGTCCGCACCGCAGCCGAGGGCGCGAGCGAAGAGCAGTTGCGCGACGATGTTGAACGTCTCACCAAGCAATGGGAGTCTATCGAGAAGCGTGCCGAGACCAGCCGCAAAGCTCCGATACTTTTGCGTGGCGAACCCGAGTTGGTTGTTCGCGTCGTTCGCGACCTCTTTAATGAGGACTTCAAGCGTCTGATCGTGCAGGGAGGCGAGACCTGGAAGAAGGTTTCAGACTACGTCGAGGAACTGTCGCCGGAACTCGCGGATCGTTTGGAGCACTGGACAGGGTCTGAGGATGTTTTCCATTCCAAGCGCGTTCAGCAGCAGCTTGCCAAAGCCATGGACCGCAAGGTTTGGCTGCCAAGCGGTGGAACGCTAGTCATTGAGCGCACCGAAGCTCTGACGGTTGTCGATGTTAATACGGGTAAGTTCGTTGGCTCTGGCGGAACGCTCGAAGAGACCGTTACCCGCAACAACCTGGAAGCGGCTGAAGAGATCGTTCGCCAGCTACGACTTCGCGACATCGGTGGAATCATCATCATTGACTTTGTCGACATGGTGTTGGAATCAAACCGCGAATTGGTTCTGCGCAGACTTGTCGAGTGCCTCGGGCGTGACCGTACACGCCACCAGGTCACCGAGATTACCTCCTTGGGTCTAGTCCAGATGACTAGGAAGCGCGTTGGTGAGGGTCTAGTCGAGGCGTTTTCCACCACTTGTGACGAGTGTGAGGGACGCGGGTTCATCGTTCACGATCATCCGGTAGAACCCGGGGGACACAAGCCGTCGAACCGACAGAATCGAGATCTCTCGAGGGGCTCTACGAACGAACGCGAAGAGCAGGGTGGTGTAACAGGTGGAGTGAGTGGATCCCCTGCATCCTTGTCCTCGGATATTCCCGAAGTTACCGAAGACAGGTCGGAGGAGAAACCCGGTAGGAAGAGTAGCCGACGATCCACCGGGACTCCTATCGCACCTGCGCAATCTCCGGAGAGTCACGTAGGCGAGGAGAAGGTTCGCAGTGCATTGAGCGCAATTGCGGCCGCCACTAAGGGGGCAGCCGGAAACTCGGAGGAGCCGGGTGGCGCGCCCGCGGATACCTCGAAGCAAGCGTCGAAAAGGAAGGCAACCAAAGCTACGGCTCCTCAATCGGCGCCTCGCAAGGTGAGTTCCCTTGACCAGATCGAGTTGCCGACCCAGAGAGAAGGGGTGGGCTCCTCTGCGAAGAAGGAGCGTCGACGGGTCACCAAAGCTACTGGGGCTCCCTCGACCGCAACGACGTCCAGGACGACCAATCGAACTACCCGCCGAGTCGCAACGCGTGCTGCCGGTAGTCCCACCGCTATGCGCGAAGATGATACGGGGCTCCCCGCTCCGGGCTCGGCCGAAGATGCAGTACGTGAATTACTAGAGGGGATCTAGCAGTAGACAGCGGTAACGAACCCCACATAGTGCCTAATTGCACAAGGCTGTTCTGGGCGTGGCCAGCGGAAAATGTTGCTCGCCTAGCTCAAAGTCCGTTAGATTTATTAGTCGGCGCATCCCGCGCCTAAGGAGTGCTTTGCTCGTTGTTGTGAGTAGGCTTTCCCCACAGGTTTTCGATTGAGAAGCGAGCAGTAACGTGGTCTACGCGATCGTGAAGTCCGGTGGCCGTCAAGAGAAGGTGACCGTCGGCGATATTGTCCTAATGGACAGGGTGCCCGAGAAGGTCGGCGAGACTGTCGAACTGGAAGCCGTCATGGTCGTTGACGGTGACTCGGTCCAGACGGATTCGAAGTCGCTTGATGCCGTTACCGTCAAGGCTGAAGTAATCGATGACGATGCTAAGGGTCCGAAGATCAGCATCGTCAAGTACAAGAACAAGACTGGTTATCGTAAGCGCCAGGGGCACCGTCAGAAGCTCTCGGCCGTCAAGATCACCGAGATCGCCTGATTTCGCGTCAGGGAAGGAGATAAAGAAATGGCACACAAGAAGGGCCTTGGTTCCTCCCGCAATGGTCGCGACTCGAATGCGCAGCGACTGGGCGTGAAGCGTTTTGGCGGGCAAGAGGTTAACGCCGGAGAGATCCTCGTTCGTCAGCGTGGCACTAAGTACCACCCGGGCGTGAATGTTGGTCGCGGCAAGGACGACACCTTGTTCGCGCTGAAGGATGGTGCTGTTCAGTTCGGTAACATCCGCGGTCGTCGTGCAGTAAGCGTCGTCACCGACTAATAGTTTTCACGGCGGCAGACACCGCCTAGAACTGTTGAGGGCATCCGTTTTACGGGTGTCCTCTCTGTTTTATAGAACTGCTCTACAGCATGGTTTCCTCCAGCGTTTTGGGGAGCTTCGCGTAGTCTGCCTATAGGACCCCTGACGGAACCGACGAAACGAAAGTGAGGTCAGCAGTGGCCACGTTCGTTGACCGAGTCAAGATTAACGTGATCGCAGGCGATGGCGGCCACGGTTGTGCCTCTGTGCACCGTGAGAAGTTCAAGCCGCTTGGAGGGCCCGATGGCGGTGATGGTGGCCGTGGCGGTTCGATTATTGTGAGTGTCGACCCCCAGGACACAACTCTCTTGAGTTACCACCGGCGTCCACATTACAAAGCGCAAAACGGTGCTCCTGGGAGGGGCGACCACAGGCACGGACGTCGCGGAGAAGATACGATTCTCACGGTTCCAGTCGGCACTGTCGTCAAGACGGCCGACGGTGAGCTCCTAGCAGATCTGGCCGCTCCCGATGCGGAAGTAACGGTAGCTCAGGGGGGTCGTGGGGGATTAGGCAATGCGTCGCTGGCCAACCGTGCCCGGAGAGCCCCCGGTTTTGCTTTGCTCGGAGAACCGGGTGAGGAAGCGGACATCATCCTCGAACTCAAGTCGATTGCAGATGTTGCACTGGTGGGTTTTCCCTCTTCGGGCAAGTCCTCTCTCATTGCCGCAATGTCCAAGGCACGTCCCAAGATAGCGGACTACCCATTCACCACGCTGATTCCGAATTTGGGGGTTGTTGAAGCTGGTTCGGTTCGGTACACGATTGCTGATGTGCCGGGACTCATCCCGGGAGCATCTGAGGGGAAAGGTCTTGGTCTGGAATTTCTTCGCCACATTGAGCGCTGTGCGGTGATAGCCCACGTAATTGACTGTGCCACCTTCGAGATTACGAGGGATCCGGTCAAGGATCTTGCGGCAATCGAAGCCGAGCTTGCGGCCTATCAGGGCGACCTGGACCGACTTGAGGGATATGTACCGCTGGAGGAACGCCCCAGGGTCGTTATCCTCAACAAGATTGATGTTCCGGACGCGAGGGACCTCGCAGAAATCGTCCGGGCCGAGCTGGAAGCCAAAGGACTCAAGGTCTATGAGGCGTCAGCAGTCTCGCACGAAGGTTTGAAGCAACTGTCCTTCGGACTTGCTGCAATGGTTGAGGAACATCGTGCATCACTTCCGGAAATGGAGCGCCCACGACGAGTAATCAGGCCTGCTGCCGTAGGTGCCCGTGACGAGATAGTGGTCAAAAAGGTTCAACATGGCGGGGAGACCGTGTTCCAGGTGCGCGGACGGAAGCCCGAGTTGTGGGTCAAGCAGACTGACTTCGGTAACGATGAGGCCGTTGGCTACCTTGCGGATCGGCTCAACGCGGCTGGTGTTGAGGACCAGTTGATCAAGGCCGGTGCATCCGCTGGAGATTCAGTGGTGATCGGTACGCTGGATGGCGGAGTCTTGTTCGATTGGGAACCCTCAATGGGTACTGGTGCGGAGCTTCTGGGTGGCCGCGGACAGGATCTACGCCTAGACCAAGTGGAGCGTAGAACCAGCCGTGAACGGCGCGAGGCGTACTACGCGGGGATGGATGCGCGTGAAGCAGCACGTAAGGAGCTTCAAACAGAGCGCTCTCGCGGGCTATGGACGGATCCGGGGGAGGGAGACTGATGGCTGAGCAGCAGTTCTCAGTGCGCCCTCGAATAGGAATTATGGGCGGCACGTTTGATCCGATTCATCACGGTCACCTGGTTGCCGCATCCGAAGTCATGCACAAGTTTGGTCTGGACCAGGTCGTTTTCGTGCCGACTTCAGTTCAGCCGTTCAAGACGGATAATCAGGCCGCTCCTGCCGAGCATCGGTATTTGATGACAGTCATCGCGACCGCATCGAACAACCGGTTCACGGTGTCGCGAGTAGACATTGACCGTGGCGGGGTGACTTACACAGTGGACACTCTGCAAGATCTACGCCAAGCGGTTCCTGATGCTGACTGGTACTTCATCACCGGCGCGGATGCGTTGAAGGGGATTCTCTCTTGGAAAGAGAGCGACAAGGTATTGGGCAACGCTCATTTTGTCGGCGTCTCTAGACCCGGACACCAACTGGACGTCAGCGGGCTGCCGGAAGACTCCGTGTCATTGGTTGAGGTACCGGCCATGGCCATCTCGTCGACCGACATCCGTAATCGGGTGCAGGAGGGCAAACCTGTCTGGTACTTGATTCCAGATGGGGTGGTGCAGTACATCAACAAGTACGGACTGTATCGCTAAGTGACTTCCCGACTCAAATGTCTGGAGCGCGATCAATGTGCCCCTAATCACAGATTTCGCGTGTGGCGCAACTCGGGGACTGACTCCATATGACAAACTGAAGGTACGAAATAGCTTCAACACAAGGAGATTAATGAGCTGTTCGACTGAAGCGCTAGAACTACTCGACGTTGCCACCAATGCGGCGATGGATGCGCTTGCCGAGGACTCTGTAGCCATAGATGTCACCCAGAACCTCCCATTTGCCGACTGCTTCTTGATTGTCACAGCCGATAATCCCCGTCACCTGCGCGCCGTGAAGAATGCGATTGAGGATGCTTTACGCGACGACAAGGGGATCCGTCCACTAAATGTCGAAGGTGATGAAACCTCCGATTGGCTGCTTCTTGACTACGGTGATCTGGTGGTCCACATCTTCTTGCCGGAGTCGCGCGAGTTCTATGCCCTTGAAAAGCTCTGGGGACATAGCCCGCGTGTTGAGGTTCTGAAGCAAGGAGCCTGAGCCGACCGTTTATGCAACCTTGGCTGGTAGCTCTTCCAGGGAATCGTCTGCCGGGGTGTCCGAACGGGTGCCGGAGTATTCGACACTTTCTGCACGCGGCCTGCCTCCGATGATCCAGTAGGCCAGACCAACGAAGATCGCGCCGCCTGCCAGATTGCCTAAGCCTACCCACAGCATGTTCTTTCCGAACAGCGCAGCCGTTGCATTGGCATCACCGGTGAGAACGCCGATCCAGTAGGTCGTCATGTTTGCGACAACATGTTCGAAGCCAGAAGTGACAAAAGCGGTGATCGCAGTAAAGATCAGCATTATTTTCGCAACGTCTGATGTGATTCTTGATGCCATCCAGATCGCCAGACACACAAGAACGTTGCAGAGAATTCCCCTTGTAAACAGTTCCAGGGGGGCTTCCCCCGCCTTTGAGGCCAGCATATCGGAGAGCATTGAGCCTGCTGCGGCATTGGAATAAAGTACCTTAGCCCACACGATCATGGCTGCAAAGACTAAGGCTCCTACAAAATTTGCGACGAAAGTGAATAACAGTGCTAGTGTCGCCCGACCCCAACTAAGCGAACCCATCAATGAGCCTACGGGGAATACCATCATTCCAGACGTCGCCAGGTCCGCTCCCGCAAAGACGGTGATGGTGAGTGCCACACCGAATACCAGTCCAGAGACCAACTTTCCCAATCCGTCACCCGTTGCCATAAGTGGTCCGGCTGCACTGACCATGAGCACAACGCCGATGCCCATGTATGCCCCAGCCAGCATGCCTGAGATGAGGAATCTGCCAGGAGTTTTCAGTCCACTAGCCTTTGCTGCCGCAGACTTTGACTGGACAGCGAGTGTTTCTGGAATCGTAAGCACGTGCCTGATTGTCCCATGGAGTCTGGTGATTGTTGGGGGACCTAGACCCCGACTGCTTGATGACCAAAGTTCGATCCTCGCGCGGTCATCACTGTTAGCGGAACTAGAAGACCCACGGAAATCCATGCCAGAACGGAGAAGCTCGTCAAGACCAAGAGGGGGCCTGCAGCGAATGCTGCTATCGCCCCGCAGAGGTTCGACAGTGCGTCAACGCCTCCCTGTGCAGTCGCACGCTGTACAGGCGACACTGATTGGCTGAACTGAGCCGAACCAGCGATGTTCACAAAAGACCACCCAACTCCAAGCAAGATGAGTGACACCACGATTCCTACGGTCGAGTCCGGAATCACCCCCGCTACAATCAACGACCCGAAGAACACTGCGATCCCCACCGCGATGACTAGGCGGGGACCGAAGCGGTCTGACAGCATGCCGACCAGGGGAGCCAAGGCGTACATTCCCGCGATATGCAAACTGATTGTGAGACCAATGATGGTGATGGAATCGCCATGATGCGCCAAGTGAACGGGCGTCATTGTCATCAGGGCCACCATGACTACCTGGGCGGTCAGGATTGCGACTACTGCGTACCGAGCCTTCCGATTTGCTTTGAACTCAGATCCCAGTTGATGAAGTCGAGTCCAGATCGATGACTTTGAGACGGGGCGACCCGTATTGTTCTGGTTCTGGAGAGAAACTCCTCCTGGGGCTTCCTCGAGCACTAGCAATGGGTCGGGCCGCAGCCAAAGAAACACGACGGTCCCTGCAAGGATGAAGAATGCGGACGCGATGAGGAACGAAGCTGCATAGACGGTCAGTCCGGTGCTCCTGCCGATCACCTCGCCCGGGGTCCCCATGTTGGGTCCAAGGATCATTCCCAATGTGCCGACCCACACCACAAGTGAGAGGGCCTTTCCCTTCTTCTGCGGCTCCGCGAGGTCCGTAGCTGCAAAACGTGCCTGAAGGGTCACCGCAGATCCGGCTCCGATGAGTAGTAGTCCCAGGAATAGCGGCACTACAAGGGACCACTGTGCAGCCACGACCAGGGTCGCAGCGCCCACGCCCGCAATCCACCAACCCGAAGATAGGGCAACGCGGCGACCGCGGCGTGAGGCGAGATTGCCAAGAGGGAGTCCAAATAGTGCAGCTCCAAGGGTGCTGGCGGTGCGTGCCAGGCCAGCCCAGGCTTCGCTGTCTGTAACATCTCCAGCCAGCAGCACCCCGATCGTCGGGGCTACTCCCACGCCAACGGTGCCGATAACTTGGGAAATGGCGAGGACTAGAAGAGTTCTCTTCTGAATCTGTTCGATGTTAGGCACCTGTGCTCCCAGAATTCTGTCTAGAATCCAGCGAAGTTAGTCCTAGCGGTGCAAGATCTTTGCCGTAGCTATCGCTCAGGTGCTTGCGCAAATGCTCAGAGAAGGCAGGAATGTTCCCGTCTCGCAGGTCTTCGATCAGAATCCGATGCTCCGCGATGATCTCATCGCATCTGGCCAGGAGGCCTTCGCCATGGCTGATCAGCAGGTAGCGCTGGCGATTTCGTAGACGGTCGACGAACTCGAGCAGCACGTTGTTACCCGCGGCGGCGACGAATGCGCGATGGTACGTCAGCGTCGCTTCAATAAATGCTCGTAAGTCACGTTTTTGCAGGTGCTCCTCTTGGACACTGACCTGGTCCTCAAGACTGTCAGCGAGCAACTTCAGCGAATTTTCATCTGCACGTTGCACGGCGATCGCTTGGAACATCAGGCAGGCTTCGATAAGGTCCTCAACTTCACGGTCGCTGAGCCCGACTACCAACGCGCCGCGCTTTGGGTATATCTTCACCCATCCTTCGTCCTGGAGGCGAGTCAAAGCAGTTCGAACGGGGGTTCGGCTCACGCCGATTTCGGATGCGAGCGCGGACTCTCCCAGCATTGTCTCGGGCGGGTAGTGGCCACCCAAAATACCCTCGAGGATTGAGGAGTATGCACATTCTGCAGCGCTAAGTTGTGGGGACACGCTACTCCATCCGCCCGGCAGTGCCGCCTTCAGGCACTGATCGCAGCGCTAGGATACATCTTGTATCCAACATTGTGTGCTGGCTCCACAAGGATGGACCTTCGACGGCGAAGCCGATGACTTAGCTTGTATTCTTGGCACTGTGTCTATGAATCCCGCGTCCATGAATGAAGCGTCTTCCACCACTCAATCCGGTGGGTCCTCACCGACGCCTGCGCCTTCCGCATCGCGCAGCCGAGTGCTAATTGTTGTTACGGTCATTGTTGTGATCATCGGAGTCCTGGCGGCAATCGCGCACCTGACATCGCAGAGCAACTCCCTGCTTGAAGGTGATGCTCCGTCGACACCTGAGACTCATGGGCGGCCAAGCGACAGCGGGGGAACAGCGGATTCGGGCAGCAATACAGAAGGAGAATCAACCGGCAGTGTGCCGGAAGATTCCGGGTCCTCGCTGCGGCCAGGAGAACTCGAGATCGTGAAACGCCAGGCTGACGATCCGATGGCGATCGGAGCCGTAGATGCACCGGTTGTTCTGGTCATGTGGACCGATATGAGGTGCCCATTCTGCGCGTTGTTCGACCGCGAGATGCTGCCTGTGATCGTTGACGAGTACGTGAACACAGGCAAGGTTCGGCTAGAAGTCCACGACGTTGCCTACTTCGGTGAGCAATCTCAGGAAGCTGCGGTTGCTGCGCGTGCAGCCGGCGCACAGGGATTGTTTTTCGAGTACACCCAGGCTGTCTATGCGGCGGCGCCGGAGAGCGGACACGCAGACCTTCCTCGGGAAGTTCTGATCCAATTCGCCCAGCAGGTTGATGTGCCTGATATTGAGAGATTCAAAGCGGACCTCGATGACCCGTTGTTAATCGAGGCTGTTCAAACCAGCACGACGAATGCGAAGAACTTGGGGGTCAGCAGTGTTCCGTTCTTTGTTGCATGGGACCATGCAGTTGCTGGCGCTCAGCCCATGGAGGTCTTTAGAACATTCCTCGACGACGCAGTAGCGAGAGCTCAGTAGCGGGTGTTGAGTAAATGGATCTTGGTCTCCTTGGAGCATTCCTTGGCGGAGTTCTAACACTTCTGAGTCCTTGCTCAGTCATGCTGCTGCCCGCATTCTTCTCCTATGCCTTTAGCAGCCCGTCGGCATTGATCGCACGAACCGGGGTTTTCTATCTGGGTCTGATCACCACTTTGGTTCCCTTGGGAATGCTGGCTGGAACCCTGGGTGCATTCGTGAATCAGCATCGGTACACATTTATTACCGTGGCATCTTGGGTCGTGATCGTGCTTGGTTTGCTGATGCTACTGGGCGTGCCCGTACCAGGTTTGACAAGTGGGCGGGGCGTCGCGAATGTTGGAACTGGCGTACGGTCCTCGGACCGCACATCGAACGCCGCTGTCTATGCATTGGGGCTGGTCTACGGACTTGCTGGAGTCTGCGCGGGACCCCTATTGGGAGCTGTCCTAACGTATGCAGCCATGGGTGGAAATGCGCTGCTTGGCGGCATTATCCTTCTGGTGTTCGCCGCCGGAATGGTGCTCCCTCTACTGATACTGGCATTCCTATGGGGTCGAATGCCTTTCGTGCGCAAACTAGTGCGTCCGAGAGAAGTACACATCGGACGGTGGACCAATACTTGGACTGCAGTGATCGGCGGGGTGCTGACCGTCGCTGTGGGAGTGTTCCTGTTGGTAACCGACGGTGCTTCGACTATAGGAGGAGTACTGGGAGCAAGTGAGCAACTACGCGTTGAATCCTGGGTTCTGCGCACGACCAGCGGTATCCCTGACTGGATGGTGGCTGCGGTTGCGGTTTTGATCCTAGCGGCCGTGTGGCTGGTCTTGAGGGTTCGACGAAATCGAGAGCAGATCGCAGCAACAACCCCAAAGAGCGTAGGCATCGTCCTCAGCCCAAGCGCCAAGCCAGATGGAGATCCAGGATCCTAAGCTGGCGTTCTGCAAGAATTGTCAGTCCGCGACCGGCCTGCCGCGTAGCATGTTCATAGCTCGTTCTTTATCCAAAACGGCCATGTACGGCAGGGGACTCAGACCCTGAGACTCAACGTAGCTGGTCAATTGCTCGGTAACGACATCAATCAGTTCGGACTTGTTCCACGGCTTGGCAATGTAGTGGTTCAAGTGCGCATCGTTGACAGCTCTGATGGTGTCTTCGAGGTCCGCCTGTCCGGTGATCAGCACCTTCCGAGTCTTTTCAGTTTCGGGATCATCTTCCATTTCGATGAGGAAGTCGACTCCGGTAGTGCCCGGGAGCCGGTGGTCGCATAGTGCGAGCGCTAGATAATCGCCATCGTCAAGGATCTCCGCAACTACGTCTCTCGCGTCCTCAACGTCCTCGGAGGGTTCTAGACGAACCGTGGGAAGAAGGTCCATGAGATCGCGTTCAATTGCTGAACGGACCTCTGGTTCGTCTTCCAGAATCAGGATTGCGAGTTTCATTCTTCCTCCTTGGGTGCAGCGATTGGAATATCAACGATGACGCTGGTTCCAGCCGCACTGGTGTCTATTCGCATGGTGCCGTGATGATTTCCCACAATCGAACGAGCCACTCCCATTCCGATGCCCATTCCGAAGCGTACTTGGCCGGACTTGGTTGTGAATCTAGGTTCGAATATGTGAGGAAGTATGTGGTCGGGGATTCCCGGCCCGTTATCGATGAGTTCGATGCGTACCCACTGGTCCATTAGCCTGCTGGTGCGAACTTTGATGACTCCGGGGCGCGCGTCCGGCCCTTCGCTTGCTTCGGCTATGCCTTCTGCCGCGTTGGTGAGCAGGTTCGTCCAAACTTGCGCGAACTGGCCCGGGTGACATTCGATACGAGGAATGTCGGCGTAGTCCCGGATGACTTCAATGCCATGTAACTTGTGTGACAACAAGCGGATCGCATCGTCTAGATTTTGATGCAGGTCAACTTCAGTTACTGGGTCTCCGTCGGGGCGGGCATACGACCTCAGGGATGAAACTAGATCAGTGATGCGCGTGGAGGCGGATCCCAAATTCCTGAGTTGTGTGCCTATGGATGCGGCTCTCTCCGCTGCTTCCAGAGAGATTCCAGAGCGCTTCCGTAGTTGGGCTGCGAGCTTAGGATCCCTGATCCCGGACATCGTGAGCCTTTGCGCTACAGTGGGATCCCCGGTGATGTCTGTAAGATCGCGTCGCAGTTCGCGCTCGGCACGCGTCGAAAGAGCCTGTGAGTTCAACCCCTCCTGCAGTGCAGTCAGGGCGAATTGTGTCCACTTGGCATCCGGTGCGGAGGTAAGTAAAGCTGAAACGTCTTCAGCCAGATACTCCGCAATCCGCTGGATCGCAGCCATAGGATTGTTCAACTCGTGTGCTACCCCGGCCGATAGTGCACCAAGCGATGCCAGTCGTTCATGTGCCATGAGTTCGGTACGAGCTTCCTCAAGGTTCGCCAACGCCTTCTCGAGTCGAGTTCGCTCAATGGCAAGCTGCTCAGACAGCTCCGCATTGGTGATGTGTAGTTCTTCGGCACGCCGTAGTCTGCGGTCAAGGGAACGAATGAACAGCATCGCCACCAGAAGGCCTATATCTGGGTGACCGTCGATCGCAGAGTTCAACTGTTCGGTGGTGAGACGGACGCCCGTGACCTCGCTGGTTGTGACAGCAGTCAGGAATGCACGCCGCCCCTGGCTAACTGCGAGCAGTCCGATGATCGGGCCCGTTGATTCCTCATGCATAATAATCTGACCGCTGGGCGTCTCATGGATGAGCGCGACAGAGCCATCAAGCACGATCATGACTTCTTCCACCCATTGACCCAGGATGGTTAACTTTGTTCCGGTGGGAACAGTGATACGTGGTTGCTTACCAAGGACCAGTTCAACGCGATGCAGGATCTTCTCGATTATCTCGGCCTCCGTGAAAGGCTGATCGAAGACCGACGCGACTCTCTGTGATGAAACATCCAACTTGTGATCCAGGTACCGACTGACTTGCGCATCGATGCTCTCGAGGAAGGCTTCGACCTGAAGTTCGGGCGCATAGCCAACCCAGTCCAGGCGCCCCACGTCGGTCAGCCATGCTACGCCCGATATCGACAAAGCAGTGCACAGCACCATGATTCGAGTATCGAGGAACTCGGGTAGTTCAATGTACGGACGTAGCGTGGAGTCCGCACTCGGAGTGTCCTCGCCAACCACGATTGTCATGAACGCCACGGGGGCGGGAGACTCACGCAAAGCCTGCAGCGCGTCACTGATACGGGCAAAACTGCGAACTTCGTAGCTTGTCGATTGCTGCCCGCGAAGCAGGTGGGATACCTTCCGTGAGTGGGAATCCTCGCCGATCACCAAACCCAGCGGAGTGCGGGTTGGGGGATTCGTTACTGTCTGCTTAGTGGGGAAAGAACACACCTAAACCATCCCCATTAGCTCCCACAGTGGGGGGAGGGCCAACGCCAGCAGCAGGGTCGAGACTAGGCCAACAATGATGCCCAGGATTGCCATGTCGCGGATCGAGCACATCCCCGTCGAGTAGGCAATCGCGTTTGGAGGAGTTGAGATAGGAAGGGACATGCCGAGCGAGCAAGCGATAGCGACGACAACTGCAATCAGCATTGGGTTCATGCTTCCCAGAGACATCGCAAGCGATATGGATACCGGAACCAGCAGGTTGGCTGCCGCAGAGTGCGACATGACGTTGGCGAATCCCAGGCCGACCATGGACATCACGATAATGACTCCGACTGCACCAAGCGTATGCCAGCCGATAGACCCCACCAGCCAGGCGTCCAGACCCGTCGCTCCGATACCCGTACCAAGCGCGATTCCGCCAGAAACCAGCCACAGGACCGGCCAGTCCAGCTTCTTGATATCCTCTCCATCCATGACTCGCAGGCACAGCAAAACAACGACTGGGAGGAACCCAATCGTGTTAGATGAGATGCCGTGCAGTGGCTCTGTCATCCACAGAAGAATCGTCAGAGCCGCAACGGTGTAGAAGATCTTCGCTTTGCGCGTTACGTTCCAGTCGGGCTCCATCTGCAAGTCAATGCGTTCACCTTTAGGGATGAACAGAACACAAAGTAGCAGCCATGAGGCCACAAGAATCACGACCGCGAACGGCGCCGCCATGATCACCCAGTCGATGAATGACAGGTGGATGCCCTGCGTCTCAAGGGCCCCGATGGCGATTGCATTTGGAGGCGTGCCCACCGGCGTAGCAATGCCGCCGATGTTGGCTGCAAGCGGGATTGACAGAGCTACACCAGAACGCGCCTTCAGATTCTTGATTGATGTCAGAAGGGGGATGATAACGGCGAACATTGTTGCTGTTGTTGCAGTGTTCGACATAAAAGCCGACAGGAGTCCCGTGATCAGCATTAGTCCGAGTACCGTTGACCGTGCAGATCCTGAGAATGGCTTGAGCACCACCGCTGCGATGTTCTTATCCAAGCCGTACTTCTCTGCGCCATCGGCAATCATAAATCCGCCGAGGAACAGGATGATCACGGGGTTTGCCAGCGCGGCGAAATAGGCGGAAGCGGGCAGTGCTGCCTCTACCAATGCGGGATTACCTGCGGTTGGGTCAAACAGAGCACCCTGCGCAACCAGGAGCACTTCGAGGAAGATGACCAGCACTGCCGTAGCAGTGAGTGGAATCGCCGTGGTCACCCAAAACACGATCGCCAGCAAAAAGATGGCAAGCATGCGCTCGCCAGGGGGATCCAGGTTGGGAATGTCGACCAGCAAAGGTATTAGGAATGCAATTGGTCCGACGATCAACCCGATCTTCTGAAGAGTCTTGAGACTGGATTCAGATTTCTTGGGGCGATTCTTTCGAGGCGCCCGCCTAGAAGCTTCTTTGCTAGCAGTTGCGGTTGCAGAAGCGGTGGGTGAGGTCTTCGACGTGGGGCCGGGTTCGGCCGCTGATTCGTTGTAGCTCATGGCGCCTTCGTCAGAGGGACTAACAAGCCAATCTTAGGCTCCAAACCATGCTCCGCATGGGCCTTTGGGCTTGGGAATCGAGCCGGGTCATCCGCTTTCTGGGCCGAACTGTCAAGGTTTAGTCGCTCCCAGTACTTTGGTTACATTTGCACCTAGACACAGTAAGGACGTCAAGTGAAAACGCTTCGTCGGATACCCCTTCTCGGGTGGATCCTCATCGCCATTGTCACAGGAGTGGCCGTTGGTCCGATCATGCCAAAGTGGATGGGTGATGCTTTCCTAACCTACAACTCCATCTTTTCGGGATTTCTCGGATTCGCAGTCCCCCTGATCATCGTAGGATTGATCATGCCGGCCATTGCTGAGCTTGGCAACGGTGCTGGAAAATGGCTTGGCATCACGGCCGGAATTGCCTACGCCTCGACGGTCCTCGCGGGCCTTCTGTCTTACGTCGTTTCTGTGGTTCTATACCCACGCATTATGAAGCCAATCGGTATCTCTGAGGTTGAGCATGTTGAGAGTGGTGGTCTATCTCCCTACTTCACCCTAACCAGCTCGTCGAACGGTACTGCGACTAACATCGTTTTGCCACCACTTCTGGATATCATGACGGCATTGGTCCTGGCTTTCCTGGTCGGCTTGGGGCTAACGATGTTCAAGAAGTCAGTGATTTTCCAGGGTGCTGTTGAGTTCCGCGAGATCATCGAGATGATGATCCGTAAGATCATCGTGCCTGCACTGCCGCTGTTTATCTTCGGGATCTTCATGGATTTGTCAAACAGTGGTGAGGCCTGGGATGTCATAAAGACATTCCTTGTGGTGGTGATCATCTCATTCGTCCTGACGCTTATTGTGCTGGTACTCCAGTTCACCATCGCAGGGGTAGCCTCAAAGCAGAATCCTCTGAAGTTGTTGTGGGGCATGCGCGACGCCTACCTCACCGCACTAGGGACCTCGTCGTCTGCGGCAACGATCCCGATAACGCTTCGCTCTACACTCAAGAATGGTGTCAGCAAACCTGTTGCAGGATTTGTCGTCCCGTTGTGCGCGACGATCCACCTGTCAGGCTCAATGGTGAAGATTACGACTTTCTCCATTGCGGTGCTCGTGCTTACAGGTGGGGATATTTCCTTTGTCGTACTTCTACCATTCCTGTTGATGCTGGGGGTCATGATGGTGGCGGCCCCAGGCGTTCCCGGCGGGGCGATCGCTGCGGCGTCTGGTCTGCTAGTGCAAATGCTGGGCTTCGGGGATGCTGAAGTGGGGCTAATGTTTGCCGCCTACATTGCGCTCGATAGTTTTGGCACTGCCACCAACGTAACGGGTGACGGTGCAATCGCGATCTTGGTGGATAAGTTATCCAGCGGCAAGATCGGGGACACTGCTGACATTGAAAAAGAGTCTCTAGAGATTATGGAGTCAACGACCGTAGAGGTCGTGTCTAGCTAAGGCTGTCTTGCACTCATCCCACCGCCAGTAGGACTCTCCAGCGGTCTTCCCTCCTAGTATCCGCGGAGGCAGGCGGCTTCTCTTTTCCGCAACTAGACTGAAGTGATAGTAGATCGATCTGGTCAAGTACACGTATTTCAAGAAGGGCAATCATGAACACGCTGAAGAAGGGCGCAGTACTCGCCGCCGCGTTCGCTGCCACCTTGTCATTTGCAGGATGCGGTACGGGGAAGTCTGTCGACGATCCGGCGGCAGCCCCGCAGGCGATCACGATCGAAGCGCTTGAGGGCACGTGGAACCTTACCGGGGCATTTGGTGCTGACGGCGAAGTCAAGGACCGTCCGGAGGGGACCTTGACTGTCGAGCCTGGCGGCAGGTTTGCGTTCGATGCGCAGTGCAACCAGATGGGCGGCGATTTCAAGGTGGAGGAAGGAACGCTTTCCAGTGAGGGCACCGTGATGACCCTTATGCTTTGCGAGGGGCCGGCTGGTGAAGTGGACGGTATTGCCAGTGCCGTGTTCTCAATGATTGAGGGTGCGACACTTACCGAATCTGGAGAGTTGATGCTTGACGGACCTGACGAGCAAGCGCTCAAGTTCCAGAAGAACTGACATCGTGATGGGCAGGTGAGAGGCCCCTTGAAGCAACCTGTCATTAATCCGCTCTAAAATGCGTCTCAAGCAGACTCCTTGAGCAGATGGCGACACTAGTTCCCCCGAAGCCCTTGTGCCTGAACTCACATATGTTGATGTCAGGTGTTCTAGTTCATCTGAAATTGTGGAGCTAAGGGGATTCGAACCCCTGACCTCTTCCATGCCATGGAAGCGCGCTACCAACTGCGCCATAGCCCCGCGGACGAGACTAAAGTTTACGGACTCCACTCCGGCAACACAACTTGGCTGAGCGAGACATATGCGACTCGTGTGCGCCGTGTTCGCTAAGGGCGTTGATTCACTTTGAGGCCCATAGTCCTAATGCGTGGCTAGACTCGACAAGGTTGCTTAGTGCACCTGGGACTGTGTCTCTTGGGAATCTACGCAATATTTGTCTGCTTGGTCCTCGTATAAGGAAAGGTCTGCAATGGCTCGGTTGCTCATCATCAACGGAAGCGTTCGCGAAGGACGCACTGGCGGCTCAATCGGGGAGTGGGTGAAGCGCACCGCCGAATCAGATGGCAGGTTTGAAGTCGATTATGCCGATCTAGCTCAGATGGATTTGCCGCTGATGAATGAGCCAAACCACCCGCGACTGAAGCAGTACACGTATCCGACGACAAAGGCGTGGAGCAACCAGGTAGAGGCAGCCGACGCAATCATCATGCTGACGCCGGAGTACAACCATTCCTATGCTGCGCCGATCAAGAACGCTATCGATCACTTGCACAACGAGTGGAACCGAAAGCCAGTTGGCCTAGTGAACTGGGGTGGGAACTCCGGAGGTACCCGCGCGCAGGCGGCGCTGAAGCCGGTTCTGGTTGCACTGGCTATGGTTCCCACCAAGGGAAATGTGGAGATCAACTTCCCTTGGGGACAGATCTCCGAGGATGGCGTGTTTCAGCCGAACGATCAGCAAAAGGAAGTCCTTGGGCTACAGCTCGATGAACTGTTGGCACTGAGTGATGCCCTGAAGGCACCTCGCGGTTAGTCGGCCGCAGATAGGGAAGAGGCATCGCGCAGTTGCGCATGTTTTCGCGAGCTTTGTCTCTCTAGCAGTGCAGAAGTACCAACCGCAGCGAAAAACAAGGCTACTAGCGCGAGTGCCTGAATGACCATCGGCAGGGGATTTGGCAGCGGGTTGGTGATTGCAGCGAAGACAAATGCTCCAATCACCGCCCAGCGCCAACCTCGAAGCATCTTTCGCACCCTGAGGAGGCCCGCCCTGTTTAGGGCCACGAGGACCAATGGGAACAGTGCGGACACCGCAAAAGCTGCGACCACCATCAGGTAGAAGTGAACATAGGAGTCAACCCGCAGTAACACAGCTCCGCCCTCAGGAACAAAGCTCAGAAGAACGCTTATCGCACGCGGGGCAAACATCCATCCTGCGGCAGCACCAGCGCCAAACAGCAGGATTCCTGCCATGCCGAAGAGTAGAATATTGATCCGTTCATTGCGCAGCAATCCAGGCCAGATGAAACGGCCAATTTGGTATATCCACCAGGGGCTGGAGAGCAGGATGCCGATCGTGAGCGCGAAGGTGAATCGTAGATCTAGTGCAGCGCCAACGGTTTGGAAGTTCAGTTGCGCGTTGACTTCAGAAAGCTGATCCAAGGGGTGGCGCAACTGTGCGAATACCGGGTCTACCAGGAACCACCCCGCAATAGACGCGATGCCCACGCCGGTGAGCGCCAATAACATCCGCTTTCGGAGTTCACGCAAGTGATCGAGGACGGGCATCGTGTCCTTGGGAGATTTCCGTTTCGTCGGCTGCGCTCCAGTCTTGCCGTCGCGCAGCCGCTTACGAACTTGAGTTCGAACTGCTGGACGAACGCGAGGTTGGGCCGGTGAGGTCGCGCTAGAGTGCATCGCTTTGTGCGACGGAGGAGTTGGAAGGGGAGTTACTGACAAATCCATGTGCTCCAGGCTGAGCAGCAGGCAACGCCCCAGAGCTCGCGGTCTCCGTCACTGACTCTTGCATGCCCAGTATCGGGGATTCGCTTCGTGGTTCATCTTGAAGATCTCGCATCTCCTTCTTCAAGATCTTTGCCGACTTGCCTAGGTTGCGCGCGAGTTCCGGGAGCTTGGACGCACCAAAGATAACGATGAATACGATCAGGAGCACCAGTATGTGGCTCGGTTTTAGGAAGTTCATAGTCAGTTCCGTCTTTCTACTTTTCTGACGCTTGTCCCAGTTCGCGGACCCACGCCGCCGCTTCTTCTTGGACTGCTTTTCGGATCATCCGTCGAGGGTCTTCTTCGGCACTGAATCCGACAACTTCAAATAGGTTAGTGATCTCGGGATCGGCTTCTCCTGCTACCCCTTTAGCGCTCTGTCTCATCGCGTAGCTGGTGGTCTTGGCCCACTGTGTCGCTCTCTTCAGCCCCGAGAGTGCTTCGCGTACCGCGTTGGGACCCAGTACAAGGAGGGCGACAGCAAGCAGAACCAGCAGCTCAGAGCCGTTTATGTCAAACATGAGGTTTCACCCGCATCCCTCTCATGAACAAAATCGCCGTTTCTTGTAAAGGTTAGGCTAACCTAACGAACATTATGCTACGCTCGCGTTGCGTAAACATGTCTTGTTGTCTCATAAGGGGTGGATGTGTTCCTTGCCGCGTTGCTCATCGGCCTTCGCGAGGGGCTTGAAGCCGCACTCATAATCGGCATTCTGGTCGCCTACGTTAACAAGGTCGGCCGTCTCGATGCGAAGAGTTATATCTGGTTCGGCGTGGGTCTCGCTCTCACCCTATCGGTGGTCATCGGCGCCATGTTTGCATTCGGCCGCTACTCGCTCACATTCAAGGCTCAGGAAATCATCGGCGGTTCGCTCTCTCTTGTTGCAGTCGCAATGGTCACTTGGATGGTCTTTTGGATGATGAGGGCGGGCGGAAAGATGAAGTCCGAGTTGGAGACCAGCTCCAGCAAGGCCCTACTTGTCGGTTCGGGCTGGGGAATGTTCTGGGTTGCATTCCTATCAGTTGGACGTGAAGGCCTGGAGACCACTTTGATGCTTTGGGGATGGTTGACCACGCCAGTCGCCTTGATCGGAGCGTTGGTTGGCATCGCCACGGCTGCGGTCCTCGGCTACCTGCTTTATCGGCAGGTTGTGAAGATCAACTACACGGTGTTCTTTGCATGGACTGGTGGGTTTCTGATCATCGTTGCCGCAGGCGTTCTCGCTTATGGGATTCATGACTTACAGGAAGCAGCAGTGCTGCCCGGTCCGTTCTCAGGTGCGCCGATCACTCCCACCGATGTTCGCACGGGGGAGGTCCTCACAGGCTTCACCGACAACCCGTTCTGGGGTGCCGCCTACCCATTTGGCTGGGCATTCAATGTGGAAAATGTGATAGCTCCGGATGGACCCATTGGAGCATTCCTAAAGGGAACCATCGGATTTGCCCCACTGATGAGTTGGCTCGAAATCACTGCTTGGACTCTTTACCTATTTATCGTCCTGCCGAAGTTCCTGACTCGGGTTCGCCTGCAACTTCAGGCAGATCGTGTCCGCCGTGAGCAGCTTGAACTACAAGCGAGACAGAAAGACGCGACGAAGACTCCCGAAGTGATTGCGGCGGAAACACCACTGGAAGAGCCGATCCCCGCCTGACGACGGAAACCTCTTGGCCTAAGCAAGGTCACGCAAATTCATAGTAAACAGGAAGGTCCTAATGAAAACTCGATTCTTTGGTGCAGCGGCAGCAACTCTTGTCGCAGCTTCGCTCGCACTTGCGGGATGTGCTGAAAATTCGGAGGCAACGCAATTCAGGGCTGATGGTGCCCAAAGTGGCGAGCAAAGCGCAGTTATCGCTGTCACTTCGACGGACGAGGAATGTGAGATTTCAGCATCCACCACAACGTCGGGTGCAACGATCTTCCAGGTCGCCAACGAAGGAACGAAGATCACGGAGTTCTATGTTCTTGGAGGCGATGGCCTGCGAGTTGTAGCTGAGAAGGAGAACATTGCTCCTGGAACCTCCGCTGAACTTGTTGTGACTCTGCAACCCGGCAACTACTTCACGGCGTGCAAGCCGGGCATGAGGGGTGCCAATGTCGGCGAAACGGAATTCACCGTGACCGGCGAGAAGATCAAGCTGACCGCCGATCAGCAGGATCTGTTTGACCAGGTTGTTGAGAACTACATAAACTTTGTAAAGAACGAAGTGGCCGAGTTGGTGCCCCAGGTCGACGCGTTTGCGGACGCTTACATGGCCGGAGATGATGACAAAGCCCGTGAGCTCTATGCCAATATCCGTGTGCACTACGAGCGAATTGAACCGGTTGCCGAAGCCCTCGGTGTTCTTGACCCTCGTATTGACTACCGCGAGATCGACTACTTGGCGGAAGCTGATCTTCTGGAAGAGGATGACTCGACCTTCACTGAATGGTTGGGCTTTCACCGCATGGAAAAGGATCTGTGGCCACCGGCAGAGGGCGATGTGCAGCCCGACCGTAGCGATGCTTTGGAAGGCTGGAAGGAATCGACTCCTGCGGATCGCAAGCGCATAGGGGAGACCCTAAAGTCAGATATCCAGGCGCTTTACGATACTGTCCATGCGCCGGATTTCATTGAGGTTCAGCAGATCGACATCGCAACTGTCTCCAACGGGGCCGCAGCTCTGCTTGAAGAGATCGCCAACAACAAGGTCACCGGTGAAGAGAACTGGTGGAGCCACTATGACCTATGGGACTTCCAGGCAAACCTTGAAGGGGCTCGCATTGCGTTTGACCTGGTTGCCCCAATTGCTGAGGACAAGAGTGACGAGGGAGCAAGACTGGTAGAAGACATCAACTCCCAATTCGACAAATTGCAGAGCCTCTTGGACCAGTATGGAAACCTTGAAGATGGCTACGTCCTCTACGACACTGTGACTTCAGCCCAGCAAAAGGAACTGGTCAACCAGATCAACGCCACACGCGAACCCTTGGGTCGCCTGACCGGAACCATTTTGGGGGTTGGTGGCGAGTGATGAGAGACGAAGAACGGGTACCGGGAGAGGTAGAAAGCAAAGAGCTTCCTGCCAAGACTCCCCAGGGTGGCATCTCTCGACGAGGAATGCTTGCTCTGATGGGAGCCGCTGGCGCCGCCGTTGGTCTTGCAGCTGGAACGCCTGCAGGTATGGCGATTGGGTCTGGGCGTAAGGATGCCTTAGCGAACCCATCTCTCGAATACCCTTTCTTCGGAACCCACCAACAGGGGATTGCTACACCGGCGCAAGATCAGATGTTCTTCGCGGCCTTCGATATCGCTTCGGACTTGACTCGAGAAGACTTAATTGAACTGCTGCAAGACTGGACGTACGCGGCTAGTCGCCTGACTATGGGCTTGGACGTTAGCGCATCTGGAGCGTTTGGGGGAGACCCGCTTCTTCCGCCTGACGACACGGGAGAAGCGGCAGATTTTGGACCGAATGGGTTGACCTTGACTTTCGGTCTGGGCCGGACATTGTTTGAGGGACCTGATGGATCCGATCAGTTCGGACTCAAGGCTCGGATGCCGCAGCAACTGAAGGACCTACCCCCGATGGTCAACGATTTCATTGATCCGAATGTGTCTGGAGGGGATCTAGCCATTCAGGCATGTGCGAATGATCCTCAGGTTGCTGTTCATGCCATCCGCAATCTGACGCGGCTGGCATTTGGCCGCGCTGCGATTAGGTGGTCGCAGCTGGGATTTGGCCGCACGTCCTCGACGTCGACTGCGCAGAAGACGCCGAGGAATTTGTTCGGTCAGAAAGACGGCACAGCGAACATCAAAGCTGAGAACAAGGAAGAACTGGACCAGCACGTCTGGATCTCAGATGCGACTCAGCCGAAATGGACAAATGGAGGAACCTATCTGATTGCTCGGCGTGTATTGATGACGTTGGAGATATGGGACGGCGTGCGCCTCGAAGAGCAGGAACGGGTGACTGGCAGGGACAAACGGGAGGGTGCGCCGCTGTCAGGCGGTACCGAGTTTGATGAGCCAGACTTCTCCAAGAAGAATGCTGAAGGCCGCCCTCTGGTCGATGAACGTTCACACGTCTTCCGCACCCACCCTGACAACAACGACGGCATCAAGATGCTCAGGCGAGGCTACAACTTCGTTGATGGAAACGATGAGCTTGGGCGGCTCAATGCAGGATTGTTCTTCATCGCGTTTGTGAATGATCCCGATAGGTTTGCTCGTGTCCACAAGAACATGGCGCGTGATGACATGTTCATCGAGTACTTGAAGACCTCTGCATCCTCGGTATTTCTAGTGCCTCCCGGGATATCGCAGGGCGAATACATCGCCGAAGGCCTTTTTACTTCTTCGAGTTAGGTTCGATGTAGGCGATCAACCCATGCGATCAGACTGGCTGAACTCGCTACTCTGTCTCGAACTGGGCATCGACGCTTACCTGGACCGTGATGTCCCGAGGGGTCATTTCAATGGGGCCAGCAGAAGAGTTCGCGGCTACGGCACTGAACGCCCGTGCCTGAGGTACTGCGTGATCATTCCCCCCATCGAGCATTCCAGCGTCAGCAATGGCCGTTGGAACCACCGTCGACTTGCCCGCGGCTGCCGCGTATACACGGGCTTTCTCGAACGCAACTGCGACCGCCTCCGTCGCAGTGTCCGCCTCAACCTTTGCTCTGGTTTCGGGGAACAGGTCCCACTGGACATTCGAAACGGACATTCCCTCAGTCTCGGCAACAGAGCCCAACCAGGTTCCCAGAGCACCGAAGTCCGTGAATGTGGCTTTGAGCGGAACGGAGACGTAGTGGATAGGTGGAAGAACCTTTCCTTCGCTGCTCCATGGCCGTTCGGCTCGAACATGCACCCGTTCACCAGACCAGTCTGTGATGGAGCCTCTTGCCTCCAACTCCTTCAACTGCTCGCGCAACCTCGCGACAAGTTGATTGGCGGTTTCGACTACGGTGGGTCGCACCGGCCCTTCCATCTCGACTGACAGGAACACTGTTGCAGTCTGCGGTTCGTGCTTGTTCTCGGCCTGGCCGGATACGGTAATAAGGAGTTTTGCCATAGTCGACACTAACAAGGACGGGAATAGGATCGAACTAGACACACAGCGCTTACAAGAGTGAGGAGATAGAAAATGGACACCGAACGGGCAGCTGAAAATGAGATCCGAGAATTGCGAATGACGCACATTGAGGATGTGGCGTCGCTTGCGTCTGTGCAAGAGGAAGCGACCGTATCACGTACCATCCTCAAAGCCGAGGGAGTCCGTCTTGTCCTGTTCAGTTTTGATGAGGGACAGGTGCTAACAGAGCACACGGCTGCTATGCCGGTTTTGCTGCAGTCTGTTGAAGGTACCTTTTCTATAACTGGTGGTGATCAGACTGTTGTGCTGAAGGAGGGCGACGTGATCCACATGGATACGAGGCTCCCTCACTCTGTCCAGGCATTGACTCCTGCCAAACTGCTGCTCACCATGCTCGACAGCCGTGCTAAGCCGAAGCACACAAGAGCAGGGATCAACTCATAGGGACTGGAGTTTGTATTCCGCTGTCATCTCGTGGCTTTGTCCGGGATGTAGCACGACGATATCGTCCAGTGCGTTCGCTGTCTCCAAGCAGATAAAGTGCTGCCAATCATCATTCTTCAGGTCGTATAACTTGGCGGCAGCCTTTGCTCCGGGGTTCCAGATAACCGTAGTTGCAGATCCACTCTTCTCAACTTGAATCACGCGACCCAGACCCGCATCTACGATTGTTACGTTAGCTGCTGACTTGTACACGCGATCTATCGGTCCGTCGATGTGCAGAGGCGCAAAATCACCTACCAGGAAATCAGTGGGGTTGTTCTTGTCGAGGTACGGAGCTTCCTCTAGTCCGCATATTTCCGCCTGGCGCACGTCATGCACGAGGAAATATGTATGAAGTGCTTCTTCAAACCGAAACACCTCAGGTCCGGTGTTTGTGACTTGCAGCGATAGTTTCAATGATTCCTCGTTGAGCTGCGCCGTGTAAACCGCGTTGAATGGTGCGATCTTGTTGTCTCCGGTTGCGAGATCCGCTTCATTCAGGGCGTACTGGATTACGCCGTCCCCGAAGTCTTGTAGTCGCCACTTCGTGGAGCGTGCGAACCCATGATTGTCGTGTGAAAGCTCGGCTCCGAGTTGAGGTGCGTGGTCCTCGTCCCGCTCAGGAAAAGGGCCGAACCAGGGAAAACAAAGAGGGATTCCCGCGTGAATAGATTTTTCAGTCCCAAACTCAGGAGCCGAGGTCTCAAAGAGCACTTGCCCGAACTTGACGCTGTCCCAGCGTGAGATATGTGCGCCGTAGGAGTGCGCCTGAAGAGTAGCGTCAGGAGTTTCGATACTGGTCAGTCGATCGAGTTCGAGATCAGAAGAATCTGTCATGGCTCTATTCAACTGCATTTTGAGGTTGGTGGCGTGTGTTTGTGGTTGGGCTATCTGTTGCATCTGTGTGCCTTGTAGGCAGAAACTAGTCTGAAAACAAGGATTATTGCCTACAACACTCACAGATGTGAAAGCAGGGTAAACCCACCGGGCACCAACACCCTGAAACAGGCTGGGTCTGGCTCAACCCCAACACGATGTGATCACTTGCAGTAACCGACAGAAGCATGAACCCCCAGGAACACAGCACCTTGTCGGTCCCACTTCTAGCACCAGGAGTCCCGCAAACACACTAAACCCCCAAACCCTCATTTGGGCCAAGTTAACTGAGTGTTCCCCCCGCCGGAAGATCAGCGGGGGGAACACTCAGTGGAAATAGTTATTTGCTACAGGGGGTGAAAGCCAGGACTTCGTCCCCTAGTGCCTTGATGCCGCCCAAAGCCCATAGCTTATCTGCTACATGTGCCTTTATGGCTTCCAATGTGGCTTTCGGTATGCAGCTCTGCATTGACAGATACATGGGCGCATTCCTCTGACCAGCATAAGCCGCACCGGACAGTGCATCGGCAAAACTGGATCCGGTTGCCAGGAAGACCTCGGATACCGTGTGTCCCTTGAACGTCTGGTTGACAGCCACGGCTGTGTCGTAACGGGTCGGTCCAGATACACGATCGACTTCCAATCCTGAAATTCTGTTCAGCGCATCCTTGATGTCGCTGCTCACCGCGTTAGCTCCACCAACGATGATCACATGCTTTACGCGAGCATTCGTTAGGTATTTGACGACAGATGGGTCCAACGTTCGCTTGCCGTCGATCATGATAACGGGGGCGCCATTGAGTGCGGCAGCAGGACCTGCCGTAAGTGCGTCAGGATAATCGCGGCCAGTTGCGATGTAAACAGTGTCTACACCCTGCTTTTCTGGGAACGCCAACTTCGCGACCTTTAGCGATGTCTCGTATCGGTTCTCACCCTTGATGCGGGAGAAGCTGGCGTTTGGAAGCTCCTTACGCAGAGCCATATGCAGTGCATCAGGGACCACAGACGTGCCGCCGATGAGTCGGACCTGCGACGGATGAGAAGACTTCAAAAGAGCCTTGGTCGCTTCGTCGAGCGTCGTGCTCTTGGTGTTGACCAGCAACAGCGTTCCATTCGTCTTCGCTACAGCCGGGCCTGCCGAAAGTGCATCGGCGAAGCTGGAGCCAGTGGCGACGTATAGCGGGCCGGTACCGGTGCCGAACTCCTTGAAGATTTCTCGCGACGTGTCGTAGCGATCTTTGCCAGAGATCCGCTCAGTCTGCTTCGGTAGAGCCGATCCTGGTGTGATTGTGTAGTTTGTGGTGGCTGTGCCTTTGTAGCCGGAGTCGGTCTTGGCGTTCACGGTTACCTTGTGGGTACCGACCTTGGTTAGGTCTCCATCCCATGTAGCGGTGTAAGCACTTGGTGCGACCGTGGTGCCG
>WPCK01188583.1_pt1 | contig 28235 bp, 18 predicted proteins | sample 5399851 | NCBI WGS metagenome assembly WPCK01 (sample SAMN12869471, study PRJNA574797) | sludge metagenome | isolation source: wastewater treatment of pH11 | place: China:Beijing | collected 2019-05-20 | reverse complement strand
CGACCTGACTGCCGCGCTCAATGCCACAGATGCTGCGGTGGTCATCGCCTCGCATGATCGGCGCTTGCGCGCCGACCTAGCCCACTGGCGACAACTCCACCTCAACTGAACCACCATCGGTCGAGCCTGGTTGAGACACTTACCGCTGGTCGAGCCTGGTCGAGACCCGCCCTACCTGACCCGCACGACTTTGGTCTGATAGCTTGTCTTTTTGAAGCCCTTGGCGGTCACGGTGACACGAACACGCAGTTTCTTGCGGCGGTCCTTCTTGGTGACCCGGTAACGAACCTTCTTCGCCTTCTTGATCTTCTTGCCATTGCGCAGCCACTGGTACTTCACCTTGGCCTTTTTCGGCTGATACTTGCCTGCTTTGACTCGCAGCACAGTCTTAACCTTGGTCCGCTTCGCTGCTTTACGTGGCTTGGCGTTACGCACGATCTTTGCTTTGGTGCGCACTTTGATCTTCTTCGCCGACTTTGTCGGAGGAGTCACCGGCGGGTGCGGAGCGGGAGTCACCGGCGGTTGCGGAGCGGGAGTCACCGGAGGAGTGGTGCCACCGCCACCCGGGGTCTCGTCCGGCACGCCCCAGGTGATCGTCGCCATGGAGTTGCCAGGGATGGTCACCGTAATGTGACCATTCGCGGTTTGTACAGCAGCCTTGCGGGACTCTTGGCCGACTTCCGCATAGAGCACTGCGGCAAAGGTGCCATCCGGGTTCTGGAAAGCAACGTTGTGTACGCCGTCATTGCTGGTGTCGGTCGATCCGATCCGCACGGCGCCGGGGCGCACGAACTTGGAGAAGTGTCCCAGCAGGTAGTAGCCGACGTTCTTGGTGTAGACGGAATCTTGACCACTTTCGACCGTGACGATCGACGAGCAGTTCTGGCAGATTCCGTAGTCCTGCGGGTACGGTCCGTTGTTCTCGTCGAGCGCCATGTTCCAGAAGACGAGCGACTGTGACCAGTTGCGCAGTGTCGGGAAAATGTAGTTGCTGGAGTGGTAGGACATGGTGTTCCGGAAGGTGTTCGCGTCGTCGGTTCCGGAGCACTCCGTGAAGTACACGCCGGAGGTTGGGAACCGGTTATGCAACAGCGTCGAGTTGCCGGGTTTGCGGTTGCCACCGGCTAGACCTTCATAGCAGTGCAGCGCGGTACCAGCCACGTTGGGCAAGTCTGCGACGCGCTTGCCATTCTCGGCGTCGGCCAAGATCTCCACCGGGTATGCCGGGTTATCGGAGTTCGGGTCAGTCCAACTTGCCTCGTCCCAGTTCTGAGAAGGAATGTCCCAGTTGTGGTCGTACACCAAGATCTCGGTGGACAGATTCGCGGCGATCAACTTGGAGGAAAGCGACCGCACGATGTCGATTTGGTTTGCGCTTCCCGACAACTGAGGATCGGCGTTTGCGGCGCGTTCGGATGCCGGAAGCACTAGCCCCGGGTAGTTCGGGTTGTGCAGCGGCTCGTTCTGCACGTTGATCAGGTCGAGCGTGACTCCCGCTGCCCGATACGCCTGTGTGACTTCGACCAGGTACTTCGCGTAATCATCGGTACGGGCTTTGGCCAGGATGTTGCTGCGGTTTGCGCCCAACAGTGAGTTGTTGGCCCGCATCCAGGCTGGCGGGCTCCATGGCGTGCCCATGACGGTGATCTCGTCGTTGATCTGTTGGGCTTGTTTGACGAGTTCAATCGAACGCATATCCCGCTCGACGTTGACTGTCGATCCGTAGGTGTTTGCATAGGTGTAGAACGGGTCGCTGGGGTTGAGTGCAGGATCAACATAGTCCGACGCACCCAGCGGCTGGCGCAGGAACGACAGGCCGATGCCAGTTTCGCGGTCGAAAAGCTCGGTCATCAGCGCGTTACGTGCCGCAGGGTTGAGCCGATCCACATTGGACGACGCACTGTCCGTGAACGATGCGCCGAATCCGGTCATCTCTTGGAAGCTCTCATCGGGGTCGATGGTGATCGTCGCGTCGATATCGTCGTTCTGACCGATCGGAGTCGTCGACCAGGTCAGCGGCGTCTGTTCGGTGAGTCGGACGGACGAGTCCGCGGCGCCTTCAGTCAGCCATATTCTGACTTGGTTGGCATCAGCTGCTCCGGGGGTTGCCGCAATGGTTCCGCTAATGACGAGCGCCACGGACGAAAATAACGCAATGGTCGCTGAACGGGACGAGGGGTAACGACGTGGATGGTCGGAGGTATTCACGAATTGGCTCCTCATGGCCGATATCGACGGCAGTGTCGGTCAATTATGTGATTCTACCGCGATAATTAACGGACCTTCCGCACGAAGATCCGCGACTTCAATGTCGCTTTAGTCGCAACTTTGCTGCCGCGGTAGACGACTCTGATCCGGCCAAGCTTTCGATTCTTTTTCGCCCCAATGCGAATCACTGCAACAGACTTCTTACCTTTGACGCGCAGTTTCGCCTTGCCAATGACACGTTTCCCAACGCGCAGTCGCACGACTCCTTTAGCTTTTGTCTGTGGAGTGGTGCGCACCACGACACGGATTCGTGCTTTGCGGTTGGCCTGAATCGTGCGCTTGGCGGTCCTCCCGCGCACAATTTTCACTTTTGCGATACGACTTTTCGCCTTGCCGGTGCGGCTAAGGCCGGAATCGTCCGGCTGCTTCCCGGTGTCCGGAACGTTGCCGCCGTCGGGCTGGCTGCCATTCGATCCACCGTTGTCTGCCCCGTCACCCGGGTCATCCCCGTCACCCGGGTCATCCCCGTCACCTGGCTCGTCGCCGTCATCACCGCCGTCACCGCCGTCGTCCCCAGGACCACCCGACGGATCGGTGGCAATCGTCCATTGCTGATTTTCGTTGCCATCGGTGTCGAACTCCCACACCTGCAATTGTACCGAGTCGGTGGTGTCACCATCAGTTAAGTCGAGGCTGAATGGCGTGCCTGCGAGTCGCAACTCGTTACCGACGCGATCCCAGCGCTGCGCCGACTCACCGGTGCAATAGGCCAGCAGAAGTCGGCTGCCATTCGCCGCCGCCGTGGTAGCACCAGCAGCACGATAGGCAACACACTTGTCACCGAACCGAAGTGAAGAATCAGCGGCCATCTGGAGTCGGGTAGAACTCGTACAGGCAACAGAACGAACCTCTGCGCCGACCACTGCGGCACCGGATATGCCGACGCAGCGGTTCGGGGCTTTGATTGAGGAGATGGTTGTCCGGCCTTCGGTGGCAGGATCGGGAACGAACCACTGCTGACCGGAAGCATCGCCACAGGGCGCCAGTTGCAATTGCGTGCCATCGGCTGACGAGTTGCCCGGTACTGCAAGGCAACGTCCACCAGGGCTGGTGATCTTCCCATTGGTCACTGTCCAGGCTTTGACCCGCGAGGCATCGCAATTCCACAGTTCGGCCACGGCACCATTGCTGTCGGTGGCCGTCGTCAGGCATTTGCCGCGTACTCGGATCGACCGATCGGCGATGCGTTGCTGCCATCGTTGGGCGTTCGTGCCGTTACATTCCCACAGTTGGATGGGTGTGCCGTCGGCTTTGGTGGACGAGCCCGAAGCCAAATCGAGGCATTTGCTCGATGACGGGTTGATGATTGCTCCAATCGGCCCATCGGACTCGTCGACGACGGGGTCAGGTTGCTGATCCGGGTCAGGTTCACCGTCACCGCCCCAGGTGAACGTGGCAATGGCGTTTTCCTGCAACGACTGGGTAAACCGCTGGCCACCCACCGTCACCCCGATCGTCTGCTGTCCGCCGCCATTGTGCACGACCAGCGCGTAACTTCCGTCAGGGTTGCGGAACGCGACGTTGGATACCCCGCTGGAGATTTCCGATGATCCGATCCGCACGGCGCCGGGGACGACGAACTTCGAGAAGTGCCCCAGTACGTAATAGCCAGCGCTACGGCTGTACGTCTTAGTATTCGTGTTGACCGTGGTGATGCCGGAGCAGTGGTCGCAGATGCCATAGCCACCTGGATAAGGACCGTTGTTCTGGTCCAGCGCCAGATTCCAAAAGGACAGGGACCGCGACCAGTTCCTCATCACGGGGATGGCGTAGAGCCGCATATGCCAGCCAACGGTTCCAGAGAACGTCTCGTGCTCGTTACTTCCCACCGTGCCAGAGCACTCGGTGAAGAACACGTCTTTGTCCGGGAACTGATCGTGCACCTGGGTTTGTGACGCGGCGGTGACGTCTGGCTTGCTGGGGTCATATTGCCAAGGCACGGATGGATCATTGACCCCGTAACAGTGCCATGCGGTGCCCGCCACAGAGTCACCTGCGTCTCGCAGCACATGTTCCGGGTAACCCGGCTCGTCCCAGTTGTGATCCCAAGCAAGGATTTCAGTGCTCAGCCCGACATTGCGCAACTGCGGTGCCAGGAGGTTGGCGACTCGCACCTGTTGCTCCGGCGGCATCCACATACCCGGGTAGCCCGGTTCGTAGCGTGGCTCGTTCTGTAACGTGAGGTAACGCAGCGGCACTCCCGCGTCCCGGTACTGTTGGGAGACTTCGCGCAGGTAGTTCGCATAGTTCAACTCGCGGTCGGTGCGCAAAGGACCGCCCCAGCCGAAAACGGTGTTGTTCTGCCGCATCCAGCCGGGTGGGCTCCACGGCGATCCGACTACTGTGATATCCGGGTTGATCTGTAGCGCACGACGTGCATCGGCGACGGCCGGATTATCGGCATCGATGCTGACCACGCCAGCCTCGACATCCTGGTAGGTGTAGAACGGAGAATTGCCGTTCACGGGGATGAGCGGACGGCCCTCGGTGCGGATATAGTCCGATGCTCCCAGAGGTTGGCGCAGCCAGGTCAAGCCGATCCCTTCCGAGGACGAGGTTGATCGGGAGAACAGATCCTGGAACCATCTGTCGCGTTCCGATTCGGTGAGTTGGTGATTGATGTTGTAACTCGTCGAATCTGTGATGGAAGCCCCGAAGCCGACCATGCTTTGGAAGGTGTGCGATGGCTCGATAGTGATTTCCGCGTTTGCAGTAGTTGATGAACCCCAATTGACGGTTCCCTTGTACTCCATGCGGGAGCCGCCAGGATGGTTTGCGTCGGTCAGCCAGAAATCCACCGGATCGGCAGCGACCGCGGTGGGTGTTCCTGCTGAGACACCCAACGTGGCCACTAAGGCAAAAGAAGCGGCAAGGACAGTGGGACGTCTGAAACGTAAACCGGGCAAAAGGGGATCCTCCTCGATCCATTGCGTATCCGTCACGCCGAATTCACTGAGCCACATTGCTTAGTGGGCGCATTGACCTGCAGTGATAAACCTACAGGGCGGGCGAGACCAAAGACTAGGACCCCGCCCACCCTGTGACATCAGCGGGTCAGCAGCGCGCTACACATTCCACTGCTGGTTTCCGGCTCCGAAGCAGTCCCACACTTGCAGCCGGGTGGCATTGGACGACGATCCGTTCGGCAAGTCGAGGCACCTGTTGCCGTCGACTACGCGCAGCAGATTGCCGTCACGCTGCCAGCGTTGATTGGCTCGTCCCGTGCACTCCCAGATCTGAGTCTGGGAACCATTGCCAACCGGAGCCGATACGTCCAGACACTTCGAGCCGAACCGGATCGACCCGTCAGGGGCGAAGGTCCAGTTCTGGGCCACGGTGTTGTTGCACTGGTACAACTGCACGGCCGTGCCATTGGCGCTGGTGGTGGACCCTCCGGCCACATCAACGCATTTATTGTGCTGGGAGTCCCGGATGGTCGAGGTGTTGCCAACCGGGTTCGACACCGGCGGGTTCCAGCGCTGGTTGGCGTCCCCGTAACAGTCCCAGAGTTTGAGCTGGGTGCCATTGGACGAGTTAGAGTCCGGCACATCGAGGCAGCGGCCGCCGCTGGCTTTGATCAACTGGCCGGAAATGGTCCACTGCTGGGTGTTCTTGCCGTCGCAGTCCCAGATGTAGGCCTGTGCACCGTTACCGGTGCCGTTGACTTCGAGGCATTTGCCGCGCACACGGATTGTGCCGTCATCGGCGATGATCCAGCGTTGGGCGATCGACCCGTTGCAATCGTGCAACTGGACGACGGTCCCGTTTGCTTTGGTCTCGCCACCGGAGCGCACGTCCACGCATTTGTTGGCCAAACCGGTGATGGCCCCGGCGGTTCCGGGCACATCTGGCGGATCTTGGTCGTTGCCGCCTTGACCGGGTGACCCGTCCGGACCTCCGCTGACACCGCCGGTTCCGCCCCAGTTTCCGTTACCGCCCCAGGCGAAGGTGACGAGCGAGTTCTCAGGCACGTGGTAGCCGAAAGTCTGGCCGTCGACGTTGACCTTGATGGAGTTGGAGCCACCGCCGTTGTGCACGACGAGCACGCGGGAGCCGTCGGGGTTTTGGAAGGCGGCGTTGGATATGGAACTGGTGGTGTCCGACGATCCGATGCGCACCGCACCGGGTTTGACGAACTTCGAGAAATGCCCCAGGACGTAGTAGCCAGCGTTACGGGTGTAGGTGCCGTTGTTGTTGACGGTGACGATCCCGGTGCAAGGGCTGGAGGTACAGGCGCCTTGGACCGGACCGTTGTTCTCGTTCAATGCCAGGTTCCAGAAACTGATGGTCTTGGACCAGTTGCGCACCGCGGGGAACGTGTAATTCGTGGAGTGGTACCACAGGGTGTCTTTGAACGTGTTCGCACGGTTCGACGACTCGATCCCGGAGCATTCAGTGAAGAAGGTGCCTTTGGACGAGTTGGCGTAGTGCACGGTGGATTGCGCACCGGCGCTGCCTTCGTAGCAGTGCCAGGCGGTACCGGCGACGTACTGAGATGACCACCCGTTGACCAGGAACTCTGCGTAGCCGGTGTTGTTCCAGTTGTGCTCCCATCCGAGGATCTTGGTGTTTCCAAGTCCGGAGTTGTTCAGACGCCACCCGAGTTCGTTGATGACGTTGGCCTGAGTCCACTGCGACATGTACATCGCGGGGTAGCCGCCGGGGGTGAAATGCGGCTCGTTCTGGATGCTGATGTAATCCATGTCGACGCCCTTATCCTTGTAGGCCTGGACGACGTTCTTGAGGTATTCGGCGTAGTCGCCTTCGTGCTCGATCTTGAGTTGGTTGGTGTTGGAGTTTCCGTTGACGAGCGCTGGGTGGACCTTCATCCAGGCCGGGGCACTCCAGGGGGCGCCGGCGACGCTGATCGACGGGTTGTAGCTTTTGGCTGCCTTGATCAGGTTAAGGGCGTCATTGTCGCGGTTCACGTTGACCGGTGTGCCTGGCCCGGCGTCTTGGTAGGTGTAGAAGTTGGTGTCACGGTTGAAGTCAGTCGCGCCGAGGGGTTGGCGCAGCCAACTGAGTCCGATGCCATTGTCGTAACTAAATAAGTCGGACAGTAATTTGCTGCGTTGGGACGAGTTCAAACTGCCGATTGATACGGTCGCTGAATCAGTGAACGAACCGCCGAAACCAGTCATGGTCTGGTAGGTCTGATTCGGATTGATATTTATAGTGACGTTGCCGGAACCGGAGCTGCCGAGCGTCACATCGGACTTCTTCGTCAGTTGATCGGCACGGTCCTGGGTGGTTTGCCACACCTGGACTGGAGTATTAGCGAGGGCAGTGGGAGCCGCGGCCAGGGTCGCGACTCCAAGAGGCGAAAGTAGTGCGGCAGTGGCGACCAATGCGGGTATTCGGCGAGGTCGCAGTGGTGGTTTAAGGTCCCGTGTGGTGACAGACATCGGCGTCCTTTCGTGGATGCACTGTGCGGTTGCTCAGCGGCAGTGGTGCATCCGTTGTGACGGTATGCGATACGCGTCGTTGCGTAATCGACGAGGTCCTCGTACAGAACCTAGGTTATGGACGAGGGGCGAGTCGACCTTGACTCACGTCTAATTTATTCCAAAATACACGCTTGTCTAGTCGAATCATCACAATAGTCCAACTTTTATACGCTGATACAGATAAATGCCTGGTAATGAACACATGTTTTTGCACGGTAGTGCGCCTTTATGGTCAGAAAGTCAGCAGTGAGACAGCGATTGGGCGCTGCGATAGTGGCGCTTAACCGGTTAAATTCCGGTGGTCGCCACCGGCGAGAGGGCGCTGTTGGTGGCGTGTCAGCTGTCGAATTCGATCTCGGTGACAACTGCGCGAACTTCATCCCACACGTGGCCACGAGCAGGCCACAGGATGACCGCGATGGTGAGCAGCATGATAAGGAAGGCCAGCCCTCCGTGGACTGCTCGCTTCTCGGGTGCTTGCACGCCTGTCGGTAGGTCATCATCGGGATCGGCGTAGCCGGCCTGTTTGAGCATCGTGCCGGTGTAGTCGGTAGCCTCTGCTCGTGGCCGTCCCAACGAGGCGATCCACGCCACGAGGCCGAGCACCCAGAAATGCCAGTAGGTCCACCCCTCGGGACCTAGCCATATCCCGAGGAAGCCCGCAAGGATCCCACCGAGTCCGATACCGCGTGCCAGTGTGCGCATGATCCCATGCTAATGGCCGTCAGTGGCGGAGTCTCGATCCGCTGGCAGGCCTGGACAGCGTAGGCCCGCCAACGGCACAAACTCGGCTAGCGTCTTGCTGCACATGCCTGTCTGTAGAAGGTTGCCCGATATGCAAAGTGGTACGGGTATATATCGCACTACCACTTCGCATATCGGGCAACCGTCCAGCGGACCGGGCCGCTTACGCTGCGCGATAAGTTACCCACATGTCGGATATAGGACAGTCGTGGCAACAACGAACATGACAGATTGGCTGGATGACAACTACCGCTCGTCAGTTCGGTTCTGACACGTCCGCTGTTTTTCGTGATATTCGTGATCGTCTGGTCAAATCCCGGCGCGTAGTGCATCACAGGCGCGAGCTGCTCAATGATGGCGACAGCTCATACGTCATGACGCAGTGCATCAAACAGGGCATGCTTGTGCGCGTGGCGCATGGTTTCTACGCGGAGTCGGCCAAATGGGCAGATCTGAAACCAGAACGCCAACATGTCGAATACGCGCAAGCGCTTGCTCGGCAGCATCCTGATCTGCAATTCAGCCACGCTACGGCTGCCTTAGTGCAGGGTATGCCCTGGAAACGTTGGAGGATTCCGGCGAAACTGCAATGCGTCGTTGGTTCTCAGACGAAACGCCGGTCGTCTGCTTCGGTTCAGCGTCGGCATTTCGATCTGGATGACAAGGCAATACGGCATAACGGTGTCTTAGTCACGTCAGCGCCCCGAACGGTCCTTGATGTTGCATGCGAAAGCGAGTTCGCCATCGGTCTGGCATGCGCTGATTACGTTCTTGTCCGTCGGCTCGCCACTAAACGTCAGTTGCTGGACGCAATTTCAGAAAACTCGCATCGGTACGGGATCCATCGAGCGAGATTGGTTGTGGACTTGGCCGATGACCGTATCGAGTCTGCTGGTGAATCCTTCTGCCGCGCGGTCATTCATCAACTCGGCTTCGTTTTGCCAACTTTGCAGCACGTCTTTTGGGATGGGCGGACCATGATTGGGCGGGGTGACTTCTATTGGCCAGAGTCGCGGGTGCTGGTGGAATTTGATGGCAAAGTTAAGTATCTAGACGAGACAATGCTCGCTGGACGTAGCACCTCCGAGGTTGTCGTCGAAGAGAAACGTCGTGAGGATCGAATCAGAGCTCAAGGTATCAAAGTGATCAGGCTTACCTGGGTAGATCTGTCTAGCCCTGATGATATAGAGCAGACGCTCGCCGGAGCCGGAGTTCCGAAACGCCGTTAGGACGAGTTGCCCGCTCGCCTCCTTAAGAAGGTTGCCCGATATGCAAGGTGGTAGAGGTATATGTCGCACTACTACTTTGCATATCGGGCAACCATTGGTGTGTGGGCGTTCTAGCGGGGCGCATCGCCAGTGACGCACGGTGCGCCGTACGGGCGGTGCGGCCGTGAATGACGGTGGGGACCCTCAGTCTTGGCGCATCTCCAGGTAGGTCGTGATCAGCGAACGCGTCGATGGGTCCTGATCCGCCAGGGCGAGCCCGTCGCCACTGACTGCTGGCGCAATCTCTAGTGCGAGCTTTTTGCCCAACTCCACGCCCCACTGATCGAAGGAGTCGATGCCCCACACGATGCCTTGCACGAACGTGATGTGTTCGTACAGCGCAATGAGCTGACCGACCACAGCCGGGGACAATTCCGGTGCCAGGATCGAGGTCGAAGGCCGGTTCCCGGGGAACACTCGTGCTGGAACGATCTCCTCGGGAGTGCCTTCGGCACGCACCTCGTCCTCGGTCTTGCCGAAAGCCAAGGCTTTGGTCTGTGCGAAGAAGTTCGCCAGGAACAGCCCATGTACGTCGATGCCGCCGTCTTTGAGCGGACGAGCCGGGTTGGCCACCGCAATGAAGTCAGCCGGGATCAGTCGAGTGCCCTGGTGAATGAGCTGGTAGAAGGCGTGCTGGCCGTTGGTTCCCGGTTCGCCCCAGAAGATCTCACCGGTGTCGGAGGTCACCGGAGTGCCATCCCAACGCACCGACTTGCCGTTGGACTCCATGGTCAGCTGCTGCAGATAGGCAGGGAAACGGTGCAGGTACTGTGCGTAGGGCAGCACCGCGTGCGTGTGCGCACCGAGGAAGTTGGTGTACCAGACGTTGAGCAGCCCCATCAGGAACGGCACATTCTGTGCGACCGGAGCGGTGCGGGCGTGCTCGTCCATGGCGTGGAACCCGCCCAGGAACTCAGCGAAACGATCAGGGCCGATGGCGATGGCGACTGAGGTTCCGATGGCCGAGTCAACGGAGTAGCGGCCGCCCACCCAGTCCCAGAACCCGAAGGCGTTGGTCGGGTCGATGCCGAATTCTGCGACCTTGTCCAACGCGGTCGAGACCGCCACGAAGTGCTTGGCGACAGCGCCGGTACGGGCCGCGTCAGTGTCGTCGATGATGCCGCGTGCGCTGAACTGTTCCCACAACCAGGTGCGGGCCAGGCGCGCGTTGGTGAGTGTCTCCAATGTGGTGAAGGTCTTGGACGCGACGATGAACAGCGTGGTTTCCGGGTCGAGGTCGGCGGTCTTCTCGTATACGTCGGCCGGGTCGATGTTAGAGACGAATCGCACCTCGATCTCGGGGTGAACATAGGGCTTGAGCGCCTCGTACACCATGACGGGGCCAAGGTCTGACCCGCCGATGCCGATGTTGACGACGGTGGCCACGCGCTTGCCGGTCACACCGGTCCAGTTGCCGTCGCGCACGTCATCGGCGAAGGCCGCGACACGGTCCAGCACCTCGTGCACATCGGCGTCGATGTCCTGTTCGTTCACGACCAACGGCTCCAGCCCGCGAGGGCGGCGCAACGCGGTGTGCAGTACAGAGCGGTTCTCTGTGACGTTGATCTTGTCCCCGCGGAGCATTGCCTCGAACCGGCCGGTCACGTTGACCGATGTCGCCAACTCGTCCAGCAGCGCGAGCGTCTCATCGGTGATGAGGTTCTTCGACAGGTCAACGGTCAGGTCTGCGGCCTTGAGGGTGAAGCGCTCTGCACGGCCGGGGTCTTCGTCGAACCAGCGGCGCAGATCGGGTTTGAGATCGGCAGCGTGTGCCTCCAATTTCGTCCATGCGTCGGTCGAAGCAGCATCGATGGGTGAGGGCTGAGCGTTCACAGTGGGTCGCTTTCCATGGCCGGAGGAGAGGTTGACCATTCGATCTTACGTGGCAACATTACGCTGGTGCTATGACAACGGACCTACCCTTGACCATCGACTCGTCGTTGCTTGCCGCGCTGCGGCAGGACCTGGTGGCGGCAAAGTACACGGTCGAGTCGGTAGCGGAGCTGCTGGGGCCGATGGCCGATGCGGCAATGCATCGCGAACAGCAGATTCCGGCCCTGCTCGTCACGGAAAGAAGCGATGCCCCAGCGCTGATGCTGTTGCGTCTGTTCACGCTCGGCCAGCCGGTGCGCACCGATGACATGGGACGAGCACTTCCGAGCCTTGGTGTTGACGGCGCCGTGCAACTGGGCCTGGTCGAGAGCACGCTCATCGACGGCGTTGATTATGTGCGCCCACTGGTCGACCTGCGGCCGTATGCCGCGGTTGACGATGTGGGGGCGATGCGCTGGTGGCTCGCCTCTGATCTTGGTGAGCTGGCTACGGGACGAGCGCTACACGCCAGTCACGTGCTGGGCGCGGGCGGCGCCTCACTGACGCTGGCCGCGATCACGATGCGCGAACCTGTTGGCCGCACCCTTGACATCGGCACCGGATGCGGCATCCAGGCGTTGCACGCGGCCCGGCACAGCCGTGAGGTCGTCGCCACCGACCTGTCGCAGCGCGCGTTGAATTTCGCCGCGTTCAACGCAGAGCTCAACGACATACACAATATTTCGTTCCGGCACGGCTCGATGCTCGATCCGGTGCGCGGCGAGGTCTTCGACCTGGTGGTTTCCAATCCGCCCTTTGTGATCACGCCGCGCCAGTCGGATGCGATTCCTGACTACGAGTACCGCGATGGAGGACGAGCTGGAGACAGCCTTGTCGAAGAGCTCGTCACTGGAATCGCCGAGGTGATGGCGCCTGGCGGGGCGGCGCAACTGCTGATGAACTGGGAACATCACCGCGGCGAGCCGTGGCAGGAACGTATCGGGCGCTGGCTCGATACCACACCGCTGGACGCATGGGTGGTGCAACGCGAAATCCTGGACCCCGCTGAGTACGCGGAAACCTGGCTGCGAGACGGCGGCATTACCGCTGAACGCGAATCGGAGCAATGGCGAGCGGGCTACGAGGCCTATCTGCGCGACTTCGCCGCACGCGGTGTGACAGCGGTGGGAATGGGAATGGTGCTGCTGCACCGTCCGGCAGCGTCAAAGGAGGTGGCGGCTCGTCCGACCTGGCGCCGTCTTGACGAACACCCTGGTGCCGTCGCCCAGCCTCTTGGCCCGGTGTTCGCCGCGGGACTACGGATGCAGGAATTTCTCGCCTGTGCCAGTGACCAACAGGTCGCCGCGCTGCGGTGTGTCGTGGCCGTGGATGTGACTGAGGAACGGTATTACCGTCCCGGTGAGGCAGACCCGGCGGTGATGATGCTGCGCCAAGGAGGTGGATTCCAGCACAGCGTGCACGTGTCGAGTGCCGTGGCGGCTGTGGTGGGTGCCAGCGACGGGGAACTGACTGTGGGTCAACTGCTGTCGGCTGTCGCCTCGCTGACCGACCAGGACGCTGCCGCGCTCGCAGCCGAGGTGTTCCCAGCTATTCGCGGACTGCTAGCCGATGGGCTGCTCACCATCGACCGGTGAGCGTGAGTGCGCCGTGAGTGCGCTCAGAGCAGTGTGAAAGAACAGCGGGGGCCTTCGCATTGAAGCAAAGACCCCCACTGTGTGATGCGCTCGCGCGATGTCACTGCCTGTCCGTCACGCGAACTGCCTGTGTGCCGCTAGATGCGCCACCATTTCTGGTTGCCGCCGCCGTGGCATTCCCACAGATGCAGTTTTGCCCCGTTGTGGGTGCCCCAGCCGTCGACATCGACGCACTTGTTGGCGTTGCGGTTGACGAGGTCGCCTGCACCGTTCAACACGAATTGCTGCGCGGGGTTTCCGTTGCAGTTGACGATCTGCACCCGGGTGCCATTGGACGTTCCTGCCCAAGCAGCGTCCATGCACTTGCCACCGATGCGGATCGTGCCATCACTGGCGAATTCCCAGCGCTGGGCGTTGGTGCCGTTGCAGTTCCACAGTTGTAGTTGCACGCCGTCGCTGAAGTTCGAGTTAGGAACGTCGATGCACTTGTTCTGCCAGCCCTGAATGGATGCGACCTGGGATCCAGCGGTCTTCAAGGTCAGCCCCCAGCGCTGCAGGATCGGGTTGACCGGCTGGAAGAACGAACGGCAACCGTCGGGGCGGTCGGCGATACCGGAAGTGATGCCCTGTGCCTGGTCGTTCCAGATGTAGGCGCCGCCGGAGTCACCAGGGCGAGCACAGGCGGAAGTCTCGGTCAGAGTCGCGATCTTGTTGTTGCCGTAGTTGACGTTGACGTTCTTCGTCAGGACATATCCGCAAGTCCACTTGGTGGTGTTTCCCGACTTGCATAGGTGGGCACCGATAGGAGCTTCCTGTGAGCCCTTGACCTCGACGTATCCACCGCCGTTCCAGTGGGTGACACGAGGCAGGCCGTTCCAGCTTCCGGCGTTGGTCGCCCAAGCTGCGTCAATGCCGCCACCGAACTGTGACTCCACCACAGTTCCGATGTGGCCACCGTTGTCCAGGGCGGTGCGCAGGATGTGTCCGCGTCCTTCAACGGCGCAGTGGCCAGCGGTGAGGAAACCGCCGTGCACAGCGAACGCCAGGGTGCAGCCCCATAGCGGGTCTCCGCCCCAGTAGTCGCGTACGGGGGTCACCCTGACATCGGAGATGTCGTAGGAGACTTCGGCAGCAGAGAGGCCGGCGACGTTAGCGGCTTTCTTCGCGGCAGCCTTTGACTTGGCTTGGATGACGACTTTGTTGCTCACCGGGTCTACCCACCAGGCTGAGACCTTGTCCGGAACATTCCTGATTTCGCGGTTGAGCTTGCTGGCGCCCTTGTTGAGCTTGTTCAACTTGGTCTTGACCAGTTTTGGCTTCGCGCCTGCCTTGCGAACCTGCTTGGCTGCCTTCTTAGTGGTGACACCGACAACGATCTTCTTGCCGTTCTTCGATACCCACAAGCCGGCGAAGTTGCCGCCCAGTTTCTTCTGCAGTTTCGGTTCGAGGTTGCGCGCCTTCTTCTCGACCTTCAGGCGTTTCTTCGCCTGCTTCTTGGTGATCTTCAGTTCGCGGACCATAGTGCGGATCTGCTCCGCTTTGGTCATCGGTTTGGCGGCGCTCGCAGCCGGAGCCTTCGCGGCAACAGTGGTGGCGCTCGCAGTCGGAGCCGACGTAGCGCTTGTTGCGGCCACCGTACCGGTGACGGCGAGGGTTCCTGCAAGTGTCAGTGCGCTCAGCAACGCAGCTGTCTTTCTCATACTCACTCGATCAGCCTTTCGTGATCTTGAACCGTTCAACGTTGAACGGTTCACCAGGGGCGAGGATTGCCGTTTCTGCCGCCAGCAGCCAGGCTTCCGACGACATTCTCAGGCAGCCATCGAACTCAACATTGAGTCTGATGTTCGGCATCTGCATAAACACCATATGGGCAATGTTTGAAGTTCGCATGTCGAAACGAACTGTAGGTAGCCGGGTAAGTGAGCGATGCAGCGTTTTGGTGTTCATAGGTTCGACACAGGTTCGGATAATTTGCGGCTTAAGGTGCGGAACTAGCGTCCGGGATAGCGCAGTCACATCCGATTCGCATTCCGGGAAGGAACCGTCTTGACCATGGCACATATTCTTCGACCGCCACGTAGGCGTACCGCCATCATCACCGCAGCCATTGCGGTCACGGTCGCTGCGCTGGTCTTCGGGCTGATTCGCCACACTGCGACAGGAGCCTCGTCCACCGCGGAAGGCGCAGCAATGACGAGTACCGCCACAGCGGCACTCGTCACGTTCGAGAAGAGCGTGACAGCTAGCGGTACTTTGACGCCCACGGTCGCTGAGACCCTCTCCTTCGATGCGCAGGGCACGGTCACCGAGGTTGCTGTCGAGGTCGGCGACACGGTGACCGCGGGTCAGGAACTGGCACGCATCGACACCGAACAGCTCGACCTCAATCGGCTGGGTGCCAAGGCCGAATTGCTCAGTGCGCGCGCTGCGCTCGCCGAAGCGAAGAACGCTGCTGACGGCTCCGACGCCTCCGATGCGCTGCTTTCCGCTCGAAAAGCAGCAGTGACCGTGGCGAAATCTGCCTATGTCGCCGCCAAGGATGCCATGAGCGATGCGGTACTCGTCGCACCTGCTGACGGTCTGGTCACCGCAGTAGACCTCGCAGTCGGGGATGTCGTCTCCGCGGGGTCGAATAGTGGAACTTCTCCGGCAGGAGGCGCGACGGGTACTACGAGCACTTCGACCACGGGCACGATCTCCATCGTCGGTACGACGCAATGGAGCGTTTCCACGACGGTCAGCGCAACCGACATGGCCAATATCGCGGTCGGCAATCAAGTCGAGATGACTGCGGGTGACATCAGTGAACCCATTTTCGGTGTCGTCAGCGAAATCGGACGGCTCCCATCGACCTCGTCCGGAGCAATCGCGTACCCGGTGACGGTCACCGTCACCGGTGATGTTGACGGCCTGTTTGACGGTGTCTCAGTTGACATCTCGATCATCTACTCCAGGCGCGCCGATGTGCTGGCAATCCCGGCAACCGCGGTGACGACATCGGACGGGGCTTCCACGGTGCAGTTGGTCTCAGACGACGAAACCGTCACGACCACCACGGTCGAGTTGGGGGAGTCCGCTGGGGATCAAGTCGAGATCACAGCTGGACTCACCGAAGGGCAGCAGGTGCAGTACGAGCAGTTCACGGGTAATCGAGGTGAGAACTCGTCCGGCCAAGACGGGATGGGACGAGAGGGATTCCCGATGGGCGGCGATTTCAGTCCGCCAGAGGGCTTCACTCCTCCCAGTGGCTTCACCCCTCCGACAGGCGGCGGCACGGGTGGAGGCAGGCGATGAACGCGACGAGTGTGGCTGCCGCCGACAACGGCTTGGTCGCGGACGAGCCGGATCAAGCAGTGATCCGCCTTAGCGATGCCCGCAAGACCTACCGCACCGGGTCGATGGAGTTCGAGGCCCTGCGCGGCGTCGACCTGCAGATTCAGCGCGGTGAGTATGTGGCGATCATCGGCCCATCGGGTTCCGGTAAGTCAACCCTGATGAACATCCTTGGTTGTCTAGACGTGCTCTCTGACGGAGACTACCGGCTTGCCGGACACAACGTCGCAGATCTGGACAGTGTGGAACTGGCGAAACTACGCAATGAGGAAATCGGATTCGTCTTTCAGCAATTCCATCTGCTGGCGGATCTCAGTGCCGTGCGCAATGTGGAGCTTCCTTTGATCTACCGGGGATTGGGCAAGAGCGAACGGCGGGAACGTGCGTTGCGCGCACTGGAACGTGTCGGGTTGGCGGATAAGACCGCGAATCGGCCTGGCGAACTCTCTGGTGGACAACAGCAACGCGTGGCCGTGGCTCGTGCCCTCGTCGGCGATCCCGCCTTGATACTTGCGGATGAACCCACCGGAAACCTCGATTCGACCTCCACTCGCGATGTCCTCGCGTTGCTGGACAGCCTGCAGCAGCAAGGCCGCACGATCGTGTTGATCACTCATGAACCCGATGTCGCGCAGCGTGCGCAGCGAGTGGTGCAAATGCGTGATGGCGAACTCGAAGAATTGTCCTCGCCGCGCAGCCATGCAGCGATCCGGTCGGGGATCGAGGTGGCGTCATGAGATGGGCCGACACCTATGCCACCGCGTGGCATGCGATCCGATCCCATTTGATGCGCTCGCTGCTGACCGTGCTGGGCATACTCATCGGGATCGCCGCGGTGGTCCTGACCGTGGGGCTCGGCCTGGGAACTCAGAAGGACGTCAGCGCCGAGATCAGTTCGCTGGGATCGAACCTGCTGATCGTCACGCCTGGCTCCTCCACCGATGCCGACGGCATGCGAGGCGGATTCGGTTCCGGCCAATCGTTGACGCGCAGGGACGCGAAGGCGCTCAGTTCGCAGGTCGCCGTGCCCGATGCCGAGTCGGTCGCCGCGGAGAAGGAGTCGTCCAGCTCCATCGAAGCGGGTGAGTCCAACTGGACGACGACCGTCACCGGGGTTTCGGGCGAATGGCTGCATACGCGTTCCCGCGAGGTAGCCCTCGGCAGCTTCGTGACCGAGGGATCGGTCGACGAGGTGGTGCTCGGCGCGACGACTGCCGAGGAACTGTTCGGCACCACCGTCGTGGTGGGGCAGACCGTAACCATAGCGGACAACAGTTTCCAGGTGGTCGGCGTGCTGGCCGAACAAGGCGCCAGCGCTGAAACCGACCAGGACGACATCGCCATCGTGTCGATGGACGCGATGACATCGGTGATCGCGTCGGATATGAGCAGCGACTCCCTGAGCACGATATACCTCAAGGCCACGAGCACCGATGAGATCTCGGCGGTCAAACAGCAGGCAACCGCACTCCTGCTCAATCTGCACGGCATCACTCAGCCGGACGATGCCGATTTCACGGTGAGCGCGCAAAACGCGCTGGTTGGCACGGCCACCTCGGTCTATCGAACTTTGACAGTGCTGCTGGCCTCGATTGCGGCGCTTTCGTTGCTGGTGGGCGGCATCGGCGTGATGAACATCATGCTCGTGTCCGTCACGGAACGGACCAATGAAATCGGGCTGCGCAAAGCACTGGGTGCCCCGCCGACGGCTATTCGCCGCCAGTTCCTCACCGAGGCGGCGATGCTGGGACTGACTGGCGGATTACTCGGTGCTCTGCTGGGCATCGTCGCGGCACGAGTCTTGCCGACTTTGATCGGCTCGTCAGTCGTCGTACTGCCACTGGCCGTGATCGGTTCGATCTGCGTTGCCGTCGCCATAGCAATGATCTTCGGGGTGTACCCGGCGGTTCGCGCTGCCCGGCTGGCTCCCATTGACGCACTGCGTTCGCAGTGACCTTTCCCCATCTTTCAAGGAGTACTCGTATGTCAGTTCATCATCACCGGCGGTCCGCTTCATGGGGCGTCACAGCGGCAGTCGTAACTTGCGCAGTCGTCCTCGTGGCAGGTTGCTCGTCCCCAACCGGAACCGCCGCGCCTACCGCCGGAAGCACCGCGCCTGCTGAACCAGATGCCTCCGCTGCCTCCGAGTCCCAACCGGCCGACTCTGACGGACGGACGATGGTCTCAGGCGAAGTCGTGGCACTGACCGGTGCCATCGCCCAAGTGCAAGACGATTCGTCACAGACCGCCGTCACCTGGGATACCGACACATCGTTCCTGGTGACGACCGCAGCCGACTTCGCTGACATCGCAGTGGGGTCGTGCGTCGTGGTGCGAGGCGCCACGCTGGATGGAGACGAAGCCAGCACGGAGGATTCGTCCGGGACGAGTTCAACCGAGTTGACTGCGACTTCCATCGCGATTTCACAAAGCGATGATGACGGTTGCACGGCGTCAGGCGCAATGGGGTTCGGTGGCGGCATGCCGGGATTTGCCGGTGGCGCTGACCGCGCTGGCGATGCTGGCGGTACTGGTGGGACCCCGCCGTCCGGTGGTGAGCCGCCGGAAGGATTCGAGCCGCCGGATGGTGCTGACGCATCCGAGGGAGATCCTCGTGGCGAGGGCGGAAACCCGCCTGAAGGATCTGGCCGCCCAGGTGGCTTTGGGCAATTCGCGGTCGGGGAGGTCACCGGCATCGACGATGAGACCATCACTGTCGTCTCGGTGATGCCCGCCATGCCACCAGCCGGAGACGAAACCGACGATTCATCGACCGCAGATGCATCAGATAGTCAGGAAACCACCCAGATCGTCACGGTCACCGCGGATACCACTTACACCGCCACGGTTGCCGGCGATGAGACAGCTGTGACGACCGGAAGTTGCGTGGTCGCGTCAGGACAAGCAGACAGTGCCGGAACCGTCACAGCCGCCTCACTGACCGTGAGCACGAAGCAGGACGACGGCTGCACAGCAGCGTTCCCGGGTGGTCGCCGTGCCTGATGCCGCAACCACAGTGCCGACTCGACGTAAGGACATCGGGAACCGGCGTCGGATCCTGCTGGCGATCCTCATGGTGGCAGCGTTAGTCGCCGTAGGTGGGACTGCTCGTGCGCTTGCCATCCGCGGGCAAGAGCAGTTCCGTGTCGCCACGGTGGCTCTAGGGACTGTCGAACAGTCCTTGTCCGCCACGGGCACCGTGACGTCGGCTGTTCGCGCCGACGCTGCATTCGGCACCGCTGGAACCATCGCCACCATTGACGTCTCGGTGGGTGACAAAGTCAGTGCCGGAGACCTGTTGGCGACTCTGGACGCGGAGGAATTGACCGAGGCGGTCAACGATGCAGAAACCGCGCTTGCTGACGCGAAGCAGGAGCTTGTCGATGCGCTCGAAGCGCAAGCCGACGGCACCACAATCCAGGTAGACGCTGGATCGAATTCGACCGAAGCGGGATCGGCCACCCCAGCGAGTTATGTCGCTGAGGTCGCTGGCGCTGCGACAAGAAGCACCACCGTGAGCTATGTCACTACTACATCCGCTGCGAGGTCGGTCACGCCAACGTCCACGACTAGCGACCTCGACACCGCACTTGCGGCTTACACCAAAGCACAGCAGGCAGTGACCGCCGCGCAGGGCGCACTCTTGGCGAAGTACGACGAGATCGCCGGGGAGCGCTCGTCCATGGATGACGATGTGGCGGATGTAACCTCGACCGCGGGAGCATGCGCGGCGTTCTTGGCGGTAACCGACCCGTCGGACGAGCAGGGCACGAGTCACCTGGAACAGTGCCAAGCGCTGATCCAGACCGCGCAAGGAAGCCTGACTGCCGTCAGTACGCTCTATTCAGAGTTGCAGGGCCTGGTCGACACTCTCAATGACAAGATCGCTGCACTCGACGAGGCAGCGACGGCCCTAGAGAAAGCCGCGGGGCAGTCGAACACCGGCAACGGCGACGGATCGAGTACCGATACCGGCAGCGCCGTCAATGACACCTCTTCGGATTCCGGCACTGATGCATCCGGTAATACTGCTGCTGGACCAGGCAGCGGCAGCAATGGTCCAGGCTCGGATGACTCCGAAACGAATGGTCCTGGTGCCAGTGGCGATGGTGGCATGTCTGCGGGGGATGTACCGAGTGGGGCCGGGTCCCAAGGTGGCGCTACACCGAGCCCCAATGCGGGCGGTAGTTCGGCTGCGGGAGGAAACTCGTCCGGTGTCACGGTCACGGCCGAGCGTATCGTCGCGTATCGGGCTGCGGTCTCGGTAGCGAAGGCCGAATTGGCTGCCGCCAAACAGGCCAAGAAACTCGGGAAGCTGAGTGCGCCTATTGCGGGGCAGGTGGCGCAGATCACGATGGATGTCGATCAATCGGTCGCAGCAGGAGAGACTTCGGCAGTGATCACCATCTTGGGCGACGGCGGCTACCAGGTCTCCGCGACGATGGGACTCAGCGATGTTCGGCTGCTGCAAGTCGGTCAGACATTCAGCGGGACGGCGTCTGGCACGGTCGATGAGATCGTCGGAACAGTGGCAAATATCGGCATGGCCAATCAATCGACCACCTCCATTCCCTCTTATACGGTCGAACTTGCCGTCGACCCGGTGGATGGAGTGTTGAACGAGGGGTCGATGGCGAGTGTGGACATTGTGGTGAGCGAGGAATCGGATGCGGTGACGGCGCCTACCTCGGCGGTGGCTCGGAACGGAACGCAAGCAAGCGTGACCGTCCTTGAAGAGGGCGAAGCGGTGACCCGCGAAGTTCAGGTGGGTGCGATGGGCACTGAGCTGACCCAGATCATCTCCGGAGTCGAGGTAGGGGATGAGGTGGTTCTTGCCGATCTGACCGTGCCGGTCACTAACGGGGAGAGCTCGTCCGGATCGCTCACCGATCTGGGCGGCAACTCCGGCAGTGAGCGCGGAGGCGTCGGCCGTCCTGATTTCTCCGGTGGAATGCCGGACGGCTTCCCAGGCGGTGGTTTTCCAGGGGCGAGTTAAGGGTAGTTTCGCGTCCGGTTGGGCAATCACCCGAGCAGGCGTGGCATTATGGGCACTCGTGAGGGCTATGCGATGGCGGACCTGCCAGCAATTCGGCGTAGGCTACTTGCCGCAACCACACCGCGACGGGAGTAATTGATGTCTGACGCACGTAAGTTGGTGATCGTTGAGTCACCTGCTAAGGCGCGAACCATTGCCAGCTATCTCGGAGATGACTTCGAGGTGGAGGCGAGTGTCGGTCATATTCGCGACCTCCCGCAGCCCTCTGAGTTGCCTGCGGATATGAAGAAGGGTCCGTACGGCAAGTTCGCCGTCGACATCGAGAACGGCTTCGACCCCTATTACGAGATCTACTCGGACAAGAAGAAGAAGGTCCGCGAGCTCAAGGCTGCGCTGAAGAACGCTGATGTTCTCTATCTGGCAACTGATGAGGACCGCGAGGGTGAGGCCATCGCCTGGCACCTGCTTGAGGCGCTGAAGCCGAAGGTGCCGGTCAAGCGCATGGTTTTCCATGAGATCACTCGTGAGGCCATTGCGCGTGCACTGGAGAACACCCGTGACATCGATGTGCGTCTGGTGGACGCGCAGGAAACCCGGCGCATTCTGGACCGGTTGTATGGGTACGAGGTTTCGCCCGTGCTGTGGCGCAAGGTTCGTCAGGGTTTGAGTGCTGGACGAGTCCAGTCGGTTGCGACGCGCCTTGTCGTCGAGCGTGAACGAGAGCGCATGGCGTTCGTGCCTGCGAACTATTGGGACGTGGTCGGCCAGTTCGCTCCGGTCAGCGGCGCTGATGCGCAGCAGTGGTTCGAGGCGCGTCTGGTCAGCGTCGACGGCAAGAAGGTCGCGGTGGGCCGTGACTTCGGCGACGATGGCGCGCTCAAGTCGCGTGACGTCATCCATCTGGACGAGGCCGCCGCCCGCGCAGTGGTCGCTGCCATCGAGGGGCAGGACGCTGTCGTTTCCAACGTGGAGACCAAGCCGTACACCCGCCGCCCGGCTGCCCCTTTCACTACATCGACTCTGCAGCAGGAGGCATCGCGTAAATTGCGGTTGTCCTCGCGCCAGGCCATGCGCGTGGCGCAAACGCTGTACGAGAACGGTTACATCACCTATATGCGTACCGACTCGTCGGCGCTGAGCACGCAGGCAGTGTCTGCCGCACGCAAGCAGATCGCCGAACTGTACGGCGACGCCTATGTCCCCGAGAAACCACGGGTTTACGCCAAGCGTGCCAAAGGCGCGCAGGAGGCGCACGAGGCGATCCGTCCGGCTGGGGACTCGTTCCGCACCCCCAAGGATGTCAAAGGCAAGCTCAACGGGGACGAGTTCCGTCTGTACGAGCTGATCTGGAAGCGCACGGTCGCCTCCCAGATGGCCGATGCTCGCGGTAGCACCGCGTCGCTGCGCATCAGTGTGACCGGCGCCGGGGCTGACGGGGACCTGACGGCTGTCTTCGGTGCCTCTGGAACAGTCATCACCTTCCCAGGGTTCTTGGCAGCCTATGAGGAATCGCGCGACGCGGAGCGTTACGGCAAGTCCGAGGATGCTTCCAATGACAAGCGCCTGCCGCAGGTCGCCGAGGGCGACGCAATCAACTCGCGTGATCTGGTCGCCGACGGGCACTCGACCACACCGCCGCCGCGCTACACCGAGGCTTCTCTGGTTAAGGCGCTGGAAGAGCGCGGTATCGGGCGTCCTTCCACGTATGCTTCGACGATTTCGGTGATTCAGGACCGCGGTTATGTTTCGTCGCGTGGTCAGGCGTTGGTGCCGAGCTGGTTGGCCTTCGCGGTGATCCGGTTGCTTGAGGAGCATTTCGACCGGCTGGTGGACTATGACTTCACCGCGCAGATGGAAGCGGATCTGGATGCGATCGCCGCTGGTGAACAGGATCGTGTCGATTGGCTGACCGCGTTTTACTTCGGTGGTGGGGCCGATGCGGCGAGGTTCGATGGAGGCTTGAGGGAACTCGTCGCGAATCTGGGTGACATTGACGCGCGCGATATCAATTCGGTGACCATCGGCGAGGGCATTCAGGTACGAGTGGGTCGCTACGGGCCATACCTGGAGGACCTGACTGCTGAGGTCAAGGAGGGGGAGAACCCGCCGCGGGCGTCCCTGCCCGACGACTTGGCACCGGATGAGTTGACTGTCGAAAAGGCTCGAGAGCTGTTGGCTGCAGGAGCGGACGGGGGTCGCGAGTTGGGTGTGGACCCGGCCACGGGGCGTCCGATCATTGCAAAGCCGGGCCGGTTCGGTCCGTATGTGACCGAGGTGTTGGATGAGCCAAAGCTGGACGAGGGGCTCAGTGCGGCTGCGCGCAAGAAGGCGCTGGCTGCGTTGCCGAAGCCTCGTACCGCGTCGCTGTTGAAGTCGCAGGCCATTGAGTCGGTGACTTTGGACGACGCGTTGCAGTTGTTATCGCTGCCGCGCGAGGTTGGCGTCGATCCTGAATCTGGCGATGTGATCACCGCGCAGAACGGTCGGTTCGGTCCGTACCTGAAAAAGGGCACGGACTCGCGTACGTTGCCGAGCGAAGAGTCGATGTTCACGATCACGTTGGAGGAGGCGCTGGCGATCTATGCGCAGCCGAAGCGTGGCCGTGGCGGTGCAGCAGCGTCGGCTCCACTGCGGGAGCTGGGTATCGACCCGACGTCGGAGAAGCCGATTGTGATCAAGGACGGCCGGTTCGGTCCGTACGTGACCGATGGGACGACGAACCGCACATTGCCGCGCGATGCTACTCCTGAGTCGGTGACCTTCGATCAGGCTGTGGAGTTGTTGACTGAGAAGCGTGCCAAGGGTCCGGCGAAGCGGACCACCCGGGCCAAGAAAACTCCCGCCAAGAAACCGGCCGCGAAGAAGAAGTAATCGCTGGCGCCCTGCTGGTTGTGCCTGCGGTGCTCTGCTGGTTGAGCCTGTCGAAACCCGGAGTCCGTCGAAACTTCGCTGGTTGAGCTTGTCGAAACCTCGTTTATCGAGATGGGAGATGAGTACGGGGTGGTGCAGTTGGTATCCCACTTCTCACCACAATGGTTCCTGCAAAATACCTGGCCAACAGGTCTACTCGTCTTCTCTGGCGGGGCCGCGCCAGGCGAACCACTCAGCGATAGCAGAACGCAAATACTGAACAATGTCTTTAGCCTTGTTGGTAAAACGCGCTTGCGCTGAGGTCTAGTCCAGTGTGACCGAACTGCGGCCATCCAGAGCGTAGCCCAAGGTGTCGTATGGATGGTCGATACATCCTAGTTGCGTAACTCGTCTCCCCACGCAGAACTAATTGCTGCTGGATGGTGATAGGCCCCGGCGAACTCAGCGGATCCCGTGACAAGCAATGTGTCAGGCATATATGACGGTTCTCCGTTCAACAACTCACCTAGCGCAATTACTAAATGATCGCCCGTTTCGAATCGCAGATTGACAGCCCATGGGAGGGAATGGGGAGAGACCGACCATGAAAACCTGAAGTGCACCAGTCTCGTTCCGACTATGTCCTTCCACCGGTCAGAAGCATCAACAATAGCGAGTTCCGGGCGAGGGTGATCATCTACCGGCCACTGACCCACCAGACCTTCGTTCCAGGCGTCTACTGACCACGAAACGCGGCTTGGGGGAGAATTTTTCCAATGAAGGGTGACTGCGATGTCAACTTCATCGACTAGTGACTCAACATTGGTAGGTTCAAGCGATTTCAATTGGTCGTAACCAATAGCCATTAGCCTGTCACCGATCGGGAAATACATATTCGTCATTATTTGAAAACTCCAAAGTATTGGAATACTCCACCTGCATCAAAAGCCGCACCCCGGCCGTCTGGAGTGATGTAATACCGTCCACCTGCAAATTTTCCCCCTGTGATGGATTTTATGACAGTGCCTGGGTCCGTGAGAATGTCATCGAGTTGCTCCTGACCGATCCGATTTATTTCAGCTACCGATCCTTTGGCACGCGGCAAGTTCCCCTGTCCGCCATGTTTCATAATCTTTTTACCCGCATGAGTATGCCCGCCTTTTGAGGAAAGACGGTTACCAGACTCTGACAAATCGTCCACATTCCATAACTTGCAGGTGTTGTGGACGAGGATTTCGGATTGGCCGACGTGGTAGGTGTGGATGCCTTCGACAGATAGGTTGTATGCGGGTTCGTTGCGCTCGGTTCCTGGGCGTAGGCCGGATACTGAGAGCACACTGCCGTCAGCCGCCAGAACGTGCTCACCCTCACTGAGTTCGTCGGCGCGTTCGAAGCGTTGGTCTGTGACCGACCAGAACGGGTGGTCTTCTGTTGTTGTGATTACTTCACCATCAACAAGAAGGTCTACAACAGTGTCGTCATGGATAAACACGTGCTCGACAGCTTTCGCCGCCTGTTCGCCGGTTTCGGGGTCGGTGGCCATGACTTTGTCACCGATCTTGATTTCTTCGATTGGTTTTCTTGTCCCGTCGCCCATGAGTACTACGGTCGGTCCGGTGAACGAGCATTGTCTGGCAGCAGTTCGTGCGACATTGGCTTTCTTGGTCGTATGCGCTGCCTTGACAGCTTTGGCGCCTTTGCCTGCTATGGCGACGCCTCCGCCGACCGGTGCGAGTCCTGCGATGTCGCCGCCGTGGCCGCCCCATTTGTAAAAGTCGGAGCAGTAGTCGACGGCGTCGCCTGCACCGAGTTTTTCGCGAACCCATTTGGTTCCGCCGAAGGTGATGGTGTCACCAAACCCAGCAGACCAATCAGCTGCGTTTTGCCAGTCAAGCCCGAGCGGGTCAGTGTTTTGTAAAGGGTTGGCCCCAGCGTAGGAGTACGGTTCACCGGTCACATCCACGATGGGGTCGACAGAGAGGAATTGTGCTGTGGCGGTGTCGTAATAACGGTTGCGTAGGTAGATCAGGCCGGTGGGGTCGGTGTATTCGCCGGCGTAGCCGAATGGTGTCATGGAGGGCAGCAGGTCGAGTGCTGATAGTTCGTGGCGTGCTTGCCCGTAGGTGCCGTACTCGCCGTCAGCTCGGATGATGGGGGTGGGCCAGTCTTCCATGGTGACCATGCGTACTGAGCCGATGTTATCGGTGTGGAGGTACTTGGTGGTCGATGAGGTGCCGTAGGCTTCGTTGTGCATCAGCGGCGTGGTTTCGTGCCCGTACATGTAGAACGTCACACCATCAGCGACCAGCAAGGGTACACCACCGGTGACATCCCAGACTTGGGTCGCAGCACCGTTAGTCGCACGCAGGTCGCCAACGTTGCTAACCGGTCGGCCTCGTCAAAGCCACCTACGAGTGCGCTATCGTCTCAGAAGTTCCTGTGGTCATGATGATGCGCGACAGACACGCTGGGGCTTAGTTAGTTCCGGACGGTTTATATTTCCACGCGAAGCACCCAGGACGAGGCCGTTGTCCCAACCAGACTTCAGACATGAGCCGACCCTATCCAGAAGACTAGATCTCACGGTGGCGGTAGACCCGTTCCTCGCCTGTCTCCAACTCGCGCTGTCCGCCCAATGGAACCTCGACGGCTGCGAACCGGACATCGACCGGGGAAAGGAAATCAGCAACAACGTACGGCTCGACCTCGGCTGCGAGTTCGCGCTCCTCGTCTCTTACGGTCTCGTATATCAATCGTGCTTCGACCATCGGGTAGGACGGCCGAACGGCAACAGCACGAAGTCCGGGCGTGACCAGGTCCCAGAGCGCTCGCTGAAGTGACAGCAGTACCTCGATGCGGAAAGTCGCGGGATCGGTCATCACTGGGGCCTCCCGGGGACGATATGGACGCTGCGATCAGCGCGGTAGTGGAGGATCCCGATCGACGTCGGGCTGCTGGTGCCGTCACGCGAAACATAAGTGCCGATATTGTCCACCAAGTGCGACGTCGCTTTCTGTCACGCTCCTTTGTCATGAGTACCTCTGAGCATAGTCGGGCCTAGTAATCTTACCCAACGGGAACGCGGCACTGGTGAGTACGTGAACAGTCATCCCCTCACTGCCACGTGCCGTCGCACAACCGTTCCGTTCTCGGATCTCCAGTCAAGAAAGTTCTCTCGTTGAACTTCGATGACCGTTCCTACCGAGCCTTCAACCGAGACGATCAGCCCACCGGACATCACAGCACGGCATGATCCATTCTCAAACAGAACCAGCGATAGAAGTTTCGTCCCTAGATGGCTGTCACTCGAAAGGTCAACTGTCGGGCCTGTGAGAGGCGAGCCTAATGTTGCCTTCCACATCCCACTAGCAACTATGAATAAACCCGCATCGAAAACAAGGCGAATCGTGTCGGAATTCACGTCAAGACATATCAATCTCGCTTCACGGTTGCGCACGACCCACCGATCACTTTGAACCTCGACAGTCAAGCTAGGGAAGGTAGTCATAGATGTTTCCAATACTGTCTCCACCAGGCATTCCGTTGGATAGTTGCGGGTAGACCTCTCCTGTCACATCATCAACTAAAACATCAGGGTTCCTTCTACCACCATCACCACGCCAACCTGATTGGTTCTTCACCCTGTGAATCGCATCTTTGATCTGCTTAGTCGAGTACCCGGTAATACGAGCAATTACGTTGGGCTGTGATCGCATGGCACAGTTGTGAACGAGCACATCACTCTCACCTACATGGTATGTGTGCAGTCCCGCGACGGTGAGATTGTATGCGGTTAGGTCTTGCGCACTGAGATCGAGGCTCTCGATCTTTAGTTGATCCCCGTCGACGGTAATCACAACAT
>WPCK01403397.1_pt1 | contig 28250 bp, 28 predicted proteins | sample 5399851 | NCBI WGS metagenome assembly WPCK01 (sample SAMN12869471, study PRJNA574797) | sludge metagenome | isolation source: wastewater treatment of pH11 | place: China:Beijing | collected 2019-05-20 | reverse complement strand
CGCTACGGCGACTGGGAAGTCAAGGGCATCGCCAGCGACTTCTGACTTCTTCCTGCGCTTGACGAATCCCGATAAAAGGAAAATATTCCTTTGATGGGATTGCGCCTCACACTGATCATTTGCCTGTCGGCTCTGGCGGTTCCCTCCGGGGCGGGCGGACGCAACGAAATCTTTGCCGGACCGGTGGAGGCAACGATCGTAAGGGTCGTCGATGGCGACACTGTCGACGTCGAGGCCCATATCTGGCCGGGGCAGAGCCTGCGCATTGCGGTCCGGATCCGTGGTGTCGACGCGCCGGAACTGCACGGCCAATGCGAACGGGAAAAGGCGGCGGCGAAGGATGCGAGAACCGCGCTTGCCGCGTTGATGGCGACGGGCGGGGTCCGGCTGGTCGATATCTCCGGGGACAAGTATTTCGGCCGCGTGGTCGCCGACCTGATGATGGCGGACGGGCGCCGCGCCTCGGCCGCCCTGATCGCCGGCGGCCTTGTGCGTCCCTATCGGGGACAACGGCGCGGAGGCTGGTGTGATTGAAGCGTTCCAAAACGGAACGCGTGATGGGTACGGCACACCGGGTGGGGCGCGTTCGCATTGGGGAGCGGACGGCGTGCGCGGGCAAATTTACCATCTGTTCATTCTGACGCCGGTCCAACATCAATGATTTCAATGACATGGGAAGCCTGTCCGGCTCACAGCCGGACCATGGCACGGAATATGCGGATCGTCGGCGAAGGCATCCATACCGGGGCCGAACGGAGACGCTTCGATGACCATGATCCGCCATCCGATGATCCGGAAATTCGCCGGGGATCGCAGCGGCAATTTTGCGATCGTCACCGCCGTGAGCACCGTCGCGCTGATGCTGGCAGCGGGCCTCGCCTTGAACACGGCCGCCATGCTGAACGCGAAATCGAGCATGCAGAGCGCACTCGATGCGGCGCTGACCTCGACGGCACGGGACATCACCACCGGCACCATCGACGAGAAGGACGCCCGTGCCTCGGTCGAACGGTTCCTTTCGGTGAACCAGAGCGGCGGCAATTTCGCCGGCTCCATCACGCTCGACAAACTCTCAATCGACCGCTCCGACAAGACCTTGACGGGTTCGGCCTCGATCGCAACGCCGGTGATCTTCCCGCTGTTCGGGGCGCATGCGCCGGAACGCCTGGAAACGGTCGCCTCGGCCGCCTATTCCGACAAGAAGATCGAGGTATCCCTCGTCCTCGACATTACCGGTTCGATGGCCGGGTCGAAACTCGCCGACCTCAAATCCGCCGCCAAGAGCGCTGTCGCCCTCTTCCTCAACGGTCCGACATCTCCCGATCCGCGCGTTCGCGTCGCGCTGGTGCCGTATGCGACCGCCGTCAATACCGGCAAACTGGACGGGACGGTCTTCGTGGAGAAGAAGGGCGGTACCGATACGCCTCCCGGACTCAACGATCCGCAGGATGTTTCGAGCGCCCCCGATGCGTGTGCGACGGAGCGCAAGAAAGGGTCCGGCACGATGGACTTTTCCGACAACGGACCGGAGACCGCGATGGTCAACCGCGACGACCGTCTCGGCTTCTGCCCGTCGGCCGCGCTGATGCCGCTGACGGCCAGCAAGTCGGCGCTCGACAGCCGCATCGATTCATTTACCGCCAATGGATCGACGGCAGGCCATATCGGCATCCAGTGGGGCCGCTACCTGCTGTCGCCGAAGTGGAAAAACGTTCTCTCGGCTTCCGAGCGTCCGGCCAAATACCACGACAAGCAGGTCTCGAAATACGCGATCATCATGACCGACGGCGAGTTCAATACGGCCTATGTCGGAACCGGTGGCGCGGCGACGTCGTCGGCCTCGGCCGAGACGCTTTGCGAAGCGATGCGTGACGATGGCATCGAGGTCTTCACGGTCGGCTTCATGCTCAAGGAAGCAACCGCCAAGGATACGCTCGCCAGTTGCGCCTCTCCCGACACTGGACGGGTCAAGCATTATTACGACGCCGCGACCGGCAGCGAGCTGAAGGCGGCGTTCCGCGAGATCGCCTCCAACATCGAGAAGCTGGCGATCACGCAATAGGATTTTTCGCAGCCAAAAAAATTCGGGCCGCTCCCTGCACGGAGCGGCCCACTTTTTTTTCGTTGCCGGAACCGGCGGTCGCGGACGCCGTTCGTATGGCGCTCGCTTCGGCTTTTCAGGCCCGCCGCCTCAGCCCTTCTTGTTCTGGCGGTTGGCGATCAGGTCGTCGACGACCGCCGGATCGGCCAGCGTCGAGGTATCGCCGAGCGCGCCGAATTCGTCCTCGGCGATCTTGCGCAGGATGCGGCGCATGATCTTGCCGGAGCGTGTCTTGGGCAGGCCGGGCGAGAACTGGATCTTGTCGGGCGAGGCGATCGGACCGATTTCCTTGCGCACGTGGGCGACGAGTTCCTTGCGCAATTCGTCTGTCGGCGCGACGCCGGCCATCAGGGTCACATAGCAGTAGATGCCCTGGCCCTTGAGGTCGTGCGGGTAGCCGACGACGGCTGCTTCGGAGACCGATTCATGGGAGACAAGCGCCGATTCCACCTCGGCCGTGCCCATGCGGTGGCCGGAAACGTTGATGACGTCATCGACGCGGCCGGTGATCCAGTAGTAGCCGTCCGCATCGCGCCGGCAGCCGTCGCCGGTGAAGTACTTGCCCTTGTAGGACGAGAAGTAGGTCTGGATGAAACGCTCGTGGTCGCCGTAGACGGTTCGTGCCTGGCCCGGCCAAGAGTCGGTGATACAGAGATTGCCGTCGGCAGCCCCTTCCAGCACGTTGCCCTCGGCATCGACGAGTTGCGGCTGCACACCAAAGAATGGACGGGTCGCGGACCCGGCCTTGAGGTCGGTGGCACCCGGCAGCGGCGTGATCAGGATGCCGCCGGTTTCGGTCTGCCACCAGGTGTCGACGATCGGGCACTTCTGCTCCCCGACGATGTTATAGTACCACTCCCAGGCTTCCGGATTGATCGGTTCGCCGACCGACCCGAGGACGCGGAGGCTCTTTCGCGAGGTCTTTTTCACATGGCCTTCGCCGGCGCCCATCAGGGCGCGAATGGCGGTCGGCGCCGTGTAGAAGATGTTGACCTGGTGCTTGTCGACCACGTCCCAGAAACGCGAGGGCGAAGGATAGTTCGGCACGCCCTCGAACATCAGCGTGGTGGCGCCGTTGGCCAGCGGCCCGTAGACGATATAGGAGTGACCGGTCACCCAGCCGACATCGGCGGTGCACCAGTAGATGTCCCCGTCATGATAGTCGAAGACGTACTGGTGGGTCATCGAGGCGTAGACGAGATAGCCGGCGGTGGTGTGCACCACGCCCTTCGGCTTGCCGGTCGAGCCCGAGGTGTAGAGGATGAAGAGCGGGTCCTCGGCCTTCATCTTTTCCGGCTTGCACTCGGCTTTCGCCTTGGCCATCGCGTCGTGGTACCAGATGTCGCGGTTCTCGAACCACGCAACCTTGCCGCCGGTGCGGCGCACCACCAGCACGTTCTTGACCACGACGCCGTCACGCGCCGCGATCTCGATGGCGCGGTCGGCGTTGTCCTTCAGGGGTACTGACTTGCCGCCGCGCAGGCCTTCGTCGGCGGTGATGAGGAAGGTCGACTCGGCGTCATGGATACGGCCGGCGAGCGAGTCGGGCGAGAAACCGCCGAAGACGATGGAATGGACGGCGCCGATGCGCGTGCAGGCGAGCATCGCGTAGGCCGCTTCCGGGATCATCGGCATGTAGATGGTGACGCGATCGCCCTTCTTGACGCCGTTGGCCTTGAGCACGTTGGCGAGCTTGTTCACGTGGACGGAGAGTTCGCGGTAGGTGATCTTCTTGTCGTCGTAGGGGTTGTCGCCTTCCCAGATGATGGCGACCTGATCGGCACGCTTCTTCAGGTGGCGGTCGACGCAGTTGACCGAGACGTTGGTCAGCCCGTCCTCGAACCACTTGATGGCGACCTTGCCGGCAAACGAGGTGTTCTTCACCTTGGTGTAGGGCTTCATCCAGTCGATGCGCTTGCCGTGCTTGCCCCAGAATTTCTCCGGCTTCTTGACCGATTCCTCGTACCACTTCTTGTAGGTGTCGTTGTCGATGAGGGCATTCTTCTTCCAGGCGGCCTGCACCTTGTGAACGTGGACTTCGGACATGCTTCTCCTCCGGTGAAATCGGCTTTGAATTTTTCAGGCCGCGCAAAAGCGTGGTTTTCGCCGCGGCAACCATCGCTGTTTTTAGCAAAGTGACGCGGCGGCACAATTAGACATTCGGCACGGCGCGCGCCCAAGGCGCCGATTGGCGCGCATCCGCGGGCTGGCCTGTGGCATTTGACCGGTTTGCATTTGCAACCGAGCTTGTGTCCAATGACCGGCATCGCATTTCACGGACGGCCGCATGAGCACGCACCTGATCCTTACCTTCGTTGCCAACGACCGGCCCGGCCTGGTCGATGCGCTGTCGCACGCCGTGACCGAGTCGGAGGGCAACTGGCTCGAGAGCAAGACGGCGCAGATGGCCGGGAAGTTTGCGGGCATCGCCCATGTCGAACTGCCTGACCAGGAGCGGGCCGAGGCGCTGAAGGCCCGGCTGGCGGCGCTGAAGGCCTCGGGCATCCATGTCACCACGGACGACACGCCGGTCGAAGCGGTGGCGATGGGACCGCCGCTGGTGATTGATCTGGTCGGCCAGGATCACCCGGGCATCGTGCGCGACATCGCCCATTGCCTCGCAGCACACCGGGTCAGCATCGACACGATGGACACCAGCACCGGCGATGCGCCGATGGGCGGCGGTATCCTGTTCAGCGCGCGCATCGAGGCGCGCCTGCCGGCGGAACTGGATGAGGAGGCGCTGCGCAGCGATCTGGAGCAGCTCGCGACGGCGCTCATGGTCGATCTGTCGATCGGCGAGATTGGTGCGCCGGGCGCGCGTTGAACGGCCGTTTCGCTCCTGCGATGAACAAGTGCCGCTGATCGGGCGGCCCAAGAAGGGGAACCCGGGCGATGCCGGACCGGTGGTTGCAGATCAAGGGCGATCCGTCCATCCGCGCCCATCTGTTCAACCAGACGCGCGCCGAGAGCCTGTTCGATGCCTCCATCGACAGGCTGCATGCCATCGGCGCCTGCTTCTGACCCGGAAGGGCGTTTTCCACCTCAAGATCCACTATTCGTCCAGCCAGATCACCTGCTGGTTCGCGCGCGATCCGTTCTGCTACGAGAAATTCGTGCGCGACGAGGTGCTGGCGGAGGGGTTTGTCGAGCGCTTCCCCGATAGTGACTATGCGGGCCGAACCGCCGTGATCGACGATGCCCATATCGTGCAGTTGCTCGGCGAATTCCGGCGGCTGCGGCTCACCGACGAGACGGTCTATCTGCGCAACGGCGCGGTCAACCTGATCAACGGCATGATCAACATGTCGTTTTCGTGCGACGGCACGCAGTATCTCGACCATCGCGCGTTCTTCGACGCGCTTGAAAAATTCGGTTGAGCAGGCGTCATACGCGGCTACCGAAGATAGCCGAGCCGACGCGCACATGGGTGGCGCCGAAGGGGATGGCGATTTCGTAGTCGCCCGACATGCCCATCGAAAGGCCCTCGACACCCACCTCTCTTGCCAGCTTGGCCAGCAGGGCGAAATGGGGCCCCGGGTTTTCCTCGGCCGGGGGAATGGCCATCAGGCCGGCGATGGCAAGGCCGTGAACGTCACGGCAACGGGCGACAAAAGCCACCGCCTCGCGCGGATCAACGCCGGCCTTCTGCGGTTCGAGGCCGGTATTGACCTGGACGAACAGCTTCGGCGCGCGACCCTGCTTGCGCATTTCCTTGGCAAGCTCGGTGGCGATCTTCTCGCGGTCGACCGTTTCGATGACGTCGAAAAGGGCGACGGCCTCGGCCGCCTTGTTGGACTGGAGTGGTCCGATCAGGTGCAGTTCGACGCCGGCGAACTCGCCCTTGAGCGCCGGCCACTTGGCGCTCGCCTCCTGCACGCGGTTCTCGCCGAAGACGCGCTGGCCCGCCTCAAGCACCGGACGAATGTCCTGCGCATCGAAGGTTTTCGACACGGCGACCAGCGTGACGGCGTCGACCGGGCGCTTGGCCGCGCGGCAGGTCGCAGCGATCGCGTCGCGGACGGCGCGGAGGTTGGCGACGGCGTCGGTCATGGCACGTTTCCCCGGTTCGGCGCGGTTGACGGGTCCGCCAAAGCGTGGTGAAGGTCCGCGCGCTTCGCCGATTTCCCAAGACACGCTTTAGACATGGCCACCGAACGCTACAATCCCCGCACCGCCGAACCGAAATGGCAAAAGGCCTGGGCCGAGGCCAAGCTGTTCGAGACGCAGAACGACGATCCGCGGGATAAATATTACGTGCTGGAGATGTTCCCCTACCCGTCGGGGCGCATCCACATGGGGCATGTACGCAACTACACGATGGGCGACGTCGTGGCGCGCTACAAGCGGGCCAAAGGCTTCAACGTGCTGCATCCGATGGGCTGGGACGCCTTCGGCATGCCGGCCGAGAACGCCGCGATGCAGAACAGGACGCATCCGGCAAAATGGACCTACGCCAATATCGACACGATGCGCGGGCAGCTGAAGTCGATGGGGCTGTCGCTCGACTGGGCGCGGGAATTCGCCACCTGCGACGTTGACTACTACCACCGCCAGCAGATGCTGTTCGTCGACATGTACGAGAAGGGTCTCGTCGGGCGCCGTGTCTCCAAGGTCAACTGGGATCCGGTCGACCAGACTGTGCTTGCCAACGAGCAGGTGATCGACGGGCGCGGCTGGCGCTCCGGCGCGCTGGTGGAGCAGCGCGAGCTGGCGCAGTGGGTATTCAAGATCACCGACTACAGCGAGGATCTCCTCAGCGCGCTCGACAAGCTCGACGAGTGGCCGGAAAAGGTCCGGCTGATGCAGAAGAACTGGATCGGCCGCTCCGAAGGGCTGATGCTGCGCTGGGCGCTCGACCCGGCAACCGCGCCGGCGGGCGAAACGGAACTGGAAGTCTACACGACGCGGCCGGACACGATTTTCGGCGCCTCGTTCATGGCGATTGCGCCTGACCATCCGCTGGCCCGGAAGGCAGCCGAAGCCGACGTGGCGCTTGCCGACTTCTGCGACGAATGCCGGCGCATGGGCACGTCGCTCGCGGCGCTGGAAACGGCGGAAAAGCGGGGTTACGACACCGGCATTCGCGTGGTGCATCCGTTCGACGCCAACTGGACGCTGCCGGTCTATGTCGCCAATTTCGTGCTGATGGATTACGGCACCGGCGCGATCTTCGGCTGCCCGTCGGGCGATCAGCGCGACATCGATTTCGCCCGCAAATACGATCTCCCGGTGGTGCCGGTTGTCGTGCCCGCCCAAGAGCCGGCCCGGTCGGCGGCGCTGAAGGATATCGCGGAGGGGACCGCCTATGTCGACGACGGCGTGATGATCAATTCGCGCTTCCTCGACGGCATGAACCCGGCTGACGCCTTCAACGAGGTCGCAGGACGGCTCGAGGCGGTCACCATCGGCAACCGGCCGCAGGGCGAGCGCAAGGTTCAGTTCCGCCTGCGCGACTGGGGCATCTCGCGCCAGCGCTACTGGGGCTGCCCGATCCCGATGATGCACTGCGAGGCCTGCGGCATCGTGCCGGTGCCGAAGGCGGACCTGCCGGTGAAGCTGCCCGACGACGTGACCTTCGACAAGCCGGGCAACCCGCTCGACCGCCATGCGACCTGGCGGCATGTCGCCTGCCCGAAATGCGGGGCTGAGGCGCGGCGCGAGACCGACACGATGGACACGTTCGTCGATTCGTCCTGGTACTTCGCCCGCTTCACCGCGCCCTGGGCCGACGATCCGACCGAGCCGGCGGCGGCGAACGCCTGGCTGCCGGTCGACCAGTATATCGGCGGCATCGAGCACGCGATCCTGCACCTGCTCTATTCGCGCTTCTTTGCCCGCGCCATGCGCGCGACGGGGCACCTCGCCGTCGACGAGCCGTTCAAGGGCCTGTTCACCCAGGGCATGGTTGTGCACGAGACCTACAAGGGTCCGTCGGGCTATGTGACGCCGGCGGAAGTGAAGGTCGAGGAAGCCGATGGCCAACGCCGCGCCGTACTGGCGGCGACCGGCGAGGCGATCGACATCGGCCCGATCGAGAAGATGTCGAAGTCGAAGAAGAACGTGGTCGATCCCGACGACATCATCGCTTCCTACGGTGCCGACACCGCACGCTGGTTCATGCTGTCGGATTCGCCGCCCGAGCGCGACGTGATCTGGACGGAAGCGGGCGTGGAAGGCGCGCACCGCTTCGTGCAGCGCGTCTGGCGGCTGGTCAGCGAGGCCGCGGCGGTGCTGTCGTCGGCGGTACCGGCGCCGGCGCGTGATGGCGAGGCGCTGGCCCTGTCGAAGGCGGCGCACAAGACGGTGAAGGCCGTCGGTGCCGACATCGAGAAACTCAATTTCAACAAGGCGGTGGCGCGGCTCTACGAACTGGTGAACGTGCTGGCGCCGGCGCTCGGCCAGGTCGCGCAGGGGACGAGCGACACGGCGACCGTCTCGGCGTTGCGCGAGGCGGTCGGCTTCCTCATCGCCATGCTGTCGCCGATGATGCCGCATCTGGCGGAGGAATGCTGGACGGTCATCGGCGGCGAGGGGATGGCGGCCGAGCAGCCCTGGCCCGCCTTCGATCCCGCGCTGACCGCCGACAACGACATTGTCTATCCGGTGCAGGTGAACGGCAAGAAGCGGGGCGAATTGACAATCGGGCGCGACGCAGACCAAGCTCAGGTGGAACAGGCCGTGCTCGGACTCGATGTCGTCGTGCAACTTCTCGACGGGCGCGTCCCCAAAAAAGTCATCGTCGTGCCGCAGAGGATCGTCAATGTCGTGGTCTGACGTCAAAGCCCTGCGCACCATGCTTGTCGCCGCAGCCGCGGCGGCGATGCTTGCCGGTTGCCAGGTGCGTCCGCTCTATGCCCCCGCCGCGTCGGGCTCGGCCGGCGCGCCCGCCCGCATCGCCTCGGTCGCCATCAAGCCGGTTTCGACCCGCGAGGCGCAGCAGGTGCGCAACCACCTGATCTTTCTCGTCAATGGCGGGGCGGGTGAGGCGGCGGATGCGCGCTACCAGGTCTCGCTCGGGGTGACGTCGATGACGTCGGGCGCGATGTCGGTGCAGGTTGCCGATACGGACGACTATGTGCCGACCGCCTCGACCGTCACGATGACCTCGATCTATACCATCGCGGACACGACGACCGGCGAAACCGTGGCAAGCGGCAAGCGGCAGACGATTTCGTCCTATGACCGTCCGAGGCAGGAATTCGCAGCCGAACGCGCCGAACGCGACGCGCAGGATCGTGCCGCGCGCGAACTTGCCGAGCAGCTTCGCCTCGCCATCCTGCAGGACCTGGAACGCGCCGGCGCGAACTGAACCCGGCTCAGTCGAACGTTACCGACAGGCCGTTGAGCGGCAAGCCGTCGATCGCGGTTGTCCAAGTCTCTCCGGGCGCGACCGGGAAGGCGCGCGTCACGGTGCCGGTTGAGATCATCTCGCCGGCCTTGAGCGGCGGGTTCAGCGGGTCGGCGTCGAGAACAGCGACCAGGTGGGCGAGAGCGTCCACCGGCCCGTCGAGAACATTGCTGCCCGCGCCCGTATCCATGACCGCGCCGTCGCGGCTGAGGGTGACGCGCAGGCCGGCAAGGCTGGCGGCAAGGCCGGCGCGCTCGCCTTGGGAAACCGGTCGGCGCGGCCCCATCAAGAGCAGCCCGTGCAGGGCGCCGTCAGCGACACAGTCCGAAAGCGCGAAGCGCCAGCCGGGAAAGATCGACTGTACGATCTCGAAGCCATGCGCGACCCAGCCGATGGCGTCGGCGATTTGCGACGCTGACATGCCCGGCGCCAGGTCGCGCTCCAGACCGAGGACGATTTCCGGCTCGATGCGCGGTTCCGGCAGGTGCGAGACGGTCACTGTTCCGTGGCCGGCAAGCGGGACGAGCGTCGTGTCATAGACGTGACCCCAGATCGGCGCGTGGACGCCGTATTCGTCCCAGATGCCGCGATTGGTGAAGCCGATCTTGCGGCCGATCGGGGTTTCGCCGCGCGCCGCGCGCAATTGGCGGAACGCGGCGGCGACAGCGTATGCCTCTTGGGGATCGAGCGGCGGCTGCCGCTCGCTGAAGGGGACGATCTGGCGGGCGCCATCGAGAGCGGCGAGCGCCTCGGCCGCGATTTCCGCCGGATCGATCACGCGATCTTCTGTCCAGTCTTCGCCCAGTCGGCCATGAAGGCGTCGAGGCCCTTGTCGGTCAGCACATGCTTGACGAGCTGTCGCAGGGTCGACGGGGGGATGGTCGCCGCATCGGCGCCGATGAGCGCGGCGTCCTTGACGTGGTTGACCGTGCGGATGGAGGCGGCAAGGATCTGCGTCTTGAAGCCGTAATTGTCGAAGATGCGGCGCATCTCGCCGATCAGCGCCATTCCGTCCCAGCCGATGTCGTCGACGCGGCCGATGAAGGGGGAAACATAGGTCGCGCCCGCCTTGGCGGCGAGCAGCGCCTGATTGGCCGAGAAGCACAGCGTGACGTTGGTCTGGTGACCGTCGTCGACTAGGCTGCGGCAGGCCTTCAGCCCGTCGAGCGTGAGCGGCAGCTTGATGCAGACATTGTCCGCCAACCGGGCGAGCACGGCGGCCTCGCGCATCATGCCCTCATAGTCTGTGGCCGCCACCTCGGCCGAGACGGGGCCGTCGACGATCGCGCAGATTTCCTTCGTCACTTCGAGGATGTCGCGCCCGGACTTGGCGATCAGCGAGGGATTGGTGGTCACGCCATCGACGAGGCCGGCGGCATTGAGTTCGCGGATGTCGTTCACGTCGGCCGTGTCGACGAAGAATTTCATGGTGGTCTCCGTACCTTCCTGCAGCGTCATTTCGACGCGGCTTCCCCTTATCGCAGGAACACGCCAAGGTCACGCCCGATGCGCGGCGATTCGGAAGAAAAGACGACCGTTCCGGTTCTTGTGCCGATGCCGGCGCCGGGGCCGTACAGCTATGGCGTCCCCCCGGGCGTCGAGGTCGAACCGGGCGCGGTGGTGGCGGTGCCGCTCGGGCCGCGTCTGGTGCCGGGTGTCGTCTGGGACGGGCCGCCGGGCAAGGTCGATCCGCGCAAGCTCCGGCCGATCGAACAGGTATTCGACTGCCCGCCAATCAGCGAACCGATGCGTCGCTTCGTCGACTGGCTGGCCGACTACACGCTGTCGCCGCCGGGGCTGGTGGCGCGCATGGCGCTGCGCGTGCCGGCGGCCTTCGAGCCGGAGGCGATGATCGACGGCATCGTGTGGACCGGCGGGCAGCCGGATCGCATCACGACGGCGCGAACGCGCGTGCTTGAACTGGCGGAAGGCGGCGTGGCCTGGACGCGCACAGGGCTGGCCCGCGCCGCCGGGGTTTCCACAACGGTTGTCGACGGGCTCGTTGCCCAGGGCCTGTTCGAGCCGGTGGCGATTCCGCCGCAGTCGGTGGTGCCGCTGCCCGACCCGACAGCGGGGCGAACGGTGCTGACCTTCGAGCAGGCGCAGGCGGCTGAAGCTCTGCGCGAGGCGGTCAAGGCACAGGTCTTCTCGGTGTCGCTCATCGACGGCGTGACCGGCTCGGGCAAGACCGAGGTCTATTTCGAGGCGATCGCCGCGGCGCTGGAGGCGGGCCGGCAAGTGCTGGTGCTGATGCCGGAAATCGCGCTGACGCACGCTTTTCTCGACCGTTTTCACGACCGCTTCGGCGCGCGGCCGGGCGAATGGCATTCCGACATCACCCCGCGCTTGAGGGAAAAGACGTGGCGGCAGGTTGCCGAAGGCCGGGTGCGCGTGGTTGCGGGCGCGCGCTCGGCGCTGTTCCTGCCGTTTGCCGATCTTGGCCTCATCATCGTCGACGAGGAGCACGACCAAGCTTACAAGCAGGAGGAGCGGGTGTTCTACAACGCCCGCGACATGGCGATCGTGCGCGCCAAGATCGGCGGCTTTCCAGTCATCCTTTCCTCGGCCACGCCATCGGTTGAAACGCGCGTCAATGCGCTTTCGGGCCGATACCGCCGCCTGGTGCTGCCGACGCGCTTCGCCGATGCGGCGCTGCCCGACCTCAAGGCGGTGGACATGCGCCGCCATCCGCCGGCAAAGGGCGGCTATCTTTCGCCGGTGACGCTCAACGCCATGCGCGACGCGCTGGGACGAGGCGAACAGTCGCTGCTGTTCCTCAATCGGCGCGGCTATGCGCCGCTGACGCTGTGCCGGGTCTGCGGTCACCGGTTCGCCTGCCCCGATTGCGATTCCTGGCTGGTGGAGCACCGGTTTCGCGGACGCCTGGTCTGCCACCGCTGCGGTCACAACGAGTCGCGGCCGGATGCCTGTCCGGAATGCGGCGCGGTCGGCGAGCTGACGGCCTGCGGGCCCGGCGTCGAGCGGTTGGCGGAGGAGGTACTCGGCCATTTCCCCGATGCGCGCGTCATCGTCTTGTCCTCCGACATCGCCGGTGGCGCGCGGCGGCTCCGGCTGGAGCTGGAGAGCATCGCCAAAGGCGAGGCCGACATCGTCATCGGTACGCAGCTCGTCGCCAAGGGCCACAATTTTCCCGGCATGACGCTGGTCGCGGTGGTCGACGCCGACATGGGGCTTTCGAATGGTGATCCGCGCGCCTCCGAGCGGACTTTCCAGTTGCTGCACCAGGTGACCGGGCGGGCGGGACGAACCGGCAGGAAGAGCCTCGGATTGATCCAGACCTGGCAGCCGGACCATCCGGTGATGCAGGCGATCGTCTCGGGCGACATGGACAGCTTCTACGAACGCGAAACCAGCGAACGCGAACGCGCCCATCTGCCGCCGTTTGGCCGGCTCGCGGCGGTGATCGTGACGGCGCCGACGCGGGCAGAGGCGGAAGGCCACGCCCGTGCGCTGCGCCGCGCCGCGCCGGCTTCCGCCGATGTCGAGGTGCTGGGCCCGGCGGAGGCTCCGATCGCGGTCATTCGCGGCGAGCATCGCTTCCGCCTGCTGGTGCATGGCGAACGCTCGGCCAACATGCAGGCATTCCTGCGGGCAATGCTGGCCGCCGGACCGAAGCCGCGCGGATCCATCCGGGTCAGCGTCGACATCGACCCGCAGAGCTTCGGGTGACAGCTGGCGGCGGTGTGGCTACGTAGGAGTCCGATTTCAGGGAGACAGGGGAATGCGCCTGACGAGAATTCTGGCTTGCGGCCTTGGAATCACTGTGGCGCCGGCGTCGGCGTCTGAATTGACGCTCGACGAGATCGCCTGGCCGAACATCGATTCCTATTGCACCTTCATGCGTGCCGGCCATGTCTTCACCTTCGACGATCCTCGGACCTGGCGCTTCGTGTTCTTCTCCAACATGCCGTCAACGGGTAAACGCGATCCGATCGAGACGCCGTTCGTACGCATCGACGGTCAGTTGACCCAGCTCACGCAGACGGACATGGAGACGACGGGGTTCGAAACCACGCGACGCTATGCGGCCAAGACCGATCCCGAAGTGACGGTTGAAGTGTTTTTCCGCGAGACCGGGGCAGGCGCCGAAGCCACCGGCTACAGCGGAACGATCACCGCCAACAGGGCTGGCCAAACGGCGACCGTGGATTTCACCGGCGATTGCGGCGTCTGATCCCGATCGCATGGACCGTCAGGCGACGAAATAGGTCGCACCGATTGCCAGTGCCGCGAGGATGACCGCGAGCAGCACGCCCCCCGCCTTGTGCTGGAGATTGTCGACGACAAGGGCGGCGGACCGTTCGCCGCGCTCGAACAAGGAACGGCGTCTGAAAACCAGCCAGACACACCAGACATTGATGGCAACGGCAACGAGACCGAGCGCGACCTTGATCTGGAAGGTCGTGTCTCCGGGCGAATCGGCGAACATCAGGGCGCCCGTGACAAGAACGATGACAAAAGCCGGCGTCTCGATCCAGACGTCGACAAGGACATGAAGGCGCGCTACCGCCCGTTCGAACGCCTCGTCTTTCGGCAGCGTGTGCTCGAAGGCGGCTTCGGTGAGGATGCATCCTAGCCAGATGCCGAGGGCGACGAGATGGATGAGCAGGAGAGACGGATGCGGCATGGGCTTTTCCTAAAGCAATGCCACTTGCTTTAATGTATTCGCCTTTAAAGTCAATCCTGTTTGCTTTAATTAGTGGGCGGGAGGTGCCCATGAAGAAATCGAGACCGGGCGGACGCAGTGCGCGCGTTGTCGAGGCGACCCTCGCGGCGGCGCGCGAAGTCATGGCCGAAGGCGGGCTGGAAGCGTTCACGATACCGGCGGTGGCGGCACACGCCGGCGTCAATCCGACATCGATCTATCGACGATGGTCGACCCGCGAGGCGCTGGCGGTCGCCGCATGGCTCGACCACGCGCAGAATGAACTGCCGCTGCCCGACACCGGTGCATTGCAAAGCGATCTGTCCGCGTTCGCATCGGCCCTGCGGACCATGCTGGAAACGCCCCAGTTCAGGGCCGTGCTGCGGCTGATGGCGGCGACCGACCCGGCCTTGGAGGGGCCGCGCAAGGATTTCTGGTCAGCGCGCTTCGCCGACGCCTCGCGCCTTGTCGAACGCGCGGCGGCGCGCGGGGAAATCACCGCCGGCACCGATCCGGGTCTGTTGATCGAACTGATGGTCGCCCCCCTCTACATGCGCCTACTGGCGACGGGAGCGCCACTTGAGGATTTCGCCGTCGCAGACGCAGCGGCGATCCTCAGTCGGGGGATTCGCGATCGACAAGTTCTGTCCGGGCCTTGACCTCGACGGCCGAAGCGCTGTTCTCTCGGCGGTCGATGCGGGGAGGCGCTGATGGAACTCTATTGGCCGGCGAGCAATGGCGAATGGCTGGCGTGGGGCGCGGCGGCGATCACGCTGCTGCTCGGCGTCTGGGGAATGTTCGCACCGCGTCTCATGCTCAAGGCCATGCGGCTGCAGACCTTGCCCGACCGCGACTCGGCGCTCGCCGAAGTGCGCGCGTCGTACGGCGGATTTCGTATCGGCCTCGGGCTCAGCTGCCTGCTCCTGCATCCCCAGCCATTGCTCTATCTGGCGCTCGGCGCGGCCTGGGTGGCGACCGCTTTCGGCCGGCTGATCTCCATGCTTTCCGACAAGGGCATGACGGTTGCGAACTGGGCTTTCATCGTGTTCGAGCTCGCGGTGGCCACCGCGGCACTCGCCTATGCGGTCGGCTTTGTGGCCTGACAACGCGCGGCTGCGACAAATCTCACCCAAAAGCAGCGGACGCGCGCGGTTGCGAGTCCCTGGAGCCTGTGCTAGACGGCGGGCGGATTTCGGCCGGGGGGTGGCAATCAGGCATTCCCGTGGCTACTAAACATCAACAAGGTCAATGATTTAGCCTATGCCGCCCGGCACCGGCGCGAATCTTGTGGCCTACCCGGTCAAGGAATGATCCGCCCGTGGCGAATTCGTCGTCCATGATTTCCGGTGTTGCCGAACGCTATGCCGGCTCACTCTTTGAACTTGCCGCCGCGGACGGGTCCGTCGCGAAGGTGGAATCCGACCTCGGCCGATTCGAGGCGATGCTGAAGAGCTCGGACGACCTGGCGCGGCTCATCAAGAGCCCGGTCTTCTCGGCCGAGGACCAGGTCAAGGCCATCGCCGCCGTCGCCGACAAGGCGAAGATCGGCGGGACGGTCGGGAATTTCCTGCGCGTCGTCGCCAAGAACCGCCGACTGTTCGCGCTGCCCTCGATGATCGAGGCCTTCCGCCGGATCGCCGCGGATGCGCGCGGCGAGGCGACCGCCGATGTCACTTCGGCCCATTCGCTCTCCGCCGAGCAGGAAAAGGAACTCAAGGCCGCGCTCAAGGGCGTCGCCGGCAAGGACGTGGCGATCAACGTCACCGTCGATGCCTCGATCCTGGGCGGTCTCATCGTCAAGATGGGCTCGCGCCAGATCGACACGTCACTCAAAACGAAACTCGCTTCGCTCAAGCTCGCACTGAAAGAGGTCGGCTGATGGATATCCGCGCCGCGGAAATCTCCGCAATCCTGAAAGATCAGATCAAGAATTTCGGCAAGGAGGCCCAGGTCTCCGAAGTCGGCCAGGTTCTCTCGGTCGGTGACGGCATCGCGCGCGTCTACGGTCTCGACAACGTCCAGGCGGGCGAAATGGTCGAGTTCCCGGGCGGCATCCGCGGCATGGCGCTCAACCTCGAAACCGACAATGTCGGCGTCGTCATCTTCGGTAACGACCGCGACATCAAGGAAGGCGATACCGTCAAGCGCACCGGCGCCATCGTCGACGTCCCGGTTGGTCCGGGCCTGCTCGGCCGCGTCGTCGACGCGCTCGGTAACCCGATCGACGGCAAGGGCCCGATCAAGGCCGCCGAACGCCGCCGCGTCGACGTCAAGGCGCCGGGCATCATTCCGCGCAAGTCGGTGCACGAGCCGATGTCGACCGGCCTGAAGGCCATCGACGCGCTCATCCCGATCGGCCGCGGCCAGCGCGAGCTCGTCATCGGCGACCGCCAGACCGGCAAGACCGCCGTCATCCTCGATACCTTCCTGAACCAGCGCCCGATCCACGAGGCCGGTCCGGAGAAGGACAAGCTCTTCTGCATCTATGTCGCCGTCGGCCAGAAGCGTTCGACCGTGGCGCAGTTCGTCAAGGTCCTGGAGGAGCGCGGCGCGCTCGACTACTCCATCGTCGTGGCCGCGACCGCGTCCGACCCGGCGCCGATGCAGTTCCTGGCGCCGTTCGCCGGCTGCGCGATGGGCGAATGGTTCCGCGACAACGGCAAGCACGCGCTCATCGCCTATGACGACCTGTCGAAGCAGGCCGTTGCCTACCGCCAGATGTCGCTGCTGCTGCGCCGCCCGCCGGGCCGCGAAGCCTATCCCGGCGACGTGTTCTACCTGCATTCGCGCCTGCTGGAGCGCGCCGCCAAGCTCAACGACGACAATGGCGCAGGCTCGCTGACGGCACTGCCGGTTATCGAGACGCAGGCCAACGACGTGTCAGCCTACATCCCGACCAACGTCATCTCGATCACCGACGGCCAGATCTTCCTGGAGACCAACCTGTTCTTCCAGGGTCTCCGTCCCGCCGTGAACGTCGGCCTTTCGGTGTCGCGCGTCGGATCCTCGGCGCAGATCAAGGCGATGAAGCAGGTTGCCGGCTCGATCAAGGGCGAGCTCGCACAATATCGCGAGATGGCGGCCTTCGCGCAGTTCGGCTCCGACCTCGACGCCGCCACGCAGCGCCTGCTCAATCGCGGCGCCCGCCTGACGGAGCTGCTGAAGCAGCCGCAATTCTCGCCGCTGAAGACGGAAGAGCAAGTCGCGGTGATCTTCGCCGGTGTCAACGGCTATCTCGACAAGCTCACGGTCGCCCAGGTCGGCAAGTTCGAACAGGGCCTGCTCGCGCACCTGCGCAGCGACGGCAAGGCGGTGCTCGATGCGATCCGCAACGACAAGCAGATCAGCGACGACACCAAGGGCAGGCTCAAGGCGGAAATCGACAAGTTCGCCAAGACCTTCGCGTGACGGAAACGGCGGGCAGAGGCGCTAGCAGATGGCTTCCCTAAAAGACCTGCGCGTTCGCATCGCCTCGGTGAAGGCGACGCAGAAGATCACCAAGGCGATGCAGATGGTCGCCGCGGCGAAGCTGCGCCGCGCGCAGGAGGCTGCCGAGGCCGCGCGCCCCTATTCGGAGCGCATGGGCTCGGTGCTGGCCAATATCGCCGGCGCCATCGGCAAGGGCGGCGACGCCCCGGCGCTGATGGCCGGGACCGGCAAGGACCAGACGCATCTGCTGATTGTCTGCACGGCGGAGCGCGGTCTGTGCGGTGGCTTCAACACCCAGATCGTGCGTCTGGCGCGCGAGCAGATCCGCAAGCTGCTCGCCGACGGCAAGACGGTGAAGATCATCACCGTCGGCCGCAAGGGCGCCGACCAGTTGCGCCGCGACTATGGCAACCTGATCATCGAGCGCATCGAACTGCGCGACGTGCGCCAGATCGGCTTCGCCAATGCCGACGCGATCGCCAAGAAGGTGATCGCGCTGTTCAACGAGGGCGGCTTCGACATCGCCACGCTCGTCTACTCGCAATTCAAGTCGGTGATCGCACAGATCCCGGTGACGCAGCAGGTCATTCCGGCTCCTGCCGGACAGGCGGCTGCCGATGTCGGCGGGGCGATCTACGACTACGAGCCCGAGGCGGGCGCCATTCTGACCGACCTCGTGCCGCGCGCCATCGCCGTGCAGATCTTCCGCGCGCTGCTGGAAAACGCGGCGGGCGAGATGGGTGCCAAGATGAGCGCGATGGACAGTGCCACGCGCAATGCCGGCGAGATGATCAACAAGCTGACGATCACCTACAACCGCCAGCGCCAGGCACAGATCACCAAAGAACTGATCGAAATCATTTCGGGCGCCGAAGCGCTCTGATCCGGGATTGAAGAGGAAAACCACGATGGCGAAAGCAGCGACCCCGAAGGCGGCGGCCCCCGCCAAGGCTCCGGCAAAGGCCGCGGCCGCGAAAGTTCCGGCCAAGAGCGCCGCAAAGGCCGCCGGCGCGACCGGTCAGGTCCGTCAGGTCATCGGCGCCGTCGTCGACGTGCAGTTCGACGAACACCTGCCGCAGATCCTCAACGCGCTCGAGACCGACAATGGCGGCAACCGCCTCGTGCTCGAGGTCGCGCAGCATCTCGGCGAGAATACTGTCCGTACCATCGCGATGGACTCCACCGAGGGTCTGGTGCGCGGTCAGGTCGTGGTCGACACCGGCGCGCCGATTTCGGTGCCGGTCGGCGACGAGACGCTCGGCCGCATCATGAACGTCATCGGCGAGCCGGTCGACGAAGCCGGCCCGCTGGTCACCAAGTCGCGCCGCGCCATCCACCAGGATGCGCCGGCCTATGTCGAGCAGTCGACCGAGGCGCAGATCCTCGTCACCGGCATCAAGGTCGTCGACCTGCTGGCGCCCTACGCCAAGGGCGGCAAGATCGGCCTGTTCGGCGGCGCCGGCGTCGGCAAGACCGTTCTGATCATGGAACTCATCAACAACGTCGCCAAGGCCCATGGCGGCTACTCGGTGTTCGCCGGCGTCGGCGAGCGCACCCGCGAGGGCAACGACCTCTATCACGAGATGATCGAGTCGGGCGTCAACAAGGATCCGCACGAGCATGGCTCGGCCGCCGGTTCCAAGGCAGCGCTGGTCTATGGCCAGATGAACGAACCGCCGGGCGCGCGCGCTCGCGTGGCGCTGTCCGGCCTGACCGTGGCGGAGCACTTCCGAGACCAGGGCCAGGACGTTCTGTTCTTCGTCGACAACATCTTCCGCTTCACCCAGGCGGGTTCGGAAGTGTCGGCGCTGCTCGGCCGCATCCCTTCCGCGGTGGGCTATCAGCCGACGCTGGCCACCGACATGGGCACAATGCAGGAGCGCATCACCACCACGACCAAGGGCTCGATCACTTCGGTGCAGGCCATCTACGTGCCGGCCGACGACTTGACCGATCCGGCGCCGGCGACCTCGTTCGCCCATCTTGACGCCACCACCGTGCTGTCGCGCTCGATCGCGGAAAAGGGCATCTACCCGGCCGTCGATCCGCTCGACTCGACCTCGCGCATGCTCGACCCGATGGTTGTCGGCGACGAGCACTACGCGGTCGCCCGCCAGGTGCAGTCGATCCTTCAGCGCTACAAATCGCTGCAGGACATCATCGCCATCCTTGGCATGGACGAGCTTTCCGAAGAGGACAAGCTGACGGTGGCACGCGCCCGCAAGATCGAGCGCTTCCTGTCGCAGCCCTTCTTCGTGGCAGAAGTGTTCACCGGCTCGCCGGGCAAGCTGGTGGCGCTGGAAGACACGATCAAGGGCTTCAAGGGCCTGTGCGCCGGCGAGTACGACCATCTTCCCGAGGCTGCCTTCTACATGGTCGGCACCATGGAAGAGGCGATCGCCAAGGCGCAGAAGCTCGCCGCCGAAGCGGCCTGATGAACAGCGGACGGCGGGTTGCCGCCGTCCCCTTCGCCTGACGAGGAGATCATGGCCCAGACCTTCAAGTTCGAACTGGTTTCGCCGGAGCGGCTGCTTGTCTCCGCCGAGGTGGAGTCGGTCATGGCGCCGGCGTCCGAAGGCGACATGACGGTGATGGCCAACCATGCACCGGTGATGACGGCGATCCGGCCGGGCGTCGTGGCGGTGAAGACCGCGCAGGGCAAGGAAAACCGTTACGTCGTGTTCGGCGGTTTCGCCGACGTGACGCCGACGGCCTTCACGCTGCTGGCCGAACATGCGACCGCCGTCGACGCCATCGACCGTCCGGCGCTGGCCAAGCGTATCCTGGACGCGCGCGAAGACCTTTCCGACGCCAGGGACGACGAGGCCAAGCAGCGGGCGGCCGAAATCCTCGAACAGCTGCTGACGCTGGAGAAGGCGGTCGCCTGATCGCTCTACCTGAGAATCGTGATGAAAAAGCCCGGCGCCAGCGCCGGGCTTTTGTGTTTCAGGCCGCGGCAGTCGGTGAGGCGGCAGTCGCCTCGCCGCCTTTCTTCGTGCCGATCTTGCCGGCGGCGTAGGCAATGGCGAAGCCGACGACGAGAATGGCAATGCCGATCAGCGGCCGGTAGAAGATCCAGCCAATGGCGATGGTGACCGAGCCGAGGATTGCGGTGAGCGCGAGCGCGATCAGCCCGGTGCCGGCGCGGATGATCGAGCCAATGAAGGGGATGACGTCGCCGATGACCCCGAGGATCGCCAGCATCATCGAGAAGCCGATCGCCATGAGGATCAACCCGACGATGCGCAGGACCCAGGTCAGTGCCGTATTGGCGGCGACAGCGTCCGCGAACAGTTCGGCAGCGGGCGCGATTCCCGCCTTGGCGAGGAAGATTTCGCGACCGTTGGACGAGGTCCACGGCTTGATGGTGTCGCCGCGCTGCGCGCCGGCGACCGAAAGCTCCCTGAGATCGACGCGTTCGAAACGGACGCGCAGGTCGCCCACCGACGGACTGGACGGGTTGAAGCCGACATAGACCGTGTCTCCGGTCAGCGTGGCAGGCTTGCCTGAACCGATGGCCCGGGAGACCCGCGGCGGCGCGCCGAGGTCCGGTTGCAGCGAGGACTTGGCCCCGAGATTCGCGACGTCGGCACCATCCAGGCTGTAGGCCCCGACCTTGACGGTTGGCACGGTGAAGGTTTCGGCCCTGATCGGGAAGTCGGGATTGCGGTGCCCGTTCGGGTCCTTGAAGGAGGACGAGTTTTGCGGCGATTCCGACCAGCCCATCTCGTAATCATAGGTGGTGGTGGTTTCTTGGCCGCCGCCGATCTTGGTCTTCGTCTCCGACTTGGTGATTTCGTGCCACTGGTACATTTCGACGAAGCGCTTCAGCCCGACGGCATCCGACGCGGCCATGCCGAGGAGCGAATCCTGCGGGGTTCCTTCGGCCTTGGCCGGACCGGCAATATGGACGAGCTTGCCGTCATGTGACGGGTCGATGCTGTTGGCGTCGACCGTGACGACAGCGCCCGCGCCTTCTTCGAGCGCCTTGGCCGTCTTGACGGCGCGCCCCTCGTTCCAGAACAGCAGCGCCACCATGCCGACGACAAGCAGCAGCCCGATGATCGAGCCGATGACCGAATTGCCGAGCCTGGAAAACCACGAACGATGGGTGACGACGGTGATGGCCATGAATGCCCCCTGATATTCGCCCCGGTGAAACCTAGCGCCCGCGAACGGAAAATCAACCGCCCGGCGACGGTCTTGTGCGCCGGACCGCCAGTTCGAGCGCTTGCAGGAAGGCGGAGCGGTCGCGCGGCGAGAAGGCGGCGTTGAAGCCGCGGATTTCTCCCGCCTCGCGCAGGTTCTGGTTGAGGTTGCGCATGGCGAGCGCCATGCCGACCGATTCGGGGGTGAACGCCCTGCCCGTCGGCCCGAGGACGTAAATCGCCTTTTCCACCAGCCGCGCGGCGAGCGGCACATCGGCCGTCACCGCGATGTCGCCCAGTTGCGCGTTCTCGACGATCCAGTCGTCGGCGGCATCGAACTTTCCCGAAACCACGACATTGCGCACCATCGGGTCGCGCGAGGGTCGCAGGCCGGAATTGGCGACCAAGACGACGCGCAAGCCGTGACGCTCGGCCACTTTCAGGATCTCCGCCTTGACCGGACAGGCGTCGGCGTCAACGAAGATGGAAGGTTGCGGCATCAGGATGGTTTTCGGTCTCCGTCGCGTTCATGCACCTGATTGATCAGATGTGCGATCGTCCGGTCCATGGTCTCGATAATCGCGTTGGCCTGGTCGCGGCATTCGCGAAGCTGCGCCAACTGGCTTGAAAGTTTGAGCAGGTCCTCGGCCTCGGTGGCGTTTTCGGGCGGTTCGCCAAGGCCGACAAGGAGCCAGGCCGGACTGACACCGAGGATGCCGGCAAGCCTGAAGACGAGGTTGGCGCGCGGTTCGGCACGGTCACGCTCCCAGTTGTCGAGCGTCGCCTTCCTGACGCCTGTGCTCCTCGCGAGGCCCGCGGCGGTCAGGCCGGCGGATTGGCGGGCGCGCGAAAGCCGGCTGCCGAGCGTGTCGAAGTCGCGTTCGGCGCCATCGTTGAAGATGGTGGGTGCGGCGGGCATCGCCTCTCCTTTTCAGTGATGATCGGTCAAAACGCCTCGCGACGCCTTTTGCGCCTCGTTGGACCGGACATTGGTGGGATTGCCCCTTGTCACCCATTTCGACCGCGCGATCAACCCTACGGGCGGCGACACGGTCCCTCAGAAGACCACGACGCTCCTGATGCTCTTGCCGGCATGCATCAGGTCGAAGGCTTCGTTGATGCGCTCCAGCGGCAGGAGGTGGGTGATCATCGGGTCGATCTCGATCTTGCCGGCCATGTACCAGTCGACGATCTTCGGCACGTCGGTGCGGCCGCGAGCGCCGCCGAAGGCCGTGCCCTTCCATACGCGTCCGGTCACAAGCTGGAAGGGGCGGGTCGAAATCTCCTGGCCGGCGCCGGCGACGCCTATGACGATCGATTCGCCCCAGCCGCGATGGCAGCTTTCCAGCGCCTGGCGCATGACCGTGACATTGCCGGTGCAGTCGAAGGTGTAGTCGGCGCCGCCGATCTGGTCGGCGCCGCGCTTGGTCAGGTCGATGATCGCCTGGACGACGTTGCCGACCTTCTTCGGGTTGACGAAATGGGTCATGCCGAAGCGCTCGCCCCATGCCGCCTTGTCGTCGTTGACATCGACGCCGATGATCATGTCGGCGCCGGCGAGCCGCAGCCCCTGAATGACGTTGAGGCCAATGCCGCCGAGGCCGAAGACGGCTGCCGTGGCGCCGGGCGTCACCTTGGCGGTGTTGAGCACGGCGCCGACCCCGGTGGTCACGCCGCAGCCGATGTAGCAGATCTTGTCGTAGGGGGCTTCCGGGTCGACCTTGGCGACCGCGATTTCGGGCAGCACGGTGAAGTTGGAGAAGGTCGAGCAGCCCATGTAGTGGAAAAACTTGTCCTTGCCGATGGAGAAGCGCGAGGTGCCGTCCGGCATCAGGCCCTGGCCCTGCGTGGCGCGGATGGCGGTGCACAGATTGGTCTTGCGCGACAGGCAGGAGGGGCACTGGCGGCATTCCGGCGTGTAGAGCGGGATGACGTGATCGCCCTTCTTAACCGAGGTCACGCCCTTGCCGACATCGACGACGATTCCGGCGCCCTCATGGCCAAGAATGGCCGGGAACAGGCCCTCCGGATCGGCGCCCGACAGGGTGAACTCGTCGGTGTGGCAGACGCCGGTCGCCTTGATCTCGATGAGGACCTCGCCCTCGCGCGGGCCCTCGAGATCGACCTCCATGATCTCAAGCGGTTTTCCGGCGGCGACGGCGACTGCGGCGCGGGTCTTCATGCGATTCTCCTCTCTTGGGTGACGCAATGTGAAAGGAAAAGCGGCGCGAAGGCAACCGCGCGAGCGACCTTCGGCGCGTCTAGACTGGCGGATTCTTCATGCGGACGCGCCGGCAACTCATGGCAGTGCCCGTTAGCGATGCATTCCCCTTTGATCCCTTGCGGCCATCGAGCGGGGCTGTAGCTTGGTGCGCGCGGGCGGAAGTCCTGAGCGCGCACTTCCATAGAAAGGAAGAGGGCATGGCCGATCCGATCATGATCTATGGGGCCTATGGCTACACGGGCGAGCTGATCGCCAGGCAGGCGGTGAAGACGGGGCTGAAACCGGTGCTGGCAGGGCGCGATGCTTCCAGGCTGAAACCGCTTGCCGGTGAACTGGGCCTCGACGCAGTGGCGTTTTCGGTAACCGATGCCGGCGAAACGCGGCGCGCGCTCGATTCCGTCTCGGTCCTGCTGAACTGTGCCGGCCCCTTTGTGCGGACGTGGCAACCGATGACGGCAGCCTGCCTGCAAACGAAAACGCACTACCTCGATATCACCGGCGAACTCGAGGTGCTGGAGGGCTGCGCCGGGCTCGATGGCGCCGCGAAAAATGCTGGCATCACGATCATGCCCGGCACCGGTTTCGACGTCGTGCCGACCGACTGCATGGCGGCGATGCTGGTGAAACGCCTGCCGGATGCGCGCGCACTGACGCTGGCCTTCAAGGGGATGGGCCAGGTATCGCGCGGTACGGCGACCACCGCTTCGGCCTATCTGGGCGACCGGCCGATTGTCCGTCGCAACGCGAAGCTGGAACCAAGGACGGGTACCATTTTCGCGCAGATCGACTTCGGCAACGGGCCGGAACCGGTCGTGGCGTCGACCTGGGGCGACGTCGTCACCGCCTGGCACACGACCGGCGTGCCCTCAATTGAGGATTTTCTGCAGCCGCCGCCCGACACGGCCAGCCTGCTGAAGTTGCCGATGTTCGTCCGACGCTTCCTCACTTCGCCGCTCGGTCGCCCGCTGGTGAACGCGCAATTGCGCAAGATGCCCACCGGACCGGACGAACACACAAGGACAACGGGCCGCTGCGTCGTCTACGGCCGGGCGGAAAACGCCAAAGGCGATGTTGTCGAACTTCGGATGGCGACGGCCGAAGGATACCGGCTGACCTCGCTTACGGCGACAGCCATCGCCAGGATTGCCCTGGAGGGCGGTCTCAAGCCCGGTTTCCAGACACCCGCCGGCGCTTTGGGGGGCGAGTTCATCCTCGGCTTCGAGGGAAGCGCGATGCTGAACGCCTAGGCGCGCCACGCGCGCCGGACCGCTTAGGTTGGCGGGTTGTCCACCCGGTCGCGCAGGTCGGCGATCTTCTCCTCACGCGTGGCGAGGCGGTTGAAGACGAATTCGGCGATGGCACCGTCGATGAGCCAGAACAGGCCGGCAATTGCGAAGTTGACGAGAGGCGAGAAGGGCAGCAGCCAGGCGAGCAATGAAGCGGCGGCGAGGCCGGAGAGATGCATCAGCACACGGATGCGCGTGGGCATGCTCACCCCGCCAGGTGGGCGAAGGCGGCGATGACCTGCTCGTAGACCGGGCGCTTGAACGGCACGATCAGTGCCGGCAGGTCGGCCATCGGCCGCCACGACCAGTCGTCGAATTCGGCCTTGTGGCCGCCGGGCGGCGGATTGATGCGGATTTCGCTGTCCTTGCCGGTAAAACGCACGGCGAACCATTTCTGCTTCTGGCCGCGGTATTTTCCCTTCAGCGCGATGCCGACGAGTTCGCGCGGCAGGTCGTAGGTGATCCAGCCCGGCGTCTCGGCGACATAGTCGACCGTTTGCATGCCGGTCTCCTCGAACAACTCGCGCAAGGCCGCGGGCCAGGCTTCCTCGCCTGCGTCAATACCGCCCTGCGGCATCTGCCAGAGCTTGTCGGTACCGGCCATCTCGGTGTCGTGCGCGGCGATCCGGCGACCGACCCAGACGAGGCCAAAAGGGTTCAAGGCCATGACCCCGACATTGGGCCGATAGGGAAGGGTTTCGGGATCGACAGCCATTCACTTCTCCGGATCGAGGGCAAGCGCAGAGACGGGAACAATCTCGATTCCGCGCTTTTTGACCTCCGCGGCCCATTGCGCCACGGTTTCGACGGTCACGTCGAAGGCCGAGCCGGTACCGATGGCCGTGCCCTTGGCGCGCGCGGTCCGCTCCAGTTCATCGAGCTTGGTGAGGATTTCGGCGCGGTCCTGCCTGGCGTCGATGGTCGCGTCGGCGGCGGCGAAGGGCACGCGGTATTTCGGTGCCAGCGTGCCGGCCTGCGAGCGCGCCGAGGACCCGTCGTCCAGATAGAGCAGGCCACGCTGGCCGAGCTCGTCCATCAACGGCGCCATCGCGGTCGCGTCCGAGGTGAAGCGGGCGCCCATGTAGTTCATCACACCGGTGTAGTTGGTGGTTCGCGACAGGGCCCAGCGCAGGTGGTCGATGTTTTCCGACGTGCCGGCATCGACGGTCAGCGTGTTGCGGCCGGGATTGATGCGCGGATAGTCGAACGGCTCCAGCGGGAGTTGCATGACGATCTCGTGGCCGGACTGGCGGGCAGCCTGCATCCACCGCGACAGCGAATTTCCCGACGGGGCGAAGGCGAGCGTGATCTCGGCGGGCAGCGCCTTGATGGCGGCCTGGGTGCCGGTCTGCGAGAGACCGAGACCGCCGATGACCACGGCGATACGCGCGCCGCGCGCGCCGGACCACGGTCCCGCATAAGCATCGACCGGGCGACGTCCATCGGCGCCGCGTTTCGGCAGGGGACCGAATTCCGTCTGCTCGATCAGCGCCCGGTCCGGCAGGTGGGCGGTGCGCGGGTTCTGCTGCAGCGCCGACGGGTCACGGATGACGATGACGCTGTTGCCTGAAGGCGCCGCATTCGGATCAACCTTGATGATCGAAGGGCCTGAGGGATCGCGCGCCGGATCGCTGGCGGGGGCTGCCGCCTCGGCCGCCGGCTTGGGAGCCTCTGCGGGAAGCGGTGCGGGATCGGGGGTCTTGACCTCGACGACGGGCGTGCGCACCGGGTCGCGGTTGAGCGCGAAGATTGTCGACAGGGCACCGATGGCGGCGACGGCCACGATGGCTGCGTAGGGGGGCCGCCAGCGCGCAACGCGCCCGGCCGGCGCCTTGCCGTTCTGCCCGAGCGGTTGGTCGATATCGCGTGTCATGCAGGAGGCATTCCTCGGCGCGTCCGGAATCTTGTCTGAAGGGCGCCCTGGGCGCAACGCATCGAACGCGAGACAAAGGCCGGCCGCCCGAAGGCGGCCGGCGTAGCGGTTTACTGCTGCAGGACGGTCTTGTCCGGGTTGGGCGGGAAGGCCGGATCGGTCTTCTCGCCGCGCATCAGGGCAAGCGCATAGTTGAGCTGCACGTCGTCCTTGGCCTCCGGCGGCACATAGGCGGCCGATCCGGAACCTTCCTCGTTCTCGGACGCGCCCTTGATATGGCCTTTGAGCTCCGATTCGCCGCGCGAAACATCGCGGCTCTGCAATTCCTCTGGCAACGGCTGCTCGACGGCAATGTCCGGGGTAATGCCTGTGCCCTGGATGGATTTGCCGGACGGCGTGTAGTAGAGCGCCGTGGTCAGCCGCAGGGCGCCGTTCTCGGCCAGCGGGATGATGGTCTGCACCGATCCCTTGCCGAAGGAGCGGGTTCCAACGACGGTGGCGCGGCGCTGGTCCTGCAATGCGCCGGCGACGATTTCCGATGCCGAGGCCGAACCGCCATTGACGAGCACCACGAGCGGCTTTCCGTCCGTCAGGTCGCCGGCGCGCGCATCGAAGCGGGTGACGTCCTTGGGATCGCGGCCGCGGGTGGAGACGATCTCGCCGCGGTCGAGGAATGAGTCGGAGACCGATACCGCCTGGTCGAGCAGGCCGCCCGGATTGAGGCGGAGATCAAGGACATAGCCCTTGAGCTTGTCGGCGGAAACGTCCTTGCGGATGGCCGCGATCGCCGCCGTCAGGTCGTCGGTGGTCTTCTCGGTAAAAGAGGTGATCTTGAGATAACCGACGTCGTTCTCGACCCGGTACTTGACCGCCTTCACCTTGATGATGTCGCGGATGATGGTGATCTTGAGCGGATCCTTTTCGCTCTCGCGAAGGATGGTGAGGTCGATTGGCGTGTTGACGACGCCGCGCATCTTGTCGACCGCTTCCTGAAGGGTCAGGCCGCGCACATCCTCGCCGTCGATCTGGGAGATGAGGTCGCCGGCACGCACGCCGGCGTGCGCAGCCGGGGTGTCGTCGATGGGGGTGATGACCTTGACCAGGTCGTTTTCCATCGTGACTTCGATGCCGAGACCGCCGAACTCGCCCTTGGTCTGCACGCGCATGTCCTG
>WPCK01046087.1_pt1 | contig 28252 bp, 22 predicted proteins | sample 5399851 | NCBI WGS metagenome assembly WPCK01 (sample SAMN12869471, study PRJNA574797) | sludge metagenome | isolation source: wastewater treatment of pH11 | place: China:Beijing | collected 2019-05-20 | reverse complement strand
GCGAAATCTGGATTCTTCTCCTCAGATCGCACCATTTCGCAATATGCGGAAGAAATCTGGGAAATCAGACCAATGAAATAAGACTCATAAAGAGTTGAAATGTAAACTTAGGAATTTCTTCAATGAAGAAGTTCCTTTTTTACATGTAAACATAGAGTGTGCCAAATTTACGATTAACTAAGAATCTTCTGGTTTGTGTGAATTCAGTTTTTTTAATCAAAGTTCTTCTCATTGGTATAAATTGTGTTATGATATACTCGGAAAAAAAGAAGGGCTGATTATGAGAAAAGTTGAAAGATTTGAAGCGCATTTAGATGACTATAATTTAATTACAATTTATTTATCCAAACGCTTCTATCAAGGTAAAAGTGATGTTTTCTATTTGCGCGACTCAGATAGTCAAATGAAGAAGCTGACAATCAAGAGTTTTGAAAACACCTCAAATGACTATAGCAAGTATATTCTAACAGGCTGTGAGAATATCGAATTTGGACAATCCTATGAAATTGTTGAGGAACACTCACTACCCACACCGCTTCAAATTGGGTTGATTGTCAAATCTTTGCGGTTTGATCAGGAATTCTACTATGATGGAAATGATCTTGGGGCTAATGTGATTCATGATAAAAGCACCCAATTCGCTCTTTGGGCACCTACAGCGACGGAGGTAAAGGTTGACTACATTGAAAATGGAGTGAACAAGGTAGTTCCGATGATTCGAGAAGAAAAGGGAGTTTACCGAGTTGTAGTTGAGGGAAATCTTCACTTGTCATCGTATGTGTACTTGGTAAAAGTGAACGGGCGTTGGGTTGAAAGTATTGACCCATATGGTCGTTCGTCACTCGCAAATGCAAGTCGTAGTGTCGTCATGAATCATCGTTTGTGCAGTGTACCCAAATATGATGAGCTACTTCCTGAGTTTAAATCAAAAACAGATGCAGTTATCATGGAGTGCTCTGTGCGTGATTTCACGATGGACAAAGAAGCAAACAACCCCTATCCTGGCACGTTTAAGGGATTTATTCAACGTGGAACGCGTTCATCAGCACATACACTCACAGGATTTGATTATCTGATTCAGTTGGGTGTGACTCACGTACAACTGCTTCCAGTATATGACTTTGCAACCGTCGATGAAAATAATGTCAAAATGTTCTATAACTGGGGATATGATCCAGTTCAATACAATGTTCCGGAAGGAAGCTATTCAAGTAATCCAAACGATCCGTGTGCTCGTGTCAAAGAACTGAAAGAGTTGGTATCTGAGCTTCACAAAGAGGGGATTCGAGTGGTTATGGATGTGGTGTATAACCATGTGTATGATATGGATACATCCTCATTTGAAAAGATTGTTCCCTACTATTTCTTCAGAAGAAGTACATCAGGTGCTGTTTCGAACGGTTCCTTCTGTGACAATGATTTTGATTCAAATCGATTGATGGCTCGCAAATATATCGTAGACTCTTGCTCTATGTGGGTAAAGGAATATGGTTTTGATGGGTTCCGATTTGACTTGATGGGTATCGTGGATGTGGATACGATGAATCTTGTGGAAGAAACCTGTCGAAAGATTAAGCCGGATATTATGATTTATGGTGAAGGTTGGAATATGCCGACCATCCTCGACGATTCATTGAAAGCGATGATGTTCAACCAGGGCAAAATGCCTAATATCGGACACTTTAATGATTTCTACCGTGATCATGTCAAAGGTAAGACCAATGAAAATGAAGTGACTCTTAAAGGCTATTGTACGGGAGATATTGGCTACACAGAAGCGATGAAAATGTCTTTAGTCGGAAACACACTGAATGATACATTTGTGTATCTGTTTGATTCACCAGCGAAGAGTATCAATTATGTGGAATGTCATGACAACCGTACAAGCTGGGATAAAATCAAAGAGTGCTGTAAGGAAGATCAAAGAGATGTTCGTATCAGAAAACATAAGATGATGATTGGTGCACTACTTGTGTCACAGGGAGTGCCATTTATCCATAGTGGACAAGAGTTTGCTCGGACAAAAAACGGAGTTCACAATAGTTATCGTAGCTCGGATATGATTAATCAGATTGACTGGCTGCGCAAAGATCGATACATGGATGTAGTACAATACACGAAGGATATGATTCGATTGCGTAAGCAGTTGGCACCATTACGATTTGAGACAACGGAAGAAATTAAGAAACATGTTTATTTTGATACGTTAGCGAATCATGTGTTGCTCTATGGATTTAAACATGTCAAAAAATATGGGAAATATGATCATATACAGATTTTCTTTAATCCTACCTATAGTGTCATCTATCATCGCCTGGATGATTATTATGATTTGATTGCCAATGAAGCAGGGCTTATTGGTGAGTTAAGTGTTCAAAGTCTGACAATTAATCCATTTACCATGGTTGTGGTTGCAAAATAAAGAATAAACACCGAGTTCAATCGGTGTTTTTTTGTACAAGAAAAGCCGCTAGGCGGCTTGAGTTAGAAATACATACTGATATGGAAGCAATGTTACAACGATTGCATGTGGAGCCATGGAGTAGGCATCCAAAGGTTGTTGGAGATACTTTCCGACATTAATTGTCATAGGTGCATCCGTAGGATTTGCAAGAAGATATATACTGGATTGATCGTTCTTTCTTTGAATCAGCAGTGGACCCTCGGTTGAAATCCAGTTCCACTCACTCTGATTGCGCATAGCTGAGAAATTGTTGCGAAGATGCATCAATTTTTTAAAGTGTTCTTTGAAACGAAAAGATTCTTTCGATGGATTCCAGTCCATGCACCTACGGCAATCGGGATCATAAGCACCATCCATAGCGATTTCAGTGCCATAGTAAATACTGATAGTTCCATAACTTATGGAAAGCAAAGCCAGCGCTAAGAGTGTTTTCTGAAGATTCTGACCCATCATGTAACGAAGTCTCTCGGTATCATGACTATCCAAAAGATTGAACTGAACTTCATTTACCGGCGTCGGATAGTGAGTAATCGATTTGTTTACACGGTATTTAAACTGTGTGCCATCGATCTTGTGTGTCAAAAAATCCAGGATGCTGCGACCAAAGGGATAGTTCATGACGGCGTCAAACATATTTCCTCGAAGCCACTTCATGGAATCATGCCAGACCTCACCAAGTATATAAACGTCCGGATTGATTTTCTTTACCTCATTTCTAAAATCAATCCAGAACTGGGGGTCAATCTCGTTGGCAACATCAAGTCGCCATCCATCGATGTTGGCTTCTTTGATCCAATAGGTTGCGATGTCGATAAAATATTGTGCAACCTCAGGGATAGAAAGGTTAAGTTTTGGCATATTCTTTGCATAGGAGAATGTTTCATAACTTAGTGGCTCAAAGGAATTGATATGAAACCAGTGAGCATAGGCTGATTTCTCCTTATGATTTTTGACATCCTCCCACGCAAAGAAAGTAGAACCACTATGATTAAACACTGCATCCAACATGACGCGAATACCACGAGCATGTGCCTGTTTGACCAGTTCAATGAGATCTTCTTTTGTTCCAAATGCGGGATCAATCCTGTAATAATCGGTAGTGTCATACTTGTGACTGGTTATAGCCTCAAATACAGGGGTCAGATAGATGCCGCTAAAACCCAAATCCTTCAGATAATCTAGTTTCTGAGTGATTCCCTTTAGGTCGCCACCATAGAAATGATGATTAGAGACTGGGAGTTGGCCCCATGGTAGAGTTCCTTGTGGATCATTGTTTTGATCACCATTGTAAAAGCGTTCCGGGAAAATCTGATACCATATGGTATCCTTTACCCAACCAGGCGCTTTAAATGCCATGGACTCATGGACATAGGGACAAAAGAAGTTATTCCAAAGAGCTACCTCGTGGTCCATATCCGTAAACCCATCTTCACCAAACTGAACGACTTCATCTTCACTTGCAATGATAAAATGGTATTTTAGACGATATTGCGGTGGAGTAATCTGTGTTGTCCAAATGTAATGAAATTCGGTTTCCTGAAGTATTTTCATCTGATTTTGATGACTTTTCCAGGTCCACCCGGACTCTTTTAGGACGCCTTCGTGTGGATCTCCATAAATACATGTTACGGAGTGTATGTCTTTTCCTGTCTGAATGCGTATATCAACTACGCGATGATCTACCACTGCCTGCCACTGTTCGTGACTTTGATGGTAAATGGCTTGTTTGTTCATTTTTTTATCACCCATGTTCATTTTGTTTGATGCGAACCATTTTGTCAATACAATACCTATTTTCGGGAAACGTTTACATATGAAAACGCTACCATTTATCTTGATATTTTTGTCAAAGATTGTCATAATTAAAGCGGGAGGATTATCTATGAAAAAGAGGAAGTCATTTAAATCATTCTTTCAGTTATTTTTCGATGATATTAAGAAAAATCCTGATGCACTAAAGTCGGCTATTATGTCCTTTTTTATTATGGGACTCGGACAACTTCGTAACAAGCAAAAATCAAAAGCTGCCATTTTCTTCCTGATACTTGTTATATTTGTACTGTTCGAATTTTTGACTGGAAGTTATACGTATGCTCCAAGAGAGATGATGAGGTATCCTGCTGATCCAGGGTCAACCATCTATTTTATCCGTGACTATGGAGGATTTATCCTTTCTGGTCTATGGGGATTATTCACGCTTGGTAAGGTTCCAGGCGGCACGATGTATCGTGGTCAGTTTGTCGAAACATTTAACCGGGTAATCCCTTGGTTGACAGCAGACAACTCGGTAACATTGTTGGGTGTTGGACTAATTGCACTAATCCTGACAGCGATCTTTCTGTCTTTCTGGGTTTATAATATCCGTGATGCCTACGTGTCACGAAAAGCAGAACTTGCGGGTGAAGAAATCGAAACAGGGATGGCTTATGTTAAGCGATTATGGACAGATATGTTTCCATACATTATTCTGATTCCAACCCTAATCATGATTTTATTCTTTACGCTAATTCCATTTTTGTTCTCATTCTTGCTTGCGTTTACCAATTATACCTATCGGATTCCAATTCCAAATCGTCTGATTCAGTGGGTTGGATTTGATACATTTAAGTTAATTGTGGGAGATGCAGGCTGGTTAAGTATATTCGGACAGGTTCTGGGTTGGACCTTCCTGTACGCGATTATGGCCTCTGCAACGTGTTATATCTTAGGGATGATACAGGCACTTGTCATTGAATCTAAATATGTTAAAATCAAAAAACTTTGGAGAACAATGCTAATTATTCCATGGGCTGTTCCAGCGATGATTACGCTGATGGTCTTCAAAAACGTATTCGATACGGCAGGACTTGCCAATCAGTTGCTTTATGCAACAGGTTCGATGGAACAGGTTTCAACATTCCTGTTTAACATTGGGCTTCAGGGAGCCATTGACAATCCAATCTTCTGGTTGACCCGTGTGTATAACGGGCCATTGGCTAAAGCCATTATTATTCTTGTCAACTTATGGTTGGGTTCACCTTACTTCATGATGCTTATTACAGGGGTATTAACTACCTTGCCTAAAGATTTGTATGAAGCAGCTTCAATCGACGGTGCTTCAAAATGGCAGAGTTTCAGAAATATTACGCTACCATTGATTCTACGTGCAACTTTGCCGGCAATCATAATGACGTTTACATTTAACTTCAATAACTTCGGAGCTATTTACTTTCTGACAGGAGGTGGACCGGATTGGCCAAGGGAACTTGTGCCAACTTCTATGAGAATTATGGGAGGTATTCCCGGACAGACAGATATTCTGATATCCTGGATATATAAACTGTCATTTGATAATAACGCTCAGTTGTATAACGTTGCGGCAGTATACTCGATACTCATCTTTGCCTTCGTTGGATTTGTCTCGGTGTATAATCTGTCAAAATCCAAAGGATTATGGGAGGAGGATTAAGATATGAAACCAAAATTTACAGATGTATTGCTTTCCATCTTATCTTACTCATGGCTGATTATTTCAGCGGTAGTTGTGCTGGTCCCGCTTTTATGGATGATATCTGCTGCCTTTACAAGTGGAAAACTTCTTTCAGGGGTCCCACTATTTCCAGATCCATCTAGATTTAGCTTAGAACATTACCAGTTTATCTTCTCCTATCGTTCGAATCCAGCTCAGGCATTAGCTGACTTCCCTGGGGCATTCGTTCGAACCCTGCAAATTGCTATTCTCAACACCATTGGGGTTGCCTTTTTCTCGGTAACTACGGGCTATGCCTTTGCTCGTTTACGTTTCAAAGGGAAAAAGAATATGTTATTGACGATGATGGTTCTTCAAATGTTCCCGTCGTTCATGGGGATGGTTGCTTTATTCCTTTTATTCAGAACCTTCGGATTCTTAAATAAACCAAACTACTTGGCACTTATTTATACAGCAGGTTCAATTCCATACAACACATTCTTGGTACGCGGGTTCATGAGGAATATTCCTAAGTCATTGGATGAAGCTGCAGCGATTGATGGAGCAAGTCCATTACAGATTTTGCGAATGATTCTGTTCCCTCTGATTGTACCGATTATTGGATTTATTTCCATTAGTGCATTTATGGCTCCGTGGCTAGATTTTATTCTTCAATATCGTTTCCTTCAGCCTGAACGTATGACGGTAGCGGTATGGTTGTTTAGAACAACAGATCCATTTAATACTCTATTCTACAATCCATTGCGCTTTATGGCGGGAGCACTGCTTATTGCCATTCCAATTATGATTATTCAGTTCTTTATGCAAAGATATATGGTCTATGGACTGACATCTGGAGCAGAAAAAGGATAATAAACCAAGGTGCAATGAAAATTGCACCTTTTCAAAGGAGTTATCGTATGAAGAGATTTTCTGAGATTTTATTTCGTAATAAGGCAATTATTGATTATCGTAAGATTTCCATCATTTGGATATCGGTCATCTTTTTGCTTACTGTATTTTTTATATCCATTCCGTTTTTTGTCGGTAGATACACTCAGAGTTTTGATGACTTAACCAGACCATTCCCTAATTACTCTGAAAATTTTGTGGAACTCATTCATCAGATGGATTGTGAAATTAAAGATCAGGTCTTAAACTGTGTGCAAGAGAATCAAGTGATTCAGCTTAAGGATTACAAAGCATACATTCTGGTAGATGATGGAATGATCGATATGAACCATGCCATCATTTTCGATAGGACGACATTCACATTGTCTCTTGACAATGATTCAGGGATTTCGGGTAGTTATCAATTGGGTGATGTTTCCTTTAAAGAAATCAGTCAATTGATTTTAAGTGAAGAACTTGATGGAGAGCGTTGGGCAAATGTATTCTTGAGAAGTGTTGATCTAAGTCGCTTGAGTCAGGATATGGTGATTATCTATTTGGGAATGGTAATTCAGTATGCATTCTATATTGGTATTATTGGAATTCTGATGTTATTTATCAATGCAAAACAGTCTTCCATCATCTTTAAACTAAAAGAAATTATCGCTATTCTAGTATTGACTATGGTATCGCCGGCCTTGCTTATGGCGTTCCTTTCCTTGTTCTCTGCGACGATTGCATCGGTATTATTTCCGGTTATCCTAGTAACTAGGATTGTAATCGTTTACATGGCTATGGTGCGCACTCAGAGTAGGTGATAGCGTTTACATTAATACTTTAAAATGCTATAATGTTCACAGCTTCAGGTGAAGCTAGAAATTTCAGGAGGGAAATTTAAAATGAAAAAATTGTTAAGCTTTTTGACAATTGCGGCATTGGCGGGTTCGTTAGCTGCATGCGGCGAAAGAGAAACAGCTGTAACATGTGATCCAGAAACACTGGATGGCAATACAGTATGTTACGATGCTGAAACAGGTGCATTTGCAATTGAAAAAGACGCAAAAATCCGTTTCGGTGCTGACAATGACGATTTCGGTAAAGCAATCGTTGACTTGTGGAACAGAACTTACCCTGACAAAGTTGGAGTAGTCGAGTACATTAACACAGGTTCACAAGGTTCTACTGATAGCGTTGCAACTCAACAAGGTGAATGGCCAGATGTATTTATGGCAATTGATGGTGAAGTTCCACGTAACTCATCACACTTACTACCTTTCCATGTTGAATTGGCAAATATTGTAAAAAATAACTCTATAAAATCTTTCTATGATGCAGGTAACACAACTGCAGCTACTGTATATGCACCTATGACTTATGATGGTATGGCGTTCATCTGGAACAAAACCATGCTTGAAGCATTAGGTTATGACACAACAGATGCAAACGGCGATGGATTGCCAGATGCATTTGACACATGGGAAAAAATCTTTGCTGAATCAAAAGCTTGGGATGCTAACCGTCCTGAGTACAAAGGCAAAAAAGTTAACGTAATGTTCCCATTATCCTTAACAAACCAATGGTCAGATTACCACCACTTGACATCAGCTGGTTGGGAACTGTTCGGTACAGGCGATGCAACAAAACCTGGATACGATGATCCTAAGTTTGCGGCAGGTTTAGAATTCTTGTTGGAAGCTAAAGATGCTAAAATTTCTGTTGAAGAATCTGGTGTTGTTACTCCAGCGGATGCAATGGGATGGCGTTGGGATGATGTATTAAACAACGAAATCGCTCCATTTGGTTTAGTTGGTACATGGATGGATGTTAATGGTGCTATGACAGCTACCGGATCAGAATTCCTAGTTTCAATCGTTCCAACATACAAAGGAATTAATCAACGTCCATTTGTTAAAACAAAAGGATTTGTTATTAATGCTTACACTCAATATCGCTCTGCAGCGATGGAATTGATGCGCTTAGTCTACTCGAAAGATGGTTTCCAAGCGATGGTTAATAGTTCTTCATACTCACCTTCATTAGCTGATGGTAGTAACTTAGTTCCTACTCTTCAAGCAGGTGGTGTTCAAGAACAAATGATGGCAGCATTTGTCTACAACTATCCAGAACCAGCATTGTTATTACCAAACAACCCACAAATGAAAGCTATGGATTCAGCTTATTATCCATTTATCTCTGATACACAGAAAGCAATCTGGGATGGTACAATGACAATCGAGGAAGCTGTTGCTGAGTTGATTCAATTGTCTAACGAAAAAATTGCGGCGGACAATCAGTAAGGTATCGTAAAGAGCATCGCAAGATGCTCTTTTTTATTCAAGGAGGATCTATGGAAAGAAAATGGTGGAAAGAAGCGGTGGGATATCAGATCTATCCACGCTCATTTAAAGACACAAACAACGATGGTATTGGCGACTTACGAGGTATCATCGAAAAACTTGATTATATTGAGCAACTGGGCGTTAATCTGGTTTGGATATGTCCCTTCTACAAATCACCGATGGACGATAACGGCTATGATGTAAGTGATTTCTATGATGTTGATCCTCTTTTTGGCTCAATGGACGATGCTAAAGAACTTATTTCTAAAGCCCATGAAAAAGGGATTCATATCATTTTGGATTTAGTTATGAATCAAACTTCAGATGAACATCAATGGTTTGTTGAGTCAAGAAAAAGCAAAGATAATCAGTACAGAGATTACTATATATGGCAAGATGGAAAGGTAGATACGGAGGGAAATCGAATCCCACCGAACAACTGGGCGAGTTTCTTTGAAGGCTCTTGCTGGAACTTTGATGAACTTACAGGCCAGTACTATATGAAAATCTTTTCGAACAAAATGCCGGATTTAAATTGGGAAAATACAACCATGAGAAAAGAGATGGCAAAGATGGCTCAGTGGTGGCTTGATTTAGGTGTAGACGGTTTCCGCGTGGACGCCATTGCTCACTTGGCAAAAGACACGACGTTTGCGGATAGTGATATGGAAGTGGAAAATGGCAGGTATGCTCCTGACTGGAAGAAATTCTCGAACCGTGAGCACTTATTTGACTATTTGGCAGAGTTTCATGAGAGTGTTTTGAGTAATTACGATTGTGTTACTGTGGGTGAAGTCGGTGGTGGAGCAGATGTTGAAGATGCAGTGAAGTATGCTGGATATGATGTCAAAGGCTTTAACATGGTTTTCAACTTTGATCATTGCTGGCACAATGGTGCTTTTGGTGATGAAGGTAAGACTGAAGGGAAATTACATGTTGATGTTGTAGGGCTTAGAAACACGATTGATCGGTGGATTCAGGGCTACAATGGACGAGCTTGGATTCCACAGTATTGGTTGAATCATGATCATCCACGGGTATTATCCCAATATGGTGATATCGCCTATCATCGTGAGTCAGGTTCAATGTTAGCGACAGTACTGCTCGCACTTCCTGGGACGCCATTTATTTATAATGGTGAAGAGATTGGTATGACAAATGTAGATTATCATTCGGTTTCCCAGTTTAAGGATGTTTGGGTTAGAAATTATGTAAGTGATGCTCGCAAAAGGTTAAGTGAAGATCAGATCTTACGACATCTTTGTAGAACCTCTCGAGATAATGCAAGAACGCCGATGCAGTGGAATGCTGAAGCCTATGCAGGCTTCTCTGAAGTTGCTCCACACTTAGATGTGGTTGGAAATTATTCGTGGATTAATGTTGAAGTACAGCAAAATCAAAAGGATTCGATTTTGAACCACTATCGAAGACTGATTCACTTACGCAGACATAGTGAGTATAAGGATATCTTGGTATATGGCAACTTTGAATTGATTTTTATAGAAAGTGCAGATGTATTTGCGTTTACTCGTACATTAGGTTCTAAGAAAGTGGCTGTTGTGGCAAATTTTAGATCTCAACGAATAGAACTGGATATGAGTGATTGCAAAGAATTGATTATAAACAATGAAACATCATTTGATGTTAATTACTTATTGCCTTATCAGGCAGTTGTTTATCAACTATAGGAAGTGATGATATGAAAATAAAACGTTGGTTAGCTCTTGGATTAACTTTACTACTTTTTGTGGGGTGTCAGAAGACACCAGTGGTGATAGATCCTTTTGAAAACCGTTTGACTGTAGATGAGTTAAGAAGTGAGTTAAGTGATGTTCGAGCTAATACATTCTATGACGATGTGTCTGTTGTCTATCAGATTTTCCCGATTGCATTTGCGGATGAAAATCGTGACAATCATGGAGATTTGCAGGGGATAATCAGTAAGTTGGATTATTTATCTAATGATTTGGGTGTGGATGCCATTTGGATGACGCCAATTCATCCATCAGGGACCTACCATAAGTATGATGTTAAGGATTACAAAGGAATTGATCCGAAATTTGGTACTTTGGAGGATTTCAAAGAGTTAATAAGGGAAGCGCATCAGCGTGGAATCAAAATTATTCTGGATATGGTCTTTAATCATACTGCTTATGATCATCCGTGGTTTCAAAAGGCATTACGCAAAGAAGAACCTTATGTCAATTACTATCATCTATATGATAAACTTGATCCTGAACTATTTCCAAATCGTAATGGTTGGCATAATGCCAGTGGAATGTTTTATTATGGTGGATTTTGGGACCGAATGCCTGAACTTGACCTGGATCAGCAGGTAGTACGTGATGAAATATTTGATATCATGGATTTTTGGATTGATCTTGGAGTTGATGGGTTTAGGTTTGATGCTGCAAAGCATGCTTATGATCCTAATGAACTACCGAAAGGAACACCGCTACTGGATCGGAATTTGCAATTCTGGATGGAGTTGAGAAAATACGTTTCTGATCATCATCCTGAAACCTATTTGGTATCTGAGATTTGGGATTCAGCACAAAACATGTCTCCCTATGCACATGCTTATGACTCGATGTTTAACTTTGATTTTGGACTGATGGTTATAGACGCTTTGAACTCAGGATATCATAATCAGCTGATTACGAAGCATTTAAGTAATGTAAACAGAATTAGTTCAAGGAATGAAAATTTTATTGATGCACCTTTTTTAACCAATCATGATCAGAATCGCATTATGACCATGCTAGGAAATGACATCAACAAGGCGAAACTTGCGGCCTCATTACTACTGACCATGCCTGGAATTCCATTTATTTACTATGGTGAAGAGTTGGGGATGCTTGGAGCTAAACCCGATGAACGTATTCGAGAGCCCATGCGATGGAATGAAGATTTAAGTAGTGAAGTAGCTTATTGGAGTCAGTGGCAGTACAACTGGGAAACTCCTACAGTGGAAGTGCAACTTCAGGATGAAACTTCACTTCTTCAGCATTATATTCAGTTAATTGAACTGAGAAAATCAAATCCAACGCTGCGATTTGGTGAGATGGAACAATTACAGTTTAAGAACAGTTCGATTTTGGCCTATGAACGTACGGATGCACAGAATCGCTATCTGGTTGTTCTAAATCTTTATCCGGGTCGTTTGGAAGGTAGTTTCGATGAGGAAGTCCTAGCTAATATGGATGTACTGTATCAGGTGGGTGATTATGAGATTGATAGAGATAAAATCTATATGTCCAGTCAGTCCATGTTTGTGGCGAAGGTGCAACCATGAGAAAAATCTATGCGTATCAGTTAAGTTCTCCACTTGATTATGCGCTATGGGATGGAGTCTTTGGAGAAATCTTCTCGAAAGAGTCGATGGCACATGTGTATAATCGGTCCGTAGGCTATTTTGATCTTGAGGAAGATGAGGCTGGTTTGCTTCATGTTTTGCAGACACATGTGAATCAATCGTTTGGAGTACAGATGACAGTGGTGATTACATTTGTCTTTAATGAAATCACCTTTGAAGCGTTGGATGTGGCACATACATATCTCAAAGGTCAGATTGTCCATCTGGTGGATGTGATGATTGTTGAGTTGGCCAATCATCGGGATACATGCATCAATTTATTTGATCAGTACCTGAAGAAAGTTGACCGCAATACAATCAACATAGCTATTGAATTTATTGCGGCGGGGTGCAATGCTCATGTCACGGCTGATCGGATCTATGTTCACCGTAATACGGTGAGCAACCGATTGCTTCAGTTTTATTCGGAATCAGATATGGATATTCGTGATTTTCACTTTGCTAGACTTTTTCAATTCTGGTGGTTGATGAAACACAACAATCAATAACTTGTGCACAGTGCACAAGTTATTTTTTAATTCATAGTTTATACTATTATCAGAGGTGAAATAACTATGGCAACATTATCATTAAAGGACATTAATAAGATTTATGACAATAATGTTCAAGCAGTATTCGATTTTAATTTAGATATTTATGACAAGGAATTTATTGTATTAGTTGGACCATCCGGTTGTGGAAAATCAACGACACTTCGCATGATTGCAGGGTTGGAAGATATTACGTCCGGTGAACTTAAGATTGATGAGAAACTCGTTAACAATGTGGCTCCAAAGGATCGCGACATTGCGATGGTTTTCCAATCCTATGCACTTTATCCACATATGAGTGTTTATGACAATATGGCATTTGGATTAAAACTACGTAAAATGCCTAAGAACGAAATTGAAGATCGTGTAAATGAAGCTGCGCGTATTCTTGAAATTGACAAATATCTGGATCGTAAGCCAAAAGCTTTATCTGGTGGTCAAAGACAACGTGTTGCCTTGGGACGAGCGATTGTTCGTAATGCCAAGGTATTCTTGATGGATGAACCTTTGAGTAACTTAGATGCAAAACTTCGTGTTCAAATGCGTTCTGAAATAATTAAATTACATGAGCGCCTTCAAGCAACAACTATTTATGTAACTCATGACCAAACTGAAGCTATGACCATGGCTTCTCGTATCGTAGTTATGAAAGATGGATATATCCAGCAAATTGGAGCTCCTAAGGAAATTTATAACAATCCCGCAAATATGTTCGTAGCGAACTTTATTGGTGCACCAGCAATGAACTTTATTCATGGTAAATATGAGAACGGTCGTTTCGAAGTTGCTGATAAAGGGTTTAAAGTTCCTGAAATGTACTCTGACAGTTTAAAGAAATATGAAGGCAAAGATATTGTTCTTGGTATCCGTCCGGAAGATATTCATGCGGAAGGTATCGTAGCAGACACATTCCCGGAAACTCCATTTGATTTCCATGTTGAAGTCAGCGAACTTCTTGGGCATGAGTTTATCCTTCATGGAAAATTCGGCGGACAGCCAATCTTGGCTAAGGTTCCTTCACGTGTTGATGTTAAGGCTCATCAAACCATTCCCCTTTCGATGGAAGTTACAAAGCTTCATTTCTTTGATAAAGAAACGGAAATTGCAATTAAGTAGTCATGGCAAAAAACACAAATCGACTTCTAACAAAAGAGATTATTTATCAGGTTTACCATCGAAACTACAGTAACGAGGGAACATTTAAGAAGATTACTGAAGATTTGGATCGTCTTGTTGACTTGGGCGTTGATATTGTATACCTGCTGCCGATTCATCCAATTGGAGAGTTGGCACGCAAAGGCATCTTAGGCAGCCCATATTCCATCAAAGACTTTAAGGGGATTAATCCTGAGTTGGGTACACTTGAAGACTTCAATGAACTCATCGAAGAGTCACACAAGCGCGGTCTAAAAGTGATGATTGATATTGTCTTTAATCATTCTTCGAAAGACCATCCTTGGATTCAAGAACATCCAGAGTATTACTATCTAAATAAAGAAGGTCATATGGCTAACAAAGTAGGCGATTGGTCAGACATAACGGATCTTGATTATAATCATCTGCCTCTTTGGAATGTGATGGTTGATGTGCTGACTTATTGGGCAAAACTGGGTGTGGATGGTTATCGATGTGATGTTGCCTCTCTTGTGCCACTTGATTTTTGGTTAATGGCGAGAGAAGAAGTTGCAAAAATTAACCCAGATCACATCTGGTTGGCTGAAAGTGTTCATACAAGCTTTCTGAAGGTTATGCGTGATGGAGGTTTTGTGGGTCATAGTGATGCTGAGGTTTATCAAGCGTTTGACATCTGTTATGACTATGATATTTGGCATGAGGTGGAGTCTTTCTATAAAGATAAAACACCATTTGCCCGATTTGTAGAAAAACTTCAGTTACAGGAAGTGATTTATCCGGCTAATTATATTAAAGCGCGTGCATATGAGAATCACGATATTCCAAGATTGATGAAACTGACCAATGATGTGAACCAGACAAAAAACTGGGTAACAGCTATCTTCGGTTTAAAGGGAATGGCGTTTCTAAATGCAGGGATCGAAACGTTAACAGACAAGTTGCCGAATTTATTCGACAAGGATCCAATCGATTGGTCAAAAACGGATGAGGCATGGGTGGATCAGCTTAAAACGTTGATTCAACTTAAAAAGAGTCCAATAATGAGTGAGTACACATCCTATGAGGTATTCACAACACCATTTGACCTTCTTCATATTGAATATCGAAAAGATGATGAAAAACTGGTGATTGTTTCAAATATAACATCAGTGAAAGATGATTTAAATGTAACCCTTGACGATGGCGATTATATCAATGTGTTCAACGGGAAGACCGTTAGAGTCATGGGTGGTAAGTTAAGGCTGAGTCTAGATCCAATCATTATTCATGTAAAATAAGTAAAAGCATCGATACACATATGTGTCGATGCTTTCTTCGTTAATCAATCGGTATGATTGTTTTGTTTGAACTAAAGTAATGAAACAGACTGTTGCGCACATAGGTTTCGATTCGATTATATCTTGGTTTGTGTGCATACGTCAGAACAACTTTCCAAGGCATAGGTGTCTCGAACTTAACTTCTTTTATTCTATTTTGGGAAAAGTGATCACGTATTGGACTTGGAAGAATGGTGATAAAATCCGAGTTCAATGTGGATTCAAGAAGAAAGTCCCATGAAGTAGACATGAGTGCAACTTTGGGAACAATGGAAAGACTTTCGAACTTTCTCATCAGCTGATGATGAATCATAAATGTATCTGTGAATATGGCAAGGTTACGATCTTTAAGATCATGCCACGAAAGATAATCTTTTTTAGCCAAGGGGTGATCAATACACATAAAACAGGAGAGTTCATCCTGATAAATGAGTTCTTCTTTAAAGTGCTGATGATTTAAATCCGTTGGCTGAAGGATTATGGCGAAGTCAATCTCCTGAAGCTTAAGTAGTCTTTGTAACTTAAAGGCTCCTTCTTCAAATACATCAAACTGTACGTCAGGGTTGGCTATGACAAGTTTTGCCAGTACATCAGTAAATAGAACCGTTAGCACTAAAGGTGGTATACCAATTCGTACTCTACCACGAATGTTGGAAGAGTGCTCTCGCAGTTCTTTCATCATACGATCATGGTGACCAATGACGATTTTAGCATTGGTATAAAATGACTCACCACTCGGAGTCAAATTACATAATCTACCAAGATTGCGAACGAATAATTCGATACGCTCTTCAGTCTCGAATTTTTTTATGGACTGAGTGAGTGCAGGCTGAGAAATGTGAAGTTTGCTTGCTGCTGCAGATAAATTGAACTCAGACTCAACAATCGTAACAAAGTATTTCAGTTGTGTGATATCCATGATACATCTCCTTGATAAGGGTATCATACAGTATAAGATTTACTTATACAACGTATAAACATGAAGTATTAGACGAAATGTGATTAATTTCGTAGAATAAGAGTGTAAGCGCTACCTTTTTATACTTTAAAGTTTGCAAACAGCTAAAGTAACTCAGAAGGAGGAATATCATGAGAGATGTTGTGATTGTGGCTGCTGTTAGAACAGCAATTGGTTCTTTCGGCGGCAGTTTTAAGAATGTTTCAGCAGTAGAACTCGGAAGAACAGTAGTTGAAGAAGTTATAAGAAAATCTAATATAACACCAGAAATGGTGGATGAGCTGATTTTCGGTAATGTACTGCAGGCAGGGCTTGGTCAGAATGTGGCAAGACAAGTAGCTGTTGCCTCAAAGATTCCTGTTGAAGTACCATCCTATACTGTCAACAAAGTGTGTGGATCCGGATTGAAAACGGTCGCATTGGCCGCAAATGCAATCATGGTTGGTGAAAGTGACATTATTATTGCTGGTGGGTGTGAGAACATGAGTCAATCACCTTATATTATGCCTTCAGCACGCTGGGGAGCACGTATGGGAAACACTCAATTGATTGATACGATGGTGTATGATGGGTTGACCGATGTGTTTAATCAGATTCATATGGGTATAACTGCCGAGAACATCGTAGACAAATATGGATTTACTCGTGAACAGTTAGATCGCTTTTCAGTAGATAGTCAGAACAAAGCTGTTGAGGCCATTGCAAGTGGTAGATTTAAAGATGAAATTGTACCCGTAGTAATTCCTCAACGAAAGGGAGATCCAATCGTTGTGGATACAGATGAATACCCTAAACCAAATTCGACGATGGAAGGACTAGCTAAGCTACGTCCAACGTTTAAAAAAGATGGTGTAGTCACCGCTGCTAACTCCTCAGGAATCAACGATGGAGCAGCTGCTCTATGTCTTATGAGTAAAGAAAAAGCAGAAGAACTTGGATTGACACCTTTGGTTACCATTACTTCCTATGCTTCCGCAGGAGTCGATCCATTAATTATGGGTACAGGTCCTGTCCCTGCGACAGAGAAAGCATTGAAGAAGGCAGGTCTGACCGTGCATGACTTGGATTTAATAGAGGCTAATGAAGCATTTGCAGCTCAGTCACTTAGCGTCATGGAATCCCTAGGTTTAGATAGTGAAAAAGTAAATGTGAATGGTGGAGCTATTGCACTGGGACATCCAATTGGTGCTAGTGGGGCTCGTATTCTTGTGACACTCATTCATGAAATGTTAAAAAGAGAGAGTCGATATGGCTTGGCTACCCTATGTATCGGTGGTGGACAAGGAATTTCGATGATAGTGAAGAGGTAGAAGCTATGAATAAAATTGTTAGTATTGAAGAAGCAGTAAGCAAAATCAAAGAGAATGATGTACTTCTTGTTGGTGGCTTCCTAGGTGTTGGATCACCACATCACTGCATAGATGAACTGATTAAGCAAAAAACCGCTGGATTAACACTGGTTTGTAATGATAGTGGTTTCCCTGAAATCGGTGTAGGTAAACTGATTATGACAAAACAGTTTTCCAAAGTTATAGCTTCGCATATTGGAACAAACAAAGAAACAGGTCGTCAGATGATGGAAAAAGAGACCATCGTTGAACTGGTTCCTCAAGGAACGTTGGTTGAGCAGATTCGTGCGGGTGGTTATGGTCTTGGTGGTGTATTAACGAAAACGGGATTAGGAACCAAAGTAGAAGAAGGTAAGCAAACGGTAGTTGTAGATGGTGAAACCTATCTTCTTGAAAAACCCATTCGAGGGAATGTAGCCTTGATTTATGCCAATAAAGTGGATAAATTTGGGAATATGCAATTCCATGGAGCAGCCAGAAACTTTAATACCCTTATGGCGAGTGCAGCTGATTTGGTTATCGTTGAGGCAGATGAAATTGTGGAAGTTGGTGACTTGGACCCTGACTTTATACATTGCCCAGGGATTTTCGTTGACTATATTGTGAATGGAGGTGCAATTCGTGGATAAAGAAATGATTCAACAGTTTATTGCGAAGCGTGTGGCAAAAGAACTCAAGGACGGAGATGTTGTTAATCTAGGGATTGGTTTGCCTACTCTTGTAGCAAACTATGTCAATGATGGAAAAGTGATTACATTTCAATCCGAGAATGGATTTGTTGGATTAGGTCCTACACCAACAGAAGAGCAATTTGATCCGTTTATTACAAATGCTGGAGCTAAACCTGTAACTATCCTGCCCGGTGGAGCTTTCTTTGACAGTGCGATGTCCTTCGGAATCATTCGTGGAGGGCATGTGGATTTAACTGTGCTTGGCGCATTGCAAGTGGATGCTAAGGGAAATATTGCTAACTATATGATACCTGGAAAAATGGTTCCAGGTATGGGTGGAGCTATGGATCTGATCTCAGGAGCTAAAAAAGTAGTGGTTGCAATGGAACATACAGCTAAAGGTAGTTTAAAAATCCTGAATGATTGCTCACTTCCATTAACAGCAGTCAACCAAGTGAACTTAATTGTCACTGAAATGGGTGTCATTGAAGTGAGTGAGGATGGACTTATTTTAAAAGAAATCAATCCAGAGTTTACGGTTGAAGAGGTTCAAAAGTTTACAGAACCAAAACTAATCATTTCTGAGCAACTCAAAATGATGGAAGTTTAGGTTTATAAATAATACTGAATTAAATTTCAGAGGAGGAAAGAAATGTTTAAGAAGTTAACGCAAGCTAGCGTCAAACTGGTACAAAATTATCTACCAGATCCATTCTTATTTGCTGTTATTTTGACACTTATTGTTTTTCTGGCGGGAATGGGAATTACATCTCAAGGACCGATTGACATGATCAAGCATTGGGGTAATGGGTTCTGGGGATTACTGGCATTCTCCATGCAAATGGCTTTAGTGCTTGTAACAGGTCATACATTGGCAAGCACACAGATTGTTAAGAAAGCATTAGTAGCATTGGCTAAGCCGTGCAAAACACCACTACAAGCGATTATGGCGGTTACATTTGTATCTACCATCGCATGTTGGATTAACTGGGGATTTGGACTTGTTGTTGGGGCATTATATGCGCGTCAACTGGCTAAGCATGTTAAAGGTGTCGATTATCGTCTTCTTATTGCTTCAGCTTACTCAGGATTTGTTGTTTGGCATGCTGGTATCTCTGGCTCTATTCCTTTACAATTGGCTACACCAGGCGCAGCGCTTGAAGCAGCAACAAAAGGTGCTGTTACAAGTCCAATAAGCACAAGTTTAACGATTTTCTCTACATATAACTTAATCATTGTTGGTATTATTCTATTTACAATGCCATTTATAACACGTGCAATGCATCCTTCAAAAGAAAACGTTGTTGCCATCGATCCAAGTTTACTTGAAGATGAAACGATTGAAGAAGACGTCAACATCGTAACCTTTGCGGACAAAATTGAAAATAGTTTTATTCTTTCAATAATTATTGGTTTAATGGGATTAGTGTTTATTGGGTATTATCTGATGACATTTGGTTTCGAGTTAAACCTCAATATTGTTAACTTTATCTTTTTATTCTTGGGTATTATTCTTCATAAAACTCCAAAACGTTTCTTAAATGCTGTGAGCATTGCAGCTAAAGGAACATCCGGAATTATTATTCAGTTCCCATTCTATGCTGGGATCATGGGAATGATGGTTGGTGTATCAGCCACGACGGGTCTTTCCTTTGCGGGTGTAATCTCTCAATGGTTTGTATCTATCTCAAATCAAACCACATATCCATTATTTACCTTCCTAAGTGCAGGTATTGTTAACTTCTTCGTACCTTCTGGTGGTGGACAATGGGCTGTGCAAGCTCCAATCATGATGCCTGCAAGTGTTGAACTTGGAGTAGACACCGCAAAAACAGCGATGGCGATTGCTTGGGGTGATGCATGGACAAACATGATTCAACCATTCTGGGCATTACCGGCATTAGCGATTGCTAAACTGGGAGCTCGTGATATTATGGGTTACTGTCTGGTTATCTTGATTTATTCAGGAGTGATTATTGGTCTAGGTTTGTTATTCCTATAGTTTCTTGTAACATAAGATAAAAACCAGCGGAGGTTGACTCCGCTGGTTTTATTTCAGTGTGATTTCGATAAGTTTGACTTCTCCAGGTTTAAATGGAAGTGTCATTCCTTTATACTCATTGACAAGCATGTCGATGGATTCGTTGTCCTCACTTGAGAACAGGGAAGTAAACACTGCCTGCTCGGAAGTAAATACCTCAGGCAAGTTATCCAAACGTATGTAGTGCTCTTTATCATTGAAAACATCTGTATTAACGACAGCGAGTAATGCACGTTTTTTATCAACATAGGCAAATCCTGCTGCCATATCCCATGGGGCACTAAAACCAAGTGGATAGACATTTTCCAGGTTCATCATTACATCAATGTAGCTGTGTCGAATTTCGGAAGCTTTCTGTAGTAATGTGGGAATCTGCCAGCGTTGCTTATGGTTGTAATGGAAAGCGTAACGATCAAACAGCGCAAGTTTTCCATAGTAAGGATCATCTTCATCCAAGCTATACTGCTCAGTTGGTTTGCAATCCAATCCAGTGTTCATCGGCTGACGCTCATAGACTTCCTGCCCACTATTTAGAAAAGGTATAGAGTTTGGAATAAACAGATTGAACACGGACACCATTCGAGATAGTACCTCGCCTCCATTGCGGGAAGCCAATCGTGGTGTATCATGAGTTTCTCCGACAGCGAATAGTGGAGATTCAAGATTTTTAGCGCCATAAACAAAGGAATTGAATAGTCCTTCGTAGACTCTTGGTAAGCGGATAAACCCATCCCCAATAATCATATTATAGCCTTTCTCCATGGAAACTTTTGCATTTTCAACATCAAGTTCTTCGGCAATAAAGCAGAAGTTAGGGTCAATTGCGCGTGCTTTATCCAAAATCATAGTTATGAGCTCTTCTGGAAGTGCATGGCCCATGTCAATACGGGCACCATCAATGCCAAAATTGGTTTGGAAGAAAGGAATAATATCGGTTAGTGTTTCCCATAGCTCATCATTTCGAATTGAGCCCGGATTGTATGATGACTTAGCAACATCGAATAGAATATATGGCTCGATATGTCCAATTTTTTCTAAATATGGTTTTGAGTTTTCAGGGTGATCCATAAAAAGTCTAAAGAATGTAACATCACTCCATGCGGGTTGTGGATCATTAATACCATCTGAAAATGCAGGAGCAATGGTCATTTGAAACATTTCCTGAACTAAGTCGAGGACCTCATATTTACCTTTACCACTCTTCCATTTCTTGGTAAGTTTTTTCCAAAGGTCAGGATTAATTTCATTTGGGTTTTTTCTAAACTTCTTCAAGTGTTCAATGACTTCCTCACTCGCAAACACCTCAGGGAAGTACTGCTTTTTGGCAGGGAGTGTTGATTTTAAACCAGGTACGTGTGGAGGTTTGTAATCAGCCAAGTCTTTTAAATCAATCCAGTAGAACCAATCAGGATGATCGATAATCAAATCTGAATTTACTGAGTTTGTTCTTGGGATGATATCAATGATTACCTTCATATCCATGCGGTGACATGCTTCCACAAATGCCTTGAACTCATCTTCAACGGTGCATAAGTCACCTGTCATCGGGTCTTTTAAACCTTCATCGAGTTTAAAAAAGTTGGACACACCGTAAGGAGAACCTAATTCGCCTTTTTTATCCTTAAGCGAATACTTCGAAATAGGAAGCATATAAACCACATCGACACCCATCTTCTTAAGAAGAGGTAAAAGGGCAAGGGATTTTACAAATGTCCCTGTTTCCTTTAAGTCATACAGGTTCATCTCTTCAAGTCTTCCGCTGCGGTCATGATCATAACTAGCGGACGAACGAATCATGGTTGAATAGGCAAAGCTCTGACGAATCCAGTCCCCATTTTTCAGTCCTTTGGGACGCTTTTTCGGTTGTGAGAGGAAGTAAGGCTGATGATAGTCAACCTTCTTTTTATTTTTACCAATAATAACTTCATCGATGAGTGCAGTGAAGTAGCGGTATGGATTGACGATGATATTACCATCAGAAACGACAATCTTGTCAACGTTATTGACTTCACTCGCATCCCACAAATCGGGGATCGTATAATTGAATACATGTTTATGTTTTTTTTCTTGTTCAGCAATAGCTTTTGAAACTTTTGATAGATAGCTCATAAGATGCTCCTTTCATGCATACATTCTACCATGATTTGGCACCTGTGCACAGTTCACAACGCACAAAAGCGTGATGAACAGATGGTTTTATTTAGGATAGGGTAGTTTATGAATGATTGATTGACTATAGGATTAGTTATTCACGTATCTTTGTAAAAACGATCGATTGGTGTATAATAAAGCAGAAAAGAAATGGAGTGATATGATGCTTAGTAAGGAACAATTGTTACCGATTCAGAAACGTATGCGCATCAATATTGTCAAAATGGTTGCAAATGCAAACTCAGGGCACATTGGTGGATCGTTAAGTGCAGTCGAATTAATTTCAACTCTGTATTTTAATGAGATGAATATTACAAAAGAGAATTTAACAAATTTACAAAGAGACAAGTTTGTGCTATCCAAAGGACATGCTAGTCCACTGCTTTTTAGTGTTTTGTGTGAAAAAGGATTTTTAGCAGAAGAAGAGCTTATGACCTTTAGAAAGATTGATTCGCGTCTTCAAGGTCATCCAAACATGAATTATGTGGATGGGGTAGATATGTCAACAGGATCTTTAGGTCAAGGGATATCTGCCGCGGTCGGAATGGCACTCTCCTATAAGGCAAAAGGGTTAGACTATCGCGTCTATACACTTGTTGGGGATGGTGAAAGCCAGGAAGGTCAGGTATGGGAAGCCGCAATGGCAGCAGCCCATTACAAGTTGGATAATTTATGTGCTATTGTAGATCTGAATGGTTTACAAATTGATGGTGATATCATCAAAGTTATGAATCCACTCCCGATTGATAAGAAGTTTGAAGCGTTCGGATGGAATGTACTTTATGTGGATGGACATGATGTGGATGCAATTATGGATTGCTATGCACAAGCACGTGCGTATAAAGGCAAACCTACCGTGATTGTTGCGACCACAGTCAAAGGCAAAGGTGTTTCATTTATGGAGAATGATGCTGGATGGCATGGTGTTGCTCCAAACAAAGAGCAACTTGCTAAGGCATTAGAAGAATTAGGTGGTGAGTAAGATGGCAAAAATGGCAACAAGAGAAGCATACGGCAAGGCATTAGCGAAGATTATTGTGGAAGATGACAATATTTTTGTCCTAGATGCGGATTTATCCAAATCCACAAAGACGAATGATGCAAAAATGGTTAAGCCAGAGCGACATTTTAATATGGGAATTGCGGAAGCTAATATGATGTCCGTTGCGGCTGGAATCGCAAGTGGTGGGAACACAGTATTTGCATCCACGTTTGCGATGTTTGCGGCAGGTAGAGCATTTGAACAAGTGCGAAATTCCATCTGTTATCCTAAGTTGAATGTTAAAATATGTGCAACGCATGCGGGGATTACTTTGGGTGAAGACGGTGCTTCACATCAGGCGATTGAAGACTTGGCACTTATGCGAAGTGTTCCGAATATGACAGTGATTCAGCCATGTGATGATATCGAAACTGAACAGGTGATTCGTGCGGTTGCAAAATATAAGGGTCCTGTCTATGTACGACTTGGACGTAGCGCAGTTGAAACGGTCAATAACGAGAGCTATATATTTGAACTTGGTAAAGGAGTAGTCCTTCGCAAAGGAAGCAGACTAGCACTTATTGCCAGTGGAATTATGGTTCAGGAAGCTTTGAAAGCGGCAGAAGAGCTAACCTTACAGGGAATCGATGCGACAGTAGTCAATATCCATACAATTAAGCCGATAGACAAAGAACTTATTGTTGAGTTGGCTAAGACACATGATTTAATCTGCACATGTGAAGAACACAATGTATTGGGTGGCTTAGGATCGGCGGTTTCTGAGGTCGTTAGTCAGGAACACCCTGTTAGAATGACATTCTTAGGGGTCGAAGACACCTTCGGTGAAAGTGGAACTCCGGCAGCTCTTATGGAGAAGTATGGAATTACCGCACGTCATATTGTTGAAAGAATTATGGATTGTAAAGAAAAGGGGCTTATCTAAGCCTCTTTTTTTCTTGTTTCCACAGAATTCATTTGTGTTTAAGAGTGAACTTTGCTAAGATAATCGTGAACTTTGAGGTGGTTGTGTGAAGAAGTATATTTGGCTTATCGTGTTTGTGGTTGTTTTTGCATCCATAACCGTAACAATGGCACTATTAAATCGTAAATGTACGCTCGGCGATGGGCGTGTTTGTTATAATGAAGAAGCTGGTCGGTATGAAATTGAAGATAATGCCAAACTTTCCGTAATGGTGAGTCAACAGTCAGTAGCTGATTGGCTTACAACCTATTTTCAGGAAGACATTACCTCTGGGAAACTGACTTTGGATTTTGTTGTTCAGCAGGAAGTCACAGCATGGGATGCAGTCAATCAATCTGTAGCTGATGTGATCTTGATTCAACAGGATCAGGCTGCAATGATCTTTGATCGTTTTTTGCCTGTGGACAACCAGTTAATAATTAAATATTTGATTGATGATATTCCACAGTTTCATTCGTTGATTAACGAAGAAACCCCCCTATGGATACCGCAAACCATCGATGGACTCCTATTTATCTATAATAAAACGATGCTCGATGAGTTGGGAATAAATACAGATCAAAGAAATGAATTTAATCTACCTGAGCAGCTTGCAAGTTGGGAAGCCATAAGTGAACTGAATCAGAGCATTTTGGAAGAAGATATTTTGTTTAAATCAAAACGAATTCAATCCGCATTTCCATTGACGTTTCAGGAAAAGTGGCAGTTCTACCCCTTTTTAACTGCAAGTGGTTGGCAGATGCTGGAATCAAATAAGTCATCAGATCCAGGGTTTGATTCAATTGAATTATTTTCTTCATTAAATTATCTTATGTGGATGGAAAAGATGTTTGGTTCAACTTCCTGGCAATATGAGAAGGTCATCTCGGAGTTTATTTCACCCTTTGGTGTAGCTTCGCCGTGGATGTTTGTTACAGAAATAGAAGCCATGTATGAAGTCGATTTTGTCTATGCTGCTTATCCGAGTTATCAAGGGAATGTAATGACACCATTAGCACGTGTTGCTGGGTACGCTGTGATGGATAACGCATATCCGTCCGCAAGCATGGCGGTGCTTGATGCTCTGTTATCAGATGAAATAGTTAAGTTACAACTTGAAAATAAAGAAACTTCGATTGTGATTTCACCACAGCGAAGAGGTGATTTTGAACTAACTGACAATCAGAAGGATCATATGATCGCCTATGACTATAGTGTAAGTGAACCCTTAGTAGCTCTTGAGAATAATCCGAGTGTTCGGGCATGGGAGTTTTATATGGAAGGGCATGTTACAGAGATTATTCAATTAATGATTCAGGGGAATATATCAGTTGAAGATGCTCAGATTCAACTGATAAAGAAATATGAAGAGTGGGTTAACGAATAACCTGAAAGAGATAGATATGAAAGATAAGGAACAACTAAGTCTTCAGGAAAAGCGTATGATAACCATTAACGGTGGATACGCTTTGGCAAGTGCAATGACTGCTGTGTTTGTGAATGTATATTTATATGCATATACAGGATCATTGGTTACCATGACGATGTATACTATGATTCGCTTTGCTTTTTTTCCTTTTGCGTTTTATTTAGGGGCTCATATCGGGCGTAAGTATCGTTTGGGTATCTCGTTAACAGCAGGATTATTACTGATTGTTTCGGGACTGCTAGTTTTATTGACACTTAAAGAGGAAATCGCCCAGTTTCCAACACTTATTTACTTAATCGGAAGCATATTTGGGCTTGGTGAAGGGTTATTTTGGCTGTCTGTGGTCAGCCTCAATCAGCTTGTAACAAGAAAAGAGACAAGAAGTCATTACATCGGAGTCGTAGGTATTTTTAATGGAATGAGCCAGATTGCAGCTCCACTTGTAGCGTCAATGATTGTTCGATATTCATCGACGGATATTGATGGTTATATTCGCATATTTCAGGCAGTCATGGTTGTGTATGTGCTAATATCGGTTGTTTCACTAAAAATTATGGTGCCCATGAACCAACAGCCATTTACCTTAACCTCGAAAGTCGTTCACATTAAAGACAAACAGTGGAAATATGTGATGAACTCACATTGGTTGTTTGGTATGAGAGATTCTCTAGTTTTAACACTGAGTGGTCTTTTGATCTATCGGGCAACCGGCGGTAGCGGGAGTATCTACGGGCAATTACTGGCTGTGTTTGCTCTCTTAAATATCAGTGCCTATATGGTTGCGGGCAAAGTAATTACACGAAAAAACCGTATGAACAGTTATCGTCTGGGATCATTGTTTGTGTCAGTAAGCACCATTGTCTTAGTTGTTTTTCCAAACATTTATGGAGCAATTGCGTTTGGTCTTTTTGCAAGTTTAGCAACTCCGTTTTATGTTAATCCATTTCAAATCATTACGATGAATGCAATGTCTGACTATATGGAGAATGAAAATATCCTTGGGTATGTCATTGCAAAAGAAATCGCCATTACACTTGGTCGTGTGATGGGTATGTCAACAATCCTAGTGTTTTCCTGGGTGTTTAGTGAACAGCTGTTTCTACCTCTGTCGGTTGTATTCTGTTCCTTGTTTCCTGTATACTTAACTTTATACGCATCAGCGTATCATAAACAAAGAGATCTGCATCGCGGGGTGAGTTAAATGTTTCAAAATGAGTGGAGTGAATTTCTGAAGTCAGAGTTCAAAAAATCATACTTTATCAGATTGGCAGATTTTCTAAAAGAAGAATATCAGACAAAAACCATTTATCCTGTTAAAAAGGATGTGTTTTCATGTTTTGAATATTGTGACTACTCGGCGTTGAAAGTGGTCATTTTAGGCCAAGATCCATATCATCAGCCTCATCAGGCTCACGGTTGTGCATTTTCAGTTCGTCCTGGAGTGAAAATCCCCCCAAGTTTAGTAAATATATATAAAGAAGCAGTCGATGATGTTCAGATACCGATGCCTCAAACAGGATATTTGACTCCCTGGGCTAAACAAGGTGTATTGCTTCTTAATACTGTGATGACCGTGGAAGAAAACAAACCAACATCGCATAAGCAAAAAGGATGGGAGATTTTTACAGATGAAGTGATACGCAAATGTGATCAGCATCCTCAACCTATCGTCTTTATCTTATGGGGAAAACATGCACAGAGTAAAGAATTCCTGATTACTCATCGGAAGCACTTAATACTTAAGGCGCCACATCCATCACCATTATCGGCTTATCACGGTTTTTTTGGTAGTAAGCCTTTCTCAAAAACAAATGATTTTTTACAAGCTCATCAGCGACAGCCGATTGATTGGAGGATATAACGTGTTTTTAACATTAGACGAAGCTTTGAGTGTACTTACTAAGCGAACATCCTCAAGCTTCTTTGAATTAAAACGATTTCACGAGTGCATTGAAGATCTTGGCAATCCTCAGCATCAGTTGAAGTGCATTCATGTGGCGGGTACAAATGGTAAGGGGTCCACAAGTAACTTTTTAACGTACTCACTTATTGAAGAAGGGTATAAGGTTGGTTGCTTTACTTCACCTCATCTCATTTCTCATAATGATCGTTTTACAGTAAATCATCTGCCAATCTCTGATGAACAATTACTTCAATATATCAATCAATCTTATCCTTTGTGGGATGAGTATTATTTAAGTATGTTTGAAAT
>WPCK01338207.1_pt1 | contig 28331 bp, 19 predicted proteins | sample 5399851 | NCBI WGS metagenome assembly WPCK01 (sample SAMN12869471, study PRJNA574797) | sludge metagenome | isolation source: wastewater treatment of pH11 | place: China:Beijing | collected 2019-05-20 | reverse complement strand
TTTCGGATAGATCCTAAGCTCCGAAGCCGTGTTTTTTATCAGCAACACGGCATTCGGTCAACCCCTGCGAGTGCGCTCGATGGAAATGGTCCGATAGTTGTTCGAACCAAGCGCCCCAACTACTTTGGAATGCCCGACAATGCACGGATTCTCAAAATACGATGAGCCTATATCGAAAGACTTTGACATCAAAGCGAATCGATACAGGCTCGTTGCAGTTTCAGACATTCGAATGGAATTGCAAATTTCTTCTAGGATTCCTGTCGAAGCCTAGTTTGCAAAAGCCATTCGTTGTGTTCTAATCTTGATCTTGAGTTGTGCGAGTGCCGGATTCGCTGGAATGCGAATTGCGTTGAATTGCATCAAACACTTCGCGCCGATGAACGGGAACTTCACGAGGAGCTTCGACACCTAAGCGTACTTTGTCCCCGCGAATTTCCACGACAACGATCGTGATATCGTTGTTGATGACGATGCTTTCGTTTTTCTTTCTCGAAAGTACTAACATAATTTGACCCTTCCGTTGGCTTTGATAGGCCTAGGTTCTCGCTAAACGACGGAGAACCATTATCGCTTTCTTTCATGGAGCTAGGCCAGACCCCGTTCCCATTTTCCTGGAAGTCTGGATACATTCACTCTACGCACAATGGGCGTAGAGTCAAGAAATCTAGGGCTAAACTCCCCACTTTTTGTTGATTTTTTGCAACTTCCGGTCCAAACACGACCAAAAAATCGCTAAAACTGGCATTTTTGGTCATTTGTTGGTCAAATTTCATGCAGCAGCCCGACTCAAGAATCCATCTCGGTGGGGCGAATAAACCAGCGCCGGTGACCGAGGTCAGTCCAGGGCGAAACTGGTCCGGACAAAATCTGTGGAGCAAAATCGCCGGCGCGTTATTTGAAGGGACAATTGCTCTTGTCTTGATCTTTTGCTGTGTCGGCACATTGCCCCCAGGGGTCAATGAATCACACTACTTGCCAAAAGCAAAATTCGCGTTAGACAGTTCTTTCGCCTCCGGCGGCGATTTGTTTTTGATGTCTGCCAATTCGCATTGGCTAGCCACCTATGCTGCTGGCATTATGGCGAGAATTTTTGACCTGGCGACAGTCGCATGGATTGGGCGTGCCGCCAGTTGGATTTTTCTTTCGTTCGCCTGGTTGCAATTTTGCAGATCACTCCATATTCCACGCGTCATTCGTCCAATTGCGCTGCTCGGGTGGTTTTTGCTGAACCACTATGCACACTGGTCCGGTGAGTGGTTTGTCGGTGGGTTCGAAGCCAAGGCTGTGGCTTATCCATGCGTGCTCATGGGACTAGCCTATCTTGTCAAAGATCGCTGGATCGCCGGATGGATTTGGTTGGGCGTTGCGATCGCTTGGCACCCAGTCGTTGGCGGCTGGGTAGCCGTCACAGTGGTGATCGCGTGGTTGTTTGCACCGAATCGACGTGAGCGGCTTTGGTCGGAGCGTTTCGGGATTGCCACAGGACTGGCGATTTCATGCGTTGGAGTCATACCAGCCTTATCGGGGTTGGTCGGCAGTGATCGAGAAGGAAATCTTTCGGCGGCGCAGATTCATGCTTTCTACCGTTTGGCGCATCACATGACTCCTCGGACCTTTGCACCCGAGCGAAATTGGGATGCCGGCATCCTGTTGAGTGTTTTTTTACTGGCTACATGTTGCTACCTACGACCAGCGATGAAAGTGGCGCGCGAGCAGGCAATGAATCGTGTGCTCATCCTTGCGTGGAGCGCAGTTGCAATTTGTCTTGTCGGCTGGTGTATTGATCGATCAGTCAATTTTGGGCTGCGACCGGATATTGCGGCTCGACTATTACGATTCTACTTCTTCCGATGGGCGGATGTGGTGGTTCCACTTGCCATTGTTGTTGTGGCCGCAAAATGGTTGACTCAGCTTTGTTTCATTGCAGGCTCAACCCAATTGAGTGGCGTAACGAAGAGCGGATCTTACATCCTTGCCGCGACTATGTCGGGTATGGCTATACTCGGATTCCTACACTGGGCACAAATCTCTAAGCTCAACTTACCCCCTGCAGTCATGGACTCTCCGGATCGTCATCGCGACTGGCTGGCTGCTTGTCAGTGGATTCGGGAAAACACGCCGGCCGATTCGCTATGGTTGACTCCACGCGATCAGCAAACATTCAAATGGTATGCGGGCCGAGCGGAAGTCGTAAATTGGAAAGACGTTCCGCAAGACAATGCGTCGGTAATCCAGTGGTATCGGCGCATCCAAGCCTGCGAACCGCCTAAAGACAAATTCGGAGACCTTTGTGGTTGGACGACGGACGATTTGGTTGCACTTGCCCAGAAGTACCGGTTTCAGTGGGTGCTGATCGACCGAGCTTATCAGAAAGATCTGCCGATGTTCGATAAGAAATACCCGATTCTGGACGACAACTCATCGTTTGCAGTGTTTTTTATTGGGAAATAGCGGGACACGGACTATCCGACGTTCATTGAAAGCCCATCGAGAATCTGGCTGGTGGCTGTTGACTTGTTCAGAACGTAGAAGTGGATACCGGACACGTCATTCTGTAAGAGTTCATGAACTTGTTGGGTTGCGTGTTCGACACCTACTTGAAACTGCCAGTCGCTATCATCACGCTGTCCAAGTCGGTCGATAAATTCTTTTGGCAGCTTTGCCTTGCACATCGAGGTAATCCGCTGAATTTGGCTCAGGCTGAGCGCCGGTAAAAGGCCAGGGATAATAGGTACACGGATACCCGCTAGTTCGCACTTCTCACGGAAACGGAAGAAATCGGAATTGTCGTAGAACAACTGCGTAATCACAATGTCCGCCCCAGCGCGGACTTTTCGGACCAAGTTCTGGAGGTCGAATTCAGGGCTAGCTGCTTCCTGGTGGACCTCTGGATAGCCTGCCACGGCGATCCCAAAATTCGGGTATTCGGCGCGAATCAGCGACACAAGTTCGTTGGCATATCGCAATCCACCTGCAACCGGTTTGAACTCGGTTTCTCCCTTAGGTGGGTCTCCGCGAAGCGCCACAACATAGTCAATTCCGGCTTGAGTGGCGCTGTTCAAATAATCGCGCAATTGACTAGTGGATGCTCCGACGCACGTTAAATGAGTTGCAACGGGAATCTTGGTACGCTGCTTTACGTCACGCGTAATGCACAAAGTTCGATCGCGAGTTGAGCCTCCAGCACCGTAAGTGCACGTGAAAAAATCGGGATGGAATCGAGCTAGCTCATCGACCGTCTTGAGCAGGTCATCGACTCCTTGATCCGTCTTGGGAGGAAACAGCTCAAACGAAAGAACCGTTTTGCCTGATGAATAGAGTTGCGAAAGTGACATTGTTGGTTTAGGGTTTCCTTGTGAACAATCTCGAGCGAAACAAACAGCTACTTTTCCTTGGATGAGCTGTCGGAGGTAGCCGGAGGACTCTTTTGATCCGAAACTTGCGAGCCGGTTCCCGAAGCGGTCGCTGTGGACTTTTTGGCCGAATCACGAGATGCTGGCTGCAGTTGATCGGAAACAGTTTTTTTTGCGTCTTTTGGGCGTATGACCTCAGGCAAAGGTTTGTCTTTGGCCACAAACTTGATCGAAATCGAATTGACGCAGTGCCGCGTGTCTTTCTTAGTCAATCGTTCACCCAGGAAAACGTGTCCCAGATGCCCGCCGCAGTTCGTGCAAACAATTTCGATGCGGTGGCGATCCGCGTCCGGTACTCGAGTTACAGCTTTTGGAATTTCATCGTCGAAGCTCGGCCAGCCGCAATGGCTGTCAAACTTGTCCGTGCTGAAATAGAGTGGCGCATTGCATCGACGGCAAATGTACGTTCCGTCTGCTTTGGTTTCCCAATACTCCCCGGAAAATGCTCGCTCAGTACCCTTGCTGAGCAGCACCCAACTTTCGTAGCGCTCGAGTTTGTTGAAACTGCCTTTCTTGAGCTGGCCTTTCGGATTGGCGGCCGCCGGATCATTTTTCAAATCAGCTTCGATTTTTTCCTTATGCGACATTTCAGACACCGGCTTGTTTGTTGGGATGGATGTGGACTGAGTGTCGCCTGACTCGTTGGCCTTGGGAAGGACTTGCGCTTCGCCTGATCGATGGGATTGGCCTGATTCCTGAGCGACTAGGTGATTGCAAAGGATTGGAACGATTAAAGCAATAGCTGACATCAGGTGACGATAGCCTATCATGTTTTTGACACTCCTGCGACAAGGGAATTGGGTCATTCGGCTTCATTCTAGCATTGTACGTCCAGTCCAAATCCATGCCAGTTGAACGGTCGGCGGACTTGTGAAAAAAATCCGAGTCACGAGGAATTGTCCCAGGAACTTCGGCGACTATAATTGCATCTAAAGGGTTCAAATGAACCGTGTCGACACCCACGGATCACTCTCAGGCGGTGAGAGAGTCTGTCATGGTGTCGGAGTAGCATTTGATGTCAACGGTAACCAAGTCCGAGTGCGGCAATGGGGGAAATAGTTTTGCGGGTCTGGCCCATCAGCCCCGAGAATTGTCCCAAGCTCAGATTTTTTCGCTCGTCTCGCACCGCACGAAGGTTGAAGAACAGCCCAAGCTGAATCGTGTAGCTGAAGTTCGCAAGAACCAAGGGCTAAGTGAAAAGTCGCTTTGCAAGCGATTGAACATCGATCTCAAGCGGTTGCATGAGCTTGAAAACCCAACAACAGACTTGACGATTTCGGAATTAATGGCGATCCAGGCGGCTTTGGATGTTCCACTGGTAGACCTGCTTGAGGACAACAATTCTCTTGCACGACCGATCCACGAACGAGCCAAACTGGTCCGCGTCATGAAAACGAGTGAGGCCATTCGTGAATGCAGCTTGAGTTTACGCGCCACGCGACTTGCTGAGATGCTTCGCGACCAACTCGTCGATCTGATGCCGGAACTGGCCCAGGTAGGCAGTTGGCCTCAATTTGGCTCGCGGCGCAGCGCATCGTCGGTCGCTCGCGTCTTGGCCAGCCAAATCAGCCTTTCGCAGATCCAAGTGGATGATTGATTTTTTGATTGGACTTATCTAAAGCGGCGATCTTCGCCGCTTTTTTTATTTGACGAGCGAGCTGGATCGTTCCGTTCGGTGCCGCGCCCCGATCGCACTTGGGTCGCAAGCGAAGTTATTCCTGGCTCTCTGGAACGTTTTTTATCAAGAGCCGAATGCAGTTCGGTGGGTACGGTTTTGTCAAAGGGCTGGAATCGTGCATAATGAAACGAGTGCAACTCAATTGACTGTGCAGAAAGAAGGGCCACTCTTTGATCGTTCGATACCAAGTTCCTGAAAGGCTGCCTTTGCCAGCTCGTACGGTGTTGAGCGTCGTACAGATCGCGCTGAAGGTAAAGCGTTCGACCGCTCAACAGTTGATTCATGAAGGCGGCGTTTCTTGTCGCGGGCGCGTACTGAATCAAACTCATTTTCGCTTACGCGTGGGTGATGAACTTGAATTGGACTATGCTCCACAACCTGTCCAGTCTTCAAGGCTACGGTCGGGGACCGCTGCACGTTTTGAGATCGTGCATGACGATGCCGCCTTGATCGTGGTCAACAAACCCGCAGGGTTATTGACCGTTCCGACGCCCAAAGGTGAGTCCAATACGCTGCAGTCCCAGATACGAAACTGGTTGGCCCGGCAACAGTCCGGTGCCATGGCGATATGTGTACATCGGTTGGATCGCCTCGTTTCCGGGTTGCTCGTTTTTGCGAAAAGCTATGAAGTCGCGGATCGCATTCGCTCGCAGTTTGCCGCTCACAAACCCCAGCGTTCCTATGCGGCCATCGTCCATGGCCACGTTGAGCCAGTCCGAGGCACGCTTCGCAGTTATCTTTCGACCGATGCGCAGTTGAACCGAGTTTCTTCGGAGGACCCCAATGCAGGAGAATTGGCTGTCACACACTACCGAGTTGTCGAACACTGGGACGACGTTAGTTTGTTGGATGTGCGCCTTGAAACAGGTCGCCGTAACCAAATTCGTGTCCACCTAGCCGATCTCGGTCATCCGGTGCTTGGTGATCCACGCTATCGACCAACCGAAGCTGCCCACTGGAAGTGGCCCTATAAGCGAATCGCGCTGCACGCAGAGACCTTGGTGATTGAGCATCCCGTTACCAAACAACCCCTCAAGTTGGTCGCACCCTGGCCTGATGAATTCCGCGAGCTACGGCGGAAACAAAGAGGCAAAGCGTAATTGGAACATCGCAAATCGGGCGTTGCTTGCAATGAGCCATGAGTTGGAACATAATAGTTTCCAGCGATCTGCAACTCGCTGATTGGAAAGCGGAATGTATCCCCAGAACTATATCCAACAGATGCCAACTCCGGTGTCGCTAATTGCAAGGCTAAGGAGCGAAAGTGATGGCGGCGATTGGCAACAATTTGTTGACCTGTACACCGACTTGATCCGCCGGTGGTTCGTTCGGGCTGGAGTTCCGGCTACAGAACTGGATGATCTGTTGCAGGATTGTATGTTGGCATTGCTGAAAGGAATTAAGCACTTTGATCACAATGGCCATGTGGGTGCATTTCGCTGCTGGTTGAAGTCGGTCGTCGTTCATCGGGCTACCTCATGGTTTAGGCAATATCGGGGACGGCGTGAATTTACAGTCGATCGGTTGCCTTTCGATCTAACGACCGTCGCCGATCGATTGTTCCCATCGGAATGGGAAAAGGAGCACGACGAGTATGTATTGAGAAAACTTCTGCGAGTCGTGAAGGCTGATTTTTCCGATACAACCTGGACGGCTTTTTATCGGCAGTCCTTTGAAAATGCGTCGCCTGCAGAATTGGCTATCGAACTTGGGATTTCTCAAAACGCTGTATTGCTGGCCAAGTGTCGCGTGCTTCGGCGGTTGCGTACATTGGCTGAAGGATTGATCGACTGAAAATTTGGTTCGTCGAACTGAAACGGATTGAGTGAAGAAGATCGTGCAAATCCGCTATGTGTCCAACCAATATCGGCTCCGGAATATTGTCAGTGCACAAGCATCCGACGACGGAACAATTAAAGGCCTATGCAGTTGGCTTGGCACATGAGGTCGAGTTTGCGGACTTAGAGCAGCATTTACTCGACTGCCGAGCATGCCTTCAGTTGATGGAACAACTTTCCGGCAACAGTTTCATCCAAAAGGTCCAACGATCGGAAGATTCCAAGACGCCCTTGAATGGGGAAGAAAGTCCGGTTACGCCGGCGCCTCTGAAACTTTCCGCCGGCTACGAAATCCAAGAGGAACTAGGTCGCGGAGGGATGGGGATTGTCTATCGCGCCTGGCAGCCCGGATTGTCGCGTTACGTGGCCTTCAAACGTCTGCTGAATGCAGACCTGGCCAGTCACAAGATTCGCCAGCGGTTTCGAAACGAAGCGACCGTTTTGGCAACGATCCATCACCCCTGCATCGTCGAAGTCTATGATGTCGGGGAACAAGACGGCCAGCCCTACATCGCCATGGAGTTGGTCGATGGGGTAACGCTGTCCGAGCAACTGCGCGAGAAAGTGCTAGATTCTCGGTCCGCAGCTCAAATTTTGGTTCAATTGGCGGATGCGGTAGCCGCCGCCAATGAGCTAGGTATTATCCACCGAGATCTGAAACCACAAAACGTGCTGGTGACAACGGCTCCGGGGCGAACCCCCGACACGGAAGATCCAGGCCGAGGTAACAAGTTGTCGACTGCCGTTGGGTCTGATTCCAATAACACGGACGCGCTCGCAGTGGATTCGAAATTCTCCAAGGACAACCCTGATACGCGGATCCAGCATGAAATTCTAATCCCGAAACTCGTCGATTTCGGCCTTTCCCATCTGCACCGCGAGGGCAAGCCCATTACTGAATCCGCTGAGCTGCTCGGTACCCCGGGCTACATGGCACCCGAACAGCTTCGTCCCGACTCCCCCGTGACGCAGTTGGCGGACGTCTACGGGTTGGGTTCGATTCTTTATCAATGCCTTACCGGTCGCGCTCCTTTTCAAGGCGCGACGGCAGTTGAAACGATCGCAATGGTACTTTCGTCTGACATTTTGCCAATTGGGAAGCTCAGGCGTGACGTACCACGCGATTTGCAGGTGATCTGCCACCATTGTCTCGAAAAGACCCCGAATCATCGTTACGCATCGGCAGCGGGGTTGCGAGATGATCTTCGGCGTTTTCTGGAGGGGCGACCGATCCAGGCAAAGCCTCCAAGCTTCGCACGCCAACTGGTGCTTTGGACGCGGCGCAATAAGGCAGTGGCCGGGCTGTCCCTGGCAATCTTGGCGGGCATCGTTTTCGGGGGCGTGGTCATCGCTTCCTATCAAAGTCGTCTTCGAATGGAGCGAGACCAAGCCAAGCTTCGATATGCCAACGCCCGCTCGACCATTTGGAAGATGATCGATTTTGCAAGTTCACAATCGATTTTTGAAGTCCCCAAGCTTCAAGAATTGGTCATGGCTCAATCTCGTGAGTCGATGGCTTTGTTCGAGCAACTGGCAGAAGAAGAAGGCTCGGAACAAGCGACGATCGATCTCGCGCGGCTTCGAATGCTGGTCGGGACCATCGCCATCGCTCAGGGTGATCCTGCAGAAGGTGAAGAGCTTCTGAAGAAAGCAACCGGAGCCATTGCCAGCCTCAAGTTCCACGAAAATGAGTCGGAAGAACTCATGAAAATGGCTATTGCCGGGCAAGTCAAGTTGGCAACGTCGTTGTACGGTCAAGGCAAGGTACAGGCTGCTTTAGAGATACTCAACCCAGCCAAACACTACGCACAGGCTCTAGTCCATCAGAACGCAAACTCTTCGGACAATTTGAACCAATTGGCATGGGTGCACCACGTTTTGGGCAGCGCCAGGATTGGTGTTGCAAACTTTGCGGAGGCCAAAGAAGATTTTCAACTAGCCGTCGAGCTTCGTGAGAAGGCGTTCAAGACGGATGGCCGGAACGTTGAATTGGCAATCTTTCTCGCGGGGTCTTTGGTGAACCTTGCTCTTTGCGAAGATTCGTTAGGCGGCGACCAAGCAAGCCTCGCCAATTATCAGCATGCGATCGAAATACTTATGGCGGCCCAACAACTGGATCCTCAATCCAGCGGGATCGCCGTAGTCGCTGCCGGTGCCCGGTTGAATGCCAGTAACCTGCTTGTGGCTCAAGGGCAAAACAAGGAAGCGGTCGATCTACTGACCAATGGCATTCAGCAATTGCAACCCTTTCTTGATACCGCGCCGGAAGACTTTCAGTTTCGCGAAAACATGTTCAAACTGGTCGGCAACCGCGCAATGTATTCGGACTTCGAGTCCAATCCCGAGCAAGTCATTAGCGACTGGAAACTGGCCATTGAGCTGGCTAGTCGCGAAGAGGACCGTCAATTCTGCCGCGACCAATTGGCCTTGAGAACCGACAGTGCTGGAGAAATGACCGACGGCAAAGAGGCTGCCGACTCAGACAAGTAAATGCCGGTTCATGAAACTCTTAAGGCAATCTTACGATTTGCATTGCGGGACGCCGAGACTTTAGCCTTTGCATTCAGGCAAAACAAATCCTTTGGCTTGTTCGGATTCCCGAAGTCCTTTGTATTTCACAATACATTGTGCTCGGTTCTCAATCCACGAACACTGATTTGTTATCGAGATCGTTGACGTCGAAACGCGAATCCAATTGCAGTGGAAATTGCCGTGATTGCAAACGACGAAGGCTCAGGTACTGCCGAAACGGTCAAACTTGTAGGTCTCAGCTGAAAGCCGGTGATTGCAGTGATGTTCCCCAAGGCATCTCGCGTGCGATATGAAAACACGCCATCCGTCGAATCGCCTGCTCCAAACAAAAGAACCGCGGGCAGGTTCAACGACAAACCATAGGAATCATCATTGCGGATGGCCCGTTGGAACAATTGCCCATCAAAGGGAGGGTTGCCACTGATTTCAGCGATAGCGTCCGTTGAAATGTTGCTAACCCCTTGACCACTCTGTCTGAAGTAACTTCCATAGTACAAACCGTTCATGTCAACGGGATTCCCTTGGAGGGTAAACGTGGCTTCATTAACTAAGGGACTTTGGCGAAAGGGATTGAAGAACGAACCTCCCGTCACTTCTTGCGTTGAATTGATCGGGTTGTCAATGAAGCTGATCGACGTATCGTACACATACCTAGCAGTGTATTCTGTTCCGGCGGGAATCAACTCGCCGACGTTGCCAAACAGCCCAACATTGTCTTGGCTATCGAAAATCGTGGTCCCCTCCCAAAAGAGCTCGATTAGATCCGCCCGGAGCATGGAAGTTGGTGAAAACAGAAGAACGCAAACAAGCAAAATTGAATCGATGCTCTTGAACATGATGACTCCTGGGTACTTTCACACGTAGTTCGGAACGCGCACGCCGGGTCCGTCGAACTCAGGTTGTTGAACGGTTGAATATCATGAAATTCGAGTAAACCATTTGTAAAAGCGTTGGAAAATTGCACACCTGTCACGAAAAACCAAAAAAACTTGAAAATCTTTCGACTGTTTTAAGCATTGGGCCGAATGCGGCTGAGCGAGGTGGGTGGTAGCTCGACGCGGAAAACCCTAACCTACGGTCCTCTGCATACGCACCCCCCCCCCCCCCCCATTATTTGGGGTTCAAATCAAATGAGCGCTGTCTTGGGGTAAAATGCAACGAAAATGTGCGTGGTCGCAGTCAATTCCAGTCCATCGAAGGCCTTCAGGATGGCTTTCGGCACCGTACAAATGGGTAACCACGCAAGTGCCATTGAGATCGCTAAATTCAGATTGCTCGAGGTCGACCAATTTTGGGCCAGATCCACGAACTCCTCTCTAGATTTTTTTTACGATGTCGTTGGAAGTGATACCCGTACCGTCCGAAGACATTCGTGCCTTGCGAGATCTTTATCGCTCTGAGATGGGAAGCCAGATCATCCACTATTCATGGCATGAACGGGGATGGACGGACGCCTACTTGTTTCGTCGAAATGGATCCATTGTCGGATACGGTCTCGTCGGAGGAATTAGGGCAAACCCGAAAGACGCGGTGATCGAGTTTTTCGTTCTGGCACCGCGTAGGGGGTCAGCAATCGCTCTCTTTGAGCGGTTGGTGCAGGTAAGCCAGGCTCGACGGATCGAGGTCCAAACGAATGACAATCTTCTTACGCTGATGCTCTACGACTTCGGTTGCCAGATCAACGCCGAAGCGATCTTATTTCGCGATGCTTTTCCGACTCACCTAGCGGTCCAGAATGCGTGCTTTCGAAGGATAACCGATGGGGAACGCGATTCCATCAAAGACCAAGGACTAGACTCCGATGCCGAATGGATGATCGAGGTGGACGGTATTTGCGTGGCAACGGGTGGGATTCTGTTTCACTACAACATCCCCTATGGTGATATTTACATGCGAGTCGCTGAGAGCTCGCGGCGTCGCGGATACGGCAGCTACTTGGTCCAGGAGTTAAAGCGGACCTGCTATGAAATGGGACGTATTCCAGCGGCGCGTTGCAACGACGCAACGAACATGGCCTCGCGAGCGACGTTGATCAGGGCCGGCATGCTGCCTTATGCGAGAATCCTTTCGGGAATGATCAAGACCGAGTCGTCGAACATTCCATAACACCTCAAAGCGCGTAAGCATTCGCGTGCCATGGCGAGATTCTGACCGACCGCACAACTTACGATGTGCCCGCCGACCCGTTTTCACCGACGATGCGAATTTGAAAATTGGATTGACCGAGCGTTTTTTGGGCAGATTGCAGAATCTCGTCGCAAGTAACGGACTCATAGCGGCTCAGCACAACGTCAAGTGGTTCGTAGTGCTGGCGACAGAGCCAACTTTGGCCGACCGCAAACAACCGACTGCTTGGCCGCTCGTCCGACAAGACCAGGCTGCTCGTGATCTTATTGCAAGCGAGTTCAAGTTCACGCTCGGTGACGCCTTCTTGCAAGAGTTGTTGGATGACTCGATTGATGGTCTTGTTGTTGTCCCTAGCATCTTCCGGAGCGCAGCACATGTAGCCAAGCAAACAGCCACATTCATCGAACACCTGGGGCCAAATCGTGACCGTTTCCGCACGTCCAGTGTCGACAAGCTCCCAAAACAAACGGCTGCCCGAATCATCTGCCAGGATTGTGCAAAGCAGTCGAAGCGCGTACCGCTGTGGATCGTTACAATCCACGCCGGGCCAAACCGAAATCCCATAGTACTGCTGCGTGTCTTCTCGCGTGATGGTCATCTCACCGAAATGCATGCGAGGCTTTGAGAATTTTCTCGAGGCTTCCGATTTGGGCCAGCTCGCGGACAGTGAAACTGCCTGTTCGACCATCCGATCGAAGTCCACGTTGCCGCTCGCAACCAAATACATATTTTCGGTTGAATATCGAGCGGTGTGGTATTGTTTCATTTGGTCAAGCGTCAGGTCCGAAACGGATTCCGTCGTACCAAGGACACGTAAGCTGAGCGGATGGGCACCGAAAAAATGCTCCAATGCGATCTCGAACGCGCCGTAGGGAGGTTGATCGTCATACATGGCGATCTCCTCAAGGATGACTTGCCGTTCCGTTTCAAATTCTCCTTCTCTCAGGCTCGGTTGCATGAGATCGGAAAGCAGGTCCAAGCATTGATCCTGGTACTCCGGCAACACCGATGCATAAAAGACCGTCGATTCCTCTGAGGTAAATGCATTGGATTGGGCACCTAGAAAGTCCAATTCTCGGTTGACGTCCTCAGCGCTTCTTCGCGGTGTTCCCTTGAAGACCATGTGTTCTAGGAAATGACTGACTCCGGCAACCTCAACTGTCTCGTCGCGAGAACCGGTTTTCACAAACCATCCAAGGGAGGTGGTCAGGGCTGCCGGATCACGCAATCCGATGATTTGCGGGGAACCTGCGGATTTGTGAGTTAATAACTCCAAACTGCGTCTCCTTTGCTCGGCAACGTGAGCGGCTGCGAGCCAACTGTCACGAGGGAAAAATTCCTTGGTTGGTGTTCTCGAAAATACTCGACCAGCCCAGCGGCCGTCAGTCCGTTGATTCGTTCGGCAATCTCTTGATGACTAGGGACTCGGCCCAGGTAATACCAATCACTCGCGATTTGGCTGCTCCGCGCGACCGACGATTCTTGTTCAAATACCATCGAGCTGCGAATGCGATTCTTCAAGCGATCGACTTCCTCTTGCTCGATCCCATGGCCAAGCGATTCGACTGATTCGAGCAAGACCTGCAGCGTTTCGTCGGCTCGATTCGTAGTCGTACCCGCATAACACAAAACACTCCCGATGCCCGCCAACGAAAAACAGTTTGCAAAGACCGAATACACGAGACCGCGTTTTTCTCGGAGTTCGGTAAACAACCGAGAACTCATACCGTCGCTCAATACGCCGACCAGCGCGCGAGCTTCGTAGTATTGTGGATCGTCGTAAGCAGCGCATTCATAGGCGAGTGCCAAGTGTGTCTGACTTGAACTGTGATCGACGTGCCGACAACCGCTGATCGGATTGAGGCTTGGCAACGTGCTGGGTGGTTCGCCGTGCCACTGGCCAAACTCCTTCTCGACGAGCTCGCAGACGCGGGGCCATTCAAAATTTCCTGCTATAGCCAGAATACTGCCTCGCGGAGAATAGTGCCGCTTGAAAAAAGTCTGAACGTCACGCTGGTCGATCGCTTCAAGCCCTTCGAGGGTTCCTTGCGCAATGCGACCGTACGGCAACGAGAATCGAAAGCGTTTCAGTTCGCTAAAACATCGGTGCGATGGTTCGTCGTCCAGCGCTCGCAAGTCTTGAATACATAAGTTGCGTCCGTCTTCGATTTGCGACTCAGGCAAATGAGGTCGTTGGACCAAGTTGGCGAACAATTCGAGGCACCGCGGAAGCACTTCCCTGGCCATCGCGCAATTGATGCTGGCGTGGTTGGTCGTAATCGCGCTACTGCGTTGGATTCCATGAAAATCGAGTTCTTCCATAAAAGCACGGCTGTCCCACTGGCCACAACCGCGCTGAGTCATTTCACTGGTTATGATTGCCAATCCATCCAAGCCATCCGGTTCGTAGCACGTTCCACCTGGGAGATTCAACGAAAACGCGACCGACCTCAGCCAAGGCATTGGCTCGCCGAGCAGCGTAAGACCGTTTTCAAGTTCTCGATACAGTACCACTGATTTCCTACCATAATGACCAAACGCCCCAAGCCGATGCGGGACCCGGTGTTGAGGCTACATGCTCGACGATCCTGGCCAAATACACTGACCTGAAGGGTTGGCGCAGGTGATTCAAATCGCGAATTGTACCGCACTTTGGCCGAAAAACACAGGTCGCCGAGTTACAATGGTTACCCATGTCACGTGAACTCGCTCAACGATTGATTACTCTGCGCCGCAATCATCCAGCCTGGTTGCTGCTGGCTTCTCCCAAAGGGCCGCTCATCCTGGCCAGTCTTAAGACTTTGGTCGACGCACAAACGGAAGGCATCGATTTTGATGAAGCCGTCGAGCGACTGGCTGGGGTAATGGCCGACAACGCCAATGACAACGAATTCGACTTTGGCGACGAACCTTCGTTGGCAGCCCGGCGAGAACTCCGCCAGTGGATCAAGCGAGGGCTGATCGTCGAGCGTGGAGGTCGATTGCTGGTAACCGATGCGTTGCAGCGATCGCTCCAGTTTCTTGATCTGCTCGAAGACCAACCGATGACTTCGACAGCATCCCGGCTGGCCACCGTTCAGCGAGCGATTGAAATTCTGGAAGCCCAGCTCAGCCGCAGTCAGACTGGGCGTGAAACGTCCCTGAAAGTGAGAATTGAACTGCTGCAAAAAGAACTTGCCGATGTCCAAGAAGGACGATTTGAAGTATTGGATGGACCGCAAGCTGAAGAAGGCATCCGCGAAGTCTACCAATTGGCCATCAGCTTGCACGCCGATTTTCACCGCGTCGAAGATTCGTATCGCGAGGCCGATCAAACCCTTAGACATCACATCGTCAGCCAGCGACAAAATCGCGGCGAAATCGTCAACCAGTTGCTCAATGGTCACGATGCCCTGATTCAAACCGCCGAAGGCCAGGTCTTCGAAAGTTTTCATGCGCAACTCGCCAAAACTGTCGAACTGGAAGAAATGAAGGCTCGATTGCGTTCGATTCTCGACAATCGAAACGCAGACAAGGCTCTTCAGCGAAAACAAAAATCCGATCTTCGGCAACTCGTCTGGCGGTTGGTGCAAGAATCAGAGCAAGTCATCCAGGCCCGCGCGCGAAGCGAACGCGATGTGCGAAGTTTTCTTAAGAGTGGACTGGCTGATGAACAAATTCGCGTCGGTGCAATTTTGCAGGAGATTTTTGACGCCGCTTATCAGGTCGATTGGCAATCGCAACGAGTAAGACGCATGACCGGTCCCTTACCGCCAATCGCCCCGTCGCTGGCGAATCTGCCGCTAGCCGAACGTCTGCTGGTCAAACAAGTTGGCGAAGACGATTCCGCCGACCTCGATTTGACCGCCTCCGAGGTCGATCCTACGCAAATGGACGCTGAATTTTGGCAAGCATGGCAAGCTTTGGATAGGGAACAACTATTTAAGGCGACCCTCGCGCAGTTGCAATCCGCCGGCAAGCCGCTTACGTTGGGGGAACTGGCGGAAGCCTTGCCGCCGACCCACGATTTGGAAACACTTGCCTACTGGCTATTGATGGCTCGCCAATCAGGTATTTCGATCGATGGGCAAGTGGAGACAATCGACCTGCAAAGTGAAAGTGAAGGTTGGACCCGTTTTCTCGTCCCGAGCGTGGGGTTAGGTTACGGTGCAATCAGCGGTTTGGAACCAGGGAATCTTGAATGACGAACATCTTTGATCAAATGGCCAAAGGCGACGCCGACGAGTCAAGCGAAACCTTCGTCGATGAAGCTTTGCCACCCGTGTACGAGGATTTGGAAGCCTCCCAGGATGGTGCCGCCCAAGAAAGCAACTCCACGCGAACGCCCACTGAGGTCAAAGAGGTCATTCAGGAGTTGCTCAAACATGGCTTCCTGGAAGAATCCAAGAGGCCCGAACTGTTTCGACGCTCGATGGTCTATCAACAAGAGATAGCCCTGACCTTGGAGCCTTTGGATTTGACGATGCGGCTCGACACGCATCGAGGTCTTGCATTCTTGGCGATTGTCCCATCATCAATTGAGTCTTCCATAACGCAAGAGGACGACGAAGGGTGGGCGCATCCACTCGTTCGGCGGCAGCGACTGACGCTCGAACAGTCCCTGCTGATTGCCATCCTTCGTCAAGCGTTTGTCCGCCACGAACAAGAATCGGGCGTCGGCCAGCAAGTTGCGAAAATCGCAGTCGACGATCTTCTGCCGCAGTTCATGACCTACCTAGGAGACACCGGCAGCGATACAAAGAACGAGAGCCGTTTGCTTAACCTGCTCGATCAACTCAAGACTTACGGCATCGTATCCGAAGTCGATAAAAAGCACGAAGTCACCATTCGTCCATTGATCGCCCACTTAGCTAGCCCCGAATCGCTTGCAGCGCTGCTTGCCGTGCTCAAGGAACAGGCTCAGGCCGCCAAACTGCCGGAGAGCGATGCATGAGGCTCGACCCGCAGCCGCTTTTGAGCCTCAATTGGGACGACGCTCCTGGTATCGAACCTTCGTTTGTGCTGACCCAGTTGGAGGTCTTTAATTGGGGGCCGTTTCGTGGGTTCCACCGGGCGCAGTTTGACTCTTGCGGTACGGCCATCATCGGCCCGACAGGCAGCGGCAAGACAACGCTGGTCGATGGGCTGATGACGTTGTTGGTTGAAAAACCTCGCTACAACTTGGCCTCGACAGGTGGCTTCGAAAGCGATCGCACTCTCATCTCTTACGTTCGCGGCGTGCTGAGCGGCGATGGTTCGGAAGGTCGCGAAGAAGTGTCCAGGCCCGGTAAGACGATCACCGGAATCTGTGCGACGTACCAAGCCGGCCAGCAAACGCTCCGGCTCGGCGGTTTGCTGTGGACCGAAGGTACCAGCAACGCGGCCGATGACTTAAAACGTCGCTGGTTTTTTTCCTTAGCACTCGATCAATCGCTCGAACAATGGTTGCGACTGCTCAACGACGACGGAATTCGCGACCTGATGCGAGCCGGGAGAGAAACAGCCAACCTTCGCATTTTCGACAGCAAACGAGCCTATCTGGCGCATGTCCGCAAGTTTTTCGACGTTCGCGAAAATGCGTTCACCCTGCTCAATCGAGCGGCGGGCCTCAAACAACTTCATAGCATCGACGAAATTTTTCGCGATCTCGTGTTGGACGATAACTCGGCCTTCGAACGCGCTATCGAAGTCGCTAAGGAGTTCGACAACCTAGCCGAAATTCATGCCGAACTTGAAACCGCTCGCCGACAACAAGAGTCGCTGGTTCCGGTCGCCGAGGAATATGAAAGGCTGCTCAAACTTAAACGCAAGGCTGAACGATATGGCACACTCAAGAGAATTTTGCCCGTGTGGCTGGCCATCGTCAGCAAAAATAAGTGGACCCAGTTTCTCAAGGAACTTAACGCCGAGCGAGACACGCTGAACTCAGAACTCATCCAGGCCAAGACCCAAGAAGAGGCTTGTCGCGCAGCGGTCGATACCTTGCGAGAACGCTACTTGCAATTGGGCGGCAATCGGGTTGATGAACTAGAAAAGACTATTGCACTTCAAGAAAAGCTCACTCAGGAAATTAAAAATCACGCGGTCCTCTATCAAAGCTTGGTCAAACAATTCGCATTGAGCGATCAACTTACGGCGGAATCGCTCAGCCGCAATCAAGAGTCGCTCCGATCGAAACGCGACGAACTGCAAACGCAGCGCAGCGGCCAATGGGACGCGACCGTCGATGCAAATTCCCGAATGCGAGAGTCTGAGGTCAAGCTGACCGAAATTGAAACGATGCTTCGCAAGGTCAAGGAGCGACCTGGCTCGAACATCCCTCCTCAATTTCAAGACTTCCGCAGTGAATTGGCTGGGCAATTGTCGCTCGGCGAAAGCGACCTGCCCTTTCTTGCCGAACTTATTGAAGTCAAGTCCGATCAGTCCGACTGGCGTGGAGCTATCGAGCGGGCTATCGGTTCCGAAAGACTTCGCGTGTTGGTTCCAGCAGTCAACCTTGAGGCGGCACTGCGTTGGGTCAACCATCGCGACAATCGATTGCATGTGCGACTCCAGAGTGCCGAACAGGATGCCGAGCCTGCAAAATTCTTTGATGATGGCTACACGCGTAAGCTCAATTTCAAAAAGCATCCGCTGATCGGCACCGCGAAAAGGTTGCTCGCAGGCCGCGACTTGCACTGCGTTGCATCCGCCGAGGCGCTCAAGAGGACCGAGCATGCTTTGACGATCCAAGGTATGATGTCCGGTCGTGGCGGCAAGTTTGAAAAGCAGGATCAACGTCGGCTCGATCAAGATTGGATGACCGGCTTTGACAACAAAGATCAACTCGACGCTTTGGCGGCTCAAATGAAGGAACTCGCGGCATCCGTCGCCAAGCTCAAAGCCGACTCGGACAAACAACGTGAAACCCTCTCCAAGCTCGATCAAAATTTGCAAACGATCGATTCGATCCTAGAGCTTGAGTTTTCCAAGATCGATCTGCCCAAGGCGGAGGCGGAATTGTCGCAGTCTTACCACCGACGTGATGCGCTGCTCGACCCGAAATCGGATGCCTGCTTGGCGAAGAATGCTTTTGAAGCCGAAAACCGTATTTGGGAATCTCATCGGACTGCCATCAGCGAAATCGAACGAGAGATCACTACCCGCGACGTCAAGATTCGACAAGCTGACCAAGAATGCGAGAAAGCGAAAGCTCGAATCGGCAAAGGGCTCTCCGACGAAGAGACGTCGCTCGCACAAACGAACATCCAAATCGCATCAAACGTCGCTCCTCAGCGAATGGATGAAGAAGAACGCAAGTGGAATGCGATCGTCGAAACGAAACTCAGCGAACAACTGGCGAAGGTCGGGGATAGCGAAAAATCGCTGATCCGCAATATGGGCAACGCCAAGCAAGTTGACACCGGAGCGCTGGCCGAGACGCCGGCGGCGGTCGAAGAAGTCCAAGTTTTCCTTGAGCAATTTCGCGTACTCAATGAGGAAGCTCTGCCCGAAAAACGTGGGCGGTTCCTCGAATATCTGAATCGCTCGTCCGACCAGGGTGTGACGCAATTGCTGGCCGGGATCCAAGAAGAAGTCGATGCTATTGAGCAGCGGCTTAAGGAATTGAATCAGACGCTGGTCAAAGTAGACTACCGAACCGATCGTTATCTTCAGTTGCAGCCTCGTAAAATCAGCGACGAACGCCTCCGGGCGCTCGAAGCCGCGATGCGAAAGGTGCGCGGAGCAGCCCTCAAGGACGATGGCGGCGAGAGCCATTACAAAGCTCTGCAGGAGATGATCAAAATCCTGCGCGAGGCAGGTGAGAATCGGACGCGGCAGGGGTCGAAGGCTTTGCTGGACCCGCGTTTCCGTTTGCAATTTTTTGTGGTCGAAGTCGATCGCAAGACCGGAGATCGATCGCCACCGCGTACGGGATCACAAAGTGGCAGCGGTGGCGAAAAAGAGCTGATGGCCAGCCACATCTTGACGGCATCGCTCAGCTACGCGCTTTGCCCGCCCGAAGCCAGCCGTCCGCTCTATAGCACGGTCGTTTTGGACGAAGCATTTTCCAAGAGTTCTCCGTCCGCCGCCAATCGCATTATTGAAGCCTTGCGAATCTTTTGCTTGCATCCTGTTTTCGTAACACCCAACAAAGAAATCGGCCTCCTTAAACAGCACACACGAAAAGTCATCTGCGTCCAGCGCTTAGGCAAAGAGGCTAGTTTAGCCTCGATCTCCTGGGAAAAGCTGGAAGAACTCGCGAACACACGCTGACCGCCGTTCGCGACTTCAATAAAAAAAAGGAACCACTCCACAAGTGAAGGACCACATCGATGAAATCACCCGACGAACTGAAAGCTGTCTTGCGGCGGCAATGGGAAAACTCAGCCCTGCGTGAAGCTCGCTTGCTCGGGCTTCAGTCAGCCTGGCCCATTGAACTTTCGATAGGTAGACCGTCACCCAGCCGCCTTAGTTCCGATTTGGATTCGATCAAGCAGCACGTCAGCGCATGGCGGCAAGTAAAAGTCGGTGAAGTGGTTTGGCAATCGATCGCTTACCGGGCTACTCGTTCGCCCGTCGACATCCCGGTCCAGTGGCGGCTTCACCGGCCAACCGAGTGGATTGACGCCTGCGCCAATGCGGCTATGCGAAGCGAATTTCAGACGATGTCCGCGCTTGTCTCGCAGACCGATTCGGCGTTCCACTCGCTGTTGGTCCGCCGCCGATCCCTTTGGCGCGATAAACCGATCGGCGAAATCATCCAAGCGACGCGGCTTGCATTGAAACTGGAGCCTAGCTGCGCTTTCGGAAAACCGCTGCGATTGTTGTCGGTCGAAAGCATCGACACGAAATTCTTCGAGCGACATGCACAACTCATCACCACGCTGCTCGACGCCCGCTTCGACGGCCAGGCGAGTCGCATCGGCTTAGAGACTTTTCTGGGAGCGTTGTTCGAGAGCGAGCATTGGCTGCTGGTAATGGACCTCGATGGTTCGCTCTTGCCATTCAAAAGACAACGCGTCCGCAGCAGCGAGTTGCGAGCGACGTCCCCGCCCGGCGAGCGGTTGTTGATCGTCGAAAATGAGAGTTGTCAGCATCAACTGCCGGCGGTACCGAGAACGATTGCAATCTTAGGCGCTGGGTTCGATCTGGACTGGACCGGGGCCGATTGGCTCGCGGCAAAGAAGGTTGCTTATTGGGGAGACATCGACTCATGGGGTCTGCAATTCTTAGCTCGGGCTCGAACGTCGATCCAGCATTTGGAAGCCCTGATGATGACAGCCGACGTTTTCGATCGCTTCCCAGAATCCACTGTCCGTGAATCCGTGCCAGCCTCTAATGACGTACCGCTCAACCTTACACCAGCCGAGCAAGCACTTTACACGCGGCTTCTGACCGAGCCACGCGGTCGCCTGGAACAGGAGTTTCTGCCCCACGATCTCGTCCACGCTGCCATTGCCCAGTGGATCGAGTAGCCCTATGTCGCACGACGCTCCGCGTCGTGATTTTTTCAATGCAATATGTTGTATCGTTGCGATCATAACCCGAAGCGTCAGCGAGTGGACACGTATCCCTCACTAACGTTTCGGGTTGTGAAAGAATCACAGCCTATCCGCGTCGTGATTCCACGACGCGGAGCGTCGTGCGACAAGAGCAATTCAGAATTCATTGCATCGACGGCAACGATTGCAGTTCACCTAACGAGGTCACTTCTAACCAGTTCGGCTATCGACCATCGCGATACCAAGCGCACGTGGGTCCATCGATGAACTTCCACGTTTCCAAAGAAAACGCTCTGGCAGCATTGTCGGTATGCACCGATGCGGCTCGTCGCTTCGTCATCAGCACAAAGGGAGGTCGCCAGCCAAGTGTGGCTTGCCTATCCAAAAAGTTGGCGATAATTTGCGGACGGTCATGAATCGAACCGTCCCATGGGCAACGAAGGGCTAGGGATGTTCAAATCATGGTGGGCTTGTTAGGTTACTTCACAAGCGAAATTCGCGCTCGGTAGGCATTGGTCAAAACCATGACGAAATTATCGCAGTGCCTGCGGACAACCGAGGTCAAACGAATGACAAACGAAGGAACAAGCAACCCATGATCGCAGCCCAACAACGCGCCGCCTTGCAACGCCAAATCTGGCAGATCGCCAACGATGTTCGCGGTGCCGTCGATGGCTGGGACTTCAAGCAGTACGTGCTGGGCACCCTGTTCTACCGGTTTATCAGCGAGAACTTTGCCAGTTACATCGAAGCGGGTGACGAGAGCATCCGTTACGCGGATCTTGCCGACAGCGTCATCACGCCGGAGATCAAGGACGACGCCATCAAAACCAAGGGCTACTTCATTTACCCCAGCCAGTTGTTCCGCCGTATCACCCAGGCCGCCCACACCAACGAAAGTTTGAATACCGACCTGGCCACCATCTTTTCGGCCATCGAGGCTTCGGCGGGTGGCTATCCCTCCGAAGGCGACATCAAAGGCCTGTTCGCCGATTTCGATACCACCAGCAATCGGCTGGGCAACACGGTCAAGGACAAAAACACCCGCTTGGCCGCCGTGCTCAAAGGGGTGGCCGGGCTGGATTTTGGCGAACTCAATGGGGGCGACCTGAATGGCAGCCAGATCGACTTGTTCGGTGATGCCTACGAATTTCTGATCTCCAACTACGCCGCCAATGCGGGCAAGTCGGGTGGCGAGTTCTTCACGCCCCAGCACGTTTCGAAGCTGATCGCCCGGCTAGCCATGCACAAGCAGACCCGCGTCAACAAAATCTACGACCCGGCCTGCGGCAGCGGCTCGCTGCTGCTGCAAGCCAAAAAGCAGTTCGACGACCACATCATCGAAGAGGGCTTCTTCGGCCAGGAGATCAACCACACGACCTACAATCTGGCCCGGATGAACATGTTCTTGCACAACATCAACTACGACAAATTCAACATCCAGCTCGGCAACACGCTGATCGCCCCGACGTTTGGCGATGAAAAGCCGTTCGATGCCATCGTCTCCAATCCTCCCTACAGCGTGAGGTGGATTGGCAGCGACGACCCCACGCTGATCAACGACGACCGCTTTGCCCCTGCCGGTGTGCTGGCCCCCAAATCCAAAGCCGACTTCGCCTTCGTGCTACACGCGCTGGCCTACCTCTCCAGCAAGGGCCGCGCGGCCATTGTCTGCTTCCCCGGAATTTTTTATCGGGGCGGCGCCGAGCAGAAAATCCGCAAGTACTTGATCGACAACAACTACGTGGAGACGGTCATCTCGCTGGCCCCAAACCTGTTTTTCGGCACCACCATCGCCGTGAATATCCTGGTGCTTTCCCGGCACAAGACCGACACGACGACTCAGTTCATTGACGCCAGCGGGCTGTTCAAGAAGGAGACCAACAACAACGTGCTGCTGGACGAGCACAGCGAACAGATCATGCAGGTGTTCGACAGCAAGGCCGACGTGGATCACTTTGCCCGCTCGATCGCTTTGGAAGCCATCGCCGCCAACGATTACAACCTGTCGGTCAGCAGTTATGTGGAAGCCGAGGACACCCGCGAGCGGGTGGACATTGGTCGGCTCAACGCCGAGTTGAAAGCGACGGTGGCCAGGATTGATCAGTTGCGGGGGGAGATCGATGCGATTGTGGGGGAGATTGGGGGATGAGGGCATTTGAAAGCGGCAGGGCGCAAGCCCTCCGGTGCGTGAAAATTGTAGCGGTTGGGCGCAAGCCCTCCGGTATAGCGAGAGCCACAACGAAACACCGGACAACGAAACACCGGACGGCTTGCGCCGTACCGCTCCCATTGATTCACCGTGGTGGTTGAAAGAAACGAGGACGCAGCATGAGTGAAATGAATTTTCTGGAAAAGCTGCTCGATGGCGGTGAGGTCGAACTAAAGGCGCTCGGCGATCTTGGAACCTTCATCCGTGGCTCGGGCATCCAGAAAGCCGACTTTACCGTGTCAGGTGCAGGTTGCATTCACTATGGACAGATTCATACACACTATGGCACATGGGCAACTAAAACCAAGACATTCATATCCCCAGAATTTGCCGCGCGATTAAGGAAGGCATGTACTGGTGACCTGGTAATTGCGACTACCAGCGAGGATGATGCGGCTGTAGCGAAAGCCGTAGCTTGGCTGGGTGATGATGAAGTCGCCGTTAGCACGGACGCCTATATCTATCGGCACACCATTGACCCAAAGTATGTCTCATACTTTTTTCAGACGGAGCTTTTTCAGTCACAGAAGAAGCCGCAAATTACAGGAACCAAGGTTCGTCGCATATCAGGCGGCAGCCTCGCAAAAATCCAAATCCCCATCCCCTGCCCATCGAACGGGAAGAAATCGCTGGCGATTCAGGCGGAAATCGTCCGCATTCTGGACACCTTTACCGAGCTGACCGCCGAGCTGACCGCCGAGCTGACCGCCCGCAAAAAACAATACCACTACTATCGCGATCAGTTGTTGCGTTTTGAACAGGGCGATGTCCAATGGAAAACGCTGGGGGAGGTTTTTGATATGTTTGCCGGCAAGCATATTTCAGCGAGCAATATGACAAACAACTCCGACGACGCACATTGCCATCCGTGTTACGGCGGAAACGGGATTCGTGGTTACGTTCGTACGAAAAGCCACGATGGGGAGCACCTTATAATGGGCCGGCAGGGCGCGTTATGTGGAAACATTCATCGTTTCAAAGGCCCCTTTTACGCGACCGAACATGCGGTAGTTGTCACGCCAAAGGAAGGTATCGTTATCGACTGGGCTTTCCACCATTTAACCATGATGAATTTGAATCAATACGCATCACAATCGGCACAACCAGGTCTCGCAGTCGGAAAAATTCAGGCTTTGAAAATCGCAGTCCCTTCCGTTGAACGGCAGACCCACACTGCGACCATCCTGGACAAATTCGACGCGCTCACCAGCTCGATCAGCGAAGGCTTGCCTCGGGAGATTGCCTTGCGGCAACAGCAATACGAGTACTATCGCGATCTGCTGCTGAGCTTCCCCCAAGCCGGAAGAAGCAGCACTCGCACGAACGACGTAACAAGGAGAATTTAAGCGGTAGGGCGCAAGCCCTCCGGTGCGGGTGACTCGAAGGACCGGACGGCTTGCGCCGTGCCGCTTTTATGGGAGGGTGATATGTATAGCGATCCTTTGGCGTACTTTATAACTTGGACTTGCTATGGCACTTGGTTGCCCGGTGATGAACGGGGGTGGACAAAGTGGCACGACGGCGACAAGCTTCCACAACCGTTGCTTGCCGATTGGTGCCGCAAGCAGATGAAAGAGCCCCCCGTGTTGCTCGATGGCACTCAGCGTGAAATCGTCGAGAACACCATTGCACGACATTGCGAAATTCGGCGTTGGCATTTGCATGCCGTTAACTGTCGTTCGAACCATTGTCACGTTGTGGTTACCGCGAGCAGTCACGATGGCGAAGTGGTTCGCGATCAATTCAAGGCGTGGTGTACCCGCAAGCTCAAGGAAAGGCTGAACGCAACACGCTCTCCAGAAGCAACGGCGCGAGAACATTGGTGGACGGGTAAAGGAAGCGTGCGATTGATATTCGACGAAGAGTCCTTGCAAGCGGCGATAACGTACACGCTCGAAGCGCAAGATACTGGCGGATCGAAGGCCGATAGAATTTAAGCGGTAGGGCGCAAGCCCTCCGGTGCGGGTGACTCAAAGGACCGGACGGCTTGCGCCGTGCCGCTAGAATTGGAACTGCAATATGACTGAATACAACCCCATCGCCGAGTCGAACAATTTCATCATCCTGGAGAAATACACCCGGCAGTGGATGGTTGCCGAAAGCTACCAGAGTGAAAACGATCTGGAACGCGAACTGATCACCGACCTGCAAAACCAGGGCTACGAATACCGGCCCGATCTGAACTCTCAAGAAGCTTTGCTGGCCAATGCCCGCACGCAATTGCAGACGCTCAACAACGTCCGGTTCTCCGAAGGCGAATGGCTGCGGTTCGTGGAAACCTTTCTGGATAAGCCCAGCGAAGGCATCGTCGATAAAACCCGCAAGATTCACGATGACTATATCCACGATTTCGTGTTCGACGATGGCCGCATCCAGAATATCTACCTGCTGGATAAAAAGAACCTGGCCCGCAACAAGCTGCAGGTGATCCGGCAATTCGAACAAACGGGCAGCCATGCCAATCGCTACGATGTCACGATTTTGGTCAATAGCCTGCCGCTGGTGCAGGTGGAGCTGAAGAAACGGGGCGTGGCGATTCGCGAGGCGTTTAACCAGGTGCATCGCTACAGCAAGGAGAGCTTTAACAGCGAGAACTCTCTGTTCAAGTTCTTGCAACTGTTTGTCATCTCCAACGGCACCGACACCCGGTACTTTGCCAACACGACCCAGCGCGACAAGAACAGTTTTGACTTCACGATGAACTGGGCTAAGGCGGATAACGGCCTGATCAAGGATTTGAAGGATTTTACCGCGACCTTCTTTCAGAAAAATACCTTGCTGGAGGTGCTGCTGAAGTACTCGGTGTTTGATGTCAGCGACACGCTGCTGGTGATGCGGCCGTATCAGATCGCGGCTACCGAGCGGATACTGTGGAAGATCAACAGCTCCCACGCCGCCAAGACATGGAGCAAGCCGGAAAGTGGCGGCTACGTCTGGCACACTACCGGTTCGGGCAAGACGCTCACCAGTTTCAAGGCGGCCCGGCTGGCAACCGACCTGGACTTTATCGACAAGGTCTTTTTTGTGGTGGACAGGAAAGACCTCGATTACCAGACGATGAAGGAGTACCAGCGCTTTTCACCCGACAGCGTTAACGGCTCGGACAGCACGGCCGGACTCAAACGGAATTTGGAGAAGGACGACAACAAGATCATCGTCACCACCATCCAGAAGCTCAACAACCTGATCAAGAGCGAAGTCGACCTGCCGGTTTACCAGAATCAGGTCGTCTTTATTTTTGACGAGTGCCATCGCAGCCAGTTCGGTGAAGCTCAGAAAAATCTCAAGAGGAAGTTCAAGCGGTTCTATCAGTTCGGCTTTACTGGCACGCCGATCTTCCCGCAGAACGCGCTGGGTGCCGAAACGACCGCCAGCGTGTTTGGCCGTGAGCTGCATTCGTACGTGATTACCGACGCGATTCGCGACGAAAAGGTGCTCAAGTTCAAGGTGGACTACAACGATGTCCGCCCGCAGTTCAAGTCGATTGAATCCGAACAGGACGAGCAGAAACTAACAGCGGCGGAGAACCGCCAAGCGCTGCTGCACCCCGAGCGCATCCGGGAAATCTCGCAGTACATCCTGACCCATTACCGGCAGAAAACGCACCGGTTGCGGGCTAGCGGAACGGGCTTCAACGCAATGTTCGCGGTCAGCAGCGTGGATGCGGCCAAGCTGTACTATGAATCGCTAAAGCAACTGCAAGCGGAGCAGCGCGAGCTGCCCGGTGGGAGTGAGAGTTTATTGGCGGACCGGAGTGCTCGCGCACTTCCGCTAAAGATGCCCCGCCTGAGAATTGCCACGATCTTTTCGTTTGCTGCGAACGAAGAGCAGGATGCCGTGGGGGATATTCAGGATGAGAGCTTCGACGTGTCGGCGATGAACAGCAGCGCCAAGGAGTTTTTGAGCGCGGCGATTGCGGACTACAACGCGTATTTCAAAACCAGCTTTAGCGTCGATTCTAGCGGCTTCCAGAACTATTACCGCGATCTGGCCAAGCGGGTGAAATCGCGGGAGATCGATTTGCTGATCGTGGTGGGGATGTTCCTGACCGGCTTCGACGCCCCGACGCTCAACACGCTGTTCGTCGACAAGAACCTGCGCTATCACGGGCTGATCCAGGCCTTTTCGCGAACGAACCGGATTTATGATGCTACCAAAACGTTTGGAAATATCATTACCTTTCGCAATTTGGAAAAGGCTACCATCGACGCGATCACCCTGTTTGGCGACAGCAACACCAAGAACGTGGTGCTGGAGAAAAGTTACCAGGAATATATGGAGGGCTTCACCGACTTAGTCACTGGCGAAGCTCGGCGAGGTTTCAAGGCAGTCATCGCCGATCTGGAAAAACGCTTTCCCAATCCGGATGAGATCGTCAAGGAGAAGGACAAGAAGGAGTTTGTGAAGTTGTTCGGCGAGTATTTGCGGGTGGAAAACATCCTGCAGAACTTCGATGAATTCGCCAGCCTGAAGGCCTTGCAATCGGTCGATACCAGCGACGTTGCGCTGGTCGAGGCTTTTAAAGTAGAGCATCATTTGAGTGATCAGGATCTTGCCATTTTGCAGAGCATCAAACTACCTGCCGATCGCAAGATCCAGGATTACCGCTCGACCTACAACGACATCCGCGATTGGCTGCGGCGTGAGGCGGCGGGCCATGAAAAAGACCAGTCCACCATCGATTGGACAGACGTGGTGTTCGAGGTGGATTTGCTGAAGTCGCAAGAGATCAATCTGGATTACATCCTGGGATTGATCTTCGAGCACAACAAGAAAACCAAAAATAAAGCGAATCTAGTTGAGGAAGTGCGTCGGCTGATTCGAGCAAGTGTCGGCAATCGAGCCAAAGAGAGCCTGGTCGTCGATTTTATCAATCAAGCCAATCTGGATGCACTTCCCGATAAGGCCAGCGTGATTGAAGCTTTTTTCAATTACGCACGTTCGGAGCAACAGCGTGAAGCGGGAGAACTGATCGTCGAAGAGCATTTGAACGCCGATGCGGCCAAGCGATACATCAGCACTTCTCTGAAGCGCGAGTATGCCAGTGACGCCGGCACGGAACTC
>WPCK01062584.1_pt1 | contig 28460 bp, 24 predicted proteins | sample 5399851 | NCBI WGS metagenome assembly WPCK01 (sample SAMN12869471, study PRJNA574797) | sludge metagenome | isolation source: wastewater treatment of pH11 | place: China:Beijing | collected 2019-05-20 | reverse complement strand
ACTGAGATTTCTCCGAACCCCATTCAGCGGTTGATGCCCTTGTTCGCAAACTTGTCCACGACAAGCAGACAGTCGATCGCCAATCCATTGTCGATCGGACGGCAAACACTTGGGTCAGGGCTTTTTATCTCGAATCGCTCTTGCATCGTACCTACGGCTCAGCTTTCCATTGGTTTAAGCTCTTTCGATTCATCATTCGGCCAACTTGTTCCGGCGAAGCCAGATCCACGGAGTCGATCGAACAAACGCGACCTCCACACCCCCGAGTGGTCTGCCGCTCGATTCGCACGGCTACATTCGACAACTTTGCCGGCCAGTTAGGCAAGGTCCACTAAGAATCGAACTTGCTCTCCTCATCAGCCGTGGGCGCCAATTGGCAAATTCTCTTCCAGATTCCTTGCGACGCAGAGAATCCTATTCGTTGAGTCGGGTCCGGCCAACCTGAACGCTAGCCCGAAACGTCCTCGACGAACAGTCCTTTCACTTGCAGGACCGGAATTCCAGTTTCCGGCTCCAGCAAATCAGTTAGATTCCCCCCTAACTGAACCAGTTGTTCGAGTAACCCGCGAATCAATCGATCCGTCGAGACTTTGCAGAACAAACTGTCCGCTGTTAGTTTTCGATTCGATCGGGGTAATTACTTTAGTGAGATTGCTCGTTTGCATAGGTCCAAACGATAAATCTCGTTTCCGTCAAACCTTTAACGAAATTTAGCCATCAGTTTCCCGGAAAAGTTGATCCAATTTGCGCAGTCTGAAATTTGGGGATTGCTTGCAATTGAACGTGGTGCTCGGCTCTGGCGTCACTCGGTCTTGGCGTCGATACCTACCGGACTACTTCGGGAGGTACCTGCTCCGGCTTTTCAGGAACGACTCGCACGGCCCGATGCGATACGTGAGTTTTTCCGTCTGGCCCCGTAGCTCGGACTTCGATCAAGTGAGCTCCTAGAGCGAGCTGAACGCCCAACTTTGCTTGCCAGATGTGTGGTGTTGGGTGTGGCTTGGGCAAGTCGCGCCAATGCCGATCGACAATCAGCCGATCACGTGCTATTTCCTCAGCAAACGCCGGGTCAACCTGGCGCGTTTGTTGCATCGGGACCCAACTGGAACCTCGTCCGGCACGCAACTCGCATATTGTTTGGTCGCTTCCGGCGAAGACGTTGACCAAGATTTTGGTTTCTGCGACTTTATCCATTGCTACCGTTTCGGGAACATAAATATTCATTTGATAGTCCGCCGGACGACCTGCAGCCCGAAATTCGAGCGAGTAGCTGGCTCCATCGAACTCGAGAATCGAGTATCCGTTCGGCCCTCCGTCGGACATGGTCGCATGCGGAATACCGCGTTCATCTTTGCGACCTGTCCACCAGCTACCGCAGACTGTGACATTGATGATGTGGTGGTGTTTCTCCGGACCGTGCCACCCGTGCTCGTCGCCCAGGAAGACGTGTTCCATGTAATGCTGATGAGCCGAAATCGAAAGTGATGCAGGACGTTTCTCAATCAACCGAAACAATTCTTGACGGTCTTCCACGTTGACTAAGGGGATGTGCATCATCAAGACGACCATTTGATCCTCGGGAATGCCTGCTAAATCATTCCTGATGAATGCCATCTGGTCGGAGCCAAATCCGCCGACATAATGCGCCCTCTCGGTACCTTTGGAAGCAATCCACCGCACATCGTCCAACACTAAAAAGTGAACAGGGCCATGATCGAACGAATAGTAGTTTGGTCCGTAGAACCGCTCAAACGTCTCGTCGGATTGGGGATCGTCGGCGGCGTCGTAGTTTTGATCGTGATTGCCCAACACGTTGTACCAAGGAATTCCGATCAGCGCAATCATGGCATTGTGCGGCTCGAAGACACTCAAATCGTCGAAAACAATATCACCCAGGGTCACGCCGAACGACGCATCGTGCGCATTTTTGCCGATCACCTGCTCGATCACGTCGTGGGCCATATATTCGACTTCTATGACATCTCGTGATTGAGTATCACCAAAGAGCAACGCCCGAAACTTGTTAGGTTCCGGTCGCGGATAAAGAGCGAAGTCGACCGAAGGCGGCAGCGGCCCGGTGGGAGCCACGCCTGCGTGCATAAAGTGCGGCGGTGAACCAGCCGGTTTGTGAATGTAGTAGAACTGCGGCAACTGATGTTCATTGACCGGGGTCATGTAGTTTCGTGGTTTGATGACGAACAGAATCGTATCGTCGTCGATAGGCAACTCGTAACTGCCATCCGCCTGCGTCAAAACGATCTGGACGCCGTTACTTACCCGAACCCCAGCCATGCCCGGCTCGCCAGTGTCTCGCTGGCTATTTTGATTCCGATCTTCGAAAACAAACCCACGAGCGGTTTGTGCCGAAGCGAATGGTTGCGTTGCCGAGGCTGATGCACTGGTCGAAGCGTCCTGCTGCGCGAGGCCTTGTTGGATAAAGTAATACTGCGAAGCTAAGGTAACCAAGGCGAGAATTGCGGAGCAGCGAGCGAACATGGAACGTGGTGAATGCACATCAGACTTCATAGGAACGCCGACTCTTTCGATATTGAAAACGCAAGGTGAGATAATCCGCGAGAACGGAATTCTAATCCATGCGTTGAAAGAGTGTTAGCTAGAGAATGCATTTACTCGCAGCGAGTCCGATTTAATCATGGCAGGTTCCTTTGATAATCCGCCTTGACTACGCGCTACGCTTCTTGGCACGCCTCAATTGGTCAGATTCCCAGAGCAATTGCCGGCATTCGATTGAGAACCTCCGCAACTTCAATCGACCGGCCAAGATGATGGTATGGCCCGATACACAAGTCTGCGTCGTATGTCGCCGACATGTTAACGAAGTGCTTGTTATCGCGCGGCTTTGCCTTCTACAACAAGCAACGCCTGTCGTTTGGCCTACACGAGCGCCCCGTGATTGGGTTATCGGTACCTTACGGTGCTATTATAGTATGTGACCCTCGGTGGCGATTGCGTGACGAATAATTGGCTGGCCGCCCGAGGCTGCATCGAACCTAAGGAACAATTGGTCGGAGCCGTGCGGAATCTCGGGATGGATGTCATCGATCATCACAAAACACGAACCCCGAACAAACGTGAGATGATTGTTCTCTCGAAAAACCGCCGTGGCTGGTCCCTCGAAAATGCTTGTCGAGCCTGGGATAAATACACTGCTGAATCGGTTCATTCGAACGCTCAAGAGCGTTCCTTCGTCAAACTGAATCGAGAATTTTCCGACGGGACCCATCTCTGCTTGATCCACGAACCCGACGGCAGTCGAAGACCCTCCCTCATTCACCTCAAACGCAGCGTCGATAAAAATCTGCCCCATACAGAATGCACCACCCCATACGACCAAACCTAAAGAGAAAACGAATTGACGAAACCTCGACCTACCCCCTGTGACAAAAGTTTCACTTAGAAAAAATCTGAAGTCGTCGCAAATTCAACCGCTCAGGCTATCGGTAAAGTTGCCTTGCACTTTATGGGGCCGCCACGAACCTCCACGATGCCAACATCCCCTTAGGTCGTTAGCCAGTGCAAGCTAGGCCAGTTGTGATTTTACAGGCCGGATGTTCGCTTTGCTACAAGACCCGAGGAAAAGTCGCGCTCAGGTTGAATTTACACTACTGATGGAGGGTGCCAACTGCGAGCGTACCGGCTGTTCATTTTCTCGAGACTGCACCGAGCAAGCCTGAGCGGCGCAAGGGTTGCAGCTCAGGAAAGTAGAGGATGGTCAGCGAGTAAACTGGATCGTCCAAAAGCTGCTTGCGAACGAGCAAAGCGACGAGCCGGGTCGGATTCATGTTTCCCTGAGCGGCAAGCTTAACTACGCCATCAATTTCGCTAGATAATTGCGATGCTTCTAGAGCTGTAATGGAAGCGAAATTCATAGCCGAGAGTTCCTCGGCGGGTACGCTGGCTGCCAAGGATACAATCAGAAGTGATCGAATTTCACTTTGTATGGATTCAGGCGGCTGGCTCTCCAAGAGGCGGCAGGCAATTGACTGGGCTATCTCAAAATCGCCAGCAATGGATGCTACTCGCATGGCAAGAGCACGAACCATCCACTCTTTTTGGGCGGCCGATGACGGGACCGCTTGTTGTCCCCATTCGGAAATCTCTTCGAGCTTCATGGCAACTATCCTATCCAATGCATCTGCCGTGTCGCGTGCGGCATCGCGTCGCTTCCGGGTTCCGGCGTGGCTGCAAAACGGGGTCAACAATTCCGCCTGCCGATGGAACCAATCGGCCGCTGTGACCGTCTGGCCGCTGGCAAGCGTAGCAGACCCCATGAGCTGGGCAGCTTCACCGGCCAGATCTGCAGCTTGATGATCCTTGGGGTCCGAACTCAACAGTTGACTTTGCAGTTCGAATGCCTGGCTGGCATGGCTCGTTGCCTTGCCAAAGTCGCCACCGCTGAAATACAAGAGCGCAAGTCGTATCTCTTGAATTCCAAGGTGCATACGCACTCGCGAGTATTCTGAATCCAGTTTTGCGATACCGGATAACATGTCTCTCGCCCCCAATCCAACTTCGACCGCTTCAATGAATCGATCCTGTTGATGCCGAATTTGCGACTCGCGAGAGGCAGCAAATGCGGTTTCGAGTTGATACTTGAGGTTATCGGGATGCCGCATTCGCAATTCGGCGAGCAGTGCCTGCCACTCTTGGCAATTCCCGTCGGCCTCGTCGATTCGGCCAAGTTGCAACTGGAGTCGGCACAGTTTTCCATACAGGCTTGCCCTACGAAAGACGATTTCATCGTCAATGGATGGCTCAAGCGTCGCGTTGCGTGACGCCTCAATTGCAGTCAAATAGAACTGCTCAGCCTTTGTTCGACTTTCCTCGTAGTAACTATCACCCGCCAAGCTTTCGAGATCGACACCCAATAGCAACGTTTCTTTGTCCGATGCTTCCGAGGCCTTTAGCGAATCGTGAACCGATCGGGCTTGTGTTAGACATTCGCGGCATTCCTCGTTCATGCGACGTGTCTGGAACGAACTTGCCAAACTTAGGAGCCCCGCAAAGAGATCTATCTCGACCTGCCGATCTGTCGGATTTCGCTTTCGGGATTCGTGCGCTAGTTGAATTGATTTCTCGAAACTGGATTTTGATTCATCGGTCAGCCCGAGCATCAACTGAAGTTCGCCGATGCGTCGCCAGGCCACGATCGTACTGTGATCGACTTGCGGGCGATTTTTATTGTCGACGGCCATTTGCAACCTGGGCAGTGTGCGGTCAAGAATCTCTTTGCGCAGACGAATGGTCCCCGGCCTGTCCTTGAGTGCAGTCTGAACTTCAAAAACCAGTTCATTGAGCGAGGATAAGGCGATTTGGCGTTGGGTGGTAGCCATCTCCGCAGAAGCCTCAGCGGCCGACCGGGCAGTTTGGGCATCGGTCTTTTCGATAGCCAAGTCACGATTGACGCGTCCGATAGCTGCGCGCGACCAAAGAGAGACACCCGTGATTCCGACTAGGAGCGCCGCCACGGTCATCGAAAGTCCGGCAATTCTTGGGTTCCGCCGAAACCATCGCATGGTTTTTTGCCAAGTATTCTCTGGCCTGGCGCAGATCGCGTCGCCCCTGAGGAAACGATCGAGGTCATCGGCCATGTCCTGAGCGGTGGCATAGCGATGTTCCGGCTCCTTGCTCATCGCCTTGCCGCAAATCGTCTCCACATCCCACGGCACAGTTTCGTTGAGTTGTCGTATAGTTCGCGGATCCGTCTCGGCGATCTGTCGCAAGATCTGATGGGTCGTTCCGTGAAACGGTGGCACTCCGGTCACTGCTTCGTAAAGGACGCAGCCCAAACTATAAACATCACTGGCGCGACTCAGCGTTTTTCCTGCAGCCTGCTCCGGACTCATATAGGCCGGTGTACCTGGCGCGGTCCCCGACCGAGTCAGTCGCTCATCCGGCTCCAAAAAAGATGCCAGCCCAAAATCCGCAACGCGAGTCCGCCCGTCGCGTCCGATCAAGATGTTCGATGGCTTGATGTCGCGATGCAAAATGTTTGCCGAGTGTGCCGCGTCGGTTCCCCGTGCAGCCGCAGTAACAATGCGAACGGCTTCGGCGGATTCCAGCCGCTTCCGGCGTTGCAAAAGGTCCGACAGCGAGTCGCCGTCCACATACTCCATCACCAGAAATGGACGCTGGTCGCTGTCCTGTTCAACGCAGTACAGCCGGACGACATGCTCGTCGTCGAGCCGCGAGATGGCTTGCCCTTCACGTCTCAATCGACTCTCGAGGACCCGATCGGCCCGGTCGATGGACTTGATGGCGACTTTGCGATTCAGCTCGCTGTCAAAGGCCAACCAGACTGTACCCATTCCGCCGCTGCCAAGTATGTGCAGAATTTCGTACTTACCGATTCGCTGCGGCGTATCCAGAGCGGTATGAATGGGTGGCCCGGGATCGGCCGCATCTGTTTCGATCAATCGGACTGCGGCGTCCGTCGTGCAAGCATGCTTCTGGGAAATGGGTTCCGCAGCTATACCCGCCTGAGATCTGCCAGTTGCAACGCTGGCAGTTACTGCATGGCGAATTCGCAAGAGAGTTTCCGCGTCGACCAAGCCGCGAGCTTGCGAACCAGTTAGCCCCGGTTTGAGATGCGATGCCGAAGTAAGGCGATCGAGTCGCGATTGACAAGACTTACAGCGCGTGAGGTGCCTTCGCAGCGATCCTCCGAGCGAATCATCCTTTCGCAGACTCAGCAATGCGCGGAGCGTCGATTCGTTGGGGCAGGTCTCATTCGCATCGGGCATCGATCCAGACACTTTCATCTCCTAACATTCGAATCTCGGCTTCGAGCCTCCGCAAAAATCGAGCTTTGGCACTGTACACCAGGTCAATCGGTATCTCCAACTCCTGACTGACCTGACTGGCAGGAATGTTATCGATCCACGTTCTCGAGAACGCCTGCCACGTTCGCGGTTCCACCTCTCTGCGAACGCGCTCGATGGCCGCCCGTAACAATTCGCTCTGCCAGGCATCCAGCCATTCGGGATCAAGCCCCGCTTGCCCCTGACCTTCGTCCAGCGATTGCAACGAATTTTTTGACTTCTGCCAAAACCGAAATAGGCGACGCCTAGTGACCGTTGACAGCCAGTCGCGAAATCGGCCCTTTTCCGGGTTGTACTGGAAATTGCGGATGTTCGTGACCACCGCTATCAGCGTCTCTTGGGTCAAATCCTCAGCATCCGCGTCCTGAAGGCCACGGGCCTTCAAGTAGCGAAATACTACAGGCGTATAGACCTCAACAAACAATGTCCACGATACCGAGTCGTCAGGGTCCCGAATGCGGACTAATAAGCTGGAACTGGTATCGGCGGTCGCCATGTGCGTCCCGACTTTGAAATATTGTCCTAAACTCGAACGATCTGATTTGAGATTCCCATTTTAATCGGATGAAAGCGAGTCCGCTATCGAACACGGCGCCCACGAGTAACCCGACAGGCAATTCGCCGTAGTGTCGTGGGCTGATGCACGTTCAGTTCGTCGTTCTAAACGGGGTCATCGATGTCCGGTTGGCTGATCCAGATCGAGAGATTGTTGCGAAGTTCCAATTGGGAATCAGCCAGCAAGGCTTCGCACCAAGTCGTGTCATGCGACTTACGGTCGTCCATACGACTAATCGTGATCTCAAAGGATTCGCGAATTAGCCCATGCTTTCCTGGGAAAAAATGCCAATGGTCACCTGGATCATGGCCCGCGTGGTTTTGCTGATATTCAGCGAATTCAATGAGCTTAGAAGCCAGAGAATTGAGGCCCTCTGTATTACCATAGATTTGAACCATCGGGCGATCCGGGTCCGGGCTGAAACTGGCAAATAGTCGAGCGGTCATGGGTTACTCATGGGCAAGGGCGCAGCCGGGTTCAGAGACGCAACGTAAATGCCCGGAAAAATCGAAGAAAATCCGGTCCCGAAGCATCTCCATTCGCGTTGGAACGGCTTGATCCAATCGATCCAGCGACGCTTTTTAAAGTCCATAAATTTTTTAGAACCACTGGCCCCCAGTTGGGCTAGAAATCTGAGTAAAGATGGAGAGCCAAAGCTAAAATGGCTGGTGTTCTTGATCGGACATTTTGCAAATCCTGCCAACCTTGTGGGCAACTGCTTGACCGTAGCACATTTCCTGATTATGCTGGGTACTTTGCAGGATAAATCGATTCATCCGTGCGGAGAATTCGCTTTAGGTAATCCGGGTATTTTGGGCCAATAAAATTTCCCGCGATGACTTGGAACCCCTGACCTTTCGGGACGCGCAGCCTGCCTAGGCAGTGTGTTGGTCAACAAGAATCTCTTGCGGCGCTGATCGAACCGGTTACGCGGTATTCTGCAAGTGTAGACTGTTTAGACATTTTCGTGACACAACTTTGAAGGAGAAACTTTTCATGTTGAAACGAATTACTTATGTTTGCTGTTTTCTGCTAGCGGTAGCAGTAGCAAACGTTTCGAAAGCTGACCTGATCTTGCGTGCCAACTCAGTTGCTGGCGTTCCTACTTATCAAGGTCCTTTCGGTGGCCCAAATAATGTTACATTGGCACCCGGCGAAGAAGTTACCTTGTTGATCTCGCTTGAGATTGCCAACTCGGCATTTCAAACCTACCAAGGTGGCGACTTCACCATCAATGCTGGCGGCGGCGGAACATTCCAGCCCGGCCCTCTGGACCTGCTGGACGGTTATCCAGGCGGTAGCGTTGGAAACTGGTTCTTGCCCGACGTAGAAGCTACCTCGCGTAGTTATTCTGGCGGACCAAACGGCTTCCAATTCACCACGATCCCAGGGATCCCGAATAGTGCAGCTCAATTGGGCGTAGCAGCCATCGTTTTGCGAGCTGGCAACGTTGCTGGCGACTATCAAGCTACGTTTTCAGGCGTTCTGCAATTGGACGGCGCGTTCCTGGATATCGTCACCACATCGCAACCGTTTTCCTATTCGGTCGGCGTTGTTCCTGAGCCATCGTCCGCAGCACTGCTCGGCTTGGCAGCTTGTGGCTTCGTCGTTCGACGTCGTCGTAGCTAGTTTTTGGGACAACCTGCTAAAAGCAGGATAGAGTAGTGTCAATTCAGTAGCCGCTGCACCTTGTGCGGCGGCTATTTTTATCCCAACAAGTTCTTCAACCGTGAGATAATGACCGCCGGCGAATCCAACTTGATGTTGGATTTTTGGGGTACTGGGAAGATCTCATCGAGCATTGGGCCACACAAACTTAGACGGGGTCGCGCGTGATCGCTCGGGTTTTCGATCGTCTCGCGCTGCCATGTTGTGGAGGTTCCCAAGTAGCCCATGATTAAAGAACTTGCGTTGATCGGCTGGGTCTACAAAAGCGGATTTCCCGATTTTGCGACTATTGACAAGAAAACCGAATGAATTAAAGTTTGATGAACAGGTAAAACGACCCGGAGGTTTTGCTTGTGAACCTGCTCGCGTCTCTGGCGCTGGTGTGAATTTGACTTTTGAGATATTAAGTCGATGAATTGGTCCTTACCGGACGGCCCTCTAATAAATCGACGCTTGATTTGGCGTGTGTGTTTTAGCTTCGTTTCTTTTACAGGAGAACTGTGATGAAAAAAGTTTTGTGCGGCTGCCTGATTGCCGCATTGTTTGGTGTTTCGCCGACCTTTGCCGGCGAAAAGAATGTGCGTGATGCGTCGAGTAAGATGCGCGCAATGAAGTCCAGCAAGATTCAAAACGCTGGTACTTATCGCGTCCATGCGGATGGTTCCACGACGAAAGTCAAGGAAGGCAATGGCCCACGGCCAATGGCTGACTTTGACCTATTCAACAATACGGGACAAGATGCAAACACCTATACCAATGTTGGTCCTATTACTTGGCTGGATGAATTCACGCAAGAGACCAATGTTTGGTATGACGTCGTACCCCACGAAGCAACGGTTCCGCCTTACGAATACGTAAGCCGCAATCAAGCCGCTGTGGCTGGTGCCACCATCACTGGAATGGATGTTTTCTTCGTGACCACCCTGGGCGGTGACGGAGCTGTTGATGGCGTTGACGGTACCATTACTCTTGAGCTCCGCATTTACGACGGAAACACGTTCGACGAGACGCATAGCGCTTTGGCGGGCGGTATCCAGCTTGAGATCGACCTTGACAAGCCAGCCGATACACCCAATGCTGCATACGGCTATGGTGTAACCCTCATGCTTGATACGCCATTTGTGCTTCCTGGAACCGATTTCGAAATGGGATTGGTCTGGGTTTCCGGTGTAGACGCCAATTCAAATCCAGTGGACGAAGAATTCGGACCAATTCTGACCGAAGCAACTGCCGCTAGCGCAGCCTACGTCTTCCGTGAAAACATTCCTGGCCCTGGCACAACAAACAACATGTTTGAAGTCTGGTGGGAAGGTCTTGACGGCGGCGACGGTACTCAAGATGCAGTGGACTCATTGAAGAGTCCAGACGCGAACTTCTCATGGTGGTTCGGTGCGGATGGCCCTTACGGTGGTATGCTACGGCTCATTACCGACACACCGCTGCCTAACAAGTACACCTACGTTTACCAAAACCACTATACCGGCGGCGGCGCAACTAAGATGGACCAATTCAAGTTCCCATTCATTGGAACTGGAAATCCTCCATTTGAAAGCTTGACCAACGGCGACGAAGGTATCACTGGATTTGGCGTTGATCGCGACTTCCCAGGTTTGCCAGCCGTAAGCTTGGCTGACTTCACGTTCGAGTGGAGCCAGCAAGGCCTATTCGGTTCACCTACCTGGACGGCCGCACCTGCTCCGACCCTGACCTACAACGAAGACCTGGGTCAAGACGGACGAGACCAAGCACTGTTCACATGGCCGGACGACACGATCCGCAATCGATGGTTGCGAGTCACCGTCTTGGCTACGGACGCCACTGGGCTTACCGAAAACGAAGTCTTCTACATTGGTCACCTGCAAGGGGAAACCACCGGGCTTGAGGCTGGTGCATACAGCGTTCAGTTCGCTGACATTCCACCAGTTCGCAATGCATCCGGTAACACCGCTGATGCTGGCGATCCAACCGACATCGACCAGAACGGCTTGGTGCAATTCGCTGACGTTTCAGCGGTGCGCGTGGGCATCGGTGCTCAGTTGAGCGACATCACTATTCCTTAGTGGTTGTCCGCGACAAATTGCTTTGAATCTAACTAAAAGAGGTCGGGCGCGAACGCTCCCGGCCTCTTTTTTGTTTTGACACCCTTTCTTAATTCTCGCGAATCTTCACTTTCATTCGCGGTAGCCCGAATCTTAAACCTGTGTTAGCTCGCTGCCGCTTCAATGCACGAAGTAATTCTTCAACGTCGGACAAGCCACCCGAGTGTATTTCGGAAACGAATCGAGTCGATCAACGGAAAACCGAGACTAGGCGATTGGGTTCGAGTTTTCCATTTAGAATCAGAAACTGGGCAACCCACGCCGTTTGCGTTCGGCATCTACAATCCGAAATCAGAAGTCGCAGTTCGCATCGTCCGCTGGTTAGACCAATTGCCGGACGATCCATTCTGGGATGATTTGATCGATCGAGCTGTCGACCTGCGAACCAAAGCCTTGCGCTTGGATGCGGCGACGAACTGCTACCGCGTCATTCATGCTGAGGCGGATGGACTGCCTGGATTGATGGTGGATCGATTTGATGAGTGCCTGAGCGCGGAACTCTTTAGCGCCGGCATGTCCTCGAGAGTGGAAGATATTCTAACTCGACTTGCAAAACGGCTTGGGACTCGGCACTGGATCATGGCTCCGGGACCGCATCTGGTAAGCCAAGAAGGCACCGACATTCCGACCCGCTGCAGCCCAAATTTTCCGCGACAAGTTATAGTAACCGAAAACCAAGTTCTCTATCGCGTCGATTTCATCGGGGGCCACAAAACCGGATTCTTCTGCGACCAGCGCGACAATCGATTGAAATTGTCCGAGCTTTGCCGCGACCGATCGGTACTGGACCTGTGTTGCTACACAGGTGGCTTCGCAGTCATGGCCGCTCACCGAGGTAAGGCCAGTCAGGTTACGGGAATTGACTTAGACGCAGCTCCTTTGGAGATTGCTAAACGCAATGCAGCCCTGAACCAGGTTCAAGTCAAATTTACTCAGGCGGACGCATTCGCGTACATGCGCGATATGCTGCGCGGAGGAAAACAATTCGACATCGTCGTCCTCGACCCGCCCAAACTGATTCGCAATCGAAGCGAAATCGAAGAAGGAACGCGAAAGCATTTCGATTTGAACCGCCTTGCAATGCAACTCGTAGCTCCCGGCGGCTTGATGCTCACGTGTTCGTGCGCCGGTTTGTTGCCTGAAGCTGAATTCACACGCCTCGTGCGAGCGGCGGCTCGATCGGCATTCCAGCCTTCGGAATGGAACCCAAACCCAACGCCGCGCAACATGCAGATCATCGCGAAAAACGGCGCCGCACCGTGCCATCCTGTCTCCGCGAATTGCCCTGAAACGGAGTACCTGAAAAGCTTGTGGCTGCGATTGTAGCCATCTCACGGGAGCGAGACGGCTACACTTTGCTTTCGGCCCGCAAGGATTGGATAGAGCGCCGTCGCAAACTGGCACCAGGCAATCGCCCTAATCGCGGATATTGAAATTCCAATCCAACCCGAGGTCCAAGTTGGTGGCAGAATGGGTTAAAGCTCCGACGCTGATGCGTTCCACTCCGGTTTCGGCAATGGCTCGCAAGGTCTGCAGCGTGACACCACCTGAGGCTTCGAGTTCGACTTGGGGGTTAACGGCGTTGCGTATTTTAACCGCCGAGCGAAGCTGATCGATCGACATATTGTCCAGCAGAACGATGTCGGGGCGAGCCGGCAGCGCATCGGCGAGTTGTTCGAGCGAATCCACCTCGATTTCGATGACCGTACTATCAAGGCCTGTCGGTTGAAATGAGATGAATTCTCGAGCTAGGCGGATCGCTTCGGCGGGACCGAGCAGCCGACCCGTGGTTCGATAGTGGCACGCCAAATGGTTGTCTTTGATCAAAATTGCGTCGAACAGGCCAATGCGGTGATTGCGACCGCCGCCGCACACCACCGCGTATTTTTCCAAACGCCGCCAACCCGGCGTCGTCTTTCGCGTGTCGTAGACTTGAGCCTTCAAGCCTCGTACGCAATCGACATGCTGTCGAGTCCAGGTTGCGATACCACACAGCCGGCCGAGGAAATTCAGCACCGTTCGCTCGCAAGTCAGCACGTCGCGAGCATCGCCTTTCAGGACGGCCAGTGGGGTGCGTGCATCGAATGCCTGGGCATCGCGAACCAACTGCTGGCAAGTTACGCTGCAGTGGATCGTTTCCAAAATCCAGTCGATCAAATCGAGTCCAGCCGCCGTGCCCGGCTTTCTCGCAATGATCGAAGCTTCGGCCTCTAGGCCAGCGGGAACCACAGCCACGGTCGTCAAATCAAAGCCGCGATCGAGGTCTTCGCGGATTGCCAAGCGGACCAATTGAGTTAGGTCGTCTTTGAGAAAAGGGTCGTCAATCATCGGATGGGTGGATGGTCGCTGGCAGCGAGCTGGAGTTTCATTGCAAAAACGTTGACTCCCTTTTGAAAACGCACGTCATCAAGCAACTCCAGGCGCAACCGCCAAGCTGACCGCTCATTTCGCTCACGCTTCGTTCAGGAAAGCCAGCGGAATCAAGTTGCCTTCGCTGTCGCGGCAGTCGCACTCAAAGTGTTCGGGGTAGAGCGACTCGCTGCCGAGAATCTGGACGGTAACGCCAGCCGAATCTTCGAGCTGCATGACTTCGCGGCGCTTGCGATTATTCAGGTAAGCGGCCACTTTTTCGTTGACGCGAACGGTGATCCGACTCGCTCGCGGTTGGTGGCAAGCCATTGTCAGCACGCGGACAACTTCAATTGCCATGCTCTCGGCAGTTTTCACGTGGCCTCGACCTTGGCAGCACGGGCAATCTTCGTAGATCGAGCGTTTCAAACTTGGACGGATGCGTTGGCGAGTCATCTCAATCAGGCCAAAGGGGCTGGTCTTGAGAATACGGGTTCGAGCGCGGTCTCTTTGTAGGGCATCGCGCAGCGAACGTTCGACTTTACGACGATGGCTCTCGTGTCGCATATCGATAAAGTCGTTCACGATCACGCCACCCAAATCGCGAAGCCGCAGTTGCCGTGCGATTTCTCGGGAGGCCGACATGTTGAGTTGAAATGCGGTCTCTTCTGCCGAGTCGTCGGTGCGGAACGAGCCGCTATTGACGTCGATGGCTACCAGAGCTTCGGTGGGATCAATCACGATTGAACCACCGCCTTTGAGCGGCACGACACGTCGCTGAATATTGGCAAGTTCGCGTTCTAGATCGTATTTGTGGAAAAGCGGTTCTCGACCGTCATAGAATTTGAGCCGATCGACGTGCCGCGGCATCACGAAGTTCAAGAACTCTTTTGCGCGTTCAAAAGCAGACTTCTCGTCGATCCAGATCGCATCGATGTCTTCGGTGAAGATATCGCGGATGGTGCGAATGATCATATCGCTTTCTTCGTAGATGTCGCATGGACCTGGAGCGGTCTTGACTCGTTTGACGAGCACTCGCCACAGTCGCAACAAATACGACATGTCGCGAGAAAGTTCACGACGCGTCCGATCGAGTCCGGCCGTTCGCACGATGAACCCCAAGCCTTTGGGTGGATTCAGTTCGAGCAACATCTGGCGGAGAACGCGGCGTTGCTTTTCATCTTCGATCTTGCGGCTGACTCCGACTCGGCCAAGCGCCGGCATCAGCACCAAGTAGCGACCTGGAATGCTAATGTAAGTCGAAAGCGTGGGGCCTTTCGATCCAATGCCTTCCTTGATGACCTGGACCAAGACTTCGTCGCCCCGCTTGAATATCTCTTGAATCGGTGGCTTGAATCGCGGGCGAATATTGGGTCGATTCCTCGGTTGGCGAGGTGGCTTACTGCTCTCGTCGTCGCGTCCGTCATCGACATCGGCTCCGGGTACGAAACCATCCGAAATCTCTTTGATTTCTTGTGGATCAAAACCGGCTTGTCGGAAATACTGAGGCTCGACGTCGCTGATATGGAGAAAGCCGTTGCGGCCGACTCCGAAATCGACGAACGCCGCTTGGATGCTCGGTTCCAAGTTAACGATTTTTCCTTTGTAAATGTTTCCAGCAAAATTGTTTTGACTGGCTCGCTCGGTGTAGAGTTCTTCGAGGACGCCATCTTCCAGAATCGCAATCCGACATTCTTCCGGTTGCGAAACGTTGATCAACATTTCTTTGCGCATATTTTTTTGTTTCCTTTGTGGACTATGTGTTTGCGGATGCACGGCATCCGATTTGTTTTCTATTCCGATAGTAGACATTCTTCTGGATCTTTCATTGCGGTTTGCGACTGGGCGTCGGCTAGGTGCGTTTCAGTTTTCTGAAGTACGGTACCTTCTTGGATTTGCGAGTCCAAAGCTAGTTGTTGCAGCAATTCGATTGGTCGAATGGCCGCTATTTGATTGCCTGCTGGCAAAGTAAAAGTCAACTGTTCTCCCTCGACGCGGAGCGAGAAGTAAGGATGATTAATTGAACACTCAATCGCCTTTTCGTCTCGGACGATCCGAATGAATCCGGCGGCCATGAGAGCATCGATTTTGTGCTGGGTGGACTCGCGCAAACCTTCGGGAATATTCATGCGAAAGGAGTTTCCCAGCAGGTTGGCTTTGGCATCGGCTAAATGGATTGCAAGCAGTTTCATGCCTGCAGGCATTTGAGCAGCGATGCGTTTGCCAAGTTCGCCCACCTGCGACCCGTCATCGATCACTTCCATCTCGACGACTTCATCCAGCGATTCGATCCCAAGTGCCAATGCGCTGGGGAAGCTGATCTTCGGCTTGGGGTGGAATCCTTGGCTAAAGACAAGTTCGATACCGGTTCGGCGCAAAAGACGTTCCCAAACCCTGGCTAGATCGAGATGGCTGATCCAGCGCAAATCGCCTTGCTTGGTGAAGTGAATCCTAAATCGTGTTTTGAGCTGGGTCATTGATTGCGAAGCCGTTGGCGAATAGTTCCGACAACGCCTCGATTGCCTGGCGAGCATCATTGCCGGTGGCTCGCAGCCGCAACTGCGTACCTTGGCTAGCGCCTAACGTCAAGATGCTCATGATACTCCTACAATCAATCGCATAACCATCCTTCTCAATTTCAATCCGGCTTTGGAACTGCGCAGCAGCCCTGGCGATTGCATCGGCAGGTCGCAAGTGGAGCCCCATAGGATTAGTGACGGTTACCGTCGTTTCGATTGGCATGGCCGATCCGTTGCAAGAATTTCATTAGGAAGTATGCCAACCGTTTTGTCGCAGGTTCGCATGAGAGTTCCAACAGTCGCTCAGAGGCATTGTTGACAGTCTTTGGACAAGCCGATCGAGCCGAAGCCCGAACTAGCTACTAAACAAACTGATTGTTGTCAGCTTCCTCCAAGAGCTGAACAATGTCTTCTGGACTCTTGCTCTGTTTCAAAAAGCGGCAAAACGTATCGTCCCGCAATTGTCGGGAAATGTTTTCGAGCGCACGCAAATGGTCTCCCGGGCGATCGGGTGGCGAGACCAGCAGAAAGAAAAGTTGCACCTTCTCGCCATCCAAGCTCTCAAAATCGACTCCGGAATTGCTAACCCCGACTGTGCCAACCAACTTGGACACGCTGGGGTGTTTCGTGTGTGGGACGGCGATGCCGCGACCGATGCCGGTGCTTCCGAGATCTTCGCGTTTCATGATCGCTTTGATGATATCATCGCGGTCGCCCTCCCCAATTTCCCCAGATTTCACCAGGGAATTTACCAGCTCAGCGATCACCGAAGCCTTGTCGGTACTCGACAGCTCCGAGTTGATCGACCGAGTGTTTATAAAATCGGAAAACTTCATTGATTCAACCTTTCCAACGGCTTATTCAGCCTCATCGATTGCAGGACTAATGTTCTTTTTAATGCTCGATCCCTTGTGACCAGTCAGTTTTTCTTTGTGTTTGCGAATCTGTTGCTCAATTTTTTGGAGCGACAAGTCCAAAGCTCCCAGAACCGTGGTCGCTTCAGCCGATGCAACCAAATCCTGCGTATGTTCGGCTGACACGTTGAATTCGACGCGAGGCTGGGCCTCGCGCTGAAAATCCACGGTGACCTGGATTGCATTGATCCGATCAAAAAGTCGTCTGATTTTCTCCGCCTTCTCGCGAATCAACTCTTGATCAAAGGGAGTTAACGAACCATGTCTTGCTGTAACATTCACTTGCACTTGTACACTCTCCAAATTGGTATTCGATTACCAGTCTCAGGCCCCAAGTTTGCCGGGGTTGGATGATCGGCGTAATCCTACGTTTCCATGCCAGCATTTGCATTCCGCAGCGGCTTTGGCCACGCACATTGAAAAACCAATCGCCGATCAATCGATAGTTATTCTAGCGATGTTGGCGGAATCTTCCAAACCATATTCGAATAATCCAATCGAGGGGGTCGGATCGTGAATTTTGAGCATGTTTTGCTAGCATCGGCTGTGGCAATCGCGGGCGTTGCTTTGAGCCGTCTAATGACCAAACGACAATCGCAACTAACCAAAGTCCTTCGCGAGTACGTGAAGCAACAGCGAGAGTGGGCAGGAAAACGAACGAGAACATCGAAAATGGCAAAGAAGGTCGCCATGGAGAACCGACCCTAGGAAATTTCATCCGTTTAGCCTGGGCAATGTGAGACGTTCCCTTCGGCATTCTTGGAGCGACAACAGTTCAAACGGGCGTTGCGTTCTGTCGATTTTTCGACCGCCTAGGATCCGCTACTGATGGCTCGGGCTTCTTCCAAAAACTGAACCGCCTTGTCGCTAATGTCCTTTCGGCACCAGGATCCGACCCAACGAACCTTTTGTACGGCCGTATAGGCGTTGAGCTTGGCGATTGAGATCGTTTCTCCAAGCGCGGTAACACCTAAAACACGTCCGCCCGTCGTCACGACCTGCCCATCGACCACCTTTGTTCCAGCGTGAAACACTTTGACGCCGGGCATTTCATCAGCCCTATCGACTCCGTCGATCGGCTGACCTGTCGTGTAATCGCCCGGATATCCCTGGCTGGCCATTACGACGCAGATAGCTGGTCGCGGATCCCAGTCTGGCAATTCGATCGAATCGAGACACCCATCCACGGTTGCTTCGAGGATGTCCATTAGATCGCTCCGCAATCGCATGAGCAGGGGCTGGCATTCCGGGTCGCCAAACCTGCAGTTGTACTCAAGAACCTTTGCTCCCGAGGCTGGCGTCAGCATCAAGCCAGCATACAGAACTCCCTGAAAGGGCTTGCGATTTCGCTTCATGGCATGGACTGTCGGTACAAGGACATGTTCTTCAACCCACGCCAACAGGGAATCATCGACCATCGGAGTCGGGCTATAAGCTCCCATGCCGCCCGTATTCGGTCCGGTATCGCCATCGAATGCGGGCTTGTGGTCCTGTGCTGCGGGCAGGGGCAATATCGCGCGACCATCGGTGATGGCCAGGATGCTCGCCTCTTGACCATCCAGACGTTCTTCAATGATCAGTTGTTTGCCTGCCGCGCCGAATTCTCGATTTCGGGCGATGCGGTCGATCGCTTCGAGCGCGTCCGCGCGGCGCTTGCAAACGATGACACCTTTACCAGCGGCTAGACCATCGGCTTTGACGACGATCGGGCATCGGTCAAACTCTCCCGGAAACCGGCCTTTGACAAATCGCATCGCATCATCTGGATCGCGAAAGACCTGAAAGTCGGCAGTTGGAACGTCGGCTTGCCGCAGCAGATTCTTGCAAAAGGCCTTGCTGCTTTCGAGCTGCGCAGCCGCCCGTGTCGGGCCAAAGATTCGTAGCTTCTCAGATTGAAATGCATCCACCACTCCCAAAGCCAACGCGGCTTCCGGACCAACTACGGTCAACCCAATTGACTCGCGTTTGGCAAATGCAACCAGCCCTTCAATATCGGTGGCCGCAATATCGATGTTGATGGCATCCCGCTCGGTGCCCGCGTTGCCCGGCGCTACGAATACGTCGTCCACGCGCGAACTTTGGGCGATCTTCCACGCCAGTGCATGTTCTCTACCGCCACTTCCGATCACTAAAACTCTCATCGATCCACCGCGCTTCGCACTGCGCTCAATCCAATGCAGTAAAGGTTGTGTTACACTTCTCTTTCCAAGTTGACCACGGAAAAATTGTAAAGCAAAGCTAAAAATCGAAAAGTCGAACCTATGAACTGGGTAGCTTTAGACCACTCCAAGATTATGCGATTGATTTGCGGTTGCGCCCTTCAGGCAATGGGCTGGAGCTGGCTTTTCGCATTTCTGCCGGACGACCCGCGGGTGGTCGAAGCCAGGCAGCGCTGGGAAACCGCTATTCAAGAACTCGAAAAACGCGATGCCGTCGAGCATTATCCGGACGACGCCATCTTGCTGTTGGGCAGTAGCAGTATTCGAATGTGGGAAACTGCCGCTACCGACCTTGCTCCGCATGCCGTCATCCCCCGCGGATACGGAGGCGCAAGTTTCAGCGACTTATCGATCTTTGCCCGGCGATTGATTTCACCACATCGGTTTGAAGCCGTCGTCCTATTTGTTGCCAATGACGTTACCGGTGACCGAGCCGATCACACACCCAACCAAATTAAAAAATGGGTTCGAAGCATCTTGCAGGAAATCCGTAGACACCAGCCGGAGGCCCTGACGTTGATCGTGGAAATTACACCCACCCCCGCGCGGTGGCAGGCTTGGCCCAAGATTCGGAAGGTCAACGAGCTGCTTCGTGAAATTGCATTGACGGAGCCGAACGTTTACTTCGTTCCAACCGCAGAGCACTATCTCGATTCACGCGATCAACCAATCCCAGATTATTTCGTCAACGACATGCTGCATCAGAACGCTCGAGGCTACTGCTTGTGGAGCGCCTTGATCCGCCAGCGTCTTGAAGAGGTTTTAGAGCCTGAACTGATCGAAACGCAAAAATAGAGATCGTATGCGCGGATGAACCATTCAAGGAGGATCGGTTGGCTTGGCTCTTTGAGCGCAGCGACTGAAGAGAAAACCGCTTGTGAGCTACCCACGGTCTACTTGCGCATTGGGTTCGACCAAGGAAAGCAACTCGACAATTTGCTGCTCCGGGATGCCGATAGGAAGAACGGTCAGCTCGCCGTATAGCTGATGCGCTGCCGGATCGACCATACTTGGTTTGCGCGCCACAAAGGTCAGAGTGGCGCCCGCATGAAAGTGTGGATTGCCAACTTCTCCCGTGTTCGCGTTGATACCCGACGGAATGTCGATGGCCAGTCGAAATGCGGCGGAGGCGTTGGACCATTCGATCCACTGAGCAACCGGAGGTCGAGGATTGCCGGTCGCGCCCGTGCCGAGCATGGCGTCGATAATCAATTCCGCTCCTTGCAACCTTTGCCGGATTGCGCGCTCGGCGCTTGGCTCGACAATCGTCAGGCCTTGAGCTCCACCGACTCTTAGGATCTTGGCATTGAAATAGGTATCGCTCGAAAATTTTTCTTCCGGGCCGAGGATGTAACCTTGGCAATCCCATCCCCGAGCTCTCAAGTGCCGAATAATGACTAGCCCATCGCCGCCATTATTCCCCGAGCCGCAAAGCACGATGGTCCGAATCGGTTGTGGAAACCGCTGGGCGATCCATTGGACGCAGCCAATTGCTGCATTTTCCATCAATACAAGCGAGTGCATGCCAAACCGCGAAATAGCGGTCTGGTCCACGGATCGAATTTGCTCGACCGTCAGGACGCTTTGGATTAAACGCTCAACGGGACTGGAATATTCCATGGAAATCTCGAGTCAATGGCTGGTTTGCGAATGCGCAATATGCAGCGTATACTTGATTAGATTAAATAACGGTTCACGAGCCGAATGTAGTGCTTCACCCTCGCGGAGCGAGACGGCCATGATTGCTGCCGCTCGGAAGACAGCTATCTGAGTATTCCTCGGATATTGAATCGCTCTGTGAACTGTGCCCAAGTTTAGAACAATTTAATTCGTTCATGTTGCCAAGGTTGTGCGATGAAGCCCGTCAAAAAACTTTTTTTGCTCTGGGCACTGACAAGTGGACTCTTCGTTGGGGCCATGGCATCTGAGTGTAACGCGGATCGGTTTCAACTCAAAGACGGTCGCATCCTAACTGGCAAAGTTGTTCACTCCGATAAGGTCACGGAAGGACAAAAGGAAGAAACTCGCCTGGCCATCGAAGTTGAACCTGGCGTACTCGTCCGTGTTTACGAGTCTGACTTGGCCTCCAGTGGCGGGCATGTGAAATTGGATCCCAGGGAAGAAGAATATCTTAAGGCAATTGCCAAGCTACCTGAGACGGCTGAGGATCACTACCGAGCGGCTCAGTGGTGTGCGAAACAGGGCCTGCGAGACTTGGCACAAGCTCACTATCTGCGGGTTATCGAGCTGGATCCCAACCATAAATTGGCGCGGGCTGCCGTGGATCATACCCTGAGCAGCGACACCGGGCGCTGGATCCGGCGCGAAGATCAGATGTCCGAGCGCGGCAAGGTCTACTACAAGGGGAAGTGGACCTTTCCTGAATACATCCCCATGGATGATCAAGCTGAGAAGGATAAACAAGAACAACTCGCTCTTCAGAAGAACATCAGCCGCTGGCATACGGACGCACTCCGAGGTTCCGACGACAAAGTTCGACAAGCGTTTGAACAAATTATGGCCATCGACAATCCATTGGCTTCCGAATACATCGGACAACTCTTGCTCGACAAGCAGAAGGGCGGATTGCAATCGGCGACACCCCAACTCAAGCTGGCCTATGTCTCCGTCTTGGCCAAATTCAATTTGCCTGCGGCGATCGTACCTTTAGCTCGCGCGAGCGTCACCGACGCTGATCAATCAGTCCGCACCGCATGCCTTGATGCGCTCTCGCGGCAGGGTCGGCTTGTCGCCATTCAGGTCATCTTGCCCTTGCTGCGAAGCCGAAACAACGAACAGGTCAACCTTGCCGGCTATGCCTTGGGACAGCTCGGGGCCAGTGAAGCCATCTTGCCTCTGGTCGAAGCGTTGGTAACACGGCATGAGTTTCAAGGTTCCAGCGCCGACACTTACTCGACGGGTGGCTTGTCCTTGGGCGGCCCAAGGAAGAAAGTTCTCGATTTGGAGAATCAGTCCGTTCTGTCCGCGCTGACTCAAATTACGGAACAAGGAAGTTTTGGCTTCGACAAAGCCCAATGGAAGAGCTGGTACGCGAGCGTTTATGCGCCGCCTGCCGACGACCTGCGTCGCGATCCTTAAATTTCCGTTCCAATGAACACTTGGACCTTGCAGATTTGATCGATGGTTGAAGATTCGGACAAATGGTTGGGAAGACTCGAGACGATTCTCCAGCAAAATCTCCACGTTGAAGCGCGTCAAACTGCACGGGCGAAATATAGCCCGGACCTGACTTACGGAAGGCACTTTGCTCCGCCAGGACCGACCGCCCGATCGGCAGCCGTGATGATTCTCCTTGAAAGGCCGACGAGCAATTCGCCTTGGTATGAGTGTACGATACCGCTGACCGTTAGGCCGACTTCGATGTCGGATCACCCTGGCCAGATCTCACTGCCCGGCGGTCGACTTGAGCGCGGCGAATCCTTCGAACATGCCGCCATCCGTGAGTTTTCCGAAGAATTGGGAATCGCGAATTTCCCGGGTCGAGTCCTCGGGTCGCTGCTGCCGATGTGGGTCTACATTAGCGATTTCCGCCTCATTCCGTTTGTTGCAGTTCACGTCGGCGATATTGCTTACCAGACTCGCTCTAGCGAGGTCGAACGTGTCATTCGTCTTCCAATTACAGAACTCGTCGGTCACTCGCAGCCGAAAACAAGCATCTATTCCAGAGGAAGCGTTCGATGGAATGCAGGCGTTTTCGATTACCAGCAGGATCTAATCTGGGGAGCTACCGCCGTAGTTCTTGCGGAGCTGGCTGAAGTCCTGCGTCAACTGCAAAACTAAAGCCAGAGTACGTCAAGTGATTTCGACCGTCTCGATGACGATCGCATCGATTGGCACGTCGGACATTCCACCTCGGGTGCCGGTTCTGCTAGCGCCGATTTTGTCGACGATGTCGTGCCCTTCGACCACCTGACCAAAGACTGCGTAGCCTACCCCATCTTGGGATTTTTTCTGGTTGAGGAAATCGTTGTCGACGACGTTGATAAAGAATTGGCTGGTCGCACTGTCAGGCACGTTGGTCCGAGCCATGGCTAAGGTGTACTTTTTGTTTTCGCATCCGTTCTTGGATTCGTTCTTGATGGCCGATTTGGTGGCCTTGCGTTCCAGATCGGCTGTAAACCCACCGCCCTGGATCATGAATCCGGAGATGACGCGATGAAAGATCGTGCCGTCGTAGAAGCCAGCCTTCGCGTAGCTCAAAAAATTCTCGGACGAAATGGGTGCATCCTTTTCGAACAGTTCGATGGTGATGTCACCCAAATTGGTTTTCAAAACTAACACGTGGCTGGCTCCATTTTATTACATAGGGCAAGGGTATTTCCACCCATTCAAAACATGAATGTTAACGCTTCTTTTGCTTGTCAAGAATCTTGTTCCACTCATCGACTTGAGACTGAACCGCCTTGAAGAGTGGCTCAGGGTCGCCTTCAATAATGGTGATCGATTTGATCTTATCGTTTTGCTTGATGGCATTGACCACGTCTTGACCCTTCGTCACTCTACCGAAAACGGTATGTTTGCCGTCAAGCCACTCCGTCTTGGTATGCGTGATAAAAAATTGGGAACCGTTCGTTTTGCCCGTATTGGAATAAGGTCGCTTGCTGGGTTGATCGCTATTGGCCATCGATAACACTCCAGGACCATCGTGCAACAATTCGGGCAACGTCTCGTCCGCGAAGTCATAGCCCGGGCCGCCCGACCCATTACCTTGAGGATCACCGCCTTGAATCATGAAATCGGGAATGACGCGATGGAATTTCATTCCGTCATAGTATTTTCGTTTGACGAGATTCAGAAAACTGGCTGCGGTCACTGGAGTCTTCGTTGCGTAGATGGTTGCTTCGATCTTGCCTCGCGATGTCTCAATCAGAACTGAGACATCTTTTACATCCTTGGAAAGTACAATTTTCGATGCCGTTGAACCTTGGCCCTCTTGGTCTTCCACAACTACCTTCACCTTTCGTTCAATAGGAGTTCGAGGAGGTTGTGCGAGTGCTCCCGGCAACATCCATGCAATTCCAAACAGCCCGTTGACAAGAATAATCATTTTCAAGGGAGTACCCTCCAATGCGAGTTGCGATATTAGGCCCAATCGGACACGGGGCACATCGATGCCAACATCAGAATCCGACAGGCGGTTAGTTCCACCTAAGGCTTCCCATTGTACAGAACGGCGAATATTCGCAAGCCGTTATTTCCATTGCATCAATTCTAGGCTTTATGCAGGCTTTTTGACATTTCGGAGTTTTGTTGTACCATTATAGACCGATGGAACGCTGCGTCGGACTGGAAGTTTCCCGCCAGATCAACAACTTTGATGTTTTCCAGCCGATCGAGCACGACGCCCGACCCGCCTTAATATTATCCCACCCCAGCCTGTTCGTTCCAGATTCGTGAATTTGGCTTATGCTGTGTAACGCAGTAGATCTCGAACACCCACGACGATTGTTTCCAGTGCATTCGTCGAAGCCTCTCGTAAGGAGTATCTCGAAATGATGTGCTTCGGTAATCGTCTTTCGCGCCGCAACCTGCTGACGGTCGGTGCGGTCGGTAGTCTTACGCTAGTCGACTTTCTGCGCTTGCGCAGCCTGCGGGCCGACCAAAAGCAATACGAAAATATCCCGGCTAAAGCCGAAAGCGTCATTCACATTTTCCTGCCCGGTGGCATGGCTCATCAAGAGTCGTGGGACCCTAAACCCTACAGCCCACTTGAATATCGCGGCGAGATGGGTTCGATCAAGACGAACACCGGCGAGACCATCAGTCAAACGTTACCGAAGATGGCGGCCATTGCCGACAAATACGCCATCATTCGCTCGATGACCCATGGCGAAGCGGCGCACGAACGCGGCACGCACAATATGTTCACCGGCTACAAGCCGAGTCCAGCACTGGTCTATCCTAGTTTCGGCAGCGTCATTAGCCACGAGTATGGACCAAGGCACGACCTGCCGGCTTATGTGTGTATTCCCGGCCGACCGAACGAATTCGCCGGCTGCGGCTATCTGAGTTCTTCCTATGAGCCCTTTAGTCTTGGAGCGGACCCGGCAAATGGAGGTTTTCAAGTCCGCGACCTGAGCCTGCCGGGCGGTATCGACGGCACCCGATTCGCTCGGCGACAATCGGCGCTATCGACATTGAACAATTACTTTGCGACTCGGCACAATGCCGATGCGGTCTCGGCAATGGATACTTTTTACCAGCGTGCCTACGGGTTGATCAACTCGCCCAATGCGCAAGCCGCGTTCGACATCTCAAAGGAACCACAGCCGCTTCGAGATCAATACGGCATGAACCCGGCGGGACAACGCATGCTGCTCGCGCGGCGATTGGTCGAAGCCGGTGCGAGATTCGTGACGCTCACCTACGGCGGTTGGGACTTCCACGACAACATCACTCCCAACACTCGCAATCAAATGCCGCCACTGGATCAAGCATTGGCCGCGCTGATTACCGACTTAGAATCTCGCGGGCTTTTGCAGAAGACGTTAGTCATGGTCAGCAGTGAATTTGGCCGCACGCCCAAGATCAATGCAACCGCCGGTCGCGACCATTGGCCGAAAGTCTTTAGTGCTGTGCTCGCCGGTGGAGGAATCAAAGGCGGTATGGTTTACGGCGCATCGGACGCGACTGCTTCCGAACCGGACATCGATCCGGTCAATCCATCGGACTTGGCGATGACCATGTACCACTTACTCGGCATCGTTGGAGACAAAGAATTGATGGCACCCGGCGACCGCCCGATCGAAATCATCGATGGAGGAAAACTCTTGACCCAATTGATCGCATAGTCCACCGTCCGCTCGATCCAGTAGGGTGGAGGAGAAACATGACACCTCAACATTGTAAAAGTTCGGCTACTGGCCCCAAGCCTCTTGCGGTCGTGGTCCCATGGATCGTCTGGGTTATCACCTTGTTCGCCACACCCAGCTCTCGCGCCGATCAACCCGCAGTTAGCGCCATCGCGCCAATTGGATTTCAACGAGGTCAAGAAGTCAGCATGACGCTGCAAGGGGAACGCTTGGCCGATACGAACAAGCTGCTGTTCTACAATCCAGGCATCGAAGTCCTCGAATTGACGGCCCAGGAAGACGGCAAAGCGGTCACCGCAAAATTAAAAATTGCCGACGATTGTCAGCCGGGCCTTCACAGTTTGCGGCTTGCCTCGCGCGGAGGCATCAGCAACGTACGATACTTCGGCATCAGCGCTATGCCAATTGTCGGTGAAGTTGAACCGAACAGCGAATTCTCGGCTCCGCAATCCATCTCCGTCAACTCGACTGTCCAAGGCTTAGTGAATACCGAAGACGTCGACTATTATGCAGTCGAACTTGCCGAAGACCAAACTTTGACGGTTGAGCTTGAGGGCTTGCGGCTTGGAACCGACTTCTTCGACCCGTTTGTGGCGATTTTGGATGCTGATCGTTTCGAACTCGCTCGAAGCGACGATGCGACGCTCGTTCAACAAGATTGCGTGTGCTCGATGAAGGCACCCAAAGCCGGCAAGTACATTGTTCAAGTTCGCGAGAGTAGCTTCGGCGGCAATGACCGGGCATTTTATCGGTTGCATGTCGGGGACTACCCGCGTCCACTAGCCATTACGCCTTCGGGAGGGCTTCCCGGCGAAACGCTGCAAGCCACAATCGTCGACGCCAGCGGGGAAACCTGGCAGGAGACGATTCAATTGCCCAACACTCATGGCTTATTCGCATACACGGCTTCGCGCAGCGGCAAAGTTGCCCCCTCGCCCAACCTGCTCCGCGTCGTTGGACTTCCAAACCACTTTGAGACGGCGGGCGACGATAGCGATATCAAAACGGTGCCTGTGGTCGAGCCGCCCGTAGCCTTCAACGGTGTGCTTGAAAAACCCGGTGATGTCGATTGGTTCAAGGTCGTTGGCAAAAAAGACCACACAATGGACTTCCTCGTTCATGCTCGCCAATCGCTACGCTCGCCCGTCGATAGTTGGCTAGAAATTTACAACGGCGTGGGTAACGTTCTCACCCGAAACGACGACAACGGGGGCAAGCCCGACAGCTACATCTCGTTCAAATTCCCCGAAGACGGTGAATATTTTGTTTCGATCCGCGATCAACTTCGCGAAGGCAGCCCGCTGCATGCCTATCGCATCGAAGTCGCGCCGCCTCAACCATCGCTCAACTTTACGATCGATGAACTTCAGCGATACACAGCCCAGCTTGTCGAAGTTCCTCGCGGTGGGCAAATGGCCGTCATTCTTCGCGCCAACCGAGGCAATTTCGGTGGACCTCTCAAGCTGCGACTCGACGACGCACCCGCCGGAATTGAACTCATGACTCCTGACGTTCCGGCCGATCAAAGCTTCATTCCCATGATGATCCGCGCGTCCGCAGATTCTGCCCCAGACGCCAGCTTGACCAGTCTAGTTGGCCAGTTGATCAATGCGGACGGCACGCCCGGTTTTCAAGGTTCATTCCAACAGCGAACGCAGTTGGTTTTTGGCCAGAATCAAGTCGATGTTTGGGGGCACGATGCTGCGCGAATGGCTTTGGCCGCGACTGAAGAACTTCCCTTTTCGATTACCGTCGATCAACCTCAAGTTCCCTTGGCTCGTCTGGGAGACATGGAGTTCATTGTCCGTGCGACTCGAAAGGAAGGTTACGCTGAGGCCATAGGTCTGCGCGTACTTTATGGCCCAGGCGGTGTTTCCGCCAATGGCGCGATCAGTATCCCCGGGGATCAGACGGAAGCTCGCATCCCCGTCACCGCCAATCATCAGGCGCAGATCGGCACGTTCCCCATCACCGTTCTGGCCAACGCCAAGGGCAAGGACGCGGGCCGCTGGTGCGCCTCGCCGTTCATTCAATTGGAAATTCAAGATTCGTTTTTTGATTTACAGTTCCCTAAGGCTGTGATCGCTCAGGGCGAATCTGGCTTCGTTACTGTTGCCGTCCAAGCAAAAAGACCGCCCGATGGATCGGTGGAAATCGAATTGCTGGGCTTGCCGGCCGGCGCAACTACGAGCACGCCAAAAGTAGCTTGGTCGGACGCAGCCGCGCAAGTGAGTTTTCCGGTGGCTGTAGCCGCCGATGCGCGAGTCGGCCAGCATAAAACCCTGGTTGCCCAAGTGACGATTACTCGACCCAATGGCTCGATCCGACAGACGCAAGGCACCGGTGAACTTCAGATCGTTCCTCCTCCGCCAAAGCCGGCTGCAGAAGTTGCCGCGACCGAAGCACAACCCGCAACTGCACCCGCAGCACCACCGACCAAACCACTTACACGTCTCGAACA
>WPCK01425212.1_pt1 | contig 28485 bp, 29 predicted proteins | sample 5399851 | NCBI WGS metagenome assembly WPCK01 (sample SAMN12869471, study PRJNA574797) | sludge metagenome | isolation source: wastewater treatment of pH11 | place: China:Beijing | collected 2019-05-20 | reverse complement strand
CTCCTGCGCCTGGCGCGCGCCCTCGACATGCCGGTCGCCACTTCGGTGTCGGGCCAGGGCGCCATTGCCGAATCCGACCCATTGGCCGTCGGCGTCGTCGGTTCCAATGGCGGTGTGCCGTCGACACGCACCGTCGTCGATGCCGCCGATGTCGTCCTGTTCGTCGGCTGCCGCGCCGGCTCGGTCACGAGCGAGCGCTGGCGCTCACCGAAGCCGGGCACGACGATCATCCACATCGACAGCGATGCACTGGTCATTGGCGCCAATTATCCAACCGAGGTGGCGATCGTCGCCGATGCGCGGCTGGCGCTGGAGGCCTTGGCCGACGCGGTCGAGCGGCATTCGGAAAGGAACGGGCAGAGCGGTGCGGCGCGGGCGCGGGCGGCGTGGGAAGCGAAGCTCAAGGCGTTTTCGCCGCTCGCCGAAGGTGACGAGGCGCCGATCCGGCCCGAACGGGTAGTCGCCACGTTGCAGCGCGTGCTCGACGACGATGCCATCATCGTCGCCGATCCGGGGACGCCGTGCCCGTATTTCTCCGCGCATTATCGCTGGCCGAAGGCCGGCCGCCATTTCATATCCAACCGGGCACACGGGGCGCTCGGCTATGCGCTCGCCGCGGCGATGGGCGCCAGCGCCGGCCAGCCAAGCCGCAAAGTCGTCGCCGCGATGGGCGACGGCTCCTTCGGCTTCTGCTGCGGGGAACTGGAAACGCTGCTGCGATACCGTATGCCTGTGACCTGCCTGGTCTTCTCCAATGCGGCCTATGGCTGGATCAAGGCGGGCCAGAAGGCCGGGTTCGGCGAACGCTTCTACAATGTCGATTTCGGTCGCAGCGATCATGCCGCGATCGCCGCCGCTTTCGGCATCAAGTCGTGGCGGGTGGACAATCCGGCCGATCTGGAACCCGTGCTGAAGCAGGCACTCGCCCATGACGGGCCGAGCCTTGTCGACATCATTGTCCAGCCCCTGCACGAGGCGGCGGCGCCGGTCTCGGAGTGGGTGGCATGAGCGAAACGCGCAAGACCGTCGCAATTGTCGGCGCGGGCATCGTCGGGGTGTCGACGGCGATCTGGCTGCAGCGGCATGGCCACGATGTCATCCTCATCGATCGCAAAGCGCCGGGCGAAGGCACCTCGCACGGCAATGGCGGCGTGCTCGCCTCCTGCTCGGTCGTGCCGGTGACGGTACCGGGGCTGTTCTGGAAAGCGCCGCGCATGCTGGTTGACCCGAACCAGCCGCTGTTCCTCAAGTGGCGCTATCTGCCGAAATTGATGCCCTGGCTGCTGCGCTACCTCGGCCATGCCAACGCCGCCGCAGTCCGTCACCGCGCCGCCGCGCTTCATTCCCTGATCGGCGACAGCCTCGCCGACCACATGGCCCTGGCGGGTGGCACGGGGGCGGAAAAATGGCTTTCACCGTCCGACTACCTGTTTCTCTATGACAACCGGGCGCATTTCGGCGGCGACGCTTTCGGCTGGTCGATCCGCAAGGAGTTCGGCTTCGACTGGGACCTCCTGGAAGGCGACGCCTTCCACGCCTACGACCCGGCCTATGGCAGGGCGTTGAACTTCGCCGTACGGCTGAAGGACCACGGGCGCATTGCCGACCCGGGTCGGTACGTCAAGGATCTGGCGGTGCACGCCGAACGCAACGGCGCGCGCATTGTCATGGCCGATGTTGACGATGTCGTGCGCGACAATGGCCGTGTGACGGGCGTGCGCGCCGGAGGGCAAACGATCGCCTGCGACGCGGCGGTGATCGCGACCGGCGTCTGGTCGGCGCCGCTCGCGGCGAAGCTCGGTGTGAAGGCGCCGCTGGAAAGCGAGCGCGGCTATCACCTCGACCTTTGGGAACCGAGCGTCATGCCGCGTTCACCGGTAATGGTCGCGTCGGGGAAATTCGTGGCGACCCCGATGGAGGGGCGGCTGCGCCTTGCCGGCATCGTCGAATTCGGCGGTCTCGATGCGCCGCCTTCGCGCGCGCCCTTCGCGCTGCTGGAGCGCAACATCCAGGCGGCCATTCCCGGAATCACCTGGAAGCGCAAGGACGAATGGATGGGGCATCGGCCATCGATGGTGGACTCCATTCCGGTGATCGGCGCGGTTCCGAATGTCGGCGGCGCATGGCTCGCCTTCGGCCATGATCATGTCGGCCTGACCGGCGGGCCGAAAACCGGCAGGATCGTCGCCCAGATGATTTCAGGACAATCACCGAACATGGCGCTTGCGCCATTTTCGCCAACAAGGTTTCAATAGGGAGCCAACTGACGAGACTGACACAAGGACAACGCAACTCCACACGCAACGGGAGGATTACATGAAGACTGCCGCTCTACTGCTCGCCGCGACGGCGATGACGGCCGCAAGCGCCGGATCGGCACTGGCCGACAAATGGGACATGCCGATGGCCTATCCGGCCACGAACTATCATTCGGAAAACGGCGTGGCTTTCGCCAAATGCGTAACCGAGGGTACGGGCGGGAAGGTCGAGATCGTCGTCCATCCGGGCGGCTCGCTGTTCGCCGGCAATGACATCAAGCGCGCAGTCCAGACCGGTCAGGCGCCGATCGGCGAACGCCTGCTTTCGGCGCACGCCAACGAGAATCCGCTGTTCGGCGTCGATTCCATTCCATTCCTGGCGACGTCGTTCGAAGCCTCCGACAAGCTGTGGAAGGCGGCCGGAGACGCCGTCAAGGCGGCGCTAGACGCGCAGAACCTCGTCTACATCTATTCGGTGCCGTGGCCGCCGCAGGGCTTCTACTTCAAGAAGGAGGTCAATTCGGCCGCCGACATGAAGGGCATCAAATTCCGCGCCTATAACGCGGCGACGGCGCGCATCGCCGAACTCGCCGGCATGACCCCTGTGCAGATCGAAGCGGCCGAACTCAGCCAGGCGCTGGCGACCGGCGTCGCCGAATCGTTCATCTCGTCCGGTTCGACGGGCGTCGATTCGAAGGTGTGGGAGAGCCTGACGCATTTCTACGACGTGCAGGCCTGGTTGCCGCGCAATTCGATCTTCGCCAACAAGGACGCCTTCAACGCGCTGGATGACACCTCGAAAGCGACCATCATGGACTGCGGCGGGAAGGCCGCGGCGGCCGGCGAGGCGAAGGCGCAGGAACTGACGGCACAGTACCTCAAGACGCTCGCCGACAACGGCATGAAGGTGCAGGTACCGAGCGACCAGCTCAAGGCCGACCTGAAGGCTTTCGGCGATACGATGACCAAGGAGTGGATCGGCGCGGCCGGCGATGCCGGCAAGGCGATCGTCGACGCCTACAACGCGATGTAGTTCGCCCCGGCGACAAAAGGCGGGCGCCGGCAGCCGGCGCCCGCATCTTCCCGGGGGGACCGATGCGCTCGAAAAAACCCGCCTACAGGCGTATCCTGGACGGGATCTACGATACGGCCGGTTATACCGCGGCCGCCTGTCTGGTCGGCATTCTTTTCGTCATCGTCGCGCAGATGGTGACGCGCTGGGCCAATGTTTCGGTGCCCGGACTTTCGGAATATGCCGGTTACCTGATGGCCTCGGCCTCGTTCCTCGGTTTCGCGCATGCGCTGAACCGCGGCGCGCATATCCGTGTCAACCTGTTCATCACCTGGCTCGGCGACCGGCGCTTCTGGGGCGAGTTGTGGTGTCTGGCGATCGGGGCGGCGGCCTCGGCCTATCTCGCCTGGTACGCGGTCAAGCTCGTCTACTGGTCCCGCAAGCTCGGCGATGTCAGCCAGGGCCAGGACGCCACGCCGCTCTGGATGGTGCAGGCGCCGATGGCGCTCGGGGCGGTCCTGCTGGCCATCTGCTTCGCCGACAACCTGATCTCGCTCATCGCGCGCGGGCGCGACAATATCGGCAGCGATTTCATCGAACAGAGCCACGGGGAGTGACGCATGGCCGAGATCGCTCCCATTGCCATCTTCCTCTTCATCCTCTTCCTGCTGCTCGGCACCGGCGTGTGGGTCGGCCTCGCGCTGCTCGGCGTCGCCTTTGTCGGCATGGAGATGTTCACCGCGCGGCCGGTCGGCGACGCGATGATGACGACGATCTGGCGTTCGGCGTCGTCATGGTCGCTGACGGCGCTGCCGCTGTTCATCTGGATGGGCGAGATCCTGTTCCGCACCCGCCTGTCGGAAGACATGTTCAAGGGCCTGTCGCCCTGGATGGCGCGATTGCCCGGCGGCCTGCTGCACACCAATGTCGTCGGCTGCACGGTTTTCGCCGCCGTTTCCGGTTCGTCGGCGGCGACGCTGACGACGGTCGGCAAGATGTCGATCCCGGAACTTCGCCGACGCAACTATCCCGAGCGGATGATCATCGGCACGCTTGCCGGCGCGGCGACGCTCGGCCTGATGATCCCGCCTTCGCTGACGCTGATCGTCTACGGCGTGACGATCAATGAATCGATCACCAAGCTGTTCATGGCGGGCATCTTCCCCGGCCTCGTGCTGGCGTTGTTCTTCATGGGCTATGTTGGCGTGATCTCGCGTGTCTCGCCCTCGTACCGGCCCGATCCGGAGCCGCCGATGGCATTCAGCGAGAAGCTCGCCAATTCACGCTTTCTCATTCCGGTGCTGATGCTCATCGCCTGTGTCATCGGCTCGATGTATCTGGGCTATGCGACGGCGACGGAGGCCGCGGCCATCGGGGTGGTCGGAGCCATGATCCTCGCGGCCTTGCAGGGATCGCTCACCATGCAGACGATGAGCGAGAGCCTGATGGGCGCGACGCGCACCTCGGCGATGATCGCGCTGATCCTCGCCGGCGCCTCGTTCCTGTCGCTGTCGATGGGCTTCACCGGCCTGCCGCGGGCGCTGGCCGAATGGATCGGCTCGCTCGGGCTGACCAAGTTCCAGCTGTTGATGGCGCTGCTGGTGTTCTACATCGTCATCGGCTGCTTCCTCGACGGCATCTCGTCGGTAGTGCTGACCATCGCCGTCGTCGAGCCGATGATCCGGCAGGCCGGCATCGACATCATCTGGTTCGGCATCTTCATCGTCGTGGTCGTGGAAATGGCGCAGATCACGCCGCCGATCGGCTTCAATCTGTTCGTCATGCAGGGCATGACCGGGCACGAGATGAACTTCATCGCACGCGCCGCGCTTCCCATGTTTGCGATCATGGTGGTAATGGTGTTCGTGCTGATCGCTTTCCCGGACCTGGCGACCTGGCTGCCGGAAAACATCCTGATCCGGCCGAGCCAGTGAGACATTGGCGGGCGCGATGGCCGAGATGGGGATTGCGGGTCTGACAGGTTCGCCCTGGCTGCTTGCGGCGGTGCTGGCAATCGTGTTCTTCGCGGCCATCGTGCAGTTCGGCCTGGGCATGGGATTCGGGCTGACCGCGGCGCCGTTGCTGGCGATCCTCGATCCGGAGCTCGTGCCGGCCTCGACGCTATTCATCGGCCTGGCAACGTCGGTCATCGGCGCGGCGCGGGAGCGCGAGGCCATCGTCTGGCGCGAGGTCTGGCTCGGCGCCGTCGGGCGCGGGCTCGGCATCGTCCTGGCCACCGCAATCCTCGCCGGGCTGACCGACCGCAAGACCTTCAGCCTCGTCTTCGGGCTGATGGTGGCGCTCGCCGTCGTCATTTCGGTGTCGGGCTGGCGGCTGCCCTTCTCGCGCGGCGGGCTGTTCTCCATGGCGACCGTCTCCGGCGTCATGGGCACGATCACCTCGGTCGGCGCGCCGCCGCTCGCCATTGTCTATCAGGACCGCCCGGCGGCGCAGGCGCGACCGACGCTGGCCGCGTTTTTCGCAGTTGGTTGCCTCATGTCGCTGATCGGCCTCTACGCCGCGGGTTGGGCGCATCTGCGCGACGCGGAACTCGCGGGCGTAATGGTTCCCGGCATGATCGCCGGCTATTTCGCTTCGCGGGCTCTGAGGGGCCGCTTCGACCGGCGCTACCGGCCAGCACTGCTCTCGGTGACCGCGTTCGCCGCATTGGTCCTCGTCATCCGGGGCCTGTCGTGAATGCGCTCATGGCGACCCTTACGGCCGCCGCGCGCTACGGTCGCCTCCTGCTCGTCGCGGGCCTCGTCGCCGGCATCACTCTGCCGGGACTTTCGGTGGCGATGCGTGACTGGTTGCAGGAATTGGTGGCGTTGTTGATGTTCGTGGCGGCGCTGAGGATCAGGCCGCGACAGGCGTTCAGTGCGCTCGCCGATCTCGGGTCCGCCGGCGCGCTGACCCTTATCTACCAACTGGCGCTTCCGCTCGCCGCCATCGGCGCCTTCCATGCGGCCGGTATCGCCGGTACGCCGATGGCGACGGCACTGATCCTGATGGCGGCGGCTTCGCCGATTTCAGGTAGCCCGAACCTGACGATCCTTTCGGGTGGCAATCCGGCGCCGGCGTTGCGCCTGCTCGTTGTCGCTACCGCCCTACTGCCGCTGACCGTGATCCCGGTCTTTCTGCTGACGCCATCGCTGGGAAGCCCGGCCGTCGTACTGGCTGCTGCCGTTCGGCTGCTCGCGCTCATCATCACTGCCACAGGCGGGGCTTTTCTGCTGCGCCATCATTTCCTTCCCGATCCGTCGCCGCGAACAGCCACCGCCATCGACGGCCTGTCGGCCATCGCCATGGCGATTGTGGTGATCGGGCTGATGTCGGAAGCCGGGCCAACGCTTCTGCAAAGACCGGGCAGTTTTGCGGTGTGGCTGGCGATCGCCTTCGCTGCCAATTTCGGTCTGCAGATTCTAGCGCGGCTGCTCCTGGCGCGCACCGCCCTGAAGGGCGACATGACGGCCTATTCGATCATCGCGGGTAATCGCAACATCGCGCTTTTCCTGGTGGCCCTGCCGCGCGAAATCACTGATCCGATCCTTCTTTTCATCGGCTGCTACCAGATCCCGATGTATCTGACGCCGCTGCTCATGGCCCGATTCCATGCCCGTTGAGCAGGATCGACTTCTGACTGGAATTCAAATCAGCGAACCGAAAGGATTCGCCTTGAAAGTCGACAGGTGCGCCAAAACCAACCATGAAAACTGAAACTGCGAACTGCGCTGCGCAAACCGCTCGCGCTCGGCCGCGGTCAAGCTTCGCAAACGTAAGTGACCGTACGGATGCGTCGGTCCCGCAGATTGATCACCTGATTTCCTGCCATCGCCGGAAAATCGTTTCCAAGGAACGCCTGGAAGGTCACCGCCGGGGTCGACTTCGCCAGATGCCCGGCAATCTCGGCAAACCAGCGCTGACCTTCCTCGGTTGAATCCTCCACCTCCAGAATCCTGAAACCCGCGTCCGTCAGCAGCGCCTTCATCTCATCGGGCGTCGCCAGATGGCTGATGGAGGGCTCGCGCGCCCAGGGCACCGGATACTGGACGTCGCCACCTTCACCCTGGAGCACATCATAGGCAACGAAGCGGCCTCCCGGCTTCAACACGCGTCTTGCCTCCGCGAACACCTTGTCCTTGGCGACAATGTTCATGGTCACATGGATGGTCATGGCTGCATCGAACATGGCATCGTCAAACGGCAGGCTGGTCGCGTCGCCTTGCCGGAAGTCGACCCGGTCAGACAGCCCGAGCCATCCGCTGAGCGTTGTCGCGGCGTCACAGAAGGCCTGCGTGATGTCGATGCCGGTCACATGGCAGCCGACGGTCTCGGCGAGCGTCCGTGCCGGTCCACCGAGCCCGCTGCCGATATCGAGCACACGAGATGTAGGGGCGAGATTGAGGGAACGCGCCACCTCGAGTGTCGCCTTGCGGGCGCGGATGTGAAACTCGTCAACGGTTGCGAGATCGGCCGTGGTGAGCCTGTCCATGTCCTTGCCGGCCCGGCGCAGACTGTCGGCAATTGCATTGGAGAGGTCGCCATCGCCGCCATAGTGACTTGCCACGTCGTCAGTCACGGCCGCCCCCCGATCGCCTGACCAGCCAATACGGCCAGCACACCTCACGTTACGTAAAGGCGATGGCGTCTTCAAGTCGATCCGACGATGGCTTCCTCGCGATGGGACGCTGTTACTCGCCGAGGAATCGCCGCAGCACAGCGATCTGGTCATCGGCCACCAGCGTCGGCGCGTGGCCGTAGCCTTCGAACTCGACGAGGCGCGGCTTCGGTCCGCGGGCGCACATGTCCTCGGCGACCGCTTTGGGCAGAACGTCGGATTCCGCCCCGCGCAGCAGCAGCGTCGGGGTTTTCAGGGCGTCCCATTGCGGCCAGCAGTCGAGATCGGCGCGGTGCAGGGTCAACTGGGTGACGATCTGCGGATCATAGTGGACCGTCACCTTGCCGGCATCGGTGCGCCGCGCCGAAGTGTCGGCCATGCGACGCCAGAAGGTTTCGGGATTGGTGCCGAACGGCCTGTAATTGGTGCGCAGCCACCCATCCAGCTCGCTGACATGGTCGAAGTGCGGCGGATTGCCGACATAGTCGGCGATGCGGCCGGTGGCTTCGACCGGAATCCAGGGGCCAATGTCGTTGACGACAAGGCGGCTGATGCGTTCGCGAAGCACGCCGGCGGCCAGCGTCACTCCGAGCAGCCCGCCCATGGAGGTTCCCACCCAGCGCGTCGTTGCGATACCGTAATGTTCCAGGATCGCCAAGGCATGGCTGCCATAGGCAGCGTAGGAATAATCGATCGCCACGTCGCGCGCCCAGGACGACAGGCCCCGCCCGAGCGTGTCGGGGCAGATGACGAAATAGGAATCGGACAGGGCCTGCGCAGCCTCGTCGAAGTCGCGTCCGGTCCGCGCCAGCCCATGCCACATGACCAGCGCCGGATTGTTCCGGTCGCCCCATTCCGTGACGTGCAGCTCATGGGTCCCGCAAGCGATGTAGGTCGAGCGTGGCACGGTCATCAGTGGTCTTCCTTTTTCATCAGCGTCCCGGCGATACCGGCCGGAAAGAAGTAAACGAGCAGCACGAACAGCAGGCCGAGCCACAACAGCCATCGGTCGGGATTGAGCAGGTCCGGCAGCAGCGGGACGCCGGCCGTGGCAGTAGCGGCGGCCTCCATCAGGTCCTTCAGGTAGAACTGGGCGAGACTCATAACGGCGACACCGATGATCGCGCCGACCATCGTCCCCATGCCGCCGATGACCACCATCAGCAGGATGTCGATCATGATGGCGAAGGAGAGCGTTGTCTCCGGCCCGGTATATCTCAGCCACACCGCCCAGACGATGCCGGCGAGCGCGGCTGCGATCGCCGCGATGACGAAGACCGCCGTGCGGTAAGCGACGACGCGGTAGCCGATCGCCTCGGCGCGCAATTCATTTTCGCGGATCGCCTCCAGGACGGTGCCGAGCGGAGAGGCGACGATGCGCGTGAGGAGCCAGAACAGCACCAGGCAGGACAGGAAGACGAAGTAGTAGGCGGCGATCTTCCCGTTCATCGCCACGCCGAGGATCTTCAGCGTTTTTCCGTCGGAGCCCTGAAACAGGACCGCTGCCGGCGTCAGCACCTTCGGGACGCTGTAGACCATGCCGTCCTCGCCCCCGGTGAAGGCGGAGAATTGCGAGGCCAGAACCAGCATCACCGACGCTGCCGCCAGCGTCACCATCGCGAAGAAGATCGCTTTGACGCGCAGCGACAGCACGCCGATCAACGCCGCCAGCACGATGGCCGCGAGCACGCCTGCCGCGCCGCCGACGACAACCGAGGACCAACTCGGGCCGAAGGATTTCAACGCCATCGCCGCGCCATAGGCGCCGAACCCGAAGAACATGGTGTGGGCAAAGGAGACGATACCGGTGTAGCCGATCAGCAGATCGTAGCTCGCGACGAGGACGATGAAGACGCAGATGCGGGCCGCCACCTGCTGGGAACGGATGTCGCCGAACAGGAAGGGCGCGAAGGCCAGCACCAGGGCAATGGCGCCGGCAACGGTATAGACGGCGAGGCGGCCGCGCCTGGCCGCGGCTGTCGAGGGCAGGGAAACGAGATCGCTCACGACCGCCCCCTCACCGTTTCACCGCGGGCTTCAGCCCGTAGGGTCGCCACAGCAGGATGACCAGCATCAGCAGCATGTTGGACGCCAGCGACAGCTTCGGGAACAGGAAGGCGACATAATTGCCGAGCAAGCCGACCAGCAGGGCGCCGACGAGCGAACCCTGGATGGAGCCCAATCCGCCGATGATGACGACGATGAAGACGAGGACCATCATCTCGGCACCAAGCGTGCCGGAGATCAGGCCCTGATAGCCCGCCCACATGGCGCCGCCCACCGCGGCGAGCGCCGAGCCGACCATGAATACGGCGATGAACAGGCGGTTGATGCGGAAGCCGAGCGCTTCCACCATCTCGCGGTTCTCGACCCCGGCGCGGATGAGAAGGCCGATGCGGGTACGGTTCAGCACCAGGTGCAGCGCCATGTAGACAGTGAGGCCGAGCACCACGGCGAACACCCGGTAGATCTCCACGGCGACATCGCCGACGATGATGGAGCCCGACAGCAGCGCCGGGCGTGCCACCGACACCGGGCTGCCGCCCCAGATGACCAGCACGAGCTGTTCGGCGACGATCAGCGCCCCCATGGTGATGAGGATCTGGCGCAGGTGATCGCGATAGACCGGGCGGATGATGACGCGCTCGAACACGAAGCCGGCGGCAAGGCCGAAAAGCGCAGCCGCGCCGATCGCGGCGAGGAGCGCAAGGAGGTTCAGCGTCAGCGAATCGGCCGCGACCCAGGCCGTTAGCGCTGCGAGCGTGCTGGCGGCAATGAACGCGCCGAAGGTGACGAAAGCCGAATGGCCGAAATTGAGCACATCCATCAGGCCGAAGACGAGGCTCAGGCCCGATGCCATCATGAAGATCATCATCCCCATCGCCAGACCGGCAATCGACAGCGTCGCCCAGGACGACAACGACCCGATGGCCGGCAGCGCGAGGATAACGAGCAGCAGCGGGAGCATGCTCACGTCCAGTTTGCCGGTAGCGACGGACAGGTTCATGCGCGCCTCCTATTGGTGCTCTGACAGCGACAGACCAAGCAGGCGGGTCTGGAGTGCCTCGTCGGCAACGAGATCGGCCATGCGGCCCGAGTGGGCGATACGGCCGTCGTCAATGACGGCGACGCTGTCGCCGAGCGACGAGGCGAACATGAAATTCTGCTCGACCAGCAGGATGGTGGTCTCACGGGCGATTTCGCGGAACGCGGCGACCATGGCGCGGATGATCGCCGGCGCCAGGCCCTTGGTCGGTTCGTCGATGAGGATCAGCGCGCGCGGCTCGATGATGGCGCGTGAGATCGCCAGCATCTGCTTCTGCCCGCCGGAGAGCGCCCAGGCCGATTTGTGGCGGAAGGTCTCCATGGCCGGAAAGAGTTCGAAGATGCGCTTCAGCCGTGCCGGATCGAAGACGCCGCGGTTAGCGGCAAGGCGCAGGTTCTCCTCCACCGTCAGCCCGCCGAAGATCCCCATGTTTTCGGGAACGTAGGCGATGCCGAGCCGGGCGATGTCGGCGGTATGCATCGCCGTGATGTCGTAGTGGCGGAAAACGATGGCGCCCTTGCGCGCCGTCCACAGCCCCATGACGGTGCGAAGCGTCGTCGTCTTGCCGGCGCCGTTGCGCCCCAGAAGCACATGCACGCCGCCCTCCGGCACGTCGAAGCCGACACCGTGCAGGATGTTGTATTGCCCGATGTCGGTATGGACATCGTCGAGGCGCAGGATGGCGTCGCTCATGCCGCCTCCTCCGCCGGAAGGCCGAGATAGATCTCGCGCACCACCGGCAACGCGATCACCGTCTCGGGATCGCCGTCGGCGACGAGCGTGCCGTTGTTGAGAACGACGATGCGGTCGGCGAGCGCGCGCACGACGTTCATCTTGTGCTCGACCAGCAGAACCGTCTTCGACGTGTCCTTCTTGATCGCGGCGATGAGGTCGAGGATGACCGGCGCCTCGTCGACGCTCATGCCAGCCGTCGGTTCGTCGAACATGAAGATATCGGGCTCCATGGCCGCGAGCAGCGCCACCTCAAGCTTGCGCTGGTCGCCATGCGGCAGCGTCGCGGCGGGGACATGGGCGGCGTCGGCGAGCCGGACGGCCTCCAGATGCGCCATGGCCTTGTCGGCGAGGTCGGTGAATGATCGCACGGATCGCAGAGGACGCGGTCCGATCCCGGCGCGGGCCTGTACCGCCAGGCGGACATTCTCCAGCACCGAAAGGCGCGGAAACAGGTTCGTCAACTGGAAGGCGCGGCCGATTCCCGCCTGCGCCCGCGCCGAGGCGGAAAGAGCGGTGATGTCGCGGCCGTCCTTGAGGATGGTTCCCTCGCTCGGCGCAAGCTGGCCGGAGACAAGGTTGAACCAAGTGGTCTTGCCGGCGCCGTTCGGCCCGACGATGGCGGTGAGTTCGCCGGGACGGAACGCGCACGACACGCCGTTGACGGCAACGTGGCCACCGAAGCGAATCGTGAGGTTGCGGGTTTCGAGCGCAGGCGCGGTCATGCAGGCAAATCCGGGAAAGGCCGCCCGCGCCGGAGAGGCGCGGGCGGAGATTGGCGTCACTGCTGGTTGTTGCGGCCGACCGGGATGTTCATCTCTTCCGGCTTGATCTCACGCACCAGTTCCGGGATCGCCCATGCCACGGCATCGTCGACCTTGATCTTGAAATGGTACATCGACTGCAGCGCCTGATGGTCTTCCTTGCGGAAGGTCATGGTGCCCTTCGGCGTGTCGAAGCTCATGCCCTCCATCGTCGCGATGAGGCTTTCGGTCTCCAGATCGGGAGCGGTCTCAAGCGCCTTGACGATGGCCATGGCCGCCGCCATGCCGCCGGCGGTGAAGAAGTCCGGCGGAGCGTTGAAGCGCTTCTGGTGCTCGGCGACGAGCCAGTCGTTCACCGGGTTCTTGGGGATGTCGTAGTAGTAGTAGATGGCGCCTTCCATGCCCGGAACGCGCTTGTAGGTCGGCAGCACCGCGAGGATGTGGCCGCCTGTCGAGATCTCGATGCCGTAGCGGGAAGGATCCATGCCGACCAGCGCGCCCATCGGGTCACCGGAACCTGCTACATAGATGAGGATGACCTTGCGGCCCGGCTTGTCCTTCAGCGCGTTGAACAGGCGCTCGCCGACGGCGGTATAGTCGGTGGTCTTGAGCGGCACATATTCCTCGGCGACAATCGTCGCGCCGGTGCCTTCGAGCGCCTTCTTGAAGGCGGCGATGCCATCCTTGCCGAAGGCGTAGTCCTCGGCGAGCGTGGCGACCGACAGGTTCGCGTCCGGCTTCAGGGCGATCGCCTGGGCTTGCATGTCCATCGACGAGTTGCGCGAGGTCTTGAAGACGTAGCGATTGGAGTCCTTGCCGGTCAGCGAGTCGGCAACGGCCGGCTCGACCAGCAGGATCTTCTGGTGCTCGGCGGCGACCGGCAGCATCGCCGTGGTCACGCCGGAGGACGTGCCTCCGACGGCGATGAGCGCGCCGTCATCGCCATAGGCTTCGGCCAAGACCGCGCGGGCGACATCGGGCTTGAACTGCGTGTCCTTCTCGATGACCTCGATCTTGTGGCCCTTGACCTCCATCGTGCCCTTGGTGGCGTATTCGAGGCCGAGGTTGAACCCGGTCGAGGTCTGTTTGGAGAATGCCTCGAGCGGCGAACCGGAAAGGCCGTGGACGATGGCGATCTTGATGGGATCGCCGTCGGCGGCAGCCGCGGCGAAGAGGCCGGCCGCGGTCATCGCGGCGGACACGGCCAAGGCGGAAATCAGTCGTTTCATCAGTACTCCTCCTTCATGAGAGCTGGTTCATTGTGCCGTCCACCCGCCATCGACGGGGATTGCGGTTCCGGTGATGTTGTGAGCTGCCCGCGCGCACAGCCACACGGCGAGGTCGCCGATTTCGGCGGGATCCGACATGCGCAGCGAGGGCTGCTTTTCGGCCAGCAGCCCGGCGACGCCCGCGTCGCGGTCGCCGCCCATCGCGGCGGCACGCGCGGCAACCTGCGGTTCGATCAGGCTCGTCTCCGTCCAGCCCGGACAGATGCAATTGACGGTGACGCCGCCGCTCGCACGCGAACCGCACGAAGCGTATTCGAGCGCGGCGACCTTGCTCAGGCCGACAAGGCCGAATTTCGAGGCCACATAGGGACCCTTGTCCTTCGAGGCGACCAGCCCATGGACCGATGCGATGTTGACGACGCGCCCGAATCCGCGACCGCCCATTGCGGGCAGGGCAAGGCGCATGGTGTGAAAGGCGGCCGACAGGTTGACCGCCAGGATGGCGTCCCATGTCGCCGCATCGACATCGGCAAGCGAAGCGGTCTTCTGCATGCCGGCATTGTTGACGAGGATATCGAGCGGTCCCCAGGTCTCGACCGCCTTGACCATTGTCGCGATGGCGTGGGTATCGCGCATGTCGGCATCGAAAAAGCGGACGTCCGGCGCGCCTGCCGCCTTCACCTCGGCAAGGGCGGCGTCCGCCTGCTGTGGCGTCGCCAGCCCATGAACGGCCACCCGCGCACCGGCGGCCGCCAACGCGGTGGCGATCGCCAGACCGATGCCCTGGGTGGAGCCGGTCACCAAGGCGGTTCGCCCTTCGAGAGATCGGTCGGTCATGCATGTGTCCTTTCGGCCTCGAGCGAGGCTCGCAATTCCGTCTTCAACACCTTGCCGTAATTGTTCTTGGGCAGCGCGGCGACGAAGCGGTACGCCTTCGGCCGCTTGAAGCGGGCGATGTGATCGAGGCAATGGCGGTCGAGTTCGGCCGCGCCAACGACTGTCCCCGGCGCCGGCACGACGAACGCGAGCACGTTCTCGCCCCATTCCGGGTCCGGCGCGCCGATGACCGAAACCTCGCGGACAGCCGGGTGGAGGAGCAGCGCTTCCTCAACCTCGCGCGGATAGATGTTGGTGCCGCCCGAGATGATGAGGTCCTTGGAGCGGTCTTTCAGCGTCAGGAAGCCGTCGGCATCGAGCGCGCCCATGTCGCCGGTCCACAGCCACCCGTCCTTCAGTGCCTGCGCGGTCGCCGACGGATTGCGCCAGTAGCCGGCCATGACCGGCGTGCCGCGCACGACGATCTCGCCTGTGTCTCCGGCCGCCAGCGGACGCCCGTCCTCGTCGACGACGCGAACCTCGACGCAGGACTGCGCCCGCCCAACCGAGGCGAGTCTTTCGCGCCAGCGCGGATGCGACCGGTCGGCGACAAGCGCGCGCGGCAGGGCGGTGATGGTCATCGGGCTCTCGCCCTGGCCGTAGATCTGGCAGAAGCGGGGGCCGAGAACCTCCACCGCCTCGACAATGTCGGCGAGATACATCGGCCCGCCACCATAGACGATGGTGCGGATGCCTTCGCCGGTTTCGCTGGCGACACGAGCGTGGTCAACCAGGCGCCTGACCATCGTCGGCGCGGCGAACATGTGCACATCGCGAAACCGTTTCGCCAACGAAAGGATCTCGGCCGGTTCAAAGCCACCGGACTCGGGCACGACATGGCGCGCGGCTTTCAGCACATGCTGCATGCAATAAAGGCCGGCGCCGTGGGAGAGCGGGGCGGCATAGAGCGCGGCGTCGCTGGCACGGACCTCGTCGACATCGGCGAGATAGGAAAACGCCATCGCATGGATGTTGGCGTGGGTGATCATCACGCCTTTCGGCTTGCCCGTCGTCCCCGACGTGTAGAACAGCCAGGCGAGGTCGTCGCCGTCGCGTTCGACAGGCGACGGCAGGCGGTTACCCTGGCGCATCGCCTCGAAGGCGGCGGACCCCAGGTCAACCATCCTGCATCGGGCAGGAAGAAACGGTTTCAATCCGGCGGCAAGATCGGAGGACACGAAGGCGACGTCGGCTCCGGAGTCCTCCACGATCCACGCGGCCTCGCGGGCATGAAGCTTGGCGTTGACCGGAGTGACCGCCGCACCGGCAAACCAGCACCCCCACATCGCCTCGAGATATTCCGTGGAGTTCTTTGCGAAGAGCACGACGCGGTCGCCGGCCGAAACGTCTTGCGCGGAGCGCAGCGCCTGGCCGATGGCGGCGGCGCGCGCGGCAAAACCGGCGTAGTCGGCCACCTGGCGCGCGCCGTGATACAGAGCCGGTGCTTCCGGGTTGAGCGTTGCCGCCCGAACCAGCCATTCGGCCAGGTTCATGCTTGAGAATCCTCCCACGACACGCACGCGCGCTTCCTCCGGCAAGCGCTTTGTCGGCGGCGATCGTACTGCTAGTATCCCCCCGCGCGCTGGGTCGGGACAAGATCGTAGAAACACGCATGGGCGAACCGCAGAATCACCAAGACCTCGACCGTCTCGCCTACGAGGCGGCGCCCATCGGGATCGTGCTGACGGAAAAGCGGATCATCCGGGCCTGCAATCCGGCCTTCGCGGCCATGTTCGGCTTCGAGCGCGAGGCGCTGATCGACCAATCCTTCGCCATCCTCTACCCGTCCTTCGAGGAGTTCGTGCGCATCCGCGACGTCGGCGTGCAGGCGCTGCGCCAGACCGGCCGCTACTCCGACGAGCGCATCATGGCGCGCGCCGATGGTACGCTGTTCTGGTGCCGTGTTCGCGGGACGACGCTGACCGAGGAGGGTGACCCGCTCGCAAAGGCAGTCTGGAGTTTCGCCGATCTCTCCTATGCGCGGCCGGTGACGCAGCTGTCGACGCGCGAACGCCAGATCATCATGCATCTCGGCGAAGGGCGGACATCGAAGGAGATTGCGCGCCTGCTGTCGATTTCGCCGCGCACGGTCGAGGCGCACCGCGCGAACCTGTTGAAGAAATATGCCGCCGGCAATGTCGCCGAATTACTGGCGCATCTGGGCGGCGTGCCGGGTACCTGAGACCTAGTGGTCGCGCGCGGCCTGGTGGACCCGGACCGCCTCCTCCTGGTCAAGGATGTCGAGCTGTTCGCCGACCTGTTTCAAGGTCGCCTCGACTTCGGGGATAAGAACATTTTCGAGCGCCTTCGCCCGACGTTCGACGCGGCGGTATTCGAGCGCGAGCGCTTCGAGATTGGCCGCTAGGATTCCGATGACCGCGGTTCCTTCGAGCAGCCGCTCGAAGGCCGCCCGGCACATTTCGGCCTCCGGCGAGGGATCGATGGCCGGTGGCGTTATCGCCGGCCGGAGGATCCAGGGCTCGCCCTGGAGCTGCGGGACGCCGAGGAAGCGGCCGGACGTCACCGCCGGCGGCTGCGGCGGCACGGCCGGTACGGGATAGGCTTGCAGCGCCTCAAGTCCGTGGCGCTCGACCGCCCGCGCCAACGCTTCGGCGGCGATACGGCGCAAACCCTCCAATTCGTCGCGGGCTGCCTCGTAAAGCCGCAACTGCCGCAGGATTTCGGCGGCCAGCAGCATGCGCTTTTCCTCGATAAAGCCGAAGCCCTGGCGCATGAGCTGACGTTCTTCCGAAAGCGCGATCGCGGCGCTGCGGGTCGGGGCGACGTCACGCATCGGCGTGTTCCCGCGGACCGGACAAGTGCGCCTTGATCTGTTCGTCGGAGACGCGGCCGAGTTCGGACAGCGGCATGAGGCTGAGCAGGTCCCAGCCGGCGCGCATGCTTTCCTCAAGCGAGCGCTCCTTGGCCTGGCGGATCAGTTCGCTCTCGAAACGATCGGCGAAGGACAGATAGGCGCGGTCCGTCGGCGTGAGCCCGTCATTGCCGACGACGCTGGCGAGTACGCGAATGCGCACGGCCTTGGCGTAAGAGGCGAAAAGCTGATTGGCGAGCGCGGGATGGTCGGGGTCCGTGTAGCCCTCGCCGATGCCCTGGTCCATCAGCCGCGACAGGCTCGGCAGCACGTTGATCGGCGGGTAGATGCCCTTGCGGTCCAGCGCCCGGTCCAGCACCACCTGGCCTTCGGTGATGTAGCCGGTCAGGTCGGGAATCGGATGGGAGATGTCCTCCGCCGGCATGGTGAGGATCGGCAATTGCGTCACCGTGCCCTGCGCGCCCGACAGGCAGCCGGCGCGCTCATAGATCGAGGCGAGGTCGGAATACATGTAGCCCGGATAGCCCTTGCGCGACGGAATCTCTCCGTGGCTGGCCGAAACCTCGCGCAGCGCCTCGCAGTAGTTGGTCATGTCGGTCATGATGACGAGAACGTGGCGTCCTTCCTCGAAAGCCAGGTATTCCGCCGCCGTCAGTGCGAAGCGCGGGGTCAGCAGGCGTTGCGTGGACGGCTCGTCGGCGAGGTTGAGGAACAGCGCGGTATGGGCGAGAGCGCCGGATTCCTGCATGGCCCGCCGGAAGGTTTCGGCCGAATCGTGCGAAACGCCGATTCCGACGAAAACAATGGCGAACGAGCCCGCATCGTCCCGGCGCAGCCGGGCGTTCTGGGCGATCTCGGTGGCGATCCGGTCGTGGGGAAGTCCGCCGGAGGAAAAGATCGGCAGCTTCTGGCCGCGCACGAGACTGTTCATAAGGTCGATCGCCGTCACCCCGGTCTCGATGAAGTCGCGCGGCAGTTCGCGCTGCGCCGGGTTCATCGACTTGCCGTCGACGCGCATCCGCCGCGCATCCATCACCGGCGGACCGCCGTCGGCCGGTTTGCCGACCCCGTTGAAAACGCGCCCGAGCAGGCCTGGCCCAAGCGCCAATGTCACCGGTTCGCCGAGGAAGCGCACGCGGGTTTCGCGCAGGCCGAGACCGGCGGTCGATTCCAGCACCTCGACGATGATGGTCTCATCGTCGAGGGCGGCGACGCGCCCCAATCGGGGGGCACCGTCGATGCCGGTGATCTCGACGGCATCATTGAGCCCGACGTCGATGTTGCGCTTCAGGAAGAGAAGCGGCCCCTCGATTGCCGTGGCAGTTCCCTGGACGGACAGTTCAGGTCGCATGGGACACCTTTGCCGCAAGAGCGGCCAGAGCGCTTTCGACGCTGGCGCGCAGTTCGTCGAAGCGGGACAATTCGTCCTCGCCGATTTCCTCGCCCATGCGCTGCAGGCGACGGAGGACCGGAAGGTCGGCGATGGCCTGGGGCGACACGCCGCGCGCCAGCGCGTCATTGGCCAGGCCGACAAAATGCAGCAGCAGTTCGAGCATCGCGCCCTGACGGCGAGGCGAGCAGTAGCGGTCGGCGGCGGAAAAGGCCGATTGGCGCAGGAAGGCGTCGTTGACCAGTTCGGCGCACAACAGGGCAAGCTGTTGCGACGGCGGCAGGGAATCCTTGCCGACGATGCGCGCCATGCGCTCCAGGTTGGCCTGTTGCTCCAGCAAAGTGAGCAGCGTTTCGCGCTGCCTGACCCAGCGCGGATTGCCGTTGCGGGCCCACCAGGAGGCGAATTGTTCCGCCCCTTCCGAATAGGACAGGAGTGGGTGAATGGCCGGGTAGAAGCGCGCCTGCGCGCGTTCGCGGTCGAGGCCCCAGAAGCAGGAGACGAAACGCTTGGTGTGGCTGGTCACCGGTTCGGAGAAGTCGCCGGCCGGCGGGCTCACCGCGCCGATGATGGTCAGCGACCCGGTCTCGCCGGACAGGGTGGTGACGCGCGCGGCGCGTTCGTAGAATTCGCCGAGGCGCGATCCGAGATAGGCCGGGTAACCCGACTCGCCCGGCAGTTCGCCGAGGCGGCCCGAGACTTCGCGCAGGGCCTCGGCCCAGCGGCTGGTCGAATCCGCCATCAGCGCCACGTTGAGGCCCTGGTCGCGGAAATACTCACCGATGGTCACGGCGGTGTAGATGGAGGCCTCGCGCGCCGCCACCGGCATGTTGGAGGTATTGGCGACGATGACGGTGCGCTCCATCAGCTTGCGGCCGGTACGCGGATCGGAGAGTTCGGGGAATTCCTGCAGCACCTCGGCCATTTCATTGCCGCGCTCGCCGCAGCCGACATAGACGATAACATCGGCATCGCACCATTTCGCCAGCGTTTCCTGCAGCACCGTCTTGCCGGTACCAAAACCGCCTGGCAGGCCGGCGCGACCGCCTCGCGCCACCGGAAAGAGCGCATCGAGGATGCGCTGGCCGGTGACCATCGGCTCGTCGGCGGGCAGGCGGGCGCGGACGGGACGCGGCGCGCGAACCGGCCAAGTCTGGTAGAAACCGACTTCGGTGACCACGCCCATCGCATCCTTGATCCGGCAAAGGACCGCATCCCCGGCATGCCGGCCCTGAGCGGCGATGAACTCGACCCGGCCGGAAAGCGTCGGCGGGATCAGGCAACGCTGCGTGAAGGCGCCAGAGGGGATCGAGCCGAACACGCTTCCGCCGCTCACGTCCCGACCGGTTTCGACAGCGGGGACGAAGTCGAAGGCCTCATCGTTGCCGTCGTCCTCCAAAGGGCGCATCAGCCCGTCGAAAATCCGCCCGAGAATGCCGGGGCCAAGCCGGATCGACAACGCGGCCCCGGTCCCGGTGACCGTATCTCCGGGGCGCAGTCCGGTCGTATCCTCGTAGACCTGCGCGGTGAAATCCGTGCCCTTGATGCGGATCACCTCGCCCGGAAGCCGCGCCGCACCGACCTCGATCGCCTCGCCGACGCGGAAGTCGTCATCGGTACTGGCACGCAGCACCGGGCCTCCGATCCATCGGATCACCGCCGAACGGGACTTCATGACCGGTCTCCCCGGGTACAGGCCATCGAGGCGGGCGGCTTGCGATGCATCTCGGCGAGCAGGCGTGCCTGCGTGGCGGCCTTGTCGGCAAGCAGCCGTTCGGGCGTCGAATCGAGAACGGCGCCGCGGGAGCGGGCGCGCAGCCCTGCCTCAAAATCGTCGGACGCGACCAGCTTGAGCGCCGGCATCCGGGTTGCCTCGTGAAGCCGCTGCTCGAGAACCTCGGCATCCGCCGCGTCCCAGTCGGCCGGATGCTCGATCGTCCATTCGCCCGGCCATAACCGATCGAGCGCCTCGTCGGCGAACGCGCCGATCCACAGACGTCTCGTGGCAGGGTCGTGCCAGCGCTCCACCGTCGCATTGATGAGCATCGGGCAGCCGGTATGCAGGATTTCGGCGGCGCGCGCCTGGTCGCGAAGCCGCCGCTCCGTCTCGATTTGCGCCTTTGCGCGCACAAGCTGGCGTTCGGCATCGTGGCGCAGCGCCTCGATCTCGGCCGTGACCCGCCGCCGTGCCGCGGAAAACGCCGCGCCCACGATCGTTTCCGCCTCCGCTTTCGCGGCGGCGAGGATGTGCTTTTCTTCCTCGGCGCATCCGGCCCTGATTTCGTCGATGAGGGCCTGCGACCGGTCAATCTGGCTTCCTGACAGCGTGGTCATGTCTCGATCCCCAGCGTGCGGCGGAGCTTTCCGGCGAGGTCCGCCGGCCCGAATTGGCCGCGAATGTCGGGAATGACGGCAACGAGCGGCCCGGCCGCGGCGGCATCCTTTGTCGGTACCGACGCCGCATATTCGCCGACGACGACGAGAAAGGACGCGCCTTGCGTCGCCTCGCCGATCGCTGCCGTCCGTCTTTCGGCCGGCGGCGAGTATGTTTCGATTCCCGTCAGGCGGAAGCCGGCAGCCGTCAGTTCGTCGCCGATGAAAACGACCTTCATCGCCCTATCCCACGCGGTTCAGAATCAGGATGGCGACGATCAGGCCATAGATCGCGATCCCTTCGGCAAGGCCGACGATGATGAGGACGCGGCCGAGCAGATCCGGCTTTTCCGCCAAGGCACCGACCGCCGCGCTACCGACGGCGGCGACGGCGATGCCCGCGCCGATGGTCGCCATGCCGGCGGCAATTGCGGCGGCAATCATCGCCCATTGGGCCACCCCCGGATCGGTCGCCGCGGCGCCTGCAGCCTCGACCGCCTGCGCCGAACCGGTGGCGACCAGTATTCCGGTGAGCACCGCCGCCAGCGCGGCGAGACCGCCGACGGTGAGAAGGAGACGTTTGATCGACATGGGACACCTGTCCTTTTCTACGAGAGGCCGGAAAGCCAGGCGCTTCCGGGCGGACGCAGCGGCCGGAATTCGCGGCCGCCGCCCTTCAGGAAGCGGATGAAGAACTCGAACAGCAGCAGGCGGGTCGTCTGGATGCCGACCACCAGCCCTTCGAGGGTGAGAACCAGCAGGTTGCCGAGCGCCAGCACGATCCAGAAGCCGAGCCCGCCAACCGCATCGGCGACCCCGATCACCGCGGCCGAAAGACCGGCATGGGCGAGCGCGAACGCTCCGACGCGAGCGAAGGAGACGGTGTTGACCAGGATCTGGATCATCTGCTCGACCAGTTCAGCCGCCGCCGTGGCCGCCGCCGCGACACGGTGACCCTTGCCGGCAAGAGCCGCCGCACCGGCCAGGAACCATGCGATTCCCAAAGCGAACAGCCAAAGGGCCGGGCTCCAGAAGAAGGTCGCAAGGATCGAAAGGTAGGCCACTGGAAACCCGGCCTCGTGCAAGACCCAGCGCCGCGCCGCGCCACGCCACCAGGCCTCCAGCGCGTCGAGCGCGATCCCGAGGCAGATGATCGCCGCGCCGGCGGCCAGCGTGACCGCGAGCAGCGTCACAGGCTCTTCGAGCGGATTGAGCCAGAGCGGGTGCACGACTTCCTCGGAACAAAAGACGGAACCGAAGAGGAAACCGAAAACGACCGCCACCACGCCGCCGGGCACCAGCAGACGCAACACCGGCAGCCGCGCGCCGAGGACGATGCCGGTCGCGATCAACACCAGCCCCTGTCCGACATCGCCGAACATGAAGCCGAAAATCAGCGGGGCGACGAACGCCAGGACCATGGAGGGATCGGCCTCGTTGCGCGCCGGCATGCCGAGCATCCGGGCAAACATCTCGAAGGCCTTCGCCCAGGGCGGATTCTTCAGGATCAGCGGTGGATTGGCACCGAACGGTTCGGGAAGGAAATGCACAAGGCAGGAGACGCCGCGCGCATCCAGCGCGCGCTGCAGGCTCTGTTCGCTGTCGGCATTCGTCCAGCCATTGACGTAGGAGAGCCGCGAGGAGCCGCTAATCGTGTCGGCGTGCTGGCCAAGCCATTCGAAGAGCCGGAAATCGCCAAGCGCCTCGGCCAGGCGATGCTGGCGCGCCAACGCATCCAGTTCGGCCCGCGCGCGTCCCAGTTGCGTATCCGTATCGCCAAGCCGACGCGCAGCCTCGGCTGGCGCATCGCCGGCATGGTCGGACAACCAGGCCGGCAGGTCGATCACTTGCCCCTTGAGCAGCGGGGCCTGCTCGGCCAGCACCTGGACGTCCTGGAGAGGGCCGATCAGCACGGCAAAGCGAACGTCCTCGAAGTCCCATTCGGCGGCAACAACCGTTCCGGCCATCTGCGGCAGCACCACATGAGGCGGCAGCGACACAAGCGCAGCGGAAAGCCGTGGACCGGCCCCGACCAGGCGGGCCGGATCGGGAAACCCCGGACCAACGCGATCGAGCGCATCGGACAGCAGCGCGAGCGCCGCCCTCTCACGCGAAAGCGCCTCGGCGCGCTCGATCAGCGGATCGGCCTCGGCCGTCCACGCCTGCAATCGTTCGCCGGCTTCCTTCAGGATTTCGCGTGGCTCGCCGCTATGGCGGAAATCATGTGCGGCGGGCGGCCAATAGGCGGCATAGTCGCGCGCCAGCGCCTTGAACACGGCAAGCTGCTCGGCGAGGCCGGGAAGCAGCAGGCGCGGCTGGTCCTCGGGACGCACCTCGAGTTCCGCCGCGCCCGTCTGCGCCAATGCTGCGAGTACCTGTGCGACATGGACATTGGTCGTCACCAGTTCGAACCAACGGGCGGGACGGGGGCGCAGGCTCATGCGGCCTCCTCGCGTTCGTCCGACGCAAAGAGGCGGCGACGGACCAAGCCGCCCCGCAGCCGTTCGACGTCGATGAAAACGAAACCGAGATAGGCCAGGACGGCGACGGGGGTCGCGGTCTCGGCGCGGAACCAGCGCAACAGCAAGCGGTCGAGCGCCTGGCGGGGAGGAAAGGTCGCCGTCCCCTCGCCGCCCGGCGGCGCCAGCGTGGCCTGGACCTCGCCGACAAAGGCGGCGACCTTGTCCGGAATCCGCCCGCCCGGCATGGCAGCAATCCACCCGGCATACCACGCAGTTGCGGCCCCGGCGGTCAGGTCGTCGCTCGGGCCATCGGACCGCAACGGCAGTTCAAGCAGCGCGGGCAGCAAGCCGATGGCATCGCGCCAAGACGACGGGCACCACCGCGCGACTTCGCCGCAGGCCACCGCCGCCTCTGCGCGCATCGCCTGTTCGATCTCGTGAACGGTCATCGCGTCATGGACGCGCTGCAGATAACGCCGGAGCGCCGTGGCGCGGGCCTGTTCGAGGTAGTGCGCCAGCGACCGGGCGCCCTCAACTGTGCGCCATCCCGGCGGTGTCAGCCGTTCGCCGAGTCGGACCTGCATGCGGGCTTGAGCATAGGCGAAATCACTGCGCATCGCCGCCGCCGGTCATCTCGGCCGCGAGGCGGCCAACAGCTTCCTTGAGCGCCTCCTGACCGATCGCATAATCCGCTTCGCCGGGGGCAGGCGCGTCCGATTGCTCATACTCGGCCCGCATCCGAGCCATTTCGGCATCGACGCGGCGCTTCATGGCCTCATGGAGCCTGACGATGCGGGCGTCGGCGCGCTTGCGGATCGCCTCTTCGCGCGCGCGGGCCGCAACGATCAACGCTGCGGCGGTCTTGCGCGCCTGATCAAGGATCTTTTCGCATTCACGTTCGGCGTCGAGCACACGCTCGATGTTCGCAGCGGAATTCGCTGCCGCGCCCTTCTCGTGCCTGTCGTCCATTGCACGCCCCTTGGGCGGCGCTCAGGAGGAAAATCGTTTGCCGCCCGCCTTTCGGACCGGCGCGGTCCGGATTTGGATATTAATTTTTCTATATGTATTCCGGTGCAGCCTTGATCGGGATCAAAGCTGCCGACTACTTCGCCTTCGGCCGGAAAGCACGGCAGATTTCGGGATCCGTCTCGATAAACGCGGCGCCGATCAGGTCGAGGCAATAGGGGATTGCCGGGAACACCGCGTCGAGGCAGGTGCGGATGGCGTTGGGGCTTCCGGGCATGTTGACGATCAGCGTGCGGGCGCGCGTACCCGCCGTCTGGCGCGACAGGATGGCGGTGGCAACTTCCCTGAGGCTCGCGGCTCGCATGGCTTCGCCGAAACCTGGAAGCTCCTTTTCCATGACCCGGCGCATGGCTTCAGGGGTGAGGTCGCGCGGGGCGGGGCCGGTGCCGCCGGTCGTGAGCACGAGGTCGGCCCGACCCTCGTCGCAGATGGCGATGAGCGTGCCGGCAACGCTATCGACCCCGTCGGGCACGACGATGCGCTCGGTCACATAAGGCGAAGTCAGCGCTGAAGTCAGCCACGCCTCGATGGCGGGGCCGGAGCGGTCCTCATAGGCGCCGACGGAGGCGCGATCGGATATGGTCACGATGGCGATGCGGGCGGGGTTCATGGCGGTCTCCTTGCCTCCAGCTATCACGACGCATGCCCGGCGGGCGATTTTTCTCGACTCCGCCTCCGCCCTTCTCTATCGCCAGCACGCATGAAGCCCGACATCAAGATCTGCGGCTTGTCGACACCCGACACCGTCGCCGCCGCCCTGAACGGTGGCGCCAGCGCGGTCGGGTTCATCTTCTTCGCGCCCAGCCCGCGCAATGTCGAGCCGGAGCAGGCAGCAGCACTGCGGCAGGCGGCGCGCGGAAGGGCGAAGGCTGTCGCCGTGACCGTGGATGCCGACGACGCCTATCTCGATGCTATCGTCGGGGCGATGCGTCCCGACCTGCTGCAACTGCACGGCGAGGAGACGCCGGCGCGGGTGGCGGAGATCAAGGCGCGCTACGGCCTGCCGGCCATGAAGGCGATTTCCGTGCGCGAAGCCTCGGACCTCAATGCGGTGGCCGGCTACCGTGGCGTCGCCGACCGCTTGCTGTTCGACGCCAAGCCGCCAAGGAACGCGATCCTGCCCGGCGGTAACGGGCTTTCATTCGATTGGCGGCTTCTTGCCGCCCTTGACCCCGGTCTCGATTACATGCTTTCCGGTGGCCTCAACGCCGCCACTGTCGGTGAGGCCATCCGCCTGCTCGACCCGCCGGGCCTTGACATCTCGTCCGGCGTGGAGAGCGCCCCAGGCGTGAAGGATACGGACCTCATCGCCGAGTTCTTCGCCGCCGTGCGCGCCGCACGACCGGCGTCACAGGAGAGACCATGAACGCGCCAGCCGAACCCAATTCGTTCCGCACCGGTCCCGACGAGAAGGGCATGTTCGGCATTTTCGGCGGACGCTTCGTCGCCGAAACCTTGATGCCGCTGATCCTCGACCTGGAGCAGGAATGGGCCAAGGCGAAGAACGATCCGGAGTTCAAGGCCGAGTTGGAGCATCTCAATGCCCATTATGCCGGCCGGCCCTCGCCGCTCTATTTCGCCGAGCGGCTGACCACCCATCTCGGCGGGGCGAAGATCTATTTCAAGCGCGACGAGCTCAACCACACCGGCAGCCACAAGATCAACAACTGCCTGGGCCAGATCCTGCTGGCCAGGCGTATGGGCAAGAAGCGCATCATCGCCGAAACCGGTGCCGGCCAGCATGGCGTCGCCTCGGCCACCGTCGCGGCGCGTTTCGGTTTTCCCTGCGTCGTCTACATGGGCGCGACGGACGTGGAGCGGCAGGCGCCGAACGTCTTCCGCATGAAGCTTCTCGGCGCCGAGGTACGGCCGGTCACCGCCGGACACGGCACGCTCAAAGACGCCATGAACGAGGCGTTGCGCGATTGGGTGACCAATGTCGAGGACACCTACTACCTGATCGGAACGGCTGCCGGCCCGCACCCCTATCCGGAGATGGTGCGGGAATTCCAGTCGGTCATCGGCAAGGAAGCAAAGGAGCAACTGATGGCCGCCGAAGGCCGCCTGCCCGACATGGTGATCGCAGCCGTCGGCGGCGGTTCCAACGCCATCGGCCTGTTCCATCCTTTCCTCGACGACAAGAGCGTGCAGATCGTCGGCGTCGAGGCCGGCGGCAAGGGGCTGTCGGGCGACGAGCACTGCGCTTCGCTGACCGCCGGCTCGCCCGGCGTGCTGCACGGCAACCGCACCTACCTGCTGCAGAACGAGGACGGGCAGATCAAGGACGGGCACTCGATCTCGGCCGGGCTCGACTATCCCGGCATCGGACCGGAACATTCCTGGCTGAAGGACATGGGCCGCGCCGAATACGTGCCGATCATGGATGACGAGGCGCTCGACGCGTTCCAGACGTTGACCCGCATCGAGGGCATCATTCCAGCGCTGGAGCCGAGCCACGCGCTCGCCGAGGTGATCAAGCGCGCGCCGAAGATGGGCAAGGACCAGATCATCGTCATGAATCTGTGCGGCCGCGGCGACAAGGACATCTTCACCGTCGGCAAGATCTTGGGGATGGGGCTTTGAAAGCAATGAAGGTCACGATCTACCACAACCCGGCCTGCGGCACGTCGCGCAACGTGCTCGCCATGATCCGCGCCGCCGGCATCGAGCCGACGATCATCGAATACCTGAAGACGCCGCCGTCGAAGGACGAGCTGAAAGCCATCGTCCAGGCGACCGGCGGCAGCGTGCGGGCACTGCTGCGCCATAGCGGCACGCCCTACGGCCAGCTCGGCCTTGCCGACACGATGTGGGGCGACGAGGCGCTGATCGATTTCATCGGCCAGCACCCGATCCTGCTCAACCGTCCCATCGTCGTCACCGACAAGGGCACGGCACTGTGCCGCCCGTCCGAAAAGGTGCTCGAACTGCTGCCGGAAGGCGCATTGAGCGAATTCACCAAGGAAGACGGCGAGGTCGTCCTGCCCGCCCAAGCGAAAGCTGCATCATGACCACCCGGATCGACCGCCGTTTTGCCAAGCTCAAGGCCGAGGGCCGGCCCGCGCTCGTCACCTATTTCATGGGTGGCGATCCCGACTACGACACTTCGCTCACCATCATGAAGGCGCTGCCGAAATCCGGCGCCGACGTCATCGAGCTCGGTATGCCGTTCTCCGATCCGATGGCTGACGGGCCGGCGATCCAGGCCGCCGGCCTGCGGGCGCTGAAAGGCGGCCAGACGCTGAAGAAGACACTGGCGATGGCCAGCGAGTTCCGTCGCGGCGACGACGAGACGCCGATCGTGATGATGGGCTACTACAACCCGATCTACAAATACGGCGTGGAGCGGTTCCTGAAGGATGCGCTCGCGGCCGGTATCGACGGCCTCATCGTCGTCGACCTGCCGCCGGAAATGGACGAGGAACTCTGCATTCCGGCGCTCGACGCCGGGCTCAACTTCATCCGCCTCGCCACACCGACCACCGACGACAAGCGCCTGCCGACCGTGCTGAACAACACGTCGGGCTTCGTCTACTACGTGTCGATGACAGGCATCACCGGATCGGCCCTGCCGGACACGAGCAAGGTCGCTTCGGCGGTCCGGCGCATCAAGGGCCACACCAGCCTGCCGGTCGCCGTCGGGTTCGGCGTCAAGACGGCCGAGCAGGCGCGCGTCATCGGCGCCTCGGCCGGGTCGGCGGTCGCCTTGCCGTCCTTGCCGAGCACGTTCGCCACCGCGTTGACGATCGCCGTGCCGACGACGACGCCGTCGGCCGAGGCGCCGATGGCGCGCGCCTGCTCGGCCGTCTTGACGCCGAAGCCGACGCAGACCGGCAGGTCGGTGTGCGCCTTGATGCGGTTGACCG
>WPCK01168795.1_pt1 | contig 28492 bp, 21 predicted proteins | sample 5399851 | NCBI WGS metagenome assembly WPCK01 (sample SAMN12869471, study PRJNA574797) | sludge metagenome | isolation source: wastewater treatment of pH11 | place: China:Beijing | collected 2019-05-20 | reverse complement strand
AGTACGGCTCTGGCGGCAAGGATACTCCACGACCTGGGACGCCCGAAGCTGTGGAGTATATTCAACACTGGGTCGAGATTTCGCGTGCGAGTCTCCCTAAAGTCGCTCCCGAACTGGCCGACAAAATGAAATCGATGTCCGATGCGGAAGTTGGACTGCGATACTGGTGGCTTCGAGTGCAGGCGGCTGGACAACAGATGGCCCTACCCGCAATGCTTGAAACGCATCTAGCGATCCCCATGACGATGGCGGCAGAGGACAAGGTCCGCAACGACCTTTCCGACGAAAAGATTGTCGCACAGTCTTTATTCACATCTATTCCGTGGTTGCTTGCTGCCGCAGCAGCGGTCGATCAACGCATTGCCATGCTGCGGATCGTCGAATCCATGCGAGACTACGCCTCGACTCACAACAACCACCTACCGAAGTCCTTAGTCGAACTAAGCCTGCCTGCTCCAAAGGACGTTCTCAGCGATTCGAGTTTTGAATGGCATGTTGCCGAAGATCGAAAGTCCGGCATGCTGTCTAGCTCGATTGTCGAAGGGAAAGTCCCGTTTGAAAGTGGAAGCCGGCGTAGAGGCAGACGCTATCGAATCGAACTTTCGTCCCCGTAGAGAAAATGTGGTCGCGTGAGACACGCGACTAGCAGCAGAGTTGGGCATATCGGTCTGCGGACCGTAGAATGAGTCATTCATCCGCGAACGCCTTGCCGCAAGCAACCGGTGGAGTCGTTTACCGCATCAAAGGCAGTCGTAGTGCATTCAGAATTTCGGTTTGGTCGATTCTTTCGCGGTGGCTCGTAGCAACCAACGAGTCAGTTGCGGCAGGGCGAGAAACGACCAATAAAACATCTTCAGCATGGTTGGATAAATAACTTGCCGTCGAGGTCGCTGGGCAACGGAGGCGATCACGCGAGCGCACTCGGCAACGGAGATCGTGCGAATGGTCTTTGAGATGCCGGGCATTTTGTCGACGACGCCGGGATTGTGATCAAAATATTCGCTGTCGATCCGCCCAAAGACAATGTGGCAACTATGCACACCGGTCCCCGCTAGGTCTTGGCAAAGGGCTTCATGCAAACCACGTAGGGCAAAGCGCGCGGCTGAATAACCTATGGCGGATGGCCACGGCATAAAGCAAGCTGGTGAATTCACATGAATCAGCACTCCCGAACGCCTTGCTAACATCTCACGCATGAAAATATGCGAAGCGTTGAAGGCGGCCAAGTACGGAGCACCGATCATCAATCGGGCTTCCTCAGGCGACGTATCTTCGATACGCTTCCACTCGCCCAAACCAGCGCAGTTGACGATCACATCGGGCACGCCAGTCTTCTCCCGGACGCGTTTGGCTAACGACTCGATGCCGTCGGACGAAGATGCGTCGCATGCAATGAAGCTCGCCCGATCTCCAATGTCGCTCGCCAACTTGGCCAGTGGTTCACCGCTCCTGGCGGTCAAAACAACGCGGTAGCCACGGCCAGCCAATTCTTTAGCTGCCGCCGCTCCAACGCCGCTCGATGCACCGATTATCAAAGCTAGTGGCATGGTTCTACCTTGATGTCAGACGACTCAATTATGAAAAGTTGATCAGGCAAATAGGGCTAAGTTGCGATTAAAAAAATTCTTTGGTAAACGATGCAGTCTCGATCCAATGTAGCCATCTTGCTCCGCAAGATGAAGGTCGTCCCGCAGGAGCGAGATGGCTACATTGGCAGCGGCACCCGCGATTTCAATTGAAATTGAGTCGCCCCCGTTAAACGCCGACGTTTGGAGTGATCAACTCCGTCGCGAAGTTGTCGGTCCCAAAAGTATCCATGCACTGCCAAGTTGTGTTTTGCTGCTCGCCCATTATGGCTAGAATCTGTTTCTCACGTGAAGAGGGTTGGGGATATTTTTCTTTCGAACGATGAATTTTCTGACGGCTCAGTGGAAACATCTATTGATGGCGAGCTACGCGGTCGAGGCCGGCGTCTTGCTGCCCTACGTTCCAAGTGGTACGTCGATTGATATCTTCGAGGGCCAAGTTTTCCTGAGCCTAGTCGCATTTCTGTTCGAGGATCTTCGCGTACTCGGCGCGCCTATTCCCTTTCACCGAAAATTTGAGGAAGTGAATTTGCGATTCTACGTCAAACCCGACAAAGATCCGTCGATCCGCGCGGTGACCTTCATCCAGGAAATAGCACCCAAGGCAGCCGTTCGGTTGGTGGCTAACGGGTTGTTTTCCGAAAACTACAAGATCATGCCGATGGCGCACGGCAGCGGAGATGAAAATTACTGGTATTCTTGGGGTTCAAACCGCCAGCATCGCTTCTCGGCAAAGGTCATGAACGAACTAAATTATCCGACTCAAGGATCGATCGCCGAATTCATTACCGAGCACTATTGGGGTTACTCGCAAGGTTCGAATCGAACGTTCGAGTATTTTGTTGAACATCCAGCCTGGAAGACTTGCGAAGTTGTGGACTTTGAAGTAGCCGTCGACTTTGCCGAATGTTACGGGCGTCAGTTCGCGTTTCTCAACCAGCGCTCGCCAAGTCACGTTGTGTACGCAGAAGGATCAGCAGTCCGCGTGTCATTTCCAGGCCGTCTCTAGCAGCTCAGCGCATCTGGGTTCAGTCCCAGCAAATCATCGACCACGAACATTCCATCACGCCGGATAACCTCGCCATCGAAGCTGATCGTGCCGCCGCCATAATCCGGACGTTGAATCAGTACCAAGTCCCAATGAATCTCTGAGCGATTCCCATTGCCGGCGTCTTCGTAAGAATTGCCCGGCGTAAAATGCAATGATCCGGCGATCTTTTCGTCGAACAAGATGTCTTTCATCGGTTCGCGGATGAAAGGATTAAACGCGATCGCAAACTCGCCGATGTATCGTGCTCCCGGATCGGTATCGAGAATCTCGTTGAGCTGTGTCGAGAGTTGATCGGCGGAGGCTTCGACGACTTTGCCGGCTTCGAACACCAGTCGTACGTTGCTGAACGACAGGCCGTTGTAAATGGTTGGCGTATTGTAATGGATCACGCCACGGACGCTGTCTCGCACAGGAGCCGTAAAGCACTCGCCGTCGGGAATGTTGCGATGTCCGCAGCACGGTTTGCATGGGATGCCGCGAATCGAGAATCGCAAGTCCGTTTCACCCGGTCCGACGATATGCACTTGATCGGCGGCCTCGAAACGCTTGAGCAGGGCCTGACAAGCCTGACCCATCTTGGCGTAGTCGAGCGTACAGACTTTGAAGTAGAAATCCTCAAAAGCTTCGGTGCTCATTTCGGCCAGTTGAGCCATGCTGGGAGTCGGCCAGCGAAGCACACACCACTTGGTTTGCCCGACTCGCTGTTCGAAATGCACCGGCTTTGCATAGATTTGTCCGATTCGGCGCATTTGATCCGAATGGACACCCGCCATTTCGCTGACGTTTTCAGAGCCGCGAAGTCCAATGTAGGCTTGCATCTTCTTCATGCGATACAGATCGCAATCCGACCACACCGTCAAGTTATCCTCGTGGGCGGTTTCGTTCAGCGCTCGCATGATGCGATTGTTCCGCAGCGCGACGTGCGGGTGCCCACCGGCTTTGCGGGCTTCTCGAATCAGTGCGATGACCATCGACTCCGGCACATCGAAGGCTTCGATCAAAAGATGTTCGCCGCTCTGCAGTTCGGTGGAATGCTGAATTAACAACTCAGCCAATCGTTGAGTTCGTGTGTCTGACATGAACAGAGATTGTACAATGCTCGGCTGAAAGGTCAAATCGGTGCGCCGAGAGCCCCACGGAGCCCTCCGAAATCCTGTGCATCGCGAAACATGCCGGAGGTGCTACTCGATTGCATTTGTACTTATTTGGGAACACGCCATCAGAGGTCATTCTATGAAACGGAATAATCGACTTGCGACAATTCTTTTCTTCACGTTGGTTTTTGGCTTGATTCAACCATCCAAGTTGCTTGCCGACGGACTGCCAGTGGGCGGCAAGGTGAAACATGTTGTTCTGGTGAGCGTGGATGGTCTGGCGGCGAGTTATTTTGACGATTCGAAAGCTGAAATGCCAACGTTGCGCGCAATTGCATCTCAAGGCGCGCGGGCCAAGGGGATGCACGCTGCATTCCCGACCGTGACGTGGCCGACGCATACGACCTTGGTAACGGGAGTTCACCCCGCGCGGCACGGCGTCCTTGGAAATAGCGTCTGGGACCGTGAGAAAGGTCGCGGCGTGACGTACATTGGCGATCCCGAATTGACGAAAGATGAAGCGGTCAAAGTCCCAACGCTTTACGATGCTGTAGCCGCCAGCGGCGGAACAGCGGCCGGCGTTATATGGCCCTGCACCACCGGAGCCAAGTCGCTCAAGTTCATGATACCCGACGTGGGCAAGATCGAATTGTTCAATCGATTTACGACCCCGGGTTTCGTCGATGAAGCGGTAGCCGCGGGCGTGGATATCTCAAAACTCGGCGAGTGGGGATGGAGCAAAGAGCATTCGAACGAGCGGGATCGCCTGTATGCTCGCACCGCGAGTTATCTGCTCACGAAACATCACATCAACCTCGTGATGGTACACTTGATCACACCCGATGGAGTCGAACATGCCAATGGCCCGCACACGCGCGAAGCCTATCAAGCCGTGAAGGATGCGGACCTGTGCATCCAGGAGATTTGGGAAACGCTGCAGCAGCCTGCGTTTGAAGGGAACTCTGCGATATTCGTAGTTTCCGACCACGGATTTGCACCCTACGAAAAATACATTAAGCCGAACGTGATCTTAAAAGAGCTGGGATTAGTTGCCAGCGATCGTGACGATGATGTGAAAGATCGCAAGGCTTGGACTGTGACACAAGGTGGTTCTGCTTTCGTCTACGCTTTGGACGACGAGCATCGTAGCCAACACGTGGCCACGATGAAAGAACGCTTCCAGAAGCTCGAAGGCATCTCCGGCATCGTGACGCCAGCGGAATACAAAATGTTTGGGCTGCCGGACCCAACAACCAATTCGCAGTCCCCCGACTTGGTTTTGTTGACTCAGCCAGGATACTCATTCATCGCGTCGCTCGAGCCGCCAGCCATTACCGATACGAAAGGGCTTAAAGGCTCCCACGGACATGACCATCGGCCGGACTACATGCACGCGACTTTTGTGGCCGCCGGTATTGGTATCAAACCAGGTGTGGAACTGGAAACCGTCCGAGGTATCGATGTCGCGCCCACGATCGCACACTTGATGGGCGTTGAACTTAAGAATGTTGATGGACGCGTGTTAGATGAAATATTCACGCAATAGAGCCTGCCACTTCAGGCCAACGGCATCTGAAGCCTTAGTTTCGTTTGGTTGGTACCGCGTGCTGGACTCTTGCAACTGAAGCATCGTGTCGACTCGCCTGGCGAACTTCGCCAGGCACAATCTTTTGCGGGAGATTTGCTGCTGGCGAGCTCCTAGGCTTTGCGTGGAAGCTGGCCGAATAAGCCAGCATTTGTTCAGCGACCAACAGGGCGACTAACAAGGCCATGGCTAAATTGCTCTGCGACGACTGGCGAGCGCCGAGGGTGCGGGTCAACGTGGATGCACTGCGAACCACTAAATCAATACCTGGATTTTGTCTGAGCAACTCCGCGTGGCTTAGCCGATCGAGGTCGCCTTCCTCAGGTGCGACGTTGTGCGCAAAGTTGCGCAGGATTGTTCCACCATCTGCCGAAGTCATCCAACATTCGAAAACGCCCGAGCGCAGCAGCCCATCAAGCACACTGCGATCCGCGTTGTCTTGCAGGCTGACCGGTTGAATCAATTTCGCGATGGAGTCCGACCCTGAGGAATCGACCTTTCGCTGCAACCGCACTCGCGGGCCGCCGCGCGCCGGCATCAGAATATCGCCTTCGGGCAACACGGAAGCGTGGGGCACCGTCATTTCCAAATCGCTGCTAACGGGCCAATCGGTTGGATTGCGTCGGAAACTGCTAAGGTAGCCCATCGACCGCAACGCGAGCACGACGAACGTCGGATCTTGAGGCCAAGTGCTCCAATCCGGGCTTAAGCCAGTCAGAATCGCCACCACTCGGCCCGCCCCAGAAGCTCGATCGACGATCAGTGGTTGACTGTTTGGCCCCATCGCCACGACATCCAGTCCGGGTTGTCCGAGCGACTCGTGCGAGGCGACAATATGCTTGCGAATTCGCAATGCAAAGAACGGACTTGTGGACAACTTAAGAAGCGGTTCGAGAATCACATGATCTGTGGCGACAACCTGTGGGGTCAATGTGTCTGCTGAGGTAGAGGTCGAAGTCGTTGGTACCTCTTCGATGCGATCGAGCTTGACAGGCAGCAACCCTTTACCGTTGCGATAGAGTTGTTCGTTGGCGAAATTTAAATTCGTGTTTGCACCGAGCACGATCAAAACGCCTCCGCCTGCGCTTGCATATTCCATCAGATGATCGATGGCACCCGCGTCCAGCCTTGGAACATCGAGCAGTGCGATCGAGTCGTACGCCAACAAGTCTTCGACGGACGCATCTCGCAAATAGGAACCGTCTGTCCGCTCGAACGTGATACCAGTCCGCAGTCGTTCGCCGGGCTGCAGCACCGATTCGAAATAGAAAGCGTTCTGCTGCCTGACGTCGCCATCGACCAGCAGCACTCGCTGCGAGGTGCGAATGTCGATCACTCCCCAACGTCGATTGTCGGTCGCCAGCGAATCATCGGGAATCGAGACTTCGACAACGTGCTGACCGGCAGACGGGAACACGACTTGAAATTGGCGACTTACGGTTTGCCCCGGCTCGATCGACTCGATGACCACCGGCGGTAATTCCGCAACATTGCCCGAATATTCGTGATCTACACTGGGTGCAATGTCGCCGATCGAATAATCGACCGTGCGAATTTTGGCGACAACGTTGCGGGCGGGTTGCAGCGACGCATTGCGGACGGAGAATCGAATGAGCAGTGGCACTCCGGCCGCCCAGACCTCCTGCTGCGGCGCGAGCGACGCGATCGTCAAATTCGGACCGGCATCTTCCGCACAGTCGATCAAATGAATGGGTACGCGGGACGAGCCGAGTTGCTGGAATTTCTGTTTGAGTGAGTCCGATTCACCGAATTGATTGCGGCTCAAATCGCTCAGCATATACACTACCGGCGACTCGCCCGTTTGGCTTGCGATTGCAGGTAGAATCAATTCGACCGCAGTTTCTGGTGAACATTGCATTGCCGTTGGTTCAGTCGCAGCAATTCGATCGAGCAGCCGGGCTGGATCGCTGGGTACAGATTGCGCCAATAAGTCAGCCGCTAAATCGATTTGCCCATTCGACTCCGATTCGGCGTCTCGCATAGCCAAGGCCGCCCTGCTCCATCGCACCAAAGTCAATTGATGGTCGCCGGGTTGATCGGCTACATCCTGAATCAGTCCCGTCAGCGCTCGGAGCGCGCGTGTGTACGAAGCTTCACCCTCCGCGTTGACTGCGGCCATCGAAAAACTGTCGTCCAACAGAACAAAGTGATGAGTTGTCTTGCCGCCGAACCAACTGAGCCACTGCGAATTGCTGACCCATTTGGCGAGCATGAAGACGAGCAGCCCCATGGCCGCGATTCTCGCAAGCAGCAACAGCCACTGTTTGAGCATGACCCATCGCCGATTGCGTCGATGGCTTTCCAACAAAAATTCCATGGCAGCCCACTTCTGCCGCCGGTGGCGGAGCATATTGATCAGGTGTACCAAAATTGGTACTCCCATCAATAAAAAACCCCAAGCTAGCGGCGAGTAGACAAACTGCATTGAACGATCGTTCCAAAAACCTTGATCAAAACGAATTAAACTTGGGTTAGTGCCTGGCGGCTCGCGATCGGTCGCTTAGCACCTTAGCGAGTACAGCATCCGGTGCATCGCTTGTTCGAACCAGCAAATAGTCGCATCCGGCGGCCGCGCAGTCATGGCGGACTTTCTCGAGGAAGCGTTCGAGGGCTTCCAAATAACCATCGCGAAGTGCTTTCGGATTGCAGGTTAATTGAGCGTCGGATTCTAAGCCTTCGAATCGCGTCGGATCGGTGAACGGAAAATCCAATTCATCGTCGTGCATCACGTGCAGTACCATGACGTCGTGTCCGGCGCGTCGCAAAGTGCGAATACCCTTCAGACCGCTGTCGTCCACGCCCAGCAGGTCGCTGACGAGCACCATCAGCCCGCGTCGCGGAAAGGCCTGAATGACATCTTTGAATACGGCCTCTAAATTCGTCTTATCTTTCGGGTTGTTGTTCTCAAGGGAAGCCAGCACATCGAGCAAGTGGCGCTGGTTCGACCTGAGCGGGACTCTCGCCCGAATTCGGTCATCAAACAATATGCTGCCTACCGCATCCTGCTGCTTCAGAACAAGCAAAGCTAAACATGCGGCCAGGGTGCAAGCCATCTCAAATTTCGTATGCTCGGCTTGGCCATAGCTCATGCTTTCGGAGCTGTCGACCAGCAGCAGACATCGCAGGTTGGTGTCTTCTTGATATTGTTTGATTACCAAGCGATCTTGTCTGGCCCAGACCTTCCAGTCGATATGCCGAACATCGTCGCCGGGCATATACTGCCGGTGCTGGACGAACTCGACCGATTGCCCGAAGTACGGGCTGCGGTGGCTGCCGGAAAGAAATCCTTCGACGATTTGCCTGGCTTTCAGCTCGAGACGCTGCGCCCGCTTAACCGCCTCAGGAGGCAAAAATCTTTTGGAAACGGACATCGCGAGTCAATTCATCCTCTGAAGTAGGCGTTTCGGCTATGAGTCGCTCGATCACATCATCCGTCGTCACGCCGTCGCTCTCCGCCGCGAACGTGACGACCATTCGATGACGCATCACGGCAGGCAAGAGTTGCTGAATGTCCTCGACGGTAACGTGGTTGCGCCCATGCAGCAATGCTCGGGCCTTGCCACCCAGGATCAAAAACTGAGCGGCTCGCGGACCAGCCCCCCAGCTTACTTGATCGAGTACGAATCCCGGAGCTCCGGCTGATCCGACCCGAGTCTGACGCACCAGGGCCAATGCGTACCGTATCAATTGATCGGCTACTGGAACGCTGCGAACCAATTCTTGCAGGTCGAGAATCTCTTGGCCGTTGAGCACCGGATCGATCGATGGACTGGTCGTTGAAGTGGTACGTCGCACGACTTCCATCTCATCGTCAAACGTCGGATAGTCCACTTTTACTTTGAACATAAATCGATCTTGCTGAGCTTCGGGAAGTGGGTACGTGCCTTCCTGTTCGATCGGGTTCTGCGTGGCCAGCACAAAGAACGGATTGCCCAGCACGTGCCGAGTGCGGCCGACTGTGACCTGGCGTTCTTGCATGGCTTCGAGCAATGCGGCTTGCGTTTTGGGCGGCGTGCGGTTGATTTCGTCGGCCAAAATGACATTGGCAAAAAGCGGGCCTTCCATGAATCGCCGCTGAAGCGATCCGCCGTGCTGCTCTTCGATGACTTCCGTACCCGTGATATCGGCAGGCATCAAGTCGGGAGTGAACTGAATACGGCTGAACGAGAGCGACAGCGTCTTGGCCAGACTACTGATCATGAGCGTCTTAGCCAGCCCCGGAACGCCTTCAAGCAGACAGTGTCCCCGGCTGAAGATGCCTATCAGAAGCTGGTCGATCACATCGCGCTGCCCCACGATCACGCGATCGAGTTGATCCAGAATCCTCTGCCGAGCTGCCTGCAGTTTGTCGATTGCCTGCGAGCCGTTATTCCCGTTGTTTGTCGTCATTCTTCTTCCTGTTGGAGTAATCGTCCGGATCGCTATTCTAGGCACCGGGCCGACTTCTAGCAATGTAAGAACCGTCGGTCGCCTGTCACAAGGCCGGGCCGGAAAGCGTTATTATGGTGGACTTGTTGATGGATCAACCAGTCGAGGAGCGGCGGTGCACGTCAGCGTCGCACTCTCAACACATTACCCGGAGGTTCATTGGTCAAAAGGTTGCCCGGAGTATTCGTTATGGCGAAGTTTGAATCGTACGTCTGCGAAATTTTGAAAAATGGTTCCAATGCATCACTCCATGTGGAGGCGGGCATGAGCCATCCACAATTGTCAAAACGGGTAGGTAGTGGCCAGGACAGCCACGCCATCGCAATCTTCGTCCACAGCGTTCCCTTAGTGACTTTGTCGCCCGGGCCGCTCAATTTATGGATTTCGCCAGCCCTTCGTGGACTCGTGCTCAAGCCCCTTCGCGATCATTACTGCCAATTGATGGGACGCAAAACGGTTGCCGCAACGGCTACTGGCAATTTGAACCCGGCGAAATGCGAGAGTTGCTTGAAGAATGCGCGGTGTGCCTACGGCCGCGTGTTCGAACCCGACTGGTCCGTCATCGACCCCGACTGCATTTGCCGAGGCAGCCGCGATGGCCTGAGAGCGATCACCCTGGCGGCTGAGCTTACTCACACATCTTTTCTGGACCTGGTAGGCCAATGGGATCGTGAATCGCGGACAGAGTTTAGCGGTTGCTTACCACTTCCGCAAATTTGGGTCGAGCGGGGGACGGAGCTAACCGCTCGATTGCTATCCATCGGAAAAGCGGCGGACGAGTTAATTCCGACGGTGATCGAGGCCATGGATGCTTATGGTCGCATGAGCGGCTTGTGGGGCGAGCCTGCAGTCCATTTCATGGTCGATGCGGCCCGTGCTCGAGAATCTACCGCAGAAGCATCCAGCGCAAGTAGCTCGTTTGGCACGCTGGGGCAGGAAGCCTCGCCATGTGGGACGAAGTCTTGGACCCTAGACCCGCGTACCTTACCGATCGATCCGCAGCCTGGCGAAATGCCGCGCATCAGTCTGGTTTTTCAATCACCGCTGAGTTTGAAGAAGCCACCGCAGTCGGCCACCTCATCGAGCCGAACAGGCAAGCGAACCTTCAGCCGATCCCATTCAGCCCCACCATCGTTTGCGGAAATCTTATCGGCATCGGTCCGCACCGTCCGCCGCGTCGTCCACGAGTTCGGCGATTCGTCATTATGGGACGCGCACCGTTTTGAAGCATTCTTTGAAGCCGCCCCTGAGGTGCGAACAGTTCGAAGCGATCTGATCTTCTTCGATCAGCAGCGCAGCAGTCGCCGCCGAACCGATCCTCACACTCAAACCGGCTGGGTCGGGAGCCTTACCTTTGAAAACATTCCCCTCTATTATATTCCCTGGCTCCACTGGGCCGGCCTAATCGGCACCAGCGACTCCCGCAACTGCGGCGCCGGCTTATGGCAGATCGCGATTGATACGTAAAGAAGGAAGTCTGAGGCCATGTCAGAAGGATCAAGAATGACGACCGATTTGCCTATCGATGAAGTTGCTCAAAAAGCGGCTCAATTGAGTCAGCGGACTGTCGAGTTGCGCAGGCAAATTGCCCGTATCGCTGGCGACTCCGCTGCACTCGATGTTGCCAAAGCCGAATTGCTCTTGCACGCCGAGTTGAATGCAACCACCGAAGAATTCAATCGTTTGTTGTATGATCTTCTTCCAACCGTCATTGAAATAGCGGGTTCGGTCGCGCGTAAGAACGGCCTCGGGCCGCATGCCAAAGAGGAATTTTTGGGTGAAGCACAAACAAAGATTGCTGGCAACCTCCATAAGTTCGACCTGAACAAATCCGACAAAACCTTCATCATGGTCTCGACCGGTGCGAATCAACCGGCCCCGTCTCGTTTTCGTGCTTGGACGCGAACTGTACTTAGTAGGCTCTTTATTGACGGTGTACGTCGCAACAAGCGATGGAAACGGGATCGCGCAATATCTTCATCTTCTGATTCTAATCGTGGAACGGGCCGAACAGCGCAACCTCAATCAAAGGGTTTGTCGGAAGATCCAAACTCGAGAAATCAATTTCCGTCCGATACAGGGAATGCCTCAGCAAATTCGGCGAATCAGCGACTCGAAGAGCGTCTGCAACCGGTCCGAGACTTGCCCGACCAATTTACTTCAGAAGAGGAACTCGATTTAGGGCAACTCTCCGAAACGTGTATCCATTTGTTTCTATTCAGTACGGCGTTGTGGCATCTTCTGTCAGAAGAATCGAAGGCTCGATGGCAGGCGGCCAAGCCCACGGAATGGGAAGCCAGTCAATTCAACGCGATGGCACGCGCCAATCGATTTTTGCAGAACGTCGCCGAGGATCAGTACTGCAATCGCCAACAAGCCAAAGGCAAAATGCGAAACATGACGTTCGATCAGCTTCGCGTAAATTTGGCCAATTCGTTCGCACAAAATCTGAACCGGCATTTTTGGAGATTTTTGCGGTTGAATACCGCATGGCAACACTTGTTTCAACACATCGAACCTTTCACAAACGAGTTTCAAGCTGAATTGGCGAAGGAGTTGAATCGTGAACTTCTGGCCGGCTATCTGTTCACGGACGTCCTATTCGCATGCAGCTCGTCGGATCGCTGCTTTGGATGGCTGGAAGACATGGGGCTGGACAACTCGATAGACTGCAACTTTGGGAGAATCGCTGGGCAAAATTCCTACATTGGCAATCGCCAAGCAGCGCACTCGATCGAGATCAATCCAAAAAAATGGGAATACGTCTGCCGATTCTGCGGGATTGAAATCGATGAGAGCGATGCCCAAGATTTCATGGTGCAATGCTTTGACAACTCGACGGAAGCTCGACGACAAAGCCTTGCGAAGCGTGTTGCCCCCTTTCGAAAACACATTGATTTACCCTTACCGTTTGAGCGATTTGCCAGCGATGCTTTGGTCGAAAACTCGAATTCCGAGGGACGGTTATGAATGGCGACCCCTTAGCAAATTCTGGCAAATGCGAAGTTCCTGACCCCAGGAATCGAAAGGTCGCGGTATGGCTCCTTGCATTCAAGAACGGTGCAGCGGGACATATTATTGACAAGCATGTTTGCAATGGCAACGAACCTTGGTCACACGCTTTAACCGAGGAGTTCGTCAGCGACCTCCGTTCAACGGAGTCTACCAAACGCTCAGAAACACAAATTGATCGGTTCAAAACGCTCTTGCTGGAACTTACTTTCGAAGCATGTCGAAGGCCGCAAGCGATGACCCACGACGAGTATGGCGAGAACCCAATGACTTACGAGGGTCGGGATATCGTTGGTACTCCCTGCTGCGTTTTGGTTTGCCACTGTGGTTTAATAATCATCATTCGTACGATCAATACGAATCCAAGAATTCACACTGCGTTTTTTAAGTCTGGGACGATGGACGTTGCAGCCGCAAGATCGGGACTAAGCTCAGACTTCTGGAAGCGACCGGTGAGAAGAATTCTTGAGAATCATGTGATTGCAGAACGAGAAACCGGAAGACTTGCTCATCCAACGCCCGAAAGCCAATGCGAAGTTGAAACTGAGGAAGCTAGGCGAATCGTCTACCGCCGCAACATTCAGTTTCATTCAAAGCTCAATTGGGGATTCCAAGATGATAAGGGAGTGTTTCGCCCAACCGGCAAGTTTCCGGAATGGCACGTGCGGACCAGGAAGGAACCAGCGCAATGACCCACATGACTTCGCAAGAAATTGACCAGTTCCTGGGTTTGAACGACGACCTGGCGGATGCCATGCATCGCTGGCGTGAACTGCGAGATTCAGCCCGCGATGACAATCTGCGCGACCAGTTCCATTGGGCTGCCTATCGTGTGGCCCTTTGCATTGGGCATTGCCGGATGTTCGCGGTCGATCCAGAGGGCATTGACGAGTTTGTTTTGGCATCTGAGCAAGTCGGCCCGCTGTTTTATTGTGCCTGGCAGGAAGTGGACCGCATCACCAAGATGTTGAGCCAGGAAAGCGATGAGGAAAGCACTGAAGGCTTATTTCTGGCAAACATTGATGCGATGGAACTGGAATTCACTGCGCTCGATATTCTCCAGTCGCGACTGCACTTCGAAGGTTTGCGACGGGTGCTAGTGGACCAACGCGTTTTGGTCGTGCTCGATGCAACCGTACATCGCCAGAGGATCGATGTTTTCGAGCAATTGCTCGAAACGTTTGACGAGGAAATCGACAATCATCGCGAGGAATTGGCAGTCGTTGCCGACACGGCTTGGGTAACGAACATGGATGCCATGTTGCCAGCCGATACTTGGCAGCCACGTCCCTGGTGGCTAACGCGCGAAGCGACAGCGATACTGGACGATCATCGCTCCCTCGTTGCCGCGCTGCTCGATCCGGAGGTAGGCGAAGTCTGCGTGCTGAGTATCGAGAATGGAATCGATGCCTTGCAGACATTAGTGCGCGACGAAGAAAGCCAGAAAACCGAGGGCGAGTCATTGGTCACATTGTCGCCTCGCTCGGAGACGGCCAATCAACCTTCTGAATCATTTGTCTTGGCGGCCGACCAGAGCATCGGTGCGGCCCTCACGCAGCTTGCGTTCTTTCGCGGGCAATTGCGAGTTGAGAAATTGAGTACTCGTTTATTTATTTCATCGCAGTATCAAGATGTGCCGCTTAACCAGGTTCCAGAAAGCGTTTCATGCCGACTGTCTGCGCGGATTACACGTGCAAGTAAAGAAGATTCGGCACCAATGGAAACTTGGCGGCTTCGCTGGGGGACAGCCGTCTTCGATTTCGCGATGACTCGGTTGGAAGATGAGCTTATTCCTGGCATTCAGGATTGGCAGAGATCCGTCGATTTTCCGTTATCGCAGCTTGGTCAGATTGTGGCGAGCGATGATTGGCAACAGCAATACTGGCGGCGAATCGACTAAATAGTTCCATTGTGAGACTTTGAAACGCAACCTCATGAAGCTCCAGGACATCCAACGCTTATTGCAGTTAGCTTCACCGGACGAAATTCTGTCGGAAGCTGCGCCTCGCCCAGCGGTCCTTGCGTGGTTCGTGGATTTCAAGCGTCGAGAAGCGATCGCCAAACGCCTTGATGATGCCAACCTAGCGCATCAGTGGCGGCAGCCCTTGAGGACGTCGAACCAACCGGGCCATTTTGTGGTACCAGTAGTCTTGAAGCAGTCGGAGCGCTGGCCGCTGGCCTCACCTGCGTTTCTGCTGCCGCTGGAGTGGGTGCCGGGCGACCATTTCACGGCCATTCCGAAAACGCTCAGCGATGTCGCCGACCAAGTGGTTGAATGTATGCGCCAAAGTCCGCGACTTCTCGAACAACTGACGGCGAGTGACCAGCAGGACATACTCAGTCAGGCATGGGGCTTGCGCTGGTCGCCTGCCGCGTGGGAGCACGTCGACCTATCCGCAGCATCGCTCAGCCCCGAATCGGCCTGGGCACCGTTGGCCATAGGATTTGCCTCAGCAGTCCTCCAGCAGGTCCTCGATGCTGACCTTTTCGCAACGGGTCATTGGGACGCAACGAAGAACCTCTGGCAGGTCGGCCCGGAGACCCTGCCAGATAAACTCAACGCAGGGCTGGGTGCCGGAAAGACGCTGTTTGTAGTGCCTAGCCAGAATGTCCCAAGAGTGGATGGATATCTGCGGACAGTTTCTTCGGAACAGGTCGCGAATCCTCCGATCACGATTGGTCTGGCCGATAGTAACCAAGGCGACCTTTACGAAGGTGTCATGGCGGCAGTGATGCAAGCCGGATTGGAGCCCGATGTTGCTGCCCCCAAAGCAAGCCGAGTTGATTACTACTTGACACGCGGAACCAACCAACAAGCGGACGATTTTTATCGCCGCAACCTGCTCAATTCGATCGCGGCAGAACGACGAAGCGACTTGGAACGATCGAAATTAAAGAACTGGCAACCCGAGCATCTGGTATCGATTGTCAGCAATTCCGATGTATTGATTCAGCTCGCAGTATTGATCTTTCGTCCGAAGCAACTCCATTTAATCTACACTCGCGACGGTCAAGTTTCATTTGGAATGCACAAGCGCTTTATGGCGCTGGAGAACTGGTTGATGCAGGAGCAACAATTGATTTCAAGCGGCAATATGCACGAAAAAGCGATCGACGACGATCTGTTGGAGTTACCTGAGCTGGCCAAGTACGTTGCGAATCTTTCGCGAGGCGCGGGGCGGACGGACGTTTTGGTAGATGCGACACCTGGCAAGCGAGCCATGTCCCTCGCAATGCTGGAAGGAGTCAAGAAAGGCGATCGCGTCCTTTGCTGGTGGCACGACACGCACAAAGCCACTCGCCGTCCCATCCCCTTTTCCGAAAAAGTGCTCCTCTGGCAAACCGAGTCCGGCGGCGCGCTGCGGCGATTGGAAATACCTGAACCTGTTGGAGATATAGAGCCGTGAATTCCAGAAAGATTCAGAATTTCGTCCCAGAAGTTTCCCTGTATTTTGCGTTGGTTGGGGTTTGTGAATTACATAGCCTTGAAACGAAACGGTGTCGGATGTGTGAAGTTTCAAAAAAAATTATCAACCAGTGTCACGACTGGGCCGACCGGATCGTTTTCGTATTAGTCAATCAATCTGTTCAGTAATGTCTTGTTTTAATTGTGAGGACAGCAAACATGTACCTGTGTTATGACATAAAAGGAATTCAGCGATTCATATTCAGCGTGCCAAAACTGAAGTGCATTGTTGGCGGTAGCGGAATGATCGCGCAGATCGATGATGCGGCGGACGGAATCGCCAAAGAAGTTGGTGTTGATCGCATTTTTTCAGGAGGTGGTCGCGGTGTGTTTCGATGTACGGACGAGGACTTGTCCAAAAAGCTGCGAGCGAGGTTGCTTGATGAGGCTCATCGACGAGGACTGGATATTCGTTTCGGTGAAGCAGCCGAACTCTCCGACGCAGTGCAAGGTGCAGACCATCTCCATCCATATTGTCCTGATGATCTCGAAGGCGATCCATGCGAGATGTCAGGCCTATGGCCTGTCGGAAATCAGTCGACCCCGAATGTCAAAAAGGGTGTCCACCCAATGATTTGGCGTCGTGTCGTCGAATCGAGGAAAGATGAACTCGGTTCACGCATCCTCGACGAACTACGGGCTTCGAATCAGATTCCCGAAGCACTCCAGCCCTACAAGCTGGAGTTCTTCCGCAACGTCAATCCCCGGATGGACGATGACGACCCAGATCAGGAGGAACTCGAAACGGCGCGTGCAAGCTACGACGCGCTCGGACGAAGGAACCGCTGGGCAGTCATCGCCATGGACGGCAATGATATGGGGCGGCAATTTCTGAAGTTCGAGCAGCATCAAAAGGAGCGTGGTCTGAGCGAGCAGAAGCATGCAGCTTGGCTCAAACAGATGAGCGACTCGCTTTCGAGCTGTACCCGACAGGCGTTCCTTCACGCGCTGGGCGTGGTAATGGATCGTTGGACCCAAGAGCGTTTGCTCAACAATGATCTGCAATGGTGTCAGATTAACGATGACAGGGACTGCTTGACAGAACGTCTGGTTCTTCCATTCCGGCCACTGATCCTGGGTGGCGATGATGTCACCATGCTTTGTCACGCGTCCTATGCCATGGTATTCGCTCGTGAAATGGCCGCGAGTTTTAATGAACTGAGTAAGGAGGCTGCCCACGAGGCCCAGCAAAGTGGATTGGACGTTCCGCTTTGGCCTGCGACGAACAACGAACTTACCATTAGCGCAGGAATCCTGTTTGTTAAAAGCTCGTTCCCGCTATCGATGGCGATTCCCTACACGGAAAGTCTGCTGGCCAGCGCCAAAGGACGGTTTCGTTCCAAAGACCAGAACCAAAGCAGAGTCACTCCGGCGGCGATCGATTGGGAGTCGATCACCGACACGCTCGTCGATACACCATCCGCACGCCGCAATCGTGAACTGGTTTTTCATGACGATGAACTTGGGGTGGGTATCGAACTGACGCAGCGTCCTCATTCGATCCTTCCAACGGATCAAAGTGTGGGGCTGGATAAGTTAGATGCTTTGAAGGACAAACTTGCGGAGCTGCCCAAGTCTGTTCGCGCTGAGCTTCAAATTGCACTTTCAAGGCCCTGGAGTGGTCGAACCGTGTTTCTGGCGTCAATTGCCAAACGACATTCCTGGCTGAAAACTCTTCTATGGGAAGACGATGACCAAGTCGGGGCGGGATGGCTGGTTACTTCCGAGAGCAGGTCGACGGCGGTACTTGATTCACTGTCACTGCTGGACGAACAACACCGCCTGTCACAGACAATTGAACTCTAACGTATTTCTAATGAAGGCTTGAATATAATGGCGCACTATCAATTTACAATCAAACTGGTCAGCGACGCGGAACCTGGAACAGGGCTGGGAGGTGAGATCGTCAATGACTTGATCCCTCGCGACCACCGCCGACGACCTGTCATCCAGGCTTCCCATATCAAAGGTTTGATGCGGGACGGGCTGGAGGCGATCTGCCGTTACCGTAGCTGGAGTCGCGATGTCGTCGCCAATGTTTTTGGATATGAGGATAGCTCCGATCCCGAGGCGGAAGCACTTATCCGGCTGACCGATGCCGTCTGTAACGCTGAACCATCGATTAAATTTGTCACGCGCACAGCTATCTCAGAAGAATCCGGGAGCGCCAAAGACAAATCGCTCCGCACGACCGAAGCCATTGGTACTGGTTCGAACTTTCATGGCGAACTCTACGCCTCAACCGAAAAAGACAGCCCTGATGATTTGGCCTGGCGGTTAGCACTGCTGTCCATCGGTGAGCTTGGAGGGAATCGAAATCGGGGTTGTGGTGAGTGTGTCCTTAGCATTGCGGGGGAAACTCGTCGCCCAGGGGAACTGCTGCGCGAGCTGGATAAACTTCAAAAAGCCGCCGAATCGGGCACCCCGCGATCCCGCACGATGCCAACCAGCCGTCCCGGACCAACCACACTGAGTTCAACGCCCACCGTTCTGCGGCTGGTTTTCGTTGCCACCAGTCCGGTTTGTTGTCCCGAGATTACTGACAAGACAAACTTTTTGTCATCGGGATTCAGTATTCCTGCCAGCGCGGTGCAAGGGGCGATTTTGACCCGCATCAATCGTACGCATCCCGACCTGGCCACGGCACTGTTCAACAGCCCATCCTTTCGTGCATGGCCTTTGTTGCCCTGCCATCCTGCGATCGAGTCGGAAGAGGACATGCCTGCTTCGCTGCCGACTCCGATTCGAGTCAGTCTGACGCATCGGGCAGCCAAATTCACGTTATCGGGCGATTATTCAAATCGACATTTTTTTGACGAGGCATTTGACCAAGCACCAGAAGACTGGCGGACGGTGGCGGACGGAGCCCCGCTCAAAGCATCGGATGGAGTGTTATTATCCTACTCCGATCGCTCAAGCCGCTTGTGGAAAGCCTCATCGATGCCGCGCGTCGTTACCTCGCATGGTGTTCACTCGGATCCCAACACCGCCGACGGGCGCAACCTGTTTACTGTCGAGGCGATGGCTCCCATCGTTTGGCAAGGTTTGCTTGTGGTTCCCAACAACGTCGCAGAGCAAATTCTTGGCCTGATTGAGTCGGATCCGATGTTTGCGTTCGGCAAAAGCCGCACGGTACGAGGTTTGGGTAGACTTCGAGCAACAATCGATGACACGCCCGCCGAATGGCAAACACGTACCGATAAAACAGTTCTCGTAGCCCAGTCCCCAATTTTGCTCGACAGCCAACGTCAACCGAGTGAATCGGCTCAATCTGAATTTGCCAGGCTGGCTTCTCAATGGGCGGAGCAATTCAGCCTTCCCGAACCAGATCACGTCGATGTGTGGGCCAATCAAGGGATCATGTTCGGCTGGAGCCGCCACGATCGTGAGCGAACCAGCAATGGCAAGAAGTACCAGGCAGCCTGTCGAGTTCTGCTCCCCGGTTCGGTGATTGCGTTTCGCGGAAAACTGGACGCCGATCAATTGAAATTGGCACTTATTCATGGACTCGGACGTGATGGACGAACGCGCGGATTCGGTGCGGTCAGTGTCCATCCCGGCAAAGCGGAAGGGCTGTTTTCCGGCACCGATGGAACCAGCCTGCATCGAACCGTGGGAGATACAACGCGGCGCGACGCGATTCGATTCGTACTCGACTTGCACCGACGCGAAAAGGGAAGCCTGCCCAGCCCCAGCCAGATTCGCGCAGTGCAGGAACGACTGGCAAAACATGGACGAGATGAGGCTCTCACGTTTCTCAAGAATCAGACAGAGCGAACCAGCCGTATCTGGTTCACCTGGCAAAACATCGTCCAGGATATCGAGCAATTGATGAAAAATCATCAACCGGAAGCTGCGGTTCAGGCGCTCGAAGTCCTGGCCGACCTCGTGATCGCTGATCAGAAAGAAAATAGATAGGGAGAAGATCACTATGTCCAATCGGATCCATGCATTATTTTTACAACTCGACTTTCCTTCCGGGATCGCTGCCGGCGAGGGAGGGGACTTTAACCGGCTCGTCGTTGCCCGCAATGGGCGAAATGAGGCGATACTGCGAGGGACGTCGCTTGCTGGTGTCTTGCGACATCGTTGGCGTCGAACACTTCAGCATCAAGGTCTCGCTGGCGAGCAACTTTCGCAAAGAATTAGCCAGTTCTTTGGTCAATCGCAGAGTGCGAAAAGCAACCAGGATTCACGCGGAGAGGCAAGTCGGTTGCGCGTTTCGGACAGCGTCCTGACCGATGCAATGGGACAGCCCTTGTCGCAATCAATCGAACGCACCCATCATCTGCGCAATCGCCACACCGGCGCGGTTGCCGATGGCGGATTATATTCGCTCGAAGCCTGCCCGCCTGGCTCGCAGGCAATTGCGGCGCTCTGGCTGGAAGAAGACGACCCAGTCGAATCGGATGATGTTTCTCACTTCCTGGAAACCATCGTAAGTTGGTTCGATCGCGGATTGCGACTTGGTGGCAAATCCAATCGTGGGCTGGGACTGGCACGTCTGGCCGGCCCGGCAATCTACCGAGCCTACGATTTGACGGATCTCGATCAACACGCGCAGCTCCTCGATGACCGGATCGCCTGGAAGAATGACAGAAGAAAAATTCCAGGCGGTTCCAAATTGGCTGCGGCGAACCTCGCAAACGAAAACTCCCTGGTTGTCCATTTCAAACTGGCCATCCCACGAGGCCAAGACGTATTGATCGCCGACGGACAAGGTTTCGACCACGAAATGGAACCTCAGCGGGTCATTGCCGCCGAGGGAAAATCCTATTGGCGCATCCCTGGCAGCACCCTTCGCGGATTGTTTCGCAGTTGGGTCACGCGATTGGCCAGTCGCGACGGCAAGTCGGTTGCCGACAGCGCCGACCGCCAGGCAAAGGTTTGGGGCCATCTGAAAAAGGACGATTGCTCCGATACGCAGCAATCTGAGAACTGGCTCGCTGGCGATAACCTTGGTTGGTGTTTTGTTCCCAAGAAAGACCGCACGCCGGCATTGGCCAAATCGGACTGCCCCATCGCCAACTTATTTGGCAGCCTCATCAAGGCGGGACGTATCCACATCAGCGATGCACTGGCTCCACGCCGGATTCAAGGTAACGGAACCGAATCGCCGGAAGAACAGCTTCGCATGCACGTCGCAGTTGATCGAATTACCGGGGGAGCGGCGGAGAGCATGTTGTTCGACAACACGGTGCTCACCGCATATCAGGATGGCAAATCACCCTGCTTTGAATTCACCATGATCGTCGACGATCCACGCGAGGACGAGGCTCGCTGGCTTGCCGCAACATTGCGAGCACTGGACCTCGGTGTCCTTCGCGTCGGTTCGAGCAAGAGCAGTGGACGACTGGAGCTGGCTGAGTCGCCCCTCGCAAGCGGGCCTTTTCAAGAGCAGTTTTCTGCGATCAAGTCGAAGGCAACCGGAACGACGTAGCGTCATCCATCCAAACAAGACATTGACTCAAAAATCCTACCAACATCATCTGTACCATTCGTGAGGAAACAGAAAATGACAATATCCAAAGGCAAACTCAAGAAGGCAAGCAAGGGGTTTCAAGTGACCTTGCCATCAAAAAAAGGCTCCGCTGACCATCAGATCCCGATGAATGCGGCTTGTTTTCGACCGGAGGATGCCAGCGACGGCCTGGAAGTTGACGTGGAGCGCGACGCCAAAAACCGCATCGTCAAAGTGACGATTCCTGGTAAGCCCGAAGCCATCCCGGTTTCGGCCAACCAATCCGGCGGTCCAGGCTCATCGGCCCGTGGCGGCAAGTTTAGCGCCGGTTCACATGGCCGCGGATATGGTCGTCCACAACGTCGTTCCTCCAGCCAACAATCTGCACTGCAGAAATTGCCGAAGGCAGCTCCGAAAGTGCTCGGCTCCTCCTTCCACAATCCGTATACGTTTCTGCCATTTCCTTCAAAATCGGCCACTCGCTTGGCCGTGACTCCTTTAACAGTGGATGAATTGGCTGGAGAATCAGATCGTTACACCGGTGTCATCGAATTGGCAATCACGACGCAAAGCCCGTTGTTGACCTGTCATCCGGAACCAGTGAAAGAACAAAATGGACACAAGACCTACGAAGCGCTGCGAATTGGTCCCGATGTCATCGTGCCGGCAACTGGAGTTCGCGGATCGCTGCGAACACTGATGACAATCCTCACCGGCGGAACACTGGGATATCTCAACGAAGAAGCGTTTCTGGTTCAAGGAAGGGATTTGAATTTGGGACCAGCCGGACCAAATAGTCCTCCAGGAACACCCGACAAACCGTTTTTGGCCGAAGTTGTGCGACCTGGAAGCTCCCAGCGCAGCGGTATCGTTCAGTTGGGCGAAACAAAACTTGTCAGCGCTGAAGATCTGAAACGTCTCTGGGACATTCAGTCGTCAAGGATGCTGAAACCAAAGACCCTTTGGGCAGCCATCGGTTCCGATGGGCGGCCAACCGCCGTTAGCGAAACCAGAAGTGCATCAACGCCTTGGAAACTGAAGCTTTCCGGACAGCCTGTCAACCAAAAAAAAGGGAAACGCGAAGGTGCCTTCCTTGCCAGCAATCAGACATTGGAAATTCCGTCCGACCTTTGGGCAGATTTCAGCGGACGCAATACCCACGGAGACGTCAAAGAACTTCGCAAGGGAGACTTAGTTTGGCTCGAACCCGCCTCGCCCAACCTCCAGCGCATTCAAAAACCGGAAGATGTTCGCAGCATCCAATGGGCACGCTGGGGGCGAAAAGGCGAATCGCTCAAGGAACATATCCGAACTAGGTTCAAACATATTTTGCCTGACTACTTGCAGACGGACGGGCTTGTCGACGAAGTGACCAATCTGTTCGGCCAGGTTTCGCCAAAACGAGGAACCAAAGTTCGTGAACTGGCTGCCAGGATTCGCCCAGAGAACCTCGTCTTTTTTGATTGTGCACAAAAAGTTGATCGCGTGGCACTGGCGCCACTTGCCCCGCCGCATCCTGGCTGCATCGCCTTCTACCGAGACAATAAAAATCCTGATGACATTGGCCAGCAGGATTCGTTGCGTGGTTACAAGGTCTATCGCACAACCAAGGAACAAGGCACCCAGGCTCCCTGGAAATTTGAGGTGCAGGGAGTCTATGGAGAAAAAGGCGAACTGTCCTCGCCGCAGCAAAAGGTCAACAAGACATGCGACCTGTTGCGATCCGGATTGACCGGCAAACTGCGCATCGCGTTCCGGGCCTTGAGCAAACGCGAACTGGCATTGCTGTTGCAAGCCTGTGCGGTTCCGTGGCGATTAGGAGGTGGCAAACCACTGGGTTTGGGTCTGTGTCAGGTCCAGGTCACAAACCTGATCGATGAATATGGCCAAGCATTGGAAGTTCCCGGATGGACTAACGAGCGTCAGTCCGATGGGCAATTAAGCATTCTCGGCTGGCAGGAAGAATGCCAGAATATTCAAGGCCGTGTTCAAATGTGGACGGCCAGTCAGCAACCGGTAGACAAACTTCGTTATCCGCGCGCGGTCATGGACAATGATTCCCGGAAAGCCCGTGGCGGCCATTCCTGGTTCCAGCGTCATGCGTTGCCGCGCATGACAACCAGCAAAGACAGCACCGTTCGTGAAAAGGGATTGCAACCCCTGCATATCGATGATCCGCTCAAGACAAAGGCGGTAAATGCAGGTCAAACACTTGATCAACAGAATCCGATGGTTGCCGGTCAACTATTGCCCCCGTTCGATCCGTCGAATCCACAATCCGATTTGCTCTTCGGTTATGACCTGATCAAGGCTGAGAGTCGTCAGGAAGAACGCCCGAATCGAAAGGTCCATTTGGATTTGGTGCCGTTCGATCCTTCCAGCCACGTCACGGGCAAGGAAGCCAGCGAAGGGAGTCACGGCAAAGACGCCAAGTTCCGCGACCGTCAAAAGAAAGACCGGACAGAGCAATGACAGCTTTTTATAGGTTAACAACTGAGTGCAAGTCGTGGTTTGCGTTGCTCGACGCTCCGTGTCGCTCGACGCTCCGCGTCGAGAAATCACGACGCGGAGCGTTGTGCGACGATGTTACAAACCGCAGCTTACACCCGGTGGAATCGAGCACGAAGCAGATTTAAGAAATATTTTTAAACGCGCCTCATTAAAGGAAAAAAATGAGCCCCCTTCTCATCAGCTTTCTCGGAACTTCCGACTACACCGAAACAAATTATGAGTTGGATGGCCAAAGTTGCTCGACGAAATTTATGGTTGAAGCATTGGCTAAGTTCATCAAGCCTGCGCAGATCAAACTGATTGCCACGGCCGAGGCCTGGGCAAAACATGGTACCGCCATTTCACAAACGCTGCGTCAGTCAGGGCATCCAGATCCAATGTGCATCCGTGTGCCCACCGGCGGTGAAGACGCACAGCTCTGGACTTTGTTTCAGGCAATCATCGAGGCGATTCGCGCGAGTGATCATCCAGTGCTTTTCGACATTACGCACGGATTCCGCATGCAACCCTTCTTTGCGGCCGCCTGTATTCAATATATCCAGGCAGTGCTGCCAGAACCGCCGTCGATTCGTGTGGTCTACGGTGAGTTCCGCAGAGATCAGCCAACAAGCCCGATTTGGGAACTCACTCCCTTCCTGGATGTGCTCTCATGGTCGCAGCATCTGATGATGTTCTTGCGGACTGGTCAGGCGGATGGAGTGGTCGCTCCAACGGATGCCTCGGCCAAAAAATTGGGACGTGAATGGTACACGGGTGGTCAGAAGGGCAAAGCGCCGCAACTGCAAAGCTTCGCCAAAGCTTTGAAAGCCTTCGGCGACAACTTCGTCACGATCCGCACCGGATCCCTTCTGACACGAACCGCCAAACAAGAAGCGGCGACCACGAAGCTTTTGAACGAGATAGACCAAACAAGAGACGAAGTAGCGCAGCAGCTTCCCGCGCTGGCGATCGTCCTGGATCAAGTCCGCGAGATGGTCAAGCCTTTGGTGACAAACAATTCAAGGCTGTCCACCCAACCAGGACAACGATGCCTGCTGGCTTTGGCCCGACTCTACCAGAAGATGGGCCGATACAGCGAAGCCATCTCCGTTTTAAGGGAAGGTTGGATCACACTTGGTGCTCCGGACACTGCAGACAATCCCGGACCGGGATTCAGCCGAGAGGAAAGAAAAAACCAGGAACGACGCTGGCAGGACAATACAAGGCAGAACTTAAGTGTCAGCGAGATCCGCAACGATATCCAACACGCGGGGTTCAATCCGAATCCCCAAGATCGCGACTGGTTCAACAAGCAACTGAAAATGTTGCTCGACCATTGGCAGTCTGCCATCGATGCTATGGAACCACCAGAAGCAGATGCCCTCAATGAAACCACTCATAACGCTGCCAAAGGCAAGGCCGCGCGAATTTGGAACTTGACGCCGCATCCGATGCATTATGATGATGGCATCATCCAGCGGACGATTGCCAGCGATGGAGCCGTCCGTTTAGAGCAATTAAGCGAACCGGACGAGCCGATCGATGGACTGGTGACCGTTCAGACACGTTATGGAGGTGCCACCGGAGTGCCTGACGGAGTGCGACCAGGCGATGTGCTGATCGTTTCGACCCTCGTCGGCGACTTGTGGCCACCGGCGGATCGCCCTCCAGGAGTCACCGTGCTGGTGCCCGATACCGGTCCATCCAGCAGGCGAGATGACCAAGGTCGCATCATCTCGGTTTGCCAGTTCATTCGTCGGTAGCGGTCAGCCACCGGACCATCACGCCAGTTGATGCAAATCGCGCCGACCCCCGCTCAGGCCCTCCATGGAGATCCCGAGCCCCCAAGCTTGCAGAAATCCTCTTGTCTCTGTCACACGGAACATCCCTCCGGCGTTCTTTATGTAAAAGGAACTGAACTCAAGACGCAATGGTTGTGGCCGTGGGATGAATTTGCAAGTTTGCCAATTGGGTCCAGCGTGTCCAATGAGTACGAAGCACACCAACCGATCGCGATATGCCTGAAGTAACTCGTGACCTTGGACTCAGAGTGTGAATGATTTCCGGCCAATCAGCCGCTGACCCACCGTGACGTTACTTATCGGAGTCCGCAATGATCGATAACGCTTTGAGCGACCAGAATTCAACAGAATCATTAACACGTTCGCGACCGCGAAAATCAACTTGGCCAGACCCTGTGATGAATTTTCTTGTAGCCTATGACATTGCCCAGCCCAAGCGGCTCAAACGCGTCGCAAGCTGTCTGGAACTGGTGGCTCGACGGGTCCAAAAGTCGGTTTTCCTATTCACCGGTACAAGGCGAGAGCTGGATCGAGTTATCGCGGGCCTGGTTCAGGAAATCAAAATCTCGGAAGATCGAATCCAAGCCTGGCCCATTCGCACGTCCAGCCGATCCCATCGTATCGACGCTGGTGCGGCTTTGCCCGAAACCGGCGTGGCGGCCGTCATTTCACCCGAAAATTGGTTGGTCATCGAAGCGGTCGATGATCCGAAACTGAATTCTCAAGAACCCTTATTCATCCAATAGAGCATCCCATGAAGCTATTTACCTTCGCCAGCCGCCCCGTTCAGAATGCTACTCAAATCCCGCACATTCGGGTCGAAACAGCGCATTTGATTGGCCCCGGCAAGTTGCGAAAGAACACCGAACATCTGGTATTCGAATCCGCAGAAACACGACAGATCCGTCTGGACATCGAAGGTCTGCGCGATGTGCTGACCTATGGCAACGTGACTGCCACAGGCGAAGCCGTTGCGTTGCTTCGCGAGCACAAAATCTCGCTGGCCATGCTCAACTCATCCGGCACGCGGCTTTGGGGTCAGTTGTCGCTCGATTCGTCGGACCGCGTTCTGACGAAGCTGCTTCAGTTGCAGGTTGTTAATGACGATCACTGGCGGCTGACCTGCGCTCGCGACATCGTGGTCGAAAAGCTCGAATCGACGGCCACCGCGCTTCGGCATTACCAACGCCAAAGCAAGAAGCTGACTTCCGACGTGCTGCACCGGATCGAACGGGCGATCCAGTCGGCTGGAACAATGGAAACTGTCGATCAACTGCGAGGCATCGAAGGCCAAACCGCCGCGCTCTGGTATGCCCAGCTTGGCCGGTTCTTGGCGCCGCGCTGGAAATTCATCAGTCGCAGTCGGCGGCCACCGCGAGACGCCGTCAACGCGCTGCTCAGCCTGGGATACATGCAACTGTATCGCCGATGCGCGGCCAGACTAGAGGCCTCCGGCTACGAAGCCTCGCTGGGAGCGCTGCATGAGTTCCGGCCTGGACGATTGAGCCTAGCCTGCGATATGATGGAACCGCTCCGCATCCCTGCGGTGGACCGATGGGTATACGCCATCTGCCAGCAAGGGATCGTGCATCCGGAGGATTTCGTTGAAAGCAACGAATTTGGAGTTCGACTGAAGAAGGAAAAATTGCCGGCGATCTTGGGACGTTTCGAGGAATCGTGGCATCAAGGCATGTTCCGGCAAATCCTGGACGATCGCGTGGTGAAGCTGCGCCAGAGCTTCAAGGATTCGGTCAGCAACCAGACGAATCAAATGGCCAGCCAGTTGACGAAGCAATTGTTGGAAACGGCCGAGGGGTCAGGCGAGTATATTCCATAAGGGTTTTGGGAGGCTCGGGGGGTGAAAAACGCGGAAGCAGAAATGGGTCGAAGGGCATCTTGCCAGGGGGGTAGGCGAAGTGTTAATATAAAGCTGTGCGCAGCAAGCACTTAGAAATCCCGCTGTCTCACACGCCCCGGCCGATCACAGGCCATTGAAACTCTGACGTACTCTTTCCCCTTGTGTTCGATCACATGTCTCACACGCCCCGGCCGATCACAGGCCATTGAAACTTCATACTCCACCGCATTCCAATCAGCCCGTTCTAGTCTCACACGCCCCGGCCGATCACAGGCCATTGAAACGTTGTTGAACCTACAAGACAAATAACCACCGCCCCAAACGTCTCACACGCCCCGGCCGATCACAGGCCATTGAAACGATAGTGATGGACTAGGTGTTATCCTTGCAGGTCGATCGTCTCACACGCCCCGGCCGATCACAGGCCATTGAAACAAACCAACATTCTACAGTAAAGCCAATGCCGGTTTTGTCTCACACGCCCCGGCCGATCACAGGCCATTGAAACGCCCGATCTGGACTCGTATTGCTTCCCGGTTCACTGTCTCACACGCCCCGGCCGATCACAGGCCATTGAAACTTCTGACACATGAGCAATACGCCCGATCTGAACTCGTATTGTCTCACACGCCCCGGCC
>WPCK01205986.1_pt1 | contig 28572 bp, 22 predicted proteins | sample 5399851 | NCBI WGS metagenome assembly WPCK01 (sample SAMN12869471, study PRJNA574797) | sludge metagenome | isolation source: wastewater treatment of pH11 | place: China:Beijing | collected 2019-05-20 | reverse complement strand
GTTGTGCCCTACACCCTCGACACCAACGACATGCGCTTCGCGCTGCCGCAGGGCTTCTCGCACGGCGACGAGTTCTTCGAGTACCTGAAGGACGCCTTCGACGTGATGTACGCCGAGGGCGAGGAGCGCCCGGCGATGATGAGCATCGGCATGCACTGCCGCCTGCTCGGCCGCCCGGGCCGCTTCCGTGCGCTGCAGCGCTTCCTCGACCACATCGAGAAGCACGACCGCGTATGGGTGTGCCGCCGCGTCGACATCGCCCGCCACTGGATCGAGCGCCATCCCTGGCAGCGACGCGACGTGTAGAAACACACCGCCCCATGGCGGGGGCGCGCCTGGCGTTTCCCCGTAGGCGCGGCGCCAGCCGCGAGCCTTTTTTGGCCAGGCCCCCAGCCGCATCGCCTTCAACTCCTCGCGGCTGGCGCCGCGCCTACAGGATGGGGCTGAGCGCGGCGCTGGTCGGCGGGTCAGGCGAATCCGACACCATTGATACCCAACGAATCGTCCGTTGCGGAGCGGGCGAGGGGTTTTTGCTTCCGCAAGTAGTACCGACCCCCATAACCAGAAGCCGCGCGGCGGCAATGGAGCCACCCATGGAAAGCGAAAAGATCGACCTCAAGATCCAGCATATGGACCCCAGCCTGTACAACTCGGATCTCGCGCCATTGCCGCCGGACAAGCGCAAGTGGGGCTGGTTCGAGATCTTCAACGTCTGGTCCAACGACATCCAGAGCCTGTTCGGCTACACGCTGGCCGCGACCCTGTTCATCTCCTACGGACTCAATGGCTGGGCGGTATTCGCCGGCATCATCCTCGCGGGCATCATCGTCAATGTGCTGGTCAACCTCACCGGCAAGCCCGGTGTGAAGTACGGCATTCCGTACCCGGTGATCGCACGCGCCTCGATGGGCGTGCATGGCGCCAACTTCCCCGCACTCATCCGCGGCATCGTCGCCATCTTCTGGTACGGGGTGCAGACCTACTTCGCATCGACTGCGCTCGCGCTGCTGTTCAATGCGCTGCTCGGCAACCCGGGTGGGGGGACCTTCCTCGGCATGACAGCGGTGGACTGGTTCTCCTACGCGGTCGTGTGCGTGTTCCAGCTTGCACTCTTCCTGCGCGGCTTCGACTGGATCACCAAGTTCCTGAACTGGGCGGGGCCGCTGGTCTACCTGGTGATGATCGCGCTCCTGGGGGTGATCTGGTACAAGGCCGGCGGCGGCCTGCTCAACGAGCTGGGCACCATCTTCGATGGCAAGGGTGAGCACCCGGGCGGCCCGGTCGCGGCCTTCGTCGCAGTGGTCGGTACCATGGTCGCCTACTTCGCCGCCGTGGTGATCAACTACGGCGACTTCTCGCGCTTCGTGAAGAACGAGTCGCAGATGAAGTGGGGCAACTTCCTCGGCCTGCCGGTGAGCCTGGCCCTGTTCTCCTTCCTCGCGCTCTTCATCACCGCCGGCACCGCCGTGCTGTTCGGCGAGATGATCACCAACCCGGCCGAGATGGTGGGCAAGGTCGACAACCTGGCGCTGACCATCATCGCTGCGCTCACCTTCTTCGCTGCCACCGTCGGCATCAACCTGGTGGCGAACTTCATCCCGGCGGCCTTCGGCCTCGCCAACCTCGCCCCTGCGAAGATCAGTGCACGCACCGGTGGCATCATCACCGCAGTCATCTCCTTCTTCATCGGTGGCTTGTGGGTGGCCTTGATCAGCCATATCGGCATCGCCGGCTTTGTCGATACGCTGGGTGCAGTGCTGGCGCCGCTGTACGGCATCGTGGTTGCCGACTATTACCTGGTGCGCAAGCAGAGGCTCAATGTGCAGGACCTGTTCTCGGCCGAGCCGGGATCGACGTACTACTTCGACAAGGGTTGGAACAAGCGCGCACTGTTTGCCTTCTCGGTCGCATCGCTGTTCTCGGTGGCCTCGGTGTGGACGCCCGCACTCGCCTCGTGGGCGGGTTTTGCCTGGCTGTTCGGCGCGCTCCTCGGCGCCGTGCTGCACCTTGGCCTGATGCGCATGCGTGCCCCCGCGCCGGTGGCGGAGGCAGCCTGAGCCTCTTGCTAGTGTGCTGATCCTGCGTATCACTCCGCCCATATGTCGGGCGGGCGCGCAGGGTGGATAATCAACTTGCACTGATACTCGTCACCGAGCTCCCCGGTCGACACTCAGCTGTTGTTTTCGCCGCGGTTCCCCGTCAGGGGCGCCGCGGCATTTTCCTTTTGGAGTACCCATGTCTTCCCCCGCGACACAGGCTGCCGCCCCATCCTCATCGCCATCCCGTACCTCCCGGCTCGCCTTGTGCGCGCTCGCGGTGCTGTCCCTGATCTGGGGCTACAACTGGGTGGTGATGAAGCAGGTGATCCAGTACGTTGATCCCTTCGATTTCTCGGCCATCCGCACCGTACTCGGCGCTGCCACCCTGTTCCTGGTGCTTGTCGTGCTGCGCAAGCCAATGACCCTGGTGGCGGCGCGCCAGGTGATGCTGCTCGGTGTGCTGCAGACCGCGGCCTTCACTGCGTTGATCCAGTGGGCGCTGGTGGCGGGTGGCGCCGGCAAGACCGCCGTGCTGGTCTACACCATGCCGTTCTGGGTGATTCCGATGGCGTGGTGGGCGTTGGGCGAGCGGGTACGCGGGCTGCAATGGGGGGCGATTGCGATCGCGGGCCTTGGCCTCGTGCTGATACTCGAACCCTGGGCTGCGGGCGGCAGTGCCTTCAGCAACCTGCTTGCGGTCGGTGGCGGGCTGACGTGGGCTGCTTCGGCGGTCGTTGCCAAGCGCATGCGACTTGCGCGTGAGTTCGACCTGCTTGCGCTCACGGCTTGGCAGATGTTGTTCGGGGCTCTGGCGTTGTGCATCGTGGCGCTGGCGCTGCCCTCCAGGCCGATCGATCCGACGCCGTACTTCTTCGCTGCGCTCGCCTTCAATGCCGTGTTTGCCACCGGGCTGGCCTGGCTGTTGTGGCTGTACATCCTGCAGCACCTGTCGACCGGGATGGCGGGCCTGTCTGCGCTCGGGATCCCGATGATCGGTGTGCTCGCCGGCTGGATCGAACTCGGCGAGCGCCCCAGCGCGGCCGAGTTCGCCGGCATGCTGCTGATTGGCGGCGCGCTGGCGATGATCAGCCTGTGGTCGCTGTGGAACGCGCGCCGCGCCAACGGCGGGCGCTGACTCACCCAGGCCTTTGCCAGCGCGCTTCGCCCATCACGTGGGTTGCCGCCACCGCGCGGTCGTCGCCCAGCATCATCAGCACGAAAAGGCGCTCGTCAAGGCTCCGTGCGCAGGCCATGCGGCGTGCCAGCAGCGGTGTGGCCTGCGGGTCGAGGACGACGAAGTCGGCCTCCTTCCCGGGCAGGAAGTTGCCGACGCGATCGTCCAGATAAAGGCTGTGCGCCCCGCCCAGTGTGGCGAGGTGGAAAGCGCTTGCGGCAGACAGCTTCTGGCCCTTGAGCTGCAGCACCTTGTAGGCTTCGTTCAAGGTCTGCAGCATCGAGAAGCTGGTGCCGGCGCCGACGTCGGTGCCCAGGCCCACTCGCAGGCCAAGCTCGTTGGCGCGCCCGAGATCGAACAGACCCGAGCCGAGGAAGAGGTTCGAGGTCGGACAGAAGCTGATCGCCGCGCCCGTCTCGGCCATCCGCCTGCGGTCGGTGTCGTCGAGCCAGATGCAGTGCGCGTACACCGAGCGCATGCCGAGCTGGCCGTAGCGGTCGTACACGTCGAGATAACTGCGCGCCTCGGGATAGAGCCCGGCCACCCAGGCGACTTCGCCCTGGTTCTCGGCCACGTGCGACTGCAGATAGATCCCCGGATGCTCAGCGTAAAGGCGGCCGGCGAGCGTCATCTGCTCGGGCGAGGAGGTGGCCGCGAAGCGCGGCGTCACCGCGTACTGCAGGCGGTCGCGGCCATGCCAGCGCTCGATCAGTGCCTTCGACTCGGCGTACCCGCCCGTCGCGGTGTCGCGCAGGAAGTCGGGGCAGTGGCGGTCCATCAGTACCTTGCCCGAGATCATGCGCATGCGCCGCTCTAGCGCAGCCTCGAACAAGGCGTCCACCGAGGCAGCGTGCACGGTGGCGAAGGCGAGTGCGGTGGTGGTGCCGTTGCGCAGCAGTTCGTCGCAGAAGAAGCTGGCGACGTTGCGCGCGTGTGCCGGGTCGGCAAAGCGTGCTTCGGCCGGGAAGGTGTACTTCTCCAGCCAGGCCAGCAGCTGCTCGCCATGGCTGGCGATGATGTCGGTCTGGGCGTAGTGGATATGGGTATCGACGAAGCCGGGCAGGATCAGCTTGCCGCGGTAGTCGGTCAGCGGCAGCTCGGCTGGCAGGCGGGCGAGCAGCTCCGGCGCTGGCCCGAGCTCGGCGACGTGGCCGTCGCGCAGCACCAGCACGCCGTCGGCGAAGTGTTCGAGGGCGGACTCGCCGGCACTGGCAGGGTTGGCGATGAAGTGCAGGATTTCGCCGCGGACGGCATGCAACTGGGGCGTGTTCATGTCGGGAGTGTCTTGTGGTATGCGAAAGGGGGGTAGGGCAAGGGCGTGTTCATGCGGCGCAGTCGCGCAGGGCGGGCCGCGCGGCGAATGAGGCGCCGCGCAGTTGCAGCACTTCGGCAGCGATGGCGACCGCGATGACCTCGGGCTCCTTGCCACCCAGGCCAGGCGTGCCGATCGGGCAGTTGAGGCGGGCGATGGCCTGCTCGCCATAGCCGCGTGCGCGCAGGCGCTGCTCGAAGCTGGCGCGCTTGGACTGCGAGCCGATGAGGCCGCAGCAGCGGAAGTCGCCGCGGTCGAGGATCGCGCGCACGAGGTCGAAGTCGAGTGCATGACTGTGGGTCAGCACAAGGAAGACGGCGTCGGCCGGCGCGGCGCGCACTTCGGCTTCGGGCACGTCGGTGCAGCGGACCTCGATGTTCGGCGCGACCACGGCGGGGAATTCGTCCTCGCGTGGATCTACCCAGCGCACCTGCATCGGCAGGCGCCCGAAGAGTTCGGCGAGGGCGCGGCCGACGTGACCGGCGCCGAACAGTATGACCTGAAGCTCGGGCGGCAGGCTGACGTCGAGCAGCGCGTCAGCGCCGCGTGCGGGCATGCTCGCCAACAGCGCGGCATCGTCGGCGCGGCCGGCGAGCAGGCTGCGCGCGCGTTCGAGTTCGCGCGCATCCGCAAGCTCGGCCTCGGGGTGCTCGCCGAACACACGCACCGCGGGGCGATCGCCAGTGAGGTCGACGATGCGGCCCCAGGGGCGTGCGGTGGCAGCGTATGCGCGCGCGGCCGCAAGCCAGTCGCACTGGCCCGCGCCGACCGGCTCGAAGGCGAGCTGCATGACACCGCCACAGCACTGGCCAACACTGGCGCCGAGCGGGAAACGCACCAGGCTGGGGCTGCGTGCGCTATCGGCAAGGAGCTGACGGGCCACGGCGATCGCACGCAGTTCGAGCTGGCCGCCGCCGATCGTGCCGTGACAGGTGGTGGCGCTGACGATCATGCGCGCACCGGCTGCGCGCGGTGTCGAGCCACGGGCGGCGGCCACCGTCACCAGCACGGCGCGCTCACCGGCGTCGATCAGGCGCGCAAGCTGTTCCACCCAGGTATTCATGATTGCGGCTCCGCTGCAGTGTGCGCGCACGCTGCACGCACGGCGTCGATCGCGTCGAGGATGGCCTCCGGTGTCGCCGGCGCACGCAGGGGCGGAGCGCTGCGGCCGTCGCCGACGGCGGCGACGGCGTCGCGCAGCGCGAACAGCACTGCAAAGCCGAGCAGCAACGGCGGCTCGCCGACCGCCTTCGAACGCAGGATGGTCTCTTCGTGGTTGCTGTTGCGGAACAGGCGGGTATGGAACTCGGCTGGACAATCATGCGCGGCGGGGATCTTGTAGGTCGATGGGGCGTGGGTCATCAGCCGGCCGTCCTTGTTCCACCACAACTCCTCCATCGTCAGCCAGCCCATGCCCTGGATGAAGGCGCCCTCCACCTGGCCGACGTCGATTGCCGGGTTGATCGAGTTGCCGGCATCGTGCAGCAGGTCGGCGCGCAGCAGGCGCCACTCACCGGTGAGGGTATCGACCAGCACCTCGGCCACCGCTGCACCGTAGGCGAAGTAGTAGAACGGGCGGCCGGTCAGCGTGCTGCGGTCCCAGCTCAGGCCAGGGGTGGTGTAGAAGCCCTCCGACCAGAGCTGGACGCGGGCCTGGTAGGCCTGCTGCACGCACTCGGCAAACGGGATCGCAACAGCGCCGGCGTGCACATGGTCGTCGGCAAAGCGCACCGCGTCTGCGTCGATGCCGTGGCGCTGGGCGACGAAGTCGGCGAGACGCTGGCGGATGCGGCGTGCGGCATCCTCGGCCGCCTTGCCGTTGAGGTCGGCGCCGGTCGAGGCGGCGGTGGCCGAGGTGTTGGCGACCTTGCTGGTGTCGGCGGCGGTGGCGCGTACCTGCGCCAGCGCGATGCCGAGCGTGTGCGCCACCACCTGGCAGACCTTGGTGTTGAGGCCCTGGCCCATCTCGGTACCACCGTGGTTCACCAGCACCGAGCCGTCGGTGTACACATGCACGAGCGCGCCGGCCTGGTTGTAGTGCGCGACGTTGAAGGAGATGCCGAACTTCACCGGTGTCAGCGCCAGGCCCTTCTTGAGCACCGGGCTGCCGGCGTTGTAGGCGGCGATGGCCCGCCGGCGCTCGCGGTAGGCGCTGTCGGCCTCGAGTTCGGCGACCAGTTCGTGGATCACGTTGTCTTCGACGCGCTGGCCGTAGGGGGTCAGGTCGCGGCCAGCGCCGCCGTAGAAGTTGAGCTTGCGCACGTCGAGCGCATCGCGGCCCAGCTCGCGCGCGATGCTGTCGATGATGTACTCGATCGCCACTGCGCCCTGCGGCCCGCCAAAGCCGCGGAAGGCGGTGTTCGACTGGGTGTTGGTCCTTGCGCACAGGGCGCGGATGTCGACATCGGCGAGGTAGTAGGCGTTGTCGAAGTGGCAGATCGCGCGCGTGGCCACCGGGCCCGAAAGGTCGGCCGAGAAGCCCGCGCGCGCCACCATCTCGATGCGCGCTGCAAGGATGCGGCCTTCGTCGTCGAAGCCGACCTCGTACTCGTAGTGGAAATCGTGGCGCTTGCCGGTGATCATGAAGTCGTCGTCGCGGTCGGGGCGCAGCTTGACCGGGCGGCGCAGGCGCGCCGCGGCCAGCGCGGCGACGCAGGCGAACAGGGCCGACTGCGACTCCTTGCCGCCAAAGCCGCCGCCCATGCGGCGCATTTCCACCACCACCTGATTGGCCGCCAGGCCCAGGGCATGGCTGACGACGTGCTGCATCTCGGTGGGGTGCTGGGTCGAGCACCACAGGTGGATGCAGCCGTCTTCGCGCGGCACCGCGTAGGAGATCTGGCCCTCGAGGTAGAACTGCTCCTGTCCGCCCACCTGCCAGCTGCCTCTGAGCCGGTGCGGTGCGGCGGCGAGGCGGGCAGCGGGCTCGCCGCGCACGAGTTGCATGGGAGGCAGCACGAAGCTGTTCTGCGCCTTCGCCTGCAGTGGGTCGAGCACCGCCGGCAGCGGCTCGTAGCTCACCTTGGCGCGGCGTGCGGCGCGGCGAGCGTGCTCGTGGCTATCGGCCACCACCGCGAACAGGGGCTGGCCGACGTAGTGCACCACGCCGTCGGCGAGGATGGGATCGTCGTGGATGATCGGTCCGCAGTCGTTGGTGCCGGGGATGTCGGCAGCGGTAAATACCGCGATCACGCCTGGCATGGCGCGCACCGCGTCGAGCTCGATGGCGACGATGCGCGCATGAGCCTGGGTCGATAGCCCGAGCGCCGCGTGGGCCGTGCCGGCCAGTTCGCGGATGTCGTCGACATAGGTCGCCTCGCCGGCAACGTGCAGGCGGGCGGATTCGTGCGGGTGGCCGTGGTGGGCGGCCGGAGCGGCCTGACGTGCCTGGGTGAAGGATTGGGCTTTCATGGGGGCGACCTCAGGGCTGGGCGGCGAAGCTGTCGAAGGCGGCGAACACGCGCGTCTGTTGCGCGTCGAGCGGGTCTTGCGCCCGCGTCTCGAGGTAGAAGCGGCGCAGCAGGGCTGCAGCGGTGCGGCGCCGGTAATCGGCACTTGCGCGCAGGTCGCTCAGCGGTGCGTAGTCGTCGGCCAGTGCGCGCAGCGCCGCTGCGAGCGTGTCCTCGTCCCAGCGCCGGCCGTCGATGGCGGCCTCGGTGCGCAGGGCGCGGCGTGGGGTGGCGGCCATGCCGCCGAAGGCGATGCGCGGGCCGCGCACGACGCCGTCTTCGAGGCGAAGCGCAAAGGCGCCGCATACGGCCGAGATGTCCGAGTCGAAGCGCTTCGACAGCTTCCAGCTGCGAAAGCGCAGTGCTGATTCATGCACCGGCACTTCGACGGCCTCGACGATCTCGTCGGTGGCGAGGTCCTTGCGCATGTAGTCCAGGTAGAAGGCTTCGAGCGGCAGGCTGCGGCGGCCACCCGGCCCGTGCACCACGACCTCGGCGCCGAGCGCGATCAGCGCCGGCATCGAATCGCCGATCGGCGAGCCGTTGGCGACATTGCCGCCGAGCGTGCCGGCGTTGCGCACCGGCGGCGAGGCGAAGCGTTCCCACAGTTCGCCGAGCTCGGGGTAGGGCAGGCAGAGCGCTGCGAAGGCGTCGCTGAGCGAGACCGCGGCGCCGATGCGCAGCCGTCCGCGTGCCTCCACGACCTGTTGCAGGGCCTCGACCTGGCCGATGTAGAGGAGGTCGCCGACGTCGCGGAACTGCTTGTTGACCCACAGCCCGATGTCGGTACAGCCTGCGAGCACGGTTGCCTGGGGATGGCGGCTGCGCAGCTCGATCAGCGCTTCAAGCGTACGCGGAGCGAAGAAGTGCGCGCCGTCATGGGCATAGTCGAGCGCCTCGCTGCGGCGCAGGCGGAGCAGTGCGGCACGAACCGCCTCGCGATCCAGCGCCTGCGCAGGGTGTTCGAACATGCGTTGGCCGGCCTCGAGGATGGGCCGGTAGCCCGTGCAGCGGCACAGGTTGCCGGTAAGCTGGCTACTGATGCGTGCCGCGTCCGGGCGCGTGCCGTCGGGAACGCAGGCGTTGTAGAGGTCCCACAGGGACATCACGAAGCCGGGCGTGCAGAAGCCGCACTGCGATCCGTGGCAATCGACCATCGCCTGTTGCACCGGATGCAGCCGATCGTCGGCCTGGCGGCGCAGGTACTCGACCGTAAACACGGCCTTGCCGTCGAGCGCGGGCATGAACTGGATGCAGGCATTGACGCTGAACAGACGCAGGCTGTCGGTGTCGCCTGCCAGTTCGCCGACGACGACGGTGCAGGCGCCGCAGTCGCCTTCGGCGCAGCCTTCCTTGGTGCCCGTCAGGCCGCGGTGGATGCGCAGCCAGGCGAGCAGGCTGGTGGTGGGCGCGATGCCGGTCACGTCGACCGGTTCGCCGTTGAGCAGAAGGCGGATTGCGTCTGTGTTCATCGTCTCGTCCTGATGGGGTGTGCCGTGCGAGCGGCTGTCATTCGTTCTACGCCGGCCTGCCCGACTTGTCCAAGAGCGCCAAGTGGTTGGGAGCAGCGCGGTGATTTGATCGTGGATTCTGATTACAAAATTGTCAACAATCGATCGGGCGACTGCTCCGGAACATGCCCTTGCCGCTTGTCGTGCCCCGGTGCGCAGCCGCGAGCCTGTAACGCCCGGCCGCATTGGGTTTGCTCCCGAGCGCCGGGGGCGCCCCATGGCCGCGAGTCGGCGCCAGAGCCAATATGGGGAATCACGATCCCGTTATAATCCTGCCGCCCGTCTGGAGGGCAGAACTGGCAGCATGACGGGCAGCAGGGTGCGGACGGAGGTCGGGAATGAGCGAAGGGCAAGACGATGGCCGCATGGCGGCAGGCAAGGCCGGCCGGACGCCATCGTCGGAGGAGATCCAGCGCGTGTTCGAGTCGTTGCGCAACGCCGTGCTCGACCAGCGCCTGCCGCCCGGCCTGCAGCTGAAGGAGCAGGGTCTGGCCGACGCCTTCGGCGTCAATCGAGCGGTGGTGCGCCAGGCGCTGGCCCGTCTGGAGATCTACCGCCTGGTGACGCACGCCCCCAATCGCGGCGTATTCGTCGCAAGTCCATCGGCGGCCGAAGGGCGGGATCTGTTCTGCGCGCGGCGCTACATCGAGGCTGCGATCGTCGAACTCGCCGTGGAGCGGCTCGACGAGGCCGCGCTGGCGCGCTTGCGCGCCTTGGTGCAGCGCGAGCGTGCCGCCTACGCCGGGGGCGATGTGCGCAAGGCGTTGCGCATGTCGATCGACTTTCACCTGCAGCTCGCCGAGAGCGTCGGCAATACGGTTCTCGCGGCCTTCCTCGACGAGATCATCACTCGCACGCCGCTCGTTGTGCTGGCCCATCGTCGTGAGTCGCCGCCGGCTTGCATGCTGAGCGATCATGAAGACATCCTTGATGCCATCGCGGCACGCGATGTGGAGCGCGCGCGCGCGCTCATGAGCGAGCATGTCGCCCACCTCGAGGGGCGCCTCGCGCTCGATCGTGGTGAGTCGCCCGAGGACGACGATATTGCCCGTCTGCTTGCGCTGGACGGCCTGGGGGCCGAGGACGGCGGGCGGGGACCGCGCTGAGGGCGTGCGCACCAGCAGCTGTCCGGCCAGCTATACGGGCAGGCTGATGCAAGGTATTTGGTGATCCATATGGTCACCGCCGCACCTCGCTATCTAAACTGCAATCTCTGTCGTTGCCAAAATCGTTAACAATATCGGCGACGCAGTGCGAGAGTGCATCGGGCGCGTCCGCTGTGGCCGCGCTCGGCTTGCATCCAGCCAGAACCCGGGCCCATGCTGGCGCTCGCCCGGTCACGAGGAGACATCGCTCATGCAACCCCATTCTTCCACTACGGTCGCGGCGCCCGAGGGCGTACCGGTCGGTCCCGACAGCTGGCTGGAGCGACGCTTCGGCCTCACCGCGCATGGCACGACCGTGCGCACGGAGCTGTTTGCCGGGCTCACCACCTTCATTACCATGGCCTACATCATCTTCGTCAATCCGACGATCATGGCCGCGGCAGGCATGGACCAGGGGGCGGCCTTCGTTGCCACCTGCATCGGTGCCGCCCTCGGCTGCCTGCTGATGGGCTTCTATGCCAACTGGCCGGTCGGGCTGGCGCCCGGCATGGGTCTCAACGCCTTCTTCACCTACACCGTGGTTGGCGAGATGGGCTATAGCTGGGAGGTCGCGCTGGGTGCCGTGTTCCTGTCCGGCGTACTGTTCATGGCGATGAGCTTCACCCGCTTGCGCCAGTGGTTGCTCGACAGCATTCCGCGCAGTCTGCGCTTTGCGATGGGGGCGGGCGTTGGCCTGTTCCTTGGGCTGATCGGGCTGAAGATCGCCGGTATCGTGGTTCCGAGCGATGCAACGCTGGTGACCATGGGCTCGATGCTCGAGTTGCCTGCCGCGCTTGCGGGCCTGTGCTTCCTGATGATCGGCGTGCTCAGCCACTACCGCGTATTCGGCGCGATCCTGATCAGCATCCTTGTTGTGACCTTCATCGGCTGGTTGGTGGGCATCGTCGACTACGGCGGACTGGTGTCGATGCCGCCGAGCCTGGCGCCCACGCTACTGGCCATGGACGTGGCTGGCGCCTTCGATGTCGCGATGATCAGCGTCATCCTCGCTTTCCTGTTCGTGAACATGTTCGATACCGCCGGCACGCTGATGGGTGTGGCGCATCGGGCCAAGCTGACCAAGGCTGACGGCAGCATCGAGAACCTGCCGCAGGCGCTCAAGGCCGACAGCAGCGCGAGCGTGATCGGTGCCTGTGTCGGCTGCCCGCCGGTGACGAGCTACGTCGAGAGCTGTTCGGGCGTAGAGGCGGGCGGGCGCACGGGACTGACGGCAATCACCGTTGGCGTGCTGTTCCTGGTGGCGATGTTCTTCGCCCCGCTGGCCGGCATGATCCCGGGCTATGCCACCGCCGGCGCGCTGATCTATGTGGCGATGCTGATGACTACCGGACTCGCCCACATCGACTGGGAGGACTACACCGACACCATCCCGGCAATCGTCACCGCGGTGATGATGCCGCTCACCTTCTCGATCGCGAACGGTATCGCGCTGGGCTTCGTAGCGTATGTGGTGCTCAAGTTCTGCACGGCCCAATGGCGTGCCATCTCGCCCGCACTTTACGCACTGTTCGTGCTCTTTCTGGCGAAGTTCGTCTTCCTCTAGGCATACGCCTGGCGGCGGCTGAAGCGGCGTGCTTGAATGAAGGACCACGCCGCAGGGGCCGATCGTTCATGCCTTGCCTGTTCGTTTCCTACCGCCGAGAAGATAGTGCGGGCTTTGCCGGCCGCCTCACCGATGCGCTCGAGCAGCGCTTCGGCGTGGGGAGCGTGTTCCGCGATGTGGACGACATCCAGCCGGGTGAGGATTTCGAGGCGGTGATTGAGCGCCGCCTGCACGATGCCAAGGCGGTTCTGGTCCTGATTGGTCCTGGCTGGCTGGCCGCCTCGGCCGCGGGCGAGCGCAGGCTCGATCACCCGCAGGACTTCGTGCGCCGCGAGATCGAACTTGCGCTCGGCTCGGGGCGGCCCGTGGTGCCGATCCTGGTCGGTGGCGCATCGATGCCGGAAGCTGCGGTGCTGCCCGCGTCCATCCGTGGGCTGTCGAACCGGCATGCGCTCAGTCTTGGTGACGCTTCGTGGGCAGCCGACCGCATGCGGCTCGAGGCTTTACTGGCGCAATGGGTGAAGCCCGCCGATGCCGCTCGCTCGCGTGGAGCGGGGCGCTTGCTTGGGGCCGCGGCCGCGACGCTTGCCGCAGTGGGCTTGGGCGCGTGGCTGTGGGGGGCGGGCGCGCAGGATGAGGCGCAGGCGATCGTCGGTTCCTGGCACGCCGAAGTCCGCTACCCCTGGAATCTGAGCCTTGAGGAGACTTACGATTTCGAGCTCAGGGACGGTCGCATCGAAGGCCTGGCGAGTTTCCTCGGGATGCCGCGTGTGGTCGAGGCGGTGGAGTGGCGGGACGGTCGGCTGCACTTCCTCACGCGCAGCGAGGTGGTGGCTGGCGAGGCGCAAGCCAGCGAACTGGTCCAGCACTACGAGCTCACCCCGGACGGCGGTGAGCTGCAAGTACGCCTGGAGATCCAGCGCAACGGTGGTCGGGATCCGCCGCTCGAGTTCGTCGCCAGGCGCCGCTGACTGACCAAGGCTTGCCGTAGGAGCGGCGCCAGCCGCGAGCTTCTTGTCGTCCGCCCACCGCCCATCGCCTTCAACCCCGCGCGGCTGGCGCCGCTCCTACGACGGGTGACGCGCGTGTTGGTTTTCGGTAGGAGCGGCGCCAGCCGCGAGCTTCTCGTCGTCCGCCCAACGCCCATCGCCCTCAACCCCTCGCGGCTGGCGCCGCTCCTACGACGGGCGACGCGCGTGGTGGTTCTGGGTAGGAGCGGCGCCAGCCGCGAGCTTTTCGTCGTCCGCCCAACGCCCATCGCCCTCAACCCCTCGCGGCTGGCGCCGCTCCTACGACGGGCGACGCGCGTGTTGGTTTTCGGTAGGAGCGGCGCCAGCCGCGAGCTTTTCGTCGTCCGCCCAACGCCCATCGCCCCCAACCCCTCGCGGCGGGCGCCGCACCGACGACGGGTGACGCGCGGGTTGGTTTTCGGTAGGAGCGGCGCCAGCCGCGAGCTTTTTGTCGTCCGCCCAACGCCCATCGCCTTCAACCCCTCGCGGCTGGCGCCCCGCCTACGACGGGCGACGCGCGTGGTGGTTTTCGGTAGGAGCGGCGCCAGCCGCGAGCTTCTTGTCGTCCGCCCAACGCTCATCGCCTTCAACCCCTCGCGGCAGGCGCCGCTCCTACGACGGGTGACGCGCGTGTTGGTTTTCGGTAGGAGCGGCGCCAGCCGCGAGCTTTTCGTCGGCCGACAGCCACCTGGACCCTGGCGGGGCGCCGGTCGGCGTGGCAAAGTGAGCACCGGTTCACACTTGCGTGCGAGTACCCAAATGTTCTACGGCATCACCGACCTCACCACCTTCATTCTCGGCACCATCTTCATCGTGCTGCTGCCCGGGCCCAACTCGCTCTACGTGATGGCGGCGGCCTCGCGTTGGGGAACGCGCGCCGGCTACCAGGGGGCGGCTGGCATCTTCGTCGGCGACACCATCCTGATGCTGCTGGCGGTGATGGGCATGGCTTCGGTGCTGCGTGCCACGCCCGAGCTGTTCATGGTGATCAAGTATGCAGGTGCGGCCTACCTCGCCTGGGTGGGCATCAGCCTGCTGCGCGGTGCATTTGCCACCTGGCGGCGCGGGGACGAGACGGCGGAGCAGGTTGGTGACGGTAAGCCGGATTACCCGCCGGTGCGCAGTACTCCGCACCCGTTCCGTACTGCGCTCGTCATCAGCCTGATGAACCCGAAGGCGATCCTGTTCTTCGTCTCCTTCTTCATCCAGTTCGTCGATCCGACCTACGCACACCCTGCGCTGTCCTTCGTGATCCTGGGCGTGATCGTGCAGATCTGCAGCGTGCTCTACCTGTCGGTGCTGATCTTCGCCGGCGCGCGCCTGGCCGCGCAGTTCCGCCGCCATCGCCGCGTCGCCGCAGGGGCGACCGCGGGCGTGGGCGGGGTGTTCATCGGCTTTGGGGCAAAGCTGGCGACGGCGACGCTGGGCTGAAGGGTAGCGCTGCCGGCATTCCGCCGCGCGCTCAGCCCACCGGCCAGGCCTCGATCGGCACCGGTTTGCCGAACAGATAGCCCTGGAACATGACACAACCGCGTTGAAGCAGCCGTTCGTGCTGGGCACTGGTTTCCACGCCTTCAGCCACGACCTCCAGGTCGAGCGACTGGCTGATGGCCAGGATGGCACGCACGATCGCATCGCTGGAGTTGCCGTCGTCCATGTCGCGCACGAAGGCCTGGTCGATCTTGAGCTGGTCGAAGGGCAGACGTTTGAGGTAGGACAGGGACGAGTAGCCGGTGCCGAAATCGTCGAGCGCGAAGCGGACGCCGAGCGCCTTGATCTGCTTCATGCGTGCCACCGTTGTTTCGATGTCGCCGATCACCACGCTCTCGGTGAGTTCGATCTTGAGCAGGCCTGCATTGACGCGGTGGCGCTCGATTGCCGCGGTGACCTTGGCGACGAAATCCGGCTGGTGAAACTGTTTGGCGCTGACGTTGATGGACAGGCTCAGGTCGCCTGTCGCCACGTGTGCCTGCCAGACCCGCAACTGCGCGCAGGCTGCCTGCAGCACCCAGTCGCCGATCGGTACGATCAGCCCCGTTTCCTCGGCCAGGGGGATGAAGCTGGCCGGCGAGATCATGCTGCCGTGCGTGTCGAAGCAGCGCAGCAGGGCCTCGGCGCCGATCAGGCGACCAGTGCTGTCGAGTTGCGGTTGGTAGAACAGGCGGAACCGGTTTTCGGCCAGGGCCGCGCGCAGCTTGAGCTCGAGGCTCGCACGTTCGGCAACGACGGCCTGCATTGCCTCACTGAAGAAGCGGTGCAGGTTGCGTCCGTCGTGCTTGGCGCGATCGACGGCGACCTCGGCCTGCTTGAGAACGGCTTCGGCGGGGTTTGCGCGCCCATGAAAGAGGGTGAGGCCCAGGCTAGCCGTGCCATGGTAGGGGCCGCTCGGCAGGCCAAGGTCGAAGGGTTGTGCAATGCAGCCATGAAGGTGCTCGGCGATGCGTCCGGCATGGGCAATGGCGTCGTCGCGCTCTGCGCCCAGACCCTCAACGACGATTGCGAAGTCGTCGTCGCCCAAGCGCGCAACCGTGTCCTCCTCGCGCAGCGCTGCGCGCAGGCGCTGCGCCACTTCACGTAGCAAGGCGTCGCCGGCCTTGTGCCCCTGCGTGTCGTTGAGCAGCTTGAAGTAGTCGATGTCCAGCAACAGCAGCATGCCGTGCATGCCGCTGCGCTCGCTGGCGACGATGGCGTGGCGCAGCCTGTCCCACATCAGACTGCGATTCGGTAGCCCGGTCAGAGAGTCGTAGTACGCCAGTTGCCTGATGCGCGCCTCTGCGGCACGCCGTTCGGTGATGTCTTCCTTGATCGCCACGTAGTGGCTGACGCTGCCGTCGGGCTGCTTGATGGGAGCGATCGTGGCAAGTTCGATATACGTGCTTTCGTCCTTGCGCGAGTTGATGAACTCGCCGCGCCAGACCTCTCCGCGCTCGAGCGTCGCCCACAGGTCGGCATAGGTGGCCGGCGGTGTCTTGCCGGCATTGAGCAGACGCGGATTCTGTCCCAGCACCTCGTCGGCGGCGTAGCCGGTGGTGCGGGTGAAGGATGCATTGACGTACTCGATCTGCGCCTGCGTGTTGGTGATGACGATGGTGTTGGGGCTTTGCTCGACTGCAAGTGCAAGTTGACGCAGGCGTAGTTCGTTTTCCTTCTGCGCGGTGATGTCCTGGCCGATGGAGCGGATTTCGACGCAGCGGCCCTCGCTATCGAGAACGGGCAGATCCACCCAGCGGATCCACCGTATGCTGCCGTCGCTGTGGCGCATGCTGCGGTCGGTTGCGAGTGCGCCGGCGCCGCTGGTGAGGTGTTCGATTGCCGCGGCTGTTGCCGGGCGCTCGTGTTCGGGCAGGTAGTCGAGCCAGCGGTGACCTTCCAGTTCGCTGGGCGATCTACCTACAAGGGCAGCATAACGCGCGTTGCAGGACAACAGGGTGGTGTCTGGCTGCCAGGTGCAGCTTGCCTCGCGCCGACTCTCCACCAGCGCGTCGAAGTCCTGCTCGCTGCGTGCCAGGCGGGCGCGGCTGCGGCGCAGGCCGGCCTGCATCGCCAGCAACAGGGTCAGGGTGGCGGCTGCGATGGCCATCGCGGCCACGCCGGTTCGCCTCCAGACCGTGAATTGCTCATCCACCGAGCGTCCGACGATCACGAAGAAGGGGTAGTCCTGCAGTGCTTGGAAGGCGAAGATGCGGTCGACGTCATCCACTGCGCTTGCGTAACGTACGACACCGCGGCGTTTGCCGTCGAGGATCATCCGGTAGGGTGGAATCCACGGGTCGGCCGTGTTGATCCTGGCCGGTGCGGCGGGCCTGCGCATGACCAGGCGGCTGTCATCGCTGCGGCGCACGGCGACCACGCCTCGCTCGCCGGCATCGATGCGGTCCAGAAACGCCTCGAAGCTGGCGAGGTTCAGGCCGACGGCTACCACGCCGGCGAAGCTGCCGTCAGCGCGCAGGCGGGCGCGGTACGCGACCACGGTGGGGGTGGGGGCGGCCTTGCTGGTGAGGACGTTGGAGAACTGCAGTGCGGCGGTTGGGGCAGTGCGTGCGTGCTGGAAGTAGTCCCGATCGCCGATGCCCCAGGTGGGCAGTTCGTCATAGCTGCTCGCGATCACCCGTCCTTCGGTATCGGTGACGAGGATGACGAGCGCTTCGGGGAAGTGTCTCGTAAGCTGTGCGAGGTTGAGGTTCAGCGGCGCCACCGTCGCGGCCCAAGAGGCCGAACCGACGCGGTCGTGCGCACCGGGCTCTACGGCATTGTCGGCCGCGAAGGCCGCGCTCATGTCGACGCGGCGCAAAGCGCCTTCGATCTTGGTCGCCAGCACGCGCGCCTCGTTGCTGGAGGCGGTTGCAGTCGTGGCAACGGTGGAGCGGAAGGTGAATACCAGGAAGGCGACAAGCAGCCCAAGTACAAGCGCGGTGGCGAACAGGGCCTGTGCCGGCGGGTGCGCGAGCCAGGTGGATGCGTGCCTGCCGAGGCTGCTCACCTTGGCCAAGTGGACACGATGGGCATGCGTTGCCGTCGGCCATGCATTGAAGCGGGGGCGCAGAGTGGGCTGTTCATGCGGGTCGTGATCGCAGGGTCCTGTGAGTGCCCATTATGGGGCGTTTCGGTATGGCTGCTATGACATAGATCAGAATGAGCACACGTTCATCCGCGCTTGCCTGCGATCTCGATCTGTTATCTTCGACGCCATGGACTCCATCATCTCGATCTCGGCGCTCTCCAAGACTTATGCATCCGGATTCACTGCGCTGAAAGGTGTAGATCTCGACATCCGCCGCGGCGAGATCTTCGCGCTGCTTGGGCCGAACGGTGCGGGCAAGACCACGCTCATCAGCGTGGTCTGTGGACTGGTCAACGCGACGGCCGGCAGCGTGCGGGTCGATGGCAACGATATCGTGCGCGACTACCGTGCCGCACGCGCGCAGATCGGCCTGGTGCCCCAGGAGCTCACCACCGAGGCGTTCGAGACGGTGTGGAACACCGTCTGCTTCAGCCGCGGGCTGTTCGGCAAGCCGCCCGATCCGGCCTACCTCGAGCGTCTGCTCAAGGCGCTGTCGCTGTGGAGCCGGAAGGACAGCAGGATGCTGACCCTGTCCGGCGGCATGAAGCGCAGGGTGCTGATCGCCAAGGCCTTGTCGCATGAGCCCAAGGTGCTGTTCCTCGATGAGCCGACCGCGGGCGTCGACGTCGAGTTGAGGCGTGACATGTGGCAGCTCGTGCGCCGTTTGCGTGACGAGGGCGTGACGGTGATCCTGACCACCCACTACATCGAGGAAGCCGAAGAAATGGCCGACCGCATCGGCGTGATCGCCAAGGGCGAGCTCATCCTGGTCGAGGACAAGGCGGTGCTGATGGACAAGCTCGGCGGCAAGCAGCTCACCCTGCAACTGGTGGTGCCGATCACCGAGATTCCGCCCGCGCTGGATCGTTACGGGCTGACGCTGGGCAAGGGGGGCAGCACGCTGGTGTATCGCTACGAGACGGGCCGGAACGGTGAGTCCGGCGACAGCGCGATCGCCGGCCTGCTGCAGGACCTTGCCGGCGCGGGCATTGCCTGCGCCGACCTGCACACCACCCAGCGCTCGCTCGAAGATATCTTCGTCAGCCTGGTCAACGAGCCTGCGCTTGGGGGCGAAAACGGCAGCGAGGCCCGGGCGGCCGCGGAGGGCGCACGATGAACTGGCACGCCGTTCGCGCGATATACCTGTTCGAGATGGCTCGCACCAAGCGCACCCTGCTGCAGAGCGTGCTGGCGCCGGTGATCACCACCACCCTGTACTTCGTCGTCTTCGGTTCGGCAATCGGCGCGCGTATCCCCGAGGTGGAGGGGGTGAGCTACGGCGCCTTCATCGTGCCCGGGCTCATCATGCTCAACCTGTTGACGCAGAGCGTGTCGAACGCCTCCTTCGGCATCTTCTTTCCGAAGTTCTCGCGCACGATCTACGAGATTCTGTCGGCCCCGGTTTCGCACTTCGAGATCGTGCTCAGTTTCGTCGGGGCTGCGGCGACCAAGGCGGTCATCCTGAGCGTGATCATCCTTGCCACCGCCACCCTGTTCGTTCCGCTGCGCATCGAACACCCGGTATGGATGATCGGCTTCCTGCTGCTCACCGCGGTCAGCTTCAGCCTGCTCGGCTTCATCCTCGGCATCTGGGCGGACAACTTCGAGAAGCTTCAGCTCGTCCCTTTGCTGATCATCACGCCGCTGACCTTCCTCGGCGGCAGCTTCTACTCCATCGACATGCTGCCTGCGGCGTGGCGCACGGTATCGCTGTTCAACCCGGTGGTGTACCTGGTCAGCGGTTTCCGCTGGAGCTTCTACGGCAGCGGCGACGTGCCGGTGGGCGTGAGCCTGGCGATGACGCTGCTCTTCCTCACAGTGTTCGTGGCGCTCGCGACGTGGATGCTGAGGACGGGATATCGGTTGAAGCCCTGAGGCGCCGGGCAGGCTGCGCCATCTGCCATCTTCGTGCAGGACACGGGCAAGGCAGACTGGGACAGCCCTAAGCGCCACTGGGGCGACAGCGGGTGGGTCCGCGAGCCGAGCCGCGTGCATTTGCGATGTCAACACCGATCACTTGTCTGCGGCAGGATCTCGAAGTGGGAGGGAGCCCTTGGGGGCGGTGCGAGGAAGAGCGCCGAAATCGGGCGCCCACGCATAGTCGTCGAAGGCACTCAGTGCGGCGTTAACATCCTGGTCTGCTCGCAGCGAGAATGCATCGAAGCCGCAGCGGTGCAGGAAGTACAGCTGGTCGCGAAGGATGTCGCCGACCGCGCGTATTTCGGCTGAAAAGTTGAAGCGGACTCTCAACAGACGCGCCGTTGAATAGCCTCGCCCATCGGTGAAGCTCGGAAAATGGATGGCGACGAGAGCGATGTCCGCCAGATACGGCGCCACGGCGTCGGGTTCATCATCCGGGCCGAGCAGGATCGCGATGCGGTGCCCTTGCGTCCGCAGCACTTCGGCGTGCGTGTGGTAGTGCGCAAGCGGCACGATCTGCCGAGGGCCGGCGGGGGTCAGGTCGATGTCGTCGAGGGCCTCGTGCGAGAGCAGGCTCCATTCGTCGGCGACGATGCGCCCATCCTTAATGAGCGGCTTCATGGCGTTCTCCATAGACGGCAAGCTTGAAAGGAGTGAGGCCGATACGATCGAGCGTGTCGATGAAGCACTCTTCGGCGAGGCGCTCGCGCAAATAGACTTGCAGGATTCGTTCGATGACGTCGGGAATGTCGCTGGCCGCGAAGGACGGCCCGATCACGCGCCCGAGGCGGGAGTGCTTGCCTTCGCTGCCGCCCAGCGTCACTTGGTACCACTCCTCGTTGTTCTTATCGACGCCGAGGATGCCGATGTGTCCGATGTGGTGATGGCCGCAGGCATTGACGCAGCCGGAGATGTTCAGCTCCAGCGGGCCGAGGTCGAACAGATAGTCGAGGTCGTCGAAGCGCGCCTGGATTGCGGCGGCGACCGGCAGGGATTTTGCGTTGGCCAGCGCGCAGAAGTCGCCCCCAGGGCAGCAGACAACGTCGGTCAGCAGGCCGATGTTTGGCGTTGCGAGCCCGCTTCTCCGCGCGATCTCCCACAACGCATACAGGTCACGCAGCGGCACGTTGGGCAGGATCAGGTTCTGCTCGTGGCTGACGCGGATCTCGCCGGCGCTGAAGCGCTCGGCCAACTCGGCGACCCGGTCCATCTGGTCGGCTGTCGCATCGCCTGGCGGCACCCCGGTCTTCTTCAGCGACAGGGTGACGATGCCGTACCCGGGGTGCCGATGCGGTGCCACGTTACGCTCGACCCAGCGCGCGAACGGGCGATTCTCGGCGCGAGGGGCAACGAAAGCCAGATCGGTTGCCCGCGCGTCGGCGTACGCAGGTGGCGTGAAGAACGCTTCCATCGTTGCGAAGGTGGATTCCGGGATCAGGCTTCCCGCGCCGCGCGTATGACGCCATTCCGCGTCCACCTCGCGTGCGAAACCTTCGACGCTCAGGCCCTTGACCAGGGTCTTGATGCGCGCCTTGTACTTGTTGTCGCGACGTCCATAGCGGTTATAGACACGCAGGATCGCCTCGAAGTAGTTCAGCAGCTCGGCGCGTGGCAGGAAGGGCTTGATGCAGTGCCCCACCATCGGCGTGCGACCGAGACCGCCGCCGACGAAGATCTCGAAGCCGGGCTCGCCTTGGTCGCTCCGACACGCCTTTGCGCCAATGTCGTGGAATCGCACCGCTGCGCGGTCCTCCTCACCGCCGGCGATGGCGATCTTGAACTTGCGCGGCAGGAACTGGAACTCGGGCGCCAGCGCCGACCACTGACGGACGATTTCGCAATAGGGGCGAGGATCGAGGATCTCGTCGCGTGCAACGCCGGCGAACTGGTCGGTCGTGATGTTGCGGATGCAGTTGCCCGAGGTCTGGATTGCATGCATCTGGACCGTGGCTAGCAGGGCCAGGATGTCCGGCACGTCGGCAAAGCGGACCCAGTTGAACTGGATGTTGCTGCGCGTCGTGAAGTGCCCGTAGCCGCGGTCCCAGGTGCGTGCGATGTGTGCAAGCATGCGCAACTGCATGCTCGACAGCGTGCCGTAGGGGATGGCCACGCGCAGCATCGGCGCATGGCGCTGCAGGTACAGCCCGTTCTGCAGGCGAAGTGGGCGGAAGTCGTCCTCGCTGAGCTTGCCGTCGAGGTGGCGCTGCATCTGGTCGCGGAACTGGCGGACGCGGTCATCGACCAGGCGCTGATCGGTTTCGTTATAGCGGTACATGATGGCTGACTGTTCAGTGGGTGGGCAGGATGAAGGTGCTCTTCTCGCGCACGGCAAGGCTTTGGTCGTGCACTGCCACCGTCTCGAACACGATCGGCTGCACGCCTGACGGCATGCCTTCGAGCGGGGACGACAGGGTGAGCGTGACGGTATGGACGCGCCCCGGCTCGACCATGAACTCGCTGGTGCCTTCGATTCGCAGCCCCGGCAGGCCGCTCACACCGATGCGGAACTGGTGGGCCGCCTCCTCCATGTTGATGAGCTTGAGGATGTAGTTGTTTTCGATTCGTCCCTCGGTGCTCTCCTGCATCAGTGCACCGCGATCGCGGTGCACTTCCACCCGCAGCAGCACGCGCTCGTTCAGTGTCCACAACCCGAGCGCAGCGAACACGAGCAGCAGGCCGACATAGACCAGAGTCCGCGGCCGCCACCGGGCCGCTGCAGCCTGCGGTCGGCCGGCAAGCTCGCGCGCGCTCGTGAAACGAATCAGGCCGCGCGGCGCGCCGATCCGGTCCATGACCTCGTCGCAGCCGTCGATGCACAGGCCGCAGTTGATGCACTGGTATTGAAGACCGTCGCGGATGTCGATGCCGGTCGGACACACCTGCACACAGATGCCACAGTCGACGCAGTCGCCCTTGTTGGTGGATTGCCGCAGGGCGCCACGCGGTTCGCCGCGGCGGCTGTCATAGCTGACGTTTGCAGTATCCGGATCGATCATCACCCCCTGGAAGCGCGAGTACGGACACATGTGCTGGCAAACGGCCTCGCGTGCCAGCCCCGCCTGCAGATAGGTGAAGGTCGCGTAGAAGATCAGCCAGAAGGTCTCCCAGGGGCCGGTCTGGAAGCCGGCGATCGCCGGCAGCAGTTCCCGGATCGGGGTGAAGTAGCCGACGAAGGTGATCGCGGTCCACGCCGCCACCAGCGCCCAGATGCCATGCTTGACCGACTTGATCAGCAGCTTGCGCGCCGACATCGGGCTCTGGTCGAGGCGCAGGCGGGCAAGGTGGTCGCCCTCGACCTTGCCCTCGATCCACACGAAGATGGACGTATAGACCGTCTGCGGACAGGCAAAGCCGCAGAACAGGCGCCCCGCCATGGCGGTGGTGAAGAACAGCGCGGTGGCGGCCAGGATCAGGATGAAGGCGAGCAGCAGCGCGTCCTGCGGCCACAGCACCAGGTCGAAGAGATAGAGCTTTTCGTCGACGATGTCGAACAGGATCGCCTGCCGCCTGCCTGTCGCCGTCGTCCATGGCAACCAGCACGCACCGTAGAACACGATCTGGGTAAGCCAGACCATTGCCCAGCGCAGGCCGTTGAAGCGGCCCTGCACCGCCTTGGCGTGGACCTTTCCCTTCTTGCGATAGAACTCCAGCCGGGCTTCGCGCGCCTTGCTGACGGGTGGGTTCATGGATGTACTCCGGCTTCAAAGATGGCCGGAAGTACATCATCCCGGGTGGGATAGGTGCAGATTCAGATTGTTTGATTTAGAACAGGTACAGATTCTGGCTGGCTGTCTTGCTGTGCCGGATGACTATCGGCCCGACTGTTCCTGTCTGCGCATCGGCAGGCGGTGACAATCAAGGTGTCGAGTCAGGAGTTGAGTACCGTGATTGCCAATACGATGAGTCTTCCCAATGCAGCGGATCTGCCCCCCAGTGCGGGTAGGGTGCCCGGCAACAAGGGTATCTGGGTCGGGATCTGCTGCGAGTTTGTCGAGTTTCTGGTGCTGTTCATCGTGTACTTCGTCGCTCGCGCGCACTTCCCGGGGGATTTCCATGGGGGGACCGAGCGTCTTTCGCAGACGGCGGGCGTGCTCATCACGCTGCTGATGGTGAGCAGTAGCTTCTTCATCGCCTGCTCGGTCACCCGCCTGCGTGCCGGGCGCAGGCGCGAATCGATCGCTTGGCTGATTGCGGGCCTGGTCGCCGCACTCGGCTATCCGTTGGTCAAGTACTTCGAGATCCAGTGGAATCTTGCGCAAGGGATCGATGGGCAGTCGGGGATCTTCTTCACCGTCTATTACTACCTGACTTTCACCCACATGGTGCACGCCTTCTGGGGCATCCTCGGCATCCTCTGGGTTCTCACCCGGCACGGGTTCGGGATCTACACTGCCGACGAACACGGCGGTCTGGAGGCGCTTGCCAGCTACTGGCATGCCACCGACATCATCTGGCTGGTCATTTTTCCCTTCTGCTACGTTCTGGCCTGATCATGGATACCTCCGCACGCAAGCCCGCCACCTCGCTGCAACCCCTGGTCCTGGCCTGGCTGGGGCTGGTCGGCCTTACCCTCGTCAGCCCGCAGCTCGGCGCCGGCCTCGGTGGGCAGGACACCGTGCAGCTCATCGTCGCCGCGATCATCTGGATCAAGGGCCGGCTGGTCGCACGCTACTTCATCGAGGCTGAGCTGGTGCACCCCTTCCTTCGCAATGTGCTGCGTTTCTTCATTGCCTTCACCCCGATCGCGATCGTGCTGACGACCTTGTTCGGCGACAGCTTCACCCGTCTCGCCAGCCTATAGCTGGCGTTTGATCAGCCTGCCGAGCGTGGCCAGTGCATCGTCCTGGCGTGCCGTGGCGGGGTGGCCGAAATTGAGTCGGAGGTAGCTGGAGAACTCGCGCTTCGCCGAGAAGATCGGCCCTGGCGCGGTGCTGATGCCGTGTGCGAGCGCTGCCTCGTGCAGTTGCAGCGTGTCGACCCGGGCTGGTAGCTCCAGCCACAGGAAGTAGCCGCCGTCCGGCCTGGCCAGGCGGATGTCGTGGGGCAAGTGCGTCTCGATGCCGGCCAGGAGTTGTGCCTCTTGAGTGGCAAGCTGCCTGCGCAGCTGACGCAGGTGGTTGTCGAAGCCGCCGTGCTTGAGGTAATCGGCCAGCGCGATCTGCACCGGCACGGCAGTAGCCAGGCTGGTCGAGTATTTCTGCCGCTGAACCTTCTTGGCGAACCGCCCCGCTGCGACCCAACCTACGCGGTACCCCGGGGCGAGGCACTTCGAGAACGAAGATACGTGCAGCACCAGTCCGTCGGTGTCCATTGCCTTGCTGCACAAGGGGGCCTCGCGGCCGAAGTACAGCTCGGCATAGACGTCGTCCTCGATCAACGGAACCTGGTACTTGCGCAGCAGCTCCAGCAAGGCGCGCTTGTTCTCGTCCGCTACGCGGCTGCCCGTCGGGTTGGCGTAGTTGAGCATGAACAGGCAGGCCTTGACCGGATGATGGCGCAGCGCATCGGCCAGCGCATCCAGGCTCACGCCCTCGCGCGGGTGGCTCGGGATCTCGATCACCTTGAGCCCAAGGCGTTCGCTGGCCTGCAGCCCGGCGTAGAAGGTGGGTGACTCGATGGCAACCAGGTCGCCGGGCTGGGTCAGGGCCTGCAGGCAGAGGTTGAGCCCTTCCATCGCCCCTGACGTGACGACGATCTCCTGTGGCGACACCGAGGCGCCATGCGCGAGGTAACGCAATGCGAGCTGTCGGCGCAGCTCCTCATTGCCCGGAGGCAGGTCGGTCACCGTGGCCAGCGGGTCCAGGTGACGTGCGGCCGCGGCGAGGAAGCGCCCGAGCTTGTCGAGCGGATACAGCCGTGCGTCCGGAAAGCTCGATCCCAATGGGACGATCGCAGGATCGCGAACGCTGTCGAGGATCTGGAAGATGAAGTCGCTGACCTCGAGCGCCGTGGAGCCGCCCACAGGGTGCGTCATCTCGGGCTCTGGCAGCTTGCGGCCGAGCCGGGCGCGCACGAAGTAGCCCGACTTTGGTCGTGCCTCGATCAGGCCCCGGCTTTCGAGCAGGTGGTAGGCCTGGGTGACCGTGATCGGGCTGACTCCATGGGTCTTGCAGGCCTGTCGCACGGAGAGGAGCTTGTCGCCGGGACGTAGTACGCCCGAAGCAATCAGTGCTGCAGTTCGCTCGGCAAAGTCTTGGTAGAGGCTCATGGGGCGATGCTAGCAGCGGGTTGCCCGCAGCGCCTTGGCATGGATCATTCCTCGTAGCTTCGCTGCGGCTGGCGCAGGTGCAACTCCTGGTTGAGGTCGGTGCCTGGGGCTCGTGTGTTGCGGGCCAGCGGTGCGTGCCGAGGGTGTCGTCGGGAGTTTCCTTGCATTTATAAAGACGATCGGTCTAATATCTGCCCATGGTACCGGAACAGCAGACTCCTCGTCGGCGCGGCAGGCCGCCCAAACAGCGCGCGGACCTGATGGAGACGCGCGAGTTGTTGCTGCGTGCGGGCCTGGAGGTGTTCACCGAGAAGGGCTTCTCGGCTACCGGCATCGAGGAGATCCTTGGCCGCGTAGGCGTGCCCAAGGGCTCCTTCTACCATTACTTCGACAGCAAGGAAGACTACGGCCTCGAGGTGATCGGACGCTACGGCGTGTTCTTTGCCCGCAAGCTGGATCGCCATCTGCTCGATCCGGCACGCCCGCCGCTGGCGCGCCTGCGCGCTTTCGTCATAGACGCGGCAGAGGGCATGGCACGCCATGAATTCCGCCGAGGTTGCCTGATCGGCAACCTCGGGCAGGAGATGGGCGTATTGCCGGAGAGCTTTCGGGTCCGGCTCAGGGATACTTTCGAGGATTGGCAGGCCCGTTTTGCGGCCTGCCTGAACGAGGCACAGCGGGCAGGGTGGCTGGCACCACAGGCCGACTGCGCGGGACTCGCTGCAGTGTTCTGGATTGGTTGGGAAGGCGCAGTCCTGCGTGCCAAGCTCGAGCGCAGTGCGAGGCCACTCGAGCTGTTTGCCGATTTCTACTTCGCCGGGCTGCCCAAGGGCTGATTTTTTTCGTGTTTTTATAGACGTTCGGTCTAAATCTGGAGGGGATGACATGTTCAAGGGCGTACTGATCGAGAAGGACGATGCGGGTTACCGCGCGAGCGTCAAGACGCTTGACGAAGCGCAGTTGCCCGAGGGCAACGTGACCGTGCGCGTCAGCCACTCGACGCTCAACTACAAGGACGGGCTGGCGATTACCGGCAAGGGGCCGGTGGTGCGCACGTTTCCGATGGTCCCGGGCATCGATCTGGTCGGGGTGGTCGAGGACAGCACCCATCCGGAATACAAAGCCGGGGACGCAGTGGTGCTCAACGGCTGGGGTGTGGGCGAGGTGCACTGGGGCGGCCTGGCGCAGAAGGCGCGTCTGAATGGCGACTGGCTGGTGCCGCTACCCGCGGCCTTCACGCCGCAACAGGCGATGGCGATCGGTACCGCGGGCTATACCGCCATGCTGTGCGTGCTGGCGCTCGAACGCCACGGGGTCCAGCCCGGGGACGGCGAGATTCTGGTCACCGGCGCTGCCGGCGGTGTCGGCAGCGTCGCCATCGCGGTGCTCGCCAAGCTCGGCTACACGGTGGTGGCGGCGACCGGCCGCACGCAGGATGCCGACTACCTCAAGGCGCTCGGGGCGGCGGAGGTGGTCGACCGTGCGCTGTTCTCGTCGCCTGGCAAGCCGCTGGGCAAGGAGCGCTGGGCCGGCGCTGTCGATGTGGTCGGCAGCCATGTGCTGGCCAACGTCTGCGCCACCACCAAGTACCGTGGCGTGGTCGCTGCCTGCGGGCTGGCGGCGGGCATGGACCTTCCGGCGACGGTCGCGCCCTTCATCCTGCGCGGCGTCACCCTGGCCGGCGTCGACAGCGTGATGTGCCCGCGTGCGGACCGGCTGCTGGCCTGGCAACGCCTGGCAAGCGATCTGGATCTGGCCAAGCTCGGGCAGATCAGCCGCGAGGTCGGACTGGCCGAGGCCATCCCGCTCGCCGACAGCTTGCTCAGGGGCGAGGTCCGCGGCCGCATCGTCGTGGACGTCAATCGCTAGAGCCGTCCCGTCAGGATCAACCGTTTCATCATTCCAAGGAGAAGAAAGCATGACCCAGGCACAGCAATCCGCAGTGAGCCGTTTCCCTGTCCCCGAACTGAAGGACATGCCCGAAGACATCCGCGCGCGCATCGAGGCCGTTCAGGAGAAGTCCGGTTTCATCCCCAACGTGTTCCTTACGCTCGCCCACCGGCCCGACGAGTTCCGTGCCTTCTTCGCCTACCACGACGCGCTGATGGAGAAGCCGGGCAACCTGAGCAAGGCCGAGCGCGAGATGATCGTGGTGGCGACCAGCAATGCGAACCAGTGCCAGTACTGCGTGATCGCCCACGGCGCGATCCTGCGCATCCGCGCCAAGAACCCGCTCATCGCCGACCAGGTTGCAGTCAACTACCGCAAGGCCGATCTGAGCGCTCGCCAGAAGGCGATGCTCGATTTCGCCATGAAGGTCTCGCAGACCTCGCATCTGGTGGGCGAGGCCGATTTCGAACTGCTGCAGGCGCACGGCTTCACCGAGGAGGACATCTGGGATATCGCCGGCATCGCGGCCTTCTTCGGCATGTCCAACCGTCTTGCCAACGTGACGAGCATGCGGCCCAACGCGGAGTTCTATGCGCTCGGCCGCTGAGTCCTCGTCGACGAGGTTCGGTCTGGCAGCGCGAGGATGGCGCCCGGGGTCTCGAGCTGGATCTCGTCGCAGTTGTGCCCTGGCCCGCTGCGGTCGATGACGATGAAGTCGCAGATTTCGTCGAGTGCGAGCAGGGGGTGGTGCCAGACGCCGGGGGCGTAGTTGACGCCCTGGTCGCCGCG
>WPCK01058832.1_pt1 | contig 28789 bp, 21 predicted proteins | sample 5399851 | NCBI WGS metagenome assembly WPCK01 (sample SAMN12869471, study PRJNA574797) | sludge metagenome | isolation source: wastewater treatment of pH11 | place: China:Beijing | collected 2019-05-20 | reverse complement strand
ACTACGCCTTCGACGATGGGCCTCAGACGCATCCCGGAGCTATACCCAGCCTTGAATTTCGCGGAATCGGCCTGGAACCGTTTGATGTACTCGGAGCGACGGTTCGTCCGATGCGACTGTTGCACGGACCGAAATTTGAAGTCCTGGGTTTTCGCATCGGCAACATCGCGTTTTGCACCGATACCAACTTCGTACCCGAGGAGAGTTTTTCCGCTTTGGAAGGCGTCGAGTATCTAATCTTGGACGCTCTTCGGTATAAACCTCATCCAACGCATTTCAGCATCGATGAAGCTCTGGCCGTCGCCCATCGAGTGCAACCGCGACACACGTATTTCACTCACATCAATCATGAGTTGGACCACGAGACGACCAATAAGCATCTGCCCGACGGAGTCGACTTGGCTTATGATGGATTGACGTTGCCGTTGCGGGTTTGAGCGATTCACGAAACCAAATTTCGCTGGTAAAACTCAAGCCTGTAAGACGCCCAATAAATCCTCAAGCTCTGCGTCTGATAGAACAACATCCATTTCACTTCATCTTGGACCCATTCAAAAGAAAAAAGGGACCAATGAGCAAAAACACCATCCAAGGAAAGAATATCGTAATTGCCGGGGGCGCAAAGAACCTGGGTGGCTTAGTTGCCCGTGGTTTCGCGTCCAGCGGAGCGTCTGCAATTGCAGTTCACTACAATAGCGACGCATCGCGAAAAGCCGCAGAGGAAACAGCTCAGGCCGTTCAAATGGCGGGAGTCAAAGCCATCACGGTTCAGGCCGATTTGACCAACGTTTCGCAATGCCAGCGTCTTTTCAAGGAGACCGTTGAAGCATTCGGCCCCATCGATATCGCCATCAATACGGTGGGAATGGTGCTCAAAAAACCCATCTCGGAAACAACGGAAGCCGAGTACGACCAAATGTTTGCCGTCAACGCAAAGTCCGCCTACTTCTTTCTCCAAGAAGCCACTCGTTGCATGAATGACGGCGGCAAGATCTGTACGATTGTGACTTCGCTGCTGGGTGCATTTACGGGTTATTATTCGACGTACGCGGGGGCAAAAGCGGCGGTCGATCACTTTACGCGGGCTGCAGCCAAGGAGCTTGGCCCACGGGGAATCTCGGTCACTGCTGTGGCTCCAGGCCCCATGGATACGCCATTTTTCTATCCGGCCGAATCACCTGAAGCGGTCGCGTACCACAAATCGGCATCAGCTCTCGGCGGCCTGACGGATATCAAAGATATCGCGCCATTGGTTCAATTCTTGGTGACGGATGGTTGGTGGATTACGGGTCAAACCATTTTCGCCAACGGAGGTTATACGACTCGATAGTCTCCGTTTTGGTATACATTTGTTCAAAGTCAACGCTTGCACGTTTGTACCGAATAAATAGAATTTAACGCAATTGTTTTCAAATCGTTTAACGCAATTGTTTTCAAATCGAATTTCAACAAGGAGAACTTAGAATGTCGAAACGTGTTTTTTCTTTCTTGGTAGCATGCGCCCTGCTTTTAGGGACGAATGCTTCGGTCCATTCTCAGTACTATGAAATGGGCGATTTTATCTGGGGCAGTGATGTGACCAACGATGGGCAGGTTGCCGGCTTTGCTTCAAGTGGGCCGTATTTCACCTATAGCCCGTCGGCGGGCTTGGTAAATATCGGCGGCGTGAATGACGGTGGCGTTGCGTCGATTTCATCCGATGGCAATTTTATTGGTGGCGATGCGGCCAATTCCGCCAATGGTGGCCTGATCGAGGCTGCTCGCTATGATCGTTCTACCGGCCAATGGAATTTCCTGGGAACGCTGGGCAGTAGCTCAGGCACTTCCGCCAGTTCTCATTGGGGTTCCAATAGTGCAGGCACAATTTCGGTCGGTCTTGGATGGATCAATGGTGGGACCGCTCACGCGACGTATTACAGTGGCGGCACTGCCACTGATCTTGGATCATCTGTCCCAGGCCGTTCTTCTCGCGCCAATGGTGTAAGCGATGACGGTTCGGTTGTAGTAGGTTGGCAAGATTCTGACGTCGGTGCTCGTGCAGCGGCCATGTGGGTCAATGGGGTCCAGTCCATTATCGACAACGGATCGGGTGGCCTGCTTGCCGAAGCTGGGGCCGTGACGCCGGACGGTGAGTGGATCATTGGCGGTGCCGGCTACGACGGACCCGAATCGTGGCGATACAATGTCTCAAGCGGCCAGGTAGAATTCCTTGGAATCTTAGATCCCTTCAACACCTTTTTTGGTGCAACAGGCATTACCGATGACGGTCGCACCATCGTGGGCTTTGAACGAGGTTTTCCACCGTTCCCAGCGTTCGGAACTGGAACGATTTGGATCGAAGGCCAAGGCATGCTTAATTTGACCGATTACGTCACAGGCTTGGGAATCGCCCTTCCAAACGGCGTCGTACTTTCCACACCCATGGCCATTTCCGGCAACGGACTGCATATTGTCGGACAAGCCAGCAACGGCCAAGGTTTTCTGGTCACCATCCCTGAACCCGCCTCGGCTATCTTGGTTCTGGCCGCGTTAGGCGGTGTACTTGTTCGAACACGACGAAGAATTGGCATGTAAGTTCGCCCATAATCAGTGCTCACCGTCGATGGACACCTGATCCACGTTGGAATCAACGTGGATCAGCGTATTTTGAACTGGTTGCCATCTATTACGTTTCTTGCAAAGGAATACAATAATACATGAGCTGCATTGCATAAATTGCATGCTGAATCAGTCAGCGCCCAATATTCGGGTTGGTTGCGATGCGACTCCTTCCGTTTGGTTTAGGTGGAAATATGCCAAATCCAAAGTTGGTGAAGCTCTTAGTTTGCTTGATACTTTTGGGAACCCGTGCTGAGCTCCGCGCCCAGTATTTCGACATTGGCAGTTTAGTTTGGGCTAGCGACGTATCGAATGATGGAGCCGTTGCAGGCTACGCAATCGGGGGTGCTTTTTATGCCTTCAACTTCTCCCAGGGCTTGGTGAATATTGGCGGTTCACATGATGGCAGCAGCGCGTCGATTTCCACCGATGGTAATTTCATCGGTGGCAGCGCGGCGAATCCTGCTAACGGTGGACTTGTTGAAGCAGGGCGTTACGACCGATCGATCGGCACTTGGTCGTTTTTAGGGTCTCTGGGCAGTAGCTCGGGAGGCTCAGCTAGCTCTCATTGGGGATCCAATAGCAGTGGCAGCATTTCAGTTGGACATGGATGGGTCGATTCGGGAACTGCCCACGCGGTCCAATTTAGCGCCGGCACCGTGACCGATCTAGGGTCCACAGTTCCGGGACTTACATCCCGAGCCAACGCAGTCAATGATGATGGCTCGGTAGTCGTTGGCTGGCAAGACCAAGCGAGCGGTATTCGAGCCGCCGCCATGTGGATTGATGGCATCCAGTCGATTCTCGACGATGGCTCTGGTGGTGTACTTGCCGAAGCAGGTGCGGTGACTCCAGACGGTCAGTGGATTGCTGGCAGTGCGGGTAACGGATCCCTGGAAGCCTGGCGTTACAATGTAGAAACTGAAACGCTGGACCGGCTAGGGTTATTGGCTCCTCTCGGGGGCTTTCTTAGTGCAACGGGCATCACGGATGACGGTCGAACCATCGTGGGTTTTGAACGACCACCTCCTGGGATCCCAAGTTTGGGAACCGGCGCAATTTGGCTTGAAGGCCAAGGCATTTTCAATTTGACTGACTATGTTGCTGGACTGGGCATCGCGCTGCCCAGTGGTGTTGTCCTTACAACGCCACTGGCCATTTCAGGCAACGGTCGGCACATCGTAGGTCACGCAAGCAACGGTCGCGGTTTTTTGGTCACCATTCCTGAACCCGCTTCTATTTCTTTGGTTTTCCTGAGTCTTAGCACGGTTCTCATGCGTTGGAGAAACCAACGAAAACCTGATGCGTAAGCGTAGGCATTGGATACTGAGCCTTTGTTCGCGAGTCGGGGTTAAACAGAAATTTTTTCAGGCCTGGAACGGTTTGCTTGAGTCCTAAGGCGAGCGGCAGTTGAAAGGTTACCATCACAACCCGAAGCGTGAGCGAGGGGCGGCCCCGCGCTCAAGCTTCGGGTTGGTATTTTAATTTCCGCCGCTCGCCTAACAGGAAGTCAACGTTTGAGCCATAGGTTCATGCGATTCAAGCTGGCGCAATGCATTCTGGGCCCTGGTTTCGAGTGTTGTTCACATACGATGTGACTGGACGCAAGCTAAAAATGGAATCGTCTGCGGCTTCCAGTAGTTCGTAGGCCATTTCACCCGTTACCGTTGGTTCGAGCCATTGTTGAGCCTTACTCACCGGAAGCGGCATTGGCATTCGGTTGTGAATTTCGGACATCGCCGAATTGGCTGCAGTTGTGATGATCGTACACGAGGAAACCAGACTACCGGTCGCTCGTGTATTGTGTTCAAAGAGTCCCGCCAGGAAAAACAAACCTCCATCATTTGGCCTAATCCAGTAGGTGTGTTTTACCTTGTCGGTCAACCGCTGCCACTCATAGTAACCATCGGCGACAATCAAGCAGCGTTTTCGGTTCAGAGGCCCTTTGAATGAACGCAATTCTTGTAACGTCTCGCGCCGAGCATTGATCATCTTATTACCAATTCTTAGGTCGTCTGCCCATCCTGGCACAAGCCCCCACCGGTATTGTCCCAGTTGATTCCTGCCGGGTTCGGTTGAGGCAATGCCGAAAACCATTTGTGTCGGCGCAATGTTGTAACGTGGTTGAAAATCCGCCAGTTCGGGATCGGCCGTGAAGGGTAGCAACATTTGAACGAGCTGGTCAGCCGGAGTCTGAAGGGTTAGTCGACCGCACATGGAATTCAAAAACTTCGCATTCGAAAACGTCCGCGTTTGAAATGTCGCGGCACGGAAATGATTCTGGTCGACCTGATTTCGAAGGAGTTCAAATGCTGTCCCGTGAACGCCGTCAAAGATTGGTCTTGGGCAATGGAATGATGAAGCAAGATTTATCCGGGACAAGTTCAAAAGGAGTCTTCTGAATAAACGCCAAAGGACTTTTCGACTATGCCAAGAAGCGCCTGCTTAACGATACGATAGCCGTTCTGACTTTGAGAGCCTACACGAACTGGATTCCACAATATGGCTCCCAGCACACCACCCACTTTTCCAAAATTCGGTAAAATCTAAGCCCCTCGCTGCGGCATGGCCGTTATGGTAGACCAGCCGTGACGTTCGTGAGCAAGAACTTCTAAAAATTACGGCAATTGACCGTCAAAAGTTTGACAACAGGGGGGGTTTTTCGGTACAGTTAGATAGGTGCGCCTACAGAAGTGTCCGTTGTGAAGTTTGATGGTTCAATTTTGGCTAAAGGCACTTTGGCGAACCAACTTTTCTGGTGGCTCTCATCGATGACCAGAAATCCTGACGCAGATCGATCCGGTAGGAATTGAATAATAATGGCAAAGAGCAATTCGGTATGGGGTCTAGAGATTGGGCAAAGCGCATTGAAAGCACTGCGATGCTCAGCCCAAGGTGACCAAGTGGTTGCTGAAGCATTTGACTACATCGAGTACCCCAAAATTCTGTCTCAACAAGATGCTGAACCCGAGGTGTTGGTGCGCGAGGCGTTGCAGACTTTCGTTGGCCGCAACAATCTTAAAAATGTACGTGTCGCATTGAGTGTTGCGGGTCAAAACGGACTAGCAAAATTCTTTAAACCGCCGCCCGTCGAGCTCAAGAAGATGGCGGACATTGTCAAATACGAAGCTCGGCAACAAATTCCATTCGATCTGAGGGATGTGGTTTGGGATTATCAACTGATGCCCGGCAGCAAGATCGAGAATGGGTTTGCTCTTGAAAGCGAAGTCGGTTTGTTCGCGATGAAACGCGACGCAGTAACCCGAGCCCTCAAGCCACTTGTCGAGGCGGACATTGAAATCGATTTTCTTCAATTGGCACCGCTCAGCATCTTCAACGCGATCAATTACGACCACAATTTGATTGCCGAAAGCACCGCCAGTTACGACTCCGAACATCCTCCCAAATCGGTAGTCATCGTTGCCATGGGTACGGATGCGACCGACTTGATCATCACAAACGGCTACCGATTGTGGCAGCGCAGTATGCCGCTGGGCGGTAATCATTTTACGCGGCAGTTGACGAAAGATCTAAAACTCACGTTCACCAAGGCTGAGCAACTGAAACGCAATGCGATGGATGCTGAGGATCCCAAGCTTGTGTTTCAAGCCATGCGACCGGTGTTCAATGATCTGGTTACCGAAGTTCAACGTTCGATCGGCTTTTTCCGCAATTTGCACAAAAAAGACGATGTAGGCTCGATATTGATGCTGGGAAATTCGGTGCGGCTGCCCGGTTTGTCGCAATATCTAAGCAAGACGCTATCGATGGACGTGGCTGTGGTCGATTCGTATCGGAGGCTGTCTGGTGACGAGGTCGTTGCATCTCCTGGCTTCAAGGAACATGCCGTAACGTTCGCGCCCGTCTACGGATTGTGCCTGCAGGCCCTAGGCAAGGGCGGGATCTACACGAACCTAGTGCCACACGAATTGTTTACTCAACGGATGGTTCGCGCGAAAAAGCCCTGGGCTGTCGCGGCGGCCGCTACACTACTTCTTGGTTTGGCAGCCAGTCTGCTGCCTGCGGGAAGCAACTACAAGGTCGTGCATCCCGATAAATGGAGTTCCGCCGTGTCACGCGTGGACTCAACAACGAAGGCCAGTCAAGATGCCGAGTCCAGTGACAAAACGCTTTTAGGCCGTATCGAATTATTAGAAAAAATCGGTCAAGAAGTCAGCGGCAGCAGAGACCGTCGACTGCTCTGGCTTGAGCTGCTCAGCGCAATCGACCAAGCCCTGGATCGCCCCGCCGATTTTGATCCTTCGAAGATCCCCAATCCCAAAGATTCACCGCTCAACGAACGCAACATAATTTTTATCACCAAGATCGAAAATAAATTTGTCTCCGACCTGAGCACCTACATAACGAATACAACCGCCATGTACGATACGGACAAAGAGACTCGCCTTAGTCTGCTCGGTCTGTCGCAATCGGGGGCAGAAGGGGCTGAAGGCAGCGAAGCCCCCGCCGCAAGTGCGACGGCGACGTCGGCCCCAGCCAGCGGATCGTCGGAAACGGGCAATTCGGGTTGGGTCGTCGAACTTCAAGGCTACCACTATCATAATGATGACCGGAATCATTCGAAGGGTTACCGCGCGACTCGAGACGATTTGCAAGAATACGTCTTGAAGCGCCTCGTAGATCGTCTGGAGCGCGGGTCCGCCAAGCTGCCTGTACTCGAAAACGGAAATGCGAAACTGGTCGAATTCACTTTTGCAGAACTCGGCGTTAGCCGCCCGTTTGTTATCGGCGACGGAACAGAACTGCTCAACTTTCAATTGACCAATCCGGAGTACAAACCACCCCAACTTAGCGGTGGAGCTTCCTTTGGGGGAGGGCGCGGCCAGAACTCGCCAACCGGCACGCTCCCAACTCGTGGCAGCGACGATGGGCCGGCCATCGACGACAATGGCAACCCCGAATGGTTTGACGCACCTAAGTTCGAGTTCACCTTGCAGTTCATTTGGCGTGAAAAGCCACTGACGGCCCGGTTGGAGGCCAAGCGGCTTGCCGAAGAAGCCAAGAAGGCAGCGGAAGAAGCCGCACAAGGCAGTCAAACAGGTGATGATCTCGCAGCTAGTCAATAATTGATCCGATCTGCACCCCAACAACTTCATCGACCATTTTTAGGAAACGTTCATGGACCAGCTAAAAAAGTTCTTTGCTCAAGCGAAAAGGAACTTGTTCTGGATTTTAATCGGAGCAGCAGTCCTATTCGGGCTGGTGGGTTGGTACTTTACCAAAACCAACCTGGATAAACTGTATGCCGATCAAGTTCAAGCCATCAGAGGCAAGTACAGTGCGATTGAACAGGTTCGGTCCAAAGTAGGGACACATCCGAATGAAAGTTCTCAAGCGGAAATGGACAAGATCATTCAGTCGCTCGAACTCGATGTTCAGAAAGCATGGGACGAACAATACCAGCGGCAAACAGCCTATATGAAATGGCCCGAAATTGGAGTACCAACCTTGATCGAAAAGCTCAAGGGGTTCTATCCCATCGAGCAAAAATTGACTTTCCCTGAAGACCCGCCTGGAATTACAGAGAGCGATCGAACCAGATTTTCCAGATACTTCGATGAGCAAATGCCTAAACTCGCCGAGATCATCGGGGTGCGGTGGGTCGGAACATCGGAAGGCTTGGCAAGCTCAGGCGGCGGTTCTCAGGGATCCGATGGTGGACGACCCGGAGGAAACCTCGGCCAAAGCGGAAACCTCTCGCACAATTCCGACGATGTTGTGATTTGGCAGCAAGCCAACCAAGATCAACGTCTCAAAACACTTCGCCTTTGGCGAGGCGACAAACCCGACGTCTATCAGATGATCTACACTCAAGAAAATATATGGATTCTTGAGGGTCTATTGAACATTATTGCGAAAACAAATATCGTTCCGCAAACTGGCAACCCTGCCTCCGCAAATGTCCAAGCCTCAATCAAAGAGATTGAATTCATTCGCATTGGCCGAGCGGCTATCGGGTCGGCCGGAATCGTTGCAAACCTCGAATCTTCTGGTGGCGGCGGAGGCCTTGCTGGCGGACTCATGAGCGGCGGCGGTTCTGGTCGGGGCGGAATTGCTCCCCCGACCGAAAGCGGAGCAAGCGACGAAGAAGGCAGCGGCGATGGAAGTATTGGTCTGGACGAGAGTAGTGCCATGATTGGAGCTCCAGTCAAAGGAGGCGGCGATGCAAGTCAATCCGAAGCTCCAGTCCGCTACGATCCTGCGGATCGCCGCTATGTCGATGCCAGCTTCAAGCCGATCTTAGGAGCCGATTTGCGATCCAAGATCAAAAGCGAGAGTCCAGAGGATGCCTACTTTGCCGTTGCCAAACGAGTGCCGGTCCGCTTGCGTATGACGATGGACATGCGCAGGCTGCAGACGTTCTTAGCAAACTGCGGCAATGAAGGTCTCATGCTCGAAGTTCGGCAAGTGAGAATCGGTGATCTCGAAGCGGTCACCGGTAGCGGTGGCGATCGTTCAAGTGCGCCGTCGCTTGGTGGAAAAGGCGGCGGTCCCAAAGGTGGACCGGGAGGTTTGATGGGCGGCGGTGGCGGTGGACGCGGAGCCGGTTCGGGGCTTGAAGAACTTCAAGGGAAGGGGCGACGCAACCCGAACGAAATGAAAGTTGAAATCTATGGGACAGTCTATTTGTTCTATCCCGTCGATATTGAACGCTTGGGATTGGACAAAGTAGAAGAAGATTTCAAGCTTCAAGAAACAGTTGAGGATTCCACGGACGCCACACCAACCCCATGGCCTGCAGCACCTGCAACGAGTGAACCGGCCGTTGGGGGCGATGTCACTTCCGACGCTAGCCCGGAAGCAGCAACGGTCGTACCCGATGAATCTGCTACACCGCCAACTGATGCGCCTAGCACTCCGCCCGACGATTCCTCCGGAAATCCACCGGTCGAAGGTTCGACCGATTAGTGAAAACGTTTCGCATTCGCCTTGAGTCGCAAAAATTGCTCAATAAGTTCTGAAATTTGGTTGGAGAAACACAAATGTTCGGCAAAAAAAAGAAGTCCGATGATGACGTAGCTCCCGAAGCGGCGGCAAAGCCAAGCAAGCCTGAAAAAGCCAAGAAGAAAGCCAAGAAGGCCAAAGACGACAGTACGAACGTGCGCGTAACCGCCAGCCGCGGCCCGAATATCGTCGTCAGGCACATTGAAAAGGTCGTGCTCGCCGGGATCATTGGATTGGTCGGCTTTCTGGTCTTTCGAAGTTTCTCAGCGGAGACGCTCCAAAGTTCTCAAACCCCTGAAAGTCTCGCCAACCAATCGGACTCGATTCTCAACCAGGTAAAAAATGAATCTCATTGGGATGCGATTTACCCGGAACGCGAAAAATACGTTCGGCACAAATTTCACGCAGATACATTAATAGCTAGAGAATCGGCGGATGCAAACCAGTATCCTTTTGGTCGGCTGGAACCGCCGGCAATCCGTGAAAGCACCGAACAGCGGGGTGATCCCGAGATTGCTCCGGTGGAACAATTGCAAGTGACCAATGTCACTGGCGCCTTAGGTATTTGGGTCCAAGTAAAAGATGGCAATTCAGACCCATTTCTAGCCCTTGAAGATGCCAAACCAATCGGCAAAAAAACAAGGCCGGAACGTACGCGTGGTCCTGGGGGACGCAACCCAGACCCCAACGCACCGGGCGGGCCAGACGGCGGAACCAACGACAAGGTTCATCGCCAACTTAATTCAAAATACGACCTTGGCTTTCACGCGGGAGGCGAAGGAGCAGGTGGATTAAGGGGAAGTGGTCCCGGCCTTGGTGGTATTAACGAAAAAAGTCAAATGGATGAATACGGGGGAGTCCCACTGGGTAGCGTTCAACCGGCCAACCAAGGTCCGAATCAAACGGATAGCGGGCTCGTTACGGACCAAAGCATTCGTTATCGACTCGGTTCGCGACCGGTGGTTTTCAACGCCATTACCGCGCTCATCCCACACCGAAAGAATGAACAAGCTTATTTCGATGCATTTTCCAGAACAGGAACGTTTTTGGCAGGACGCGATCGCCCTGCGTACCTGGGTATCGAGGTCCAAAGGGTCAATGTGACCGGCGATGCCTACCGTGATATCAGCGAAGAGGAATGGAAGACCGTCTTGACGACCAAAGACATTTCAGAAATGCCTCGCCAACAGCAATGGGCGACGCACTTGCCACAACTTCCAATCACTCACATCCCCGACGTAATCAATTCTCGTTACGACGGCCTAACAGCACCAATCGTCCCGATGTTGGTCCGCGATTACCGCGAGTTCAGTAAACACTCCAAGATTGAATGGCTGTGGAATACTACGATCCCACAACTGCCGACAGCCTCGAACCGCAAACCACCCTCCGGAGAGTCTGGCGGGGGTGATAGCGATCCTCTGTTTGGCCAAAATGGTGCCAATTCGGGTATACAGGCCGGAGGTTCGAGTCGTCCTTCCGGAGGCCCTCCGGGTGTACCTGGAGCCGGTGGCAAAGGTGGAGGGTTGATGGGCGGCGGCAAAGGGGGAGGCATGTTGGGAGGTGGAGGCGATTCGGGCGGCAACCGCGGCGAATTCGGAATGTTAGGCCCGGCCGGGCAACTGACCGAAGAGACCCTGACGTTGGAGCCCGAGTTCAAAATGGTGCGAGTCTACGATTTCCTAAAATGGGATGATATCGGTAAAGAGTTTCGCTATCGGATTCGAATCACGATGCGGGATCCGAACTACCCGGAAAACCAGGATTACTACGATCGCCCAGCCCCGGATGTTCCTATTTCTACTCATTTCCCGGCACCATCCAACGAAGAGTTAAAGCAAGAAGTTTATGAGCGCGTCGCATCAATCCGCAGCAAAGAAGATCCCGTGATCGCCGATGCGATTCAAAAGAAAACGTTTAAGTATCGCGCCAGGAGAACCACGCAGTGGAGCGCTCCGAGTGACCCAATAACAGTCGCTCGTCCTATCGAAGTTTTTGCCGGTGAAATCGAGCGAACTGGTGGTGGAACGGCCAAGATGGTCGTTGCCCAACTCGCAACAAATAGCCGCATTCCAGGAGCCGTGATGGCTAGCGTAGTTTCTGCTCAACGCGGCAATGTTCTAGGAACGCCACCCGCAAACCTGGATTTGATCGCTCCGACAACCAAGGAAATCAAACAAATTGAAAAGGCCCCGCTTGCCACGGGTGCCGTTTTGGTTGATTGGCGTGGGGGTTCAAGATTGAGCGGATATTCCAAGGACGATCCCATGCTGTCCGAAGGCGAAGCCATGGTTCTGCGTCCGGATGGAACATTGGTGTTCTCAAGCGACTTGGATGACCAAATGCTCTATCGAATGTACAGTTTCCAAGACGAAATTGAGAAGGCAGCCGATACCAAGAATTCGGGCGATCGCGACGGCGCGGGACCATCGGGAGGCACCCCCGGCGCTGGTAGAGGCGGTGCGCCTCCTGGTTTAGGTGGAAAGGGGGGTGGCAAGTAACAGCCTGCTGTTTGTGGCTGACGACTATTGCGAACGCGATAATCGCGGGCGTGCAGTCGGCTGTAAAAAAGTTGTTCCTGGCTACTCCAAAATCATTTCATCCACCGAGCGTCCCGAAGGAATCATCGGCAATACGTGTTCTTGGTAAGGAACCATAACGTCCAGGACGTACGGGCCAGGGTAATCGATCATCTCTTTGAGGGCATCTCGTAAATCGGCCTTTCGATGTATGGTCGCCGCTCCGCAGCCATAACCTTTGACGATCTCGACAAAATTCGGATAGCGTTCGTTGACGTATGCATGCGGATCAGTAACGCCCGGACCACTCGCTTCTTCGTGATCGATCGGGCCCAAGTAGGTGTGAGCACGGTTGCTGTTCATGAAGCGATCTTCCCATTGGACGACCATCCCAAGATGCTGATTGTTCAGCAGCATGACTTTGACCGGAAGCTTCTCGCAGTACAGCGTTGCCAATTCTTGGATATTCATCTGAAAACTGCCGTCGCCATCAATATCGACGACGAGTGCGCCCGGATGAGCCGCTTGGACTCCCATGGCTGCAGGCAAGCCGAAGCCCATCGTTCCAAGGCCCGAGGAGCTAGCCCACTGGCGAGGTCGATTGAACTGATAAAACTGAGCCGCCCACATTTGATGTTGGCCAACGCCTACTGTGATGAAGGTTTCTCGATCTTTCGTTATCTCGGACAATTCTCGAATCGCGTGTTGCTGCAAAATCCCATCAAACTTTTGATCGTAATGGAATGGGTACTTTGCTTTCAAGTCGCGGCAATGTGCAACCCACTCATCCATTTCCGGCGGTTCGATGATTTGATTGAGTTGCTGCAAGACGTATTTAACGTCGCTACAAACGGAAATGTGCGCAACTTTGTTCTTGTTAAGCTCCGAAGCGTCAATGTCGACATGGACGATTTTCGCGTGTTTTGCGAATGACTCGATTTTGCCCGTTACGCGATCATCGAACCGAACTCCCAGCGCCAATAGTAGATCGCAATCGCGAACGGCGTAGTTGGCATAAACCGAACCATGCATTCCCAGCATATCGAGCGACAACGGGCCAGAACTTGGGTAAACACCTAGCCCCATGACGGTCATGGTGACGGGTATACCGGTGAGTTCCGCCAAGCGTCGAAGCTCCGCGTGGGCTTCTCCGGTTACGACGCCGCCTCCACAGTAGATGATCGGGCGACGCGAGTGATTAATGGCAGCAGCAATCTGACGAATTTGTTCTGGCGCTGCTTTGGGTTGTTGAACTTGGTAACCAGGCAGTTGCATGGGAACGTCCCAATCGACATCGCAGGTGTCGAGCTGAACATCTTTTGGCATGTCTACTAAAACCGGACCAGGGCGACCGGTTGCCGCAATGTAGAATGCCTCCTTCATTACACGAGCGACATCTTCAACGCGCGTGACCAAATAGTGTGCTTTTGTAATGCTCCGACAAACCTCGACGATTGGCGTTTCTTGAAACGCATCGGTTCCCATGACACCCGTCGGAACTTGTCCCGTGATAAAGATCACGGGGACACTGTCGAGCTTCGCATCAGCAATCGCGGTCACCAAGTTGGTTGCGCCGGGGCCGCTTGTAGCCATGGCAACTGCGACTTTTCCCGTCGAACGCGCGATGCCTTGAGCCGCAAACCCACCGCCTTGTTCGTGTCGAGGCAGGATGGTTCGGATTTTCTCGCCATACTTGGTGAGCGACTGGTGCATGGGCATCGAGCACCCGCCAGGGTATGCGAATACGATTTCAACGCCATGCTCCACCAGCGATTTGACAAGGATGTCCGCGCCGTTCATAACTTGGGTAGCGCGCGGTGTTTCGACATGAACCATTCAGAATTCGCCTTTTACGATTGTTCGACCAATAGGATAGTTGCTGCAATAAAGATATGATATTTATCGAATTGCATCAACGAAACAATTGTAGTTTTGGCTGAAAATGAACTTCCGAGCGTTGCCGTCATCCATACTTCTAGTCCACGAATGCTCCGTCACTACCTAGAGCTTATCCGGTTCAGCCATACGGCCTTCGCCCTCCCGTTTGCAGCATTGGCGACGATTTGGGCATTAAGTGCACCTTTACACGGCAGTAAGGTGCACTTAACTGGAACGACGCTTTGCCTGCGGCTCCTTGGAGTTCTTCTATGCATGGTTGCGGCGCGTTCGGCGGCCATGGCCTTCAATCGTCTCGTGGATGAAGTATTCGACGCCGCCAATCCGCGAACTGCGTCACGGCACTTACCCGCCGGCATTTTGTCTCGGCCCAAAGTTTGGATTTTCTTTGCCGCTTGCTGTGTTGCTTTCATGGCGTCGACGCTATTGTTCTTGCCCAACTGGTTGCCATTGGTATTCTGTGTTCCAGTACTGCTTTGGATTTGCGGCTACAGCTATGCCAAACGCTTTACGAAGTATGCCCATTTGTGGCTTGGGGTCGCCTTGGCTTTATCACCCGTATGCGCTTGGATTGGCGTGCGGGGCGAAGTGCTCGTCGACCAACCCTCGGATATCTTGCCTGCGGCGATTCTGGGATTGGCGGTCGCGCTGTGGGTAACTGGCTTCGATATCATTTATGCCTGTCAAGATGCCCAATTCGATCGATCCGCAGATTTGCACAGTATGCCTTCGAAGTTAGGCATCGCCAAAGCCCTTCGGCTTTCGGCAGCCTGTCACTTCTTGATGTGGTTGGTTCTCGGGTCGATCCCGCTGGCGGCTCCGCAAATTGGACTTGGTGGAATCTATTTTGGCGGGCTGGTGCTTGTGGGTTGGCTTTTGGCTCGGCAGCACTGGATCGTAAGCCCCACCGATTTAAGCCGGGTCGGCGAAGCATTTTTTTCTCTCAATGCGTTGATCAGCTTTGGTCTGACGACCGTCGCCGCACTCGACGTCTTTTTGTAGCCATTCTTTGAAACCCAATAGTCGAATTGGGCGACGACTTCTGCGGATTGAAGCAACTTTAATTGCACTGTTGTGACGGTTGCTCCGTCCGTAACGACGCATCTGGCAAATCGTTTATTGGACAAAGCCAACAAAACTCGCACAAGCTGCGTATATTAACAGGCAGTAACCCAGCGAAGAGGAATACTCGTCGTTTGATGCTGACAAAACTGCCAATTGGGTTATCTTTAATCTAGTCGGGTTTTCCGATTGGCTTAGTCCGTAGCCCATATCGAAAACGCAAAGATCGCTGATTGCTTGGGCTAAAAAGGGATAGCTGTCCACCCACGGGAACGAAGTGTACCCTGAACTTGCATATTGCTTCAAAAAGCAATGAATGCGGCTAGCGTGAGCCTTGCAGTGGTTTAATAAGTTAAGTCACCGGTACCTTGTCTCTCATTCCCAAATGCATGCAGTAAAACTAGTAGGCATTTCGCCACCAAAATTCTAATGAGTGTAGTAGTAACCGGTTCCGCTGGGTTTATTGGGAACTCAGTCGCAATACGACTGCTCGAACGAGGCGAGCGAGTTCTGGGCATCGACAACCTGAACTCGTACTATGACGTCCGATTGAAGCAAGCTCGTTTAGCCCGAGTCAGCCAACATCCAGGCTTTGTCGACTTACGGGCGGACATCGCGGACCGTAAAGCGGTTACTGAAGCATTTGAGCGCTATCAACCCAAGCGAGTCATCCATTTGGCCGCTCAAGCCGGAGTGCGGTATTCCATCGAAAATCCCTTTGCGTATATCGAGAGCAACATCACAGGCTACGTGAACATTCTCGAAGCCTGCCGCAACGGTCAAATTGAACATTTGGTCTATGCGTCGACCAGTTCCGTTTACGGTGCGAATACTCGCCAACCGTTCTCAGTCCACGACAGCGTCAACCACCCCATGAGCCTGTATGCGGCAACGAAGAAATCCAACGAACTGATGGCGCACACCTATAGTTCATTGTTCGGGCTACCGACTACTGGCCTTCGCTTTTTTACGGTGTATGGACCGTGGGGACGTCCCGACATGGCCTTGTTCAAATTCACCAAAGCTATCCTGGCGGGTGAGCCGATCGACGTCTTCAATTACGGCAATCATCGCCGCGACTTTACGTATGTGGATGACATCGTGGACGGCATCCTCCGGGCACTGGACCATCCAGCACGGCCCAATCCGGATTGGACCGGTGACCATCCCGACCCTGCGACCAGTTACGCACCCTACCGAATTTACAATATCGGGAACAGCCGACCTGTAGAACTCATGCGATACATTGAATTGTTGGAGGAGCGACTGGGCAAGAAAGCTCAGAAGAATCTACTTCCCTTGCAAGCCGGAGATGTGCCCGATACCTTCGCGGATGTAAGCGATTTGACCAACGACGTCGGTTACCAACCGTCTACACCCGTCGAAGTCGGTGTCCGCAATTTTGTGGATTGGTATTTGGATTACTATGGCCAGCGATAAGAACCCAATCGGGACACCTACCCTGGATGACTGGGAACATCTCGGAAAGAGCATCTCGCAGTTTGAGCCCGGAAGCCCTGAGTACAATAAGCTCCGAATCGCTCAGATAGCTATCTCAACGGGTGGTTTTCCAGGTGTAGGAGAAACGATACCAAGGGGACCATGCGGTCACGCCTATGGAATTCATAAGAGCAGTTTTCTGACCTCGGAATTTCGAACCAGACTGAGGAGGGGAACCGTGGACGCTAAGCCGGAAGAATTAGTCGATTGCATCATCAAAGCCGGCATCAAGCAATGGGTTTTGATGGGACTGCACGGTTATGTCGGCTACCTCGCCGAACCACGTGCGACACAAGACATTGATTTGATGGTTGCCATGAACCAGAAAGAAAAAACCACGAAAGCCATTGCGGAGCGTTGGCCCACACTCGAACGAGAATCGCTTCCAGCAGTCGTTCGATTCATGGACCCTTCGGACCGATATCGAGACGGTCGGCCAAAGCCTGTGATCGAAGTCATGTTGCCCGCGAACCGGTTCCAGGAAACGATACTGTCGAAATATGTAGTTGCGGACGACAAGACGGGCTATCGATATCCAACACTCGAAGCAGCACTAGCCTCGAAGTATGCCGCAATCGTTTCGCCCAATCGCGAATTGTCGAAAAAAGAACAAGACGCCGTAGATTTTCGCCAAATCGTTCGCCACAACCATGAGACAATCGATAGCGAGGTTCTCAAAGAACTGGGCGACCAGATTTGGGATAAAGGCGGCAACGAGATCGTGGAGTTTGTGACGTTAACCTTATTGAATAAACCGTTGCCCGTTTGAACCTGAGACTTGCGGAATACCAGTGTTTTCGATATACCAATGGCAGGAGGCTAGTTCATGCTGAATGGGAAACGGATTTTGATTACGGGTGGAACGGGCTCGTTTGGCAAGGCTTTTGTCAATCGAGTTCTTACTCAATTCCCGGACGTAGAGCGGTTGGTCGTCTATTCCCGCGATGAACTCAAACAGTTTGAAATGTCGCAAGCCTGGAGCGCGGAACAATACCCGAGCCTGCGTTACTTCATCGGCGATATTCGCGATGCCAATCGGCTCAGCCGCGCTTTGGAAGGCATCGACGTAATCGTCCACGCAGCTGCCCTCAAACAAGTCCCGGCCGCCGAATACAATCCGTTTGAAGCCATCAAGACAAACGTTCTTGGCGCACAGAATCTCATCGAAGCTGCCTTGGACTGCGGCGTCCGCCGCGTGGTGGCATTGAGTACCGATAAGGCGGCGGCTCCCATCAATTTGTACGGCGCGACAAAGCTGTGTTCCGATAAACTGTTCGTCGCAGCCAATAATATGCGCGGTCATCGCGACCTGCGACTGAGCGTGGTTCGCTATGGGAATGTTATGGGCAGCCGAGGAAGTGTCATTCCCTATTTCCTTGCAAAACGAAAAACGGGCATCCTTCCAATTACCGACCCGCGCATGACTCGATTCAACATCTCGTTGGATGAAGGCGTTGACCTAGTTCTTCACGCCTTGACTTCGTCGCTGGGCGGCGAAATATACGTTCCCAAAATCCCGAGCTATCGCATCACCGATGTCGCCGAAGCCATTGGCCCGGAATGCGAAAAGCCAGTCGTAGGAATTCGCCCTGGTGAAAAATTGCATGAAGAGATGATCACCAACGCAGACAGCCCCAACACGATCGAAACCAGCAAATACTATGTCATTGTCCCGTCACCGCTATCCGGTACACCAGACGCTCAATTACAACTTTATTCAAAGCATCATGGCGGCAATCCGACTCCGGACGACTTCCGCTATTCGTCCGGCAAGAATGACAATTGGCTATCCGTTGACGACATTCGCAGCCTGATCTGTCAGCACGTTGACCCGGCCTTCGTCGCATAGTTTTTTCCTTCTTCAACCTGAATCGTACGCATTCAAGCTTTATGCTCCCATACGGTCGGCAATCGATATCCGATGAAGACATCGCCGCAGTAGTCGAAGCGTTGCGCCTCGACTACTTGACCACGGGACCTATGGTCGAACGCTTCGAAACGGCATTCGCTCAGCGGATCGGAGCAAAATATGCAGTCGCAGTCTGCAATGCGACCGCCGCTTTGCATTTAGCGATGCTTGTCGCGGAGATAGGCCCAGGCGATCGCGTGATTACCAGCCCCAACACCTTCCTGGCTTCAGCCAACTGCGCGGCCTACGTGGGTGCGACTCCCGATTTCGCGGACATCGATCCGGTCAGCTATTGCCTATCGCCAGAAGCTCTCGAACGCGCTTGGCAACCCGACACGAAAGCAGTCGTCGCTGTGGACTACGCCGGACAAACGGCAGATATGCCTGCCATTTCTGATATCGCTCGCAAACATCAGGCAATCGTCATTGAGGACGCTTGCCATGCTGTCGGTGGTCAATTTGAACATACTGGAAAGCTCTGGACGATCGGGAACCATCCGTGGGCCGATATCACCATCTTCAGCTTCCATCCCGTCAAGACGATGACGACTGGCGAAGGCGGAATGTTGGTGACCAACAACCCCGCCTATGCGCAACGCGCTCGACAATTGAGGACTCACGGTATCGTGCGAAGTCCATCCGAATTCGTTGGGCTAGGCGACGATACCTTAGACGAACGTGGACCGTGGTACCACGAAATGCAAAGCCTTGGGTACAACTACCGCATTACCGATTTCCAATGCGCCCTGGGCTTGAGCCAACTTAAGCGACTCGAACAGTTTCTCCAGCGCCGGCGCGAGATTGTCGCGCGATACAATAAAGCCCTGGCAGATTGCCCGCTGATTGCGGCGCCGAGCCTGAGGAATTCGTCGGACCGCGACGTTACTTCGTGGCATCTTTATACCGCCCAGTTTGACTTTGCGCGGGCAGGCATTACTCGCAGCGAGGTGATGCAGCACCTGAGAGAACAAGGAGTAGGTTCTCAGGTCCTTTATATACCGGTGTATTTGCAACCGTGGTATCGCAAACAATTCGGATACGCTCCTGGCAAGTGCCCGATTGCGGAATCGTTCTACCAGCGTGCGCTCAGCCTGCCGCTGTACCCAGATATGACCGATGCGGACGTGGAGCACGTGGTCGCGTGCGTTCAAAACCATGAAGCCATCTGCACCTAAGCGAGTTCTCTTTCGTACCGATGCGTCGACGAGCATCGGGAGCGGCCATGTTGTACGCTGCCTTACGCTTGCCGAAGGTCTTCGCCAACGCGATTACGATTGCTGCTTTGTCTGCCGCGAGCACTCTGGCAACTTGATTGATCTAATTCGAAATCGTGGCTTCACGGCCATCGGTTTGCCGCTCGACGTGCAAAGCCCTTCAAGGGCAGTCGACGAAGTTGAACTGACACACGCTAACTGGGTCGGAGCGCGTTGGGAAATCGACGCTCAGCAAACTTTATTCGCAGCAAACGCTAACGCAAGTCGTTTCGATTGGCTGGTCGTAGATCACTATGGCCTGGACTTTCGATGGGAACAGTGCATGCGGACCGTTAGCCACCGAATTTTCGCGATAGACGATCTTGGGGATCGGCAACACGATTGCGATATTCTCTTGGACCAAAACATAACAGCACTTTCCGAAGATCGGTACACCGGCAAAGTGCCTATCCATTGCGGACTGATACTCGGACCCCGATACGCGCTCTTGCAACCTCCGTATGCCGAATTGCGAAAAGATCTATCGATTCGCCAGAGTTCGATTCAAAGAATTCTGGTTTACTTCGGTGGCTCCGATTTACAGAATTTGACTGGAATGGCTGTATCCGCGATCCTGTCCTTAAGACAACGCTCCGAGATCCAAGTCGACGTGGTGGTTAGCTCAAGTTTTCCATTTCTAGATGAACTCAATCATCAAATCAACAGCCATCCCGAAATCAAACTTTATGGAGCGCTACCCAGCTTAGCTCAGTTGATGGCCAGAGCCGACTTGTCGATCGGAGCCGGTGGCGCGACCAGTTGGGAGCGATGCTGTTTGGGATTGCCAAGCCTGGTCATCACTCTGGCCGACAATCAATTCGCCAACGCACGCGAGCTCGATCGCCTTGGTTATATTCGTTGGTTGGGCCATCAAGATGAAGTCGCTCAATCGCAAATTGCGGAGCACTTGCAACACCTCATCGATCAAGCCGATTTGAGTGAGTGGTCTCAACACTGCACAACGCTCGTCGATGGCTTAGGAACTTCACGCGTCTGCACGCTGATCGACCTCGATTCGACAACGCAGCTCGTAGCTCGCCGTGCAACAAGTCAAGATGAGGTCCTGATCCTCGATTGGGCGAACGAACCGACGGTGCGCCGAAATGCCTTTACACCGGACCCGATCGATGCTGCAACCCATCATCAATGGTTCGTGAATCGTTTAAACGAAGCGGAAGAGTGCCGGTTCTTTGTGATCGAAACCAAGAATTCAATCCCGATTGGACAAGTTCGATTCCAAAGGGAAGGAAATTATTGGGAAGTCCACTATTCGATGGACCGATTGGCACGCGGCCGGAACATGGGTACGGAACTACTTCGCACGGCACTGCTCGAGTTCACGCGTGAATTCGATGGCGTTGAAGTCCTTGGTAAGGTCAAATCGAACAACGCTGCATCGCTACGCATTTTCGAGAAGCTTGGATTCCATTGCGTGCCGTCGGCAGATGAAGCACAAGCCATCTTCCGGCAACGGTTTGGTCGGAAATCCGTGAACAACTTCGTCAGTTGCATCGACTCATGAGTTTATCAATCGACAATCGAACTATTGGTCCCGACTCGCCGCCTTACGTAATTGCGGAGCTGTCGGCCAACCACAATGGATCGCTCAATCGTGCCTTGGAAACGATTGAAGCCGCCAAGGAGTGTGGCGCGGACGCAGTTAAGCTGCAAACCTATTCGGCTGACACGATGACGATCGACTGCGACTCGCCTGACTTCGTCATCAAAGGCGGATTATGGGACGGCTATAGACTGTACGATCTATACAAATGGGCTCAAACACCGTTTGAATGGCATCAAGCCCTGTTCGAACACGCTAAAAAATGCGGGATCACGGTTTTTTCGACGCCTTTCGACGAGTCCGCCGTTGAATTGCTTGAAAACCTCAATGCACCCGCCTACAAAATTGCATCCTTCGAAGTCCTCGACCTGCCGCTCATTCGCAAGGTTGCTTCCACAGGTAAGCCCATCATCATGTCGACGGGCATGTCGAGCGAACAGGAAATCGACGAAGCCGCAAGCGCCGCCTATCAGGCGGGCTGCAAAGAACTGATTCTGCTTCACTGCATCAGCAGCTACCCGACGCCCCTGGATCAAGCTCATTTGCGGCAGATCCCAGCTCTTGCAAATCGTTTTGGGGCAACTGTCGGTCTTTCGGATCACACGCTGGGCACCACAGCCGCGATCACCGCCGTGGCACTCGGCGCATGCGTCATTGAAAAACACTTCACGCTCAGCCGGCTAGACAAAGGGCCGGACAGCGAATTCTCACTAGAGCCTTCGGAACTAAAACAACTTTGCCAAGACGTGAAGGCCGCGTGGTCCGCGCTTGGTTCGCCGGCCTTTTCGCGTTCTGTAGTCGAAGAAGCCAACAAGCAGTTCAGACGTTCCATTTATTACGTAAAAGACCTGCCTGCTGGTGCCATCGTCGGTCCGCACGACATCCGCCGCATCCGACCCGGTATGGGGCTGCCGCCCAAACACTTCGATCAAATTGTCGGCCAGCGATTGAATCGAGCTGTCAAAGCCGGAACCGCAACCAATTGGAATCAGTTTGATGGTTAACAGAGTGCGTGGCAAGTCATCAAACATTCGACTCAGCCTGAATATTTCCAATTGAAATGGACCCGATCATCGAAGCCTACAAGAAAGATGTCGATCGCACGCTGCTGATCGAAAATTTGCGACTGACGCCTCAGCAAAGATTCGATCGATTCGCCAGTTTCATGGAATCCGTCATGGAGCTGAAGAAAGCCGGAGAGGAAGCACGCCGCAAGAAACGCGGTGAGCCTAAAGCTGAGAAAGGTTGATTCCTTATGTCGGAGAAACTTCCCCAATGCTTTCCCCGGAGACGTTAGAATCCTACCGCCGCATGACGCCGGGCCAGCGGCTTGAGCTGATGTTCGAGTTGTCGAGGTTCGCTATGTCGGGAATGTTTGCCGGCCCACCCGAAGTCGTAGCTCGCCGGTTCGAACTGATCCAGCGCGAGAACGATGCGCGAACGCAAGCCATTTGCGAAGCGCTGGTCCGCAGCAAGGACAAACCTCACCCTGGCTGCGATAAGAATAGAAGGCCAGGCACTGAAGACCAGTAGCTGTAGGCTCGAACCAATATGATGAGCATCGAGCACGTGCTGTTCACTTGGGTAGACCTTTGCGACCGGTTGAATATCGACTTCGCGGTAATGGGTGGCATCGCCGTCCGAGCGCATGGTGTTCCGCGACCTACTTACGACGTAGATTTGACGATTGCTGCGGACGATTCGAAAATTCAGGAGTTGCTGGTAACCGCTCGAAATATGGATTGCCTAGTTCCAGAACCATACCTCAAGGGCTGGAAGGATCGCGTATCCGGCATGCCCGTGATCAAGCTCAAACAATGGCTCAAAGATGGTTGCGGGATTGATGTCGATTTGTTCGTGGCGGAATCCCCTTTCCTGCGAAGTCTGATGGGCCGAAGACAGTTGTCAGACGTTGGCGGACGACAAGTCCCCGTTGCAACGGCCGAAGATGTGATTTTGCTTAAACTCATCGCGTCTCGCCCTCGTGATTTGGGCGACGTCCAAGATATTTTGTTCATGCAAGGCGGGCTCGACGTGGGTTACATGCGAGACTGGGCTGTATCGCTTGAGATCGTCGATCGGGTGGATAGAGCTTTGCAACAAGAATAAATTAACTCCCCTTCTGAAACCAATTCCTACCTATTCCTGGTCCCCGCTCGCTCGCGTTTCAACTTAGGACTTGCGGCAATCGCTGTGCCGATGAACTGGTCAGCGAGTGGCGGCGTCCATGTTGCGGGATGAGTACATGGTTACCAAACTAGCATCTGAAACAGAAACCTAACTAAAACCGATGGCCAAGAAAAAAACGGACGAAGAAGCACCAAACGCTGTTTCACCCAAACTGCACCGCGTGGCGGTCATGGGCTTGGGTTACGTTGGATTGCCGCTGGCCGTTGAGTTCGGCAAGCAGTATCCCACAATTGGTTTCGACATCAACCAAGCTCGCGTCGACCAGCTAAAGGCCGGGCGAGATTCGACCTTGGAAGTCGAGTCGGATGAACTGGCTGCATCAAAGCACCTTAAATACACGACGAACCTCGATGACCTCCGAGCCGCAAACATTTATATTGTCACGGTCCCAACTCCCATCGATCGCCACAAACGTCCCGATTTGCAACCGCTGTTCAAGGCGTCTAAAACTCTGGGGCAGGTCATCAAGCCCGGCGATATCGTGATTTTCGAGTCAACGGTCTATCCAGGCGCAACCGAAGAAGACTGCGTTCCCATTATTGAAGCGAGGTCTGGCCTCAAGTACAACGTCGACTTTTTCGCGGGCTACAGCCCAGAACGCATCAACCCCGGCGACAAGGCACACCGATTAACTACGATCAAAAAGGTTACATCGGGGTCGACGCCCGAAGTGGCCGAACTCGTCGACAATTTGTACAAATCCATCGTGACTGCGGGAACGCACCGCGCACCGAGCATTCGTGTAGCCGAAGCTGCCAAAGTCATTGAGAACACTCAACGAGATTTGAACATTGCGCTGATCAACGAGCTGGCGGTCATCTTCAACCGCATGAATATCGACACCCTGGACGTGCTTGAAGCGGCTGGTACGAAGTGGAACTTCCTGCCATTTCGCCCGGGCCTTGTGGGTGGACATTGCATTTCCGTCGACCCTTACTACTTGACTCATAAAGCTCAGGAAGTCGGCCACGTGCCTGAAGTAATTTTGGCTGGCCGGCGGATCAACGACCACATGGGTCAATACGTGGTTTCGCAAGTCGTCAAACAAATGCTGAAACGACGGCTGCACGTCGAGGACGCCAACATCTTGGTGATGGGACTCACGTTCAAGGAGAACTGCCCGGACATCCGCAACACGCGGGTGATTGACATCGTTCACGAGTTTCGCGACTACGGTGCGAACGTCGACGTGTACGATCCGTGGGTAAATCCCGCAGAAGCTGAGCATGAATACGGCATTCACCCGATTGCAGAACCAGCCTCCGGAAAATATGAAGCTATCATCTTAGCCGTTGGACACAATCAATTCAAAGAGCTCGGCATCGACGCCATTCGTAAATTCGGCCGAGGTGAATGCGTAATCTACGACATCAAGTCGATCTTTCCCAAAGATCAAGTCGATGCGCGGCTATAACCAACGCCCTTACAGAATCCAGAATTGGATCGACGCGAGTCTTAAAAACTCTACTTTGAGAAAAAGCTGGAACTCCGAAAAGTGCATTACAGGGGCTCGATTTGACTTCGAGTCATCCTGCTCATCCCCGCTCTATGCAAACTGAGAAGTCTACACACGGCAATTACCGTCCAGAAATAGACGGACTTCGGGCTGTGGCAATCCTCCCGGTTGTCGCGTTTCACCTTTGGCCGCGATCCCTGCCCAGTGGATATTTGGGGGTCGATGTATTTTTTGTCATTTCTGGATTCCTTATTACATCCATTATGTTACGCGAATTCGACACTCAGTCGTTTTCGTTTCGAGCGTTCTGGACGCGCAGAATTCGGCGCATTGCACCTGCGCTGCTTTTCATGATAACCATCGTGGTGGCACTGGCTCCCTTTTTGATCTTTGTTCCCAAAGCCTATTACGCGAGTTTGGATGCCAGTTCAGCGATATTTTGTTTCGCCAATATTCGAATGTATTTGAAGTCTGGAAACTATTGGGGAGAAAAAGCGGAAGCTTCACCATTTTTGCATACATGGTCGCTGTCGGTTGAAGAACAATTTTATTTGCTTTATCCGGTCTTTGTTTATGGGCTGAAGAAATTGAAGATCAACTTCAATTTTGCGATGATCGCATTGACGCTGATGGGTGTTGGGTTGTTCGCATTTGGTTCCCTGAAGGCTCCCACAGCGACCTTTTATCTCTTGCCGACTCGGGCTTGGGAATTGGCCGCAGGCGGTTGGGCGGCGTCCTTCGTGCATAGCCGATTGCGAAATAGTCCTATGCTCGGTCGCAATTCCGGCCGATGGGCCATCGTTGGCTTAAGTTGCATTCTAATTTCATTTTTATTACAAACATCGAGCATTTCGCTAGTTGCATTGTTGCCTGTATTTGGAGCCACGCTGTTCGTAATCGCCGCCAACGGGAACAACTCTGCGGGGAAGGTTATCGGCTCGGCGATCCCCGTCTTTATTGGAAGGATTTCCTACTCGCTCTATTTGTGGCATTGGCCAGTAATCGTGTTTCTTAAGCGTGCCGAGTCGCGGTCACTAAGCGTGAACGAGGCGATTCTGGCTGTACTCCTTATGACGACCATGGCTTTAATTTCCTATTGGTTTATCGAAGGCACAACCAGGAACAAGCGGAATCCTTATCCGTTTGTCGTGCCGCAGTTCGCTCTGGCATTGGCTCTGGTCGCTCTTTGTACTTGGTATTCAGGCAACTACCAGTATGAAAATCACTTTGAACGCCTACAATTTCATGCTCGCTACTACACGGTAACGCCATCGGTCGAGTTTGGAACGGACGCGCGATTGCGAAGCCTGGGCGTTGATGAGCCGGTCCGGCCTACGGAATACGCCGATGCATTCGAACGTGAAGGAGTCCCAGGCGGCGTAGCGACAAGGCCGCATCCGACCGTAATGGTGATCGGTGACTCTCACGCGTGCATGTGGGGCAAAGCCATCGATTTGCTTTGCTCCGAGTTGGACCAGCGAGTTGCATTTTTTTCTACAGCCGGCGCGAATCCTTTCGTCGACATTCCGCTGCCGGACTCCTTGCCGGCCGAAAAGAGCTTTACCGCTCAGCAAAAATTGGCGTTTCATCAAAATGTACTTGAGCGACTTTCAACGTGGCATCCGAGCCTCCTCGTTGTTTCCGCGCGCTGGTCTATCCGAGACGACAATGATTTTCGCCGCCTAGGAATGCTCTTGGAACATTGCAAGGCCCTCGGCGTAGCCGTGGTTGTCATTGACCAGCCACCTGAGATTTCGATTGGTGACATCAACTCGGGCCAGTATTTTGCGTACCTTGGCTTGAAGCCGACTGCGAACACGCCTCAGTACATTGACAATGCCTCAGGATCGAAGTACGTCGAGAGGAATGAGCAAGTACACAATTTAGCATTGAACTACTCGAACGTGACGGTCGCTCGGATCGGAGGATGCTTTACAAAAGATGACAACGTCTTAGTGGCTTTCGATGACGAAATTTTGTATTACGACGACGATCATTTGAGTACGCAAGGAACGTTGTTCGCTCTCGATCCATTGAGATCTGCCATGAAACAAGCCTTGAGCAACTCACCCAACGCAAACAAGTTGATTTCCCAAGCCGAATAGAACCAGAATTTACGGGGAACCAACACCCCTGAAGGATAGTGGCACGATGATCGATCGCAAATTTAGAAGACCAAGAATCTGGTCGAACGAGCAATTGAAAGTTTTGTGCGCGTACTTTGGCGGCTCAATCGTTAACGTTTCCGGCTGGAAAGACATCGACAAAGAAGGCAAGCGGTACAAAGATTACTTTCCCAAAGCCACGGAATATTGGATTACGAATTACGAGAGCAATGCCCGAGGATTCCAAGGAAACCTGGAGAACGAAGTATTTCTCGATTTGACAAAGCCTCTCGAAGAGCAACTCGTTGATCGATTTGACGTAGTTTTCAACCATACCGTATTGGAACATGTCTTTGATGTGTCTACGGCGTTTGCAAATCTATGCACCATGTCCAAAGACGTCGTCATTGTTGTGGTACCTTTCCTTCAGGAAGAACATGCCGATTACGGCGACTACTGGCGATTCACTCCCCAAGCACTCGACCAACTCTTCAAAAAGAACAGTTTTGAAACGCTTTATGTCAGTTTCAATGACGACAAAGACGCATCCATTTACGTAGTCGCGGTGGGAAGTCGACACCCTGAGCGCTGGCAAAACATTATCAACCTTTCAGGCAACCGAAAACACACAATTTACGATCCATCCGTTTCGCCGGGCAGTCGCGTCATCCGCAATGGGCTCCTTTACAGGTTGAAGAAGCTCGTCAAGGGTGAAAATAACGGAGAATAGGTACAGCGTCTCGTGCCTATTCCAATTGCGTCGGAGTTCCGGGGTCGACAATTGCTTCCTTTTCAAATCATAGAAAGATTTTTGTATGCACAACGTTTTTAAGAAGATCTGGTCGCTAGCGAAGCCAAAGCACTCACACACCATTTCCCTCGGTGAGCCAAGGGCATCCATCGGCGAAATCGAACGAGAGTTCAAGTGTTCCGACGGTTGGGCTGTACCCGTTGGAGCTTCCTATCGTTACAAGCAAAGCGCCGCTTGGCTGAATTATTGTGGACTTGCAGTTTTACAAGAACTGAAGAAACGAGAGCTGCTGGACGAAGCCGGCAAAAAGATGCTCGTGCATCTTCGTGGCACGCGAACGATCTCGGAATCACTGGAGAGCATTACTGAAAGGACGAAGCCTTACTTTGAAGCGCATCGAGAGCTATTCCTATTCGATACCCTTCCCAACTTGGGAAAACGAGTAACAAAACCCGATGCCGACCAAATCAACGAGAAGGCCAATCGGGAACAAAAAGTGCATTCAACGCACGTCGAACTGCTCAAACGAAGTGGATGGACGCCGACATCGGGCCGGTCACCGAAGGTTTTGGAAATTGGATATATCTCAGGGGGAGAATCCTTGGTTGCCTTTGAACGGCTTGGCTTTGAAACGCATGGGATCGACTATTTCTTTGACGGACAATTCGATGAAGTTCAACCCTGGAAGTTTGTCCAGCATGTCACAGGCACGAAGACCGGATTTCATGTGGGTGACATTACGCAAGAAACAAGCTTCGAAGCAGGATCGTTCGACTTAATCTACTCTGCGCAGACGATCGAACATATTCGAGACCTCAAAGCGGCGTTCCATGAGTGCAATCGATTGTTGCGGCCCGGAGGAGCCATGTTGCACATTTACGATCCCTATTTTCACCCACTGGGCGGCCATGCATTTGGAATGCTGGATTCGCCGTGGGGGCACATGCAACTAGACCGACCGGATACGGAACGCTATCTACGTGAGCTGAGGCCGCATGAAGCGGAAACCTGCATCGAGTGGAC
>WPCK01202295.1_pt1 | contig 28792 bp, 13 predicted proteins | sample 5399851 | NCBI WGS metagenome assembly WPCK01 (sample SAMN12869471, study PRJNA574797) | sludge metagenome | isolation source: wastewater treatment of pH11 | place: China:Beijing | collected 2019-05-20 | reverse complement strand
GGTCGGGTGACGTGGCAGCCTCAAAGGCTTCGTACGAGGTCAACTTGCGAGTATCGGCTTCAACATGTTGTGCGATCAGCTTCCGAAGCTCGGCAACGACTGGGCCAAGTTTTCCCCAATCGAGCGAATCGTTGGCGATCGTTCGAATGTTAGCCAGATATTGCTCGCGAAGCTCCGGGACTGCCAGCAACTTGCTCAACAGCGGTGTTCTATCATTGTCGATTCCGACGAGCGGATCCAGATCGGGAACTCCAGGTGAGCGTGGAGGACGCTGACCAGGGCCATCCGGTCCAGTTCGTCCTCCCCGCGTGGGCGGTCGAGGTGAGAATCCTGGCCCGCCCGGCCCCATTGCCCCAGGCGGTCCGCCCATTCCGGGGCCTCGCGACGGGCGAAATGACTCGTTCATGTCATAAGGAATCAGATGGAAGACTCCTTGTTTGTCCAAGAACAGACTGTAGTCACTGGCACGGACCCAGTATCCATCACTGTTGATCAAGGCATTGTCTAGCGCCAAAAACCAAAGTGTTTCGTCGATGTTCAGCATGGGTGCAATCGCGTCTTTCAATTGTTCCGACGGCGTTTCATTGAGCGTCTTGCACAGTTTGATCAACGCTTTCCAAGCCTTCGGATCGTTCGTTTTCATTTCGAAACGACGCTTGTAATCCTCTTCGTTTTCACCCGTATACTCCAGCCCACCTCGTCCTTGAGGGCTACCGCTGACTTTCCATCGCGTTCCTTTCGCGGACGGGTAGTTCTCGGCCAGGAATTGTTTGTTGAACTGTTGAACGTTGGCGTAAATTCCCCACAATTCACCATTGATCACCACGCGGACAAAATTGGCTTTCGGAGCCGGAATGTACTGCCGGGCAATGTATGAATAGAGTACGGAGCTCATCATCGACGCATCCCCATTGAGATTCAGCAAATTCAGCGTCTGATAGCCAAGCAGTTTTTGATTCTCGTCGGCCATGTCCACCGAAAGATTCAAGGATCGCTTCGATCCGTGAGGAATCATAAAGTAGGACGAAGCTCCTCTAAAACGGATGCCTACATTTTTGTATACGCTTCCATCAACGGTCACCGTTGCCGCAACATCAACATTCGTACCGTGAAACGATTCAAGTTCGGCTTCCCAGTCATCGTTGCTGAAATCGATGAAGATCGTTCGAAGGATTGACCTGTCATAAAGCGATCCTTCGAGAGGCTGGACATCCGACTTGTCAACTTTCGGGCCGGGACGCCCCGGCTCATGCATGCCAGGCAGTCCGCCCGGCATGCGACGCCCTCTTGGACCATCCGGTCCACCCCGAAAGCCTCTCGGCACACCAGGTCCCCCGCCAAAAAAATCTGGCCCGCTCGGTGGCCCACCGCGTCCGTCTGGTGCTTCACCCGGTTTGCTATCCGGTACTTCCGGTTTGCTACTCGGTGTCTCTGATGGGCCGCTTGGTCGAGCGCCAAAACCACCACCGCGACCTGGACCGCCCGGCCCTCGCGCGCCAGGCCCTGGGCGACTGTAGCGTGGGCCGTCTTCGCTTTCAAGAAATTTGCGAGCTTCGACCCGTTCACGATCATTGAGCCAACCATCTTGATTGACATCATATTTCTTCAAAAGCTCGATCACCGGTTCCGACCCAGGCGGCCCAAAGCCGAACCCACGCCAACCCGGCGGCGGGCCGAATCCGGGTCCGCCCGGGCCGAATCCAAGTCCGTCCGGGCCGTCAGGATTCTCTCGTCGCTGGCCGGGCGAAACCCCGCCCTCGCGATCCTGAGCCGAACTGATCTCAGTACCTGCAGCGACTGATATCGTAAGAATTGCAATGAGAGAAGTTTGATACCCGAATTTCATTCGACCGTTCCTCAGTAAATTGTGCAAAGTACTCTCTCAGCGGCCCGGTATGTCCGACGCGTAATTGAATACCCAAGGGTGACAGATATTCCCTGAACGTGTTGAACCCCGGAATGAACTCGCAGTTTCGGCGATAAAGCTCTTAAGACAAACCTTTTCCTTAGATGGCCTGACTTGATCGCGAATTCAAATTCGTACGCTCGAAGAGATTCCCGCGGCCTGATCCCCCGCGAAGCTGCTATGTCCCTAGGCCACCCTAGGCCACCCTCCGAATAGGAACTCTGTTGCCAAATCCAACCGCGTCGGTTCGCTGCTGCGCACTCGGTAGTCGTCAGCCTCTCACTTCTGATTGTTTGGCTCGCTCTCTGGCGTTACTAACTCTCTGGCGATTTCTCCCCTCCATCGATTCTTCCAACGCTATCGTGATACGATCACGCCTCGGGCCGAACAGTATTGTGAATGTCCCTGATGTCATTCGCTAACGCATTCTCGTAGGAGGCGACAACTACAGGAACGACCCGGAACCGCCGGCCACTGAGGAAAAAGCCGCACGACCAGAAACGCGCTGGACCGGAACCAAGCGACTCTATTAGGGGGGGGGGTGGTCGTGGCGATAATTTGGCCTTTGCAGTTTTCACCCCACCTACTCTATAGGCAATTTTGCCTGCGCGACCACTACAAACCGCGACATCTGCTCAGATGTTTGCAAATCTACGTTGCCGTGAGTGTTCCGACCGTTGCCAAAGCATGCGTAAGCTACGCTTTTAGCGATCACCGCCAATCGATTCGCCCCTAGCGAGCCAGGTATGGCGGACAACGGCTATCCATGGCAATGGATTTCCCTTGTGGAAACAAACGCCAACTATGTCTCAAGAAAATATTGACGATCCCCCAACAGAAATATTGGCGGAAACCAGCAATGTAAGTGAGTTGCGAGCGCAACGCGTGTGGTGTCTTGCGCGAGTTGCCTGGTTCACATGGATATTTTTTACTGCTTATTTTTGGTGGCGGGAGCACACGATCGGTGTGGTGGTCAGTGCGGTAGAGGTATGCCTGATCCAATTGATCATTGGGCGAGATCGCCAACGCTCGCAGTACCGTAGGGTCATGAATCTGACCTTGGGTGTCTGTGCCTGTGGAATCTTGCTGGTTTCGATCAGTGACCAGGCGCTACGGCTCACGATGTTCTTTTTTCCAGTGTCCATCCTCTTTGCGTCGCAGCTTTCCGGCGTGCGCGACGCCTTGATGTGGTTGTTGGTGAACCTGCTCGCTCACACCATGTACTTTGTCATGACCTACGGTCCTGCCGAAGCATATTCCTGGCTTCACATTGACGAAGTGATCATAATTTACGGAGTGTCCATTTGCACCTTCTTTTGCTGTCAGCAAGGAGAAGCTTTTTATCGTGATCGGACTAAGGGATTGGTAGACTTGAGCAGCACTCTGCAGAAAAAAAGCGAGTGGTTGGAGCATCTTGCAACCACCGATTCGCTGACCGGGTTGATCAACCGTTACGAATTTTTGCAACAATTGCGAAGGCGAACCAATCAAACTGCCGAGCATGTTCAGCGAATGGCTCTTTTGTTGATCGACATGAATGGGTTCAAGGAAATCAATGACACTTTGGGACACCCCGTTGGCGATCGCGCGCTCATCGAAGTAGCCAATCGTCTCCAGGACGGTTTGAAGGACGTAGCCATTTCCGCCCGCTTGGGAGGCGATGAATTCTGCCTGATCTGTCCAGACATTGCGTCCGTACCAGAGGCTAAAGCGATCGCCGAGCGCAGTTGCGAATTGTTGAACCGCACTTACGCCATCAATGAGTTCGAATTTACCATGGGAGCCAGCGTAGGAATTGCGCTATACCCCGACCATACGCACTGCGCCACGGAGTTGTTGGCATTTGCGGACACCGCGATGTTTTGCGCCAAAGAGAAGCGAATCGGCTTCGAGGTCTACGATCCGAACATGACTAAACAATTGATCGAGCACCGCAATATGCAGGAAAAATTATCGCGAGCACTGGCCAATAATGAGTTCTTTTTGTTGTATCAACCACAAGTCGATATTGCCACGCAGCGGGTGATTGCGGTGGAAGCCCTCGTCCGCTGGCGACACCAAGGTACTGTGATCCCGCCCGTGATCTTCATTCCCCTTTTAGAGAAGAGTCGCGAGATCATTGCGGTGGGCCAGTGGATCATCCGCGAAGCCTGCCGGCAACTGAAGGTTTGGGAGGAATCCGGATATGACGTGGGAGTTTCCATCAACCTCAGTTCTGTCCAGTTCAATGACCCCTCGTTCGAATCCAATGTACTCGCTCCGTTGATGCAAAGTGGCGTGGATGCGCGGAAGGTCGATTTCGAAATAACCGAAAGCCTATTGATCGACGACGTGAACAGCGCGACCCAGCGACTGCTTCAACTCAAGGAAACGGGAGCTACGATCAGCGTTGACGACTTCGGTACGGGTTATTCATCACTTGCTTATTTGCGACATTTTTCGCTAGACAGACTGAAAATCGACCGAGCTTTCGTGAAGGACTACCCCGAGACCGATGACGGCTTGATCGCCAAGAGCATCATTTCGCTGTCATCGGCACTGGGACTGAAGGTCCTCGCTGAAGGTGTAGAAACTCAGGCGCAGCTCGAATTCCTGCGTTTGAACTGCTGTGATGAATACCAAGGATACTTCATGAGCCCGCCGATGCCTGCTGAAGACGTGGCCAAACTCTTCTCCCTGCCGTTTGCCCTGAGCGGCGGCGAATCTGATAGTGCGTTGCAAGCACCTCAATTGGTGCATCCGTAGCCCTGCTGTAGTCGCTACCATCTGACTATCCCTTAAGAACTCGCGTGGAACATTGCGGATCGTTCGCGATTTGCAGGGAGTCCTCGGGGATTCCAGAAAATATTCTGATTTAATTCGTGACATGCCACGAAGCCACCTGTACATTCAGCCATTAATCTGACGAACTGGCTGCGGTGGCCAAAGTCAGTAGCTACTTGTTCTCCACAACTTGCTCAAACAGGGAGTAATGCAACCGCCAGGAAACTGCTATTGATTCGGCCCAAAATCGACACGTGTTCCACAGCGTGGACTGCAATTGCAAAGCATGCCCCCACTTGTTGCGCGAAATAGAATTTCACTATAGGACCGAAGGTGTAGTTACTATGGATAAACGAGAATTGCTTCAGCGGGTGGTTCAATGTATTGCTGCCACCACGCGGTATCCCGTCCAAGTGCTGACGATCGACGCGGACTTAGCGAACGATTTAGGTATCGACTCAGTCAAGCGAGTCGAAATCATCGCGGCACTCGAGAGGGAATTTCAACTAGAACTATCTTCTGGCCAGCAGCGCGATCATTCGATCGCTACCATCGGCCAAATCGCTGAGTGGATGGAACGCATGATGCCAACCCGAAATGGCCATCCTAGCAATGGGGCCACTCCCAATTCGAACGGAAAGTCGCACGCATCCGATTCGCTGGTTGCGCTCGATTCCCGGATACCGACAACTCAAACCGAGGCCACGGTAACCAACAGCGGCTTTGGCTCGCATCCCAGTGACCTGGCGCGTGAGCCTAGCGATACGTTCCATCGCTTTTCTCCGCCGCACTCGGAAACATTTTCACCGCCACACGATGCTCCGGTGACGCACGCTCCGACGATGCCACGCCAAATCGAGCGAGTTGCGACTACGGAACCAATCTCGCCCTTGGCGGACCTTACAACATCACAGCATTCAAAGTCCCTGGATACAAGGCCCAACGGCACCGCCCGAGCAACGAAGTTCGCCGAGCGGCATTCGCCGCTAGCTGGCCGTGTGGCCTTGGTGACGGGGTCCGGTCGAGGCGTTGGACGGACGATCGCACGCCTACTGGCCTTGCGGGGAGCAACCGTGATCGTCAATTCATTTCATTCCCGTCAGCAGGGAGAGCAAGTAACTGCTGAGATTCAGGCTCAAGGCGGTAAGGCGGTTCATCTTTGGGGCTCGGTGGCCAACCCAAGCCAAGTCGACTGCATGTTTGACGAAATCGAACGACAATTCGGCTGCTTGGATATCCTGGTTTGCAACGCATCCGACGGCCGCATCGGATCGTTTACCGATATAGCTCCGGACGATTGGGAGCGCGCTTTCCGCACCAACGTATCCGGGCACTATCAGTGCGCGATGCGAGCTAGCCGCTTGATGCAGCGGAGCGGTGGCGGCGCGATCGTAACAATGTCCTCGCTTGCCGCTCAACGGTACGTTGAGGGTCTTGGCGGACAAGGCGTCATCAAGGCAGCGGTCGAATCGTTGACTCGATACCTGGCTTGCGAATTGGCGACGTATGGCATCCGCACCAACTGCGTGTCGGGTGGTCCGGTGTATGGTGACGTCATGTCGCGATACCCGGCAGCTCGAGTGACGCTGAATTACTGGGAGACGTTGGTCACCGACAGTGAATTGTGCAGTCCCATGGACTTGGCCAACGCGGTGGCCTTTCTGGTCAGCGACGAATCTCGTGGAGTGAACGGTGCGATTTGGAGCGTCGATCACGGCCTGTCGACCCGCTCGCACAGCCGACCTCTTCCCCGTCCAACGCTCGACCGGCATCCGATTGAAACCTCTGGCAATTGAAACATCCAGTCTTGACTATTGCAGGAACGCAACATGTCCTATTTCATAGCACCCTACACCATCCATTTCGATGACACCATGGCTTATGGCAGCCATCATTTCCTGACCGGCTTCAAGTTTCAATGCGCCGGTCGCGAGTCGCTGTTGTATGGTGAATTGATTTTCGACAGACCGGGCGTGCCCGAAGCGTTGGAGAAAATTCACTTGTTTACCGCCGACGCCTACTGCCGCAATCTCAGTCCGGCCTACCTCGGTGATCGTCTAGCCATCGTGTTGACGCTCGAAGAATGGGGATTGGTCAGCGCCCGTTTCTGCTATCGCGTACTGGGGGCCGGCGGCAAACCGATCTGCGCCGGTTTCCAAACTCACGTGTGCGCCGACGCCAAAACTGGAAATCCCATGCCGTTTCCCGATCCGGTGCGAGAGGCATACGACGCCATCCGAGAAATCACAGAAGCGCCCAGCGCAACCAGCTTTCGGGATCGCGTTTTGTCTGGGGGCGACGCGACTCAAAGCCTATTTCCCGAGCCAATCCGGGCAATCGCACGAGAGTATTTGGTGGACCGCTATGGCATCCCCAAAATAGTCCGCTCCGCCAAGCCCAAAATCGAAGTGAGCGATCCCGTTTGCGAAGCTCCACTAAAAGCTGCTGGGACAGCGCTTCAATCCGCTCAGCGGGAAACGGAACCTGAGGTCTGGGTGTTTCCTGGACAAGGTGCATTCGATGCGGAACTGCTGTGCGAGCGAATTACTCGTTGGTCCGCTCTGAAGCCCCAAATCAGAAGCGAACTCGAAGCCTGCGCTTCATTGATCCAGCAACATCTCGGCGGCGATGCGGGTGCACTATTGAGCGGCGATCCCAAAGGCTGCTTACAAGCAGTTGTTGCCACTCCAGATTTGTCACAGATCGGAATCTATCTCCAAGGCGTGGCCGGGGCAGAATTGCAGCGTCAAGTGAGCTGCCCTGCGGTCTTGATGGGACACAGCTTGGGGGAAATCGCGGCACTGACTGCCGCAGGCAGCCTCGGTTTGCGCGAGGGCGTACTGGCTGTCTGCCAGCGGGTGCGAGCGGTACGGGAGCATGGGCCTGCCGAAGGAGGTTTGTTGGTCGCGATGACCGACCGGCCAACGGTCGCCGAAGAAATCGCTTTATTGGAAATGAACGGCCTGGTAATTGCCGGTCGCAATCATGATCGTCAAACCGTCGTCTCTGGAACTCGCGGACAACTCGAAGGTTTTAGCCAACGCTTGCGGCAACTGGGTATCGACTCCATCAGCATTCCAAGCCCTACTTCATTTCATCACCCAAGTTTGCGATCTGCCGCAACCGCCTGGCTGCGCGAACTTAAACAACTACGCTTTAGCCCACCGTCAGCAGCCATTTACTCGCCGATCGGTCGTCGATCGATCGGTGAGAATGACGACATTGCTACTTTGCTGAGCACTCAGTTCCTGCGACCGTTCGACTTGCAGGGTGCCATCGATGATCTGGTAATGGTGGGGTTGAAGCGATTCGTGGATTGCGGTTCGTCTGGGGTATTAGAGCGATTGTTGCGAGCCGCTGGTCCGGATTCCATCGAGGTTGTCGGTCCTGCGGCCCGAATGGACGCCACTCGCAAGACATCGCCCAAGGTGAACGGTGAGCTGTGTCCAACGAAAGTAGAAAACACCGTCGAGGTTATCGCGCGAACCGAAGTGGCGAAGCTTGCCGACAAACCGAAATCTACCAGGCCAACGATCGCCATCGTGGGCCAAGGTTGCTTATTGCCAGGGCGGGCGTCGTCGCCGGCTGCACTGCATAACACAATCATGCAAGGAAGATCGGGAATCGTCGATTTGCGCCGTATGGACGCCGACTGGGAGCGAGACTTCTATAGCGAGCGATTGACGGCAGATCGTTCGACCTCTGCTCTGGCTGGCATGATCGATGACCGAGACGTAGTTTGCCCTGAGAACGTCGATCCGGGTGTTTTTGAGCAGTTTAGTCGTGCTCAGAAGTTGCTGGCGGTCGCCTTGGCTCCCTGCCTCGAGTCGCTTGTCCGTGCCGGCGACAACGCTCGCTTGCTTTGCCTGATAGGGGCGACTGCGGATGGTTTTCAAGATCAGGACGTGGTGGCGGCGCTGCGTTATGCCGGCGTCGATCCGACCGACCCACAGATAGCGTCGCGTATTGAACAACCATCCTCGGCACATGGCGATCCCTACCATGCAATCCGCCAGGTTTTCGATAGTCTAGTACGGTCCAGTGGTCTGGACATCCGACTGATCGATGCCGCTTGCGCCTCCTCGTTGTATTCGGTCGGACTTGGGATGGCGGCCTTGGAGAACCACGACGCCGATATCGTTGTAGCCGGAGGAGTTTATTGCCCAGGACCTGGAAACAACTGCCTGTTCTCTCAGTTCGGCGGCTTGACGGCCACCGGTTGCCGACCGTTCGATGCTAAAGCCGATGGCGTCGTTTTTTCCGAAGGTGCCGCGCTGTTGGTCATGAGACGTTTGGAGGACGCGCGGCGATTGGGCGAACAACCCGTGGCGATCATTCGCGGCGTCGGACTTTCCAGCGATGGGCGTAGCCCGTCAGCCAACGTGCCTCAGTCGGCAGGTCAGTTGATCGCCGTCCGACGTTGCTACGAAAATTACGATATCGCTCCTGCATCGATCACCGCGATCGAAGGCCACGGCACATCGACCCCAGCGGGCGACTCGACCGAAATTGATACGATGCGCAGCTTCTTCTCCGATTATGTGCAATCGCCGATACCGCTCCATAGCCTCAAAGGAGCCATCGGTCATACCGGTTGGGCCGCTGGAGTGGCTTCCATCCTGGCAGCCAGCGAGATTCTGAGGACCAAGCAGTTCCCCGCACAATTGAACTTTCATCAACCGTCCTCTGCCTTGCGGCGAGCAGAGGGTGTGCTGAGAGTCTCGAACCGACCACTGAGACTAAGCGCCACACCAAGCAGGATCGCCATAGACGGCTTCGGTTTCGGAGGTGCCAACGCCCATTTGGTCGTCGAGTCCATCGAGGCCGTGGGCGTCCAAAACGCAAACACTAGCGAACAACGCCAATGGATACAGGATAATTCTGAACTGGTCGTCGTGGGCTGGCATCAACTTACACCCGACACGGAAACCAACACAACAACGGGGGACCCCATCGCACGCTTCGATCGCACCTCTAGGGAATTGCCTGGCGGTGTCGTGATGCTGCCCGATCTGGCGGATGACATGGACGTGACGCAGCGGTTGGCCTTGCGGGTAGTCGCCGGCGCCTTGCCTGCAACCTCCAATGGCAATGCACTGCGAACGCGCACCAGCGTCATAATGTCACTGCAAGGAAAAACCGAGCGCGGCATCGAAGCGACCTTGCGGGTGCTAGCGCCGCGGTTATCGCGACAACTGACCGGATTGGACGCGGCAAGCCGTGTCGAAAACGCGGCTCGCCGATCTCGCCCTTCAGGACCCTATACGTTGCAGTGCATGATGCCGAACGTGTCGTCCGGACGCGCCGCTCTGCAATTCGACTTGAAAGGGCCAAACTTTGTTGTCGATGCAGGGCCCGATTCGCTCGAGGCGGCGTTCGAATCGGCCGCTTGGTTGCTGCGACGTGGTGAGTCAGGTGGAACCGATATGGCAATTGTAACTGCGATTCACGCTAATCGTTGGCCCGCGCCAAACTCCGATACCGATCGCTGCGCACGAGAGTATGCGGCGGCGTTCGCGGTAACCAGGCGCAGCACGGCCACTCGCCTTGGTTTAAATGCGCTGAGCACGCTCGACGCCTTGATCGATCGCGTGAAGCCAAATGGAAACGCTGCGACTCAACAGATTACTCCCTCCACCAGATCGCTACCATCGACCGCCCAAAAACTCGACTCAATCATCGAATCGCTCTCGGGGGTCGCAAACAATGCTGAGGCGGCACCGGAACGAGTCGAACCAAACCAATTCACTATTCATGCGCCCACTTGGATCGAAGCCCCTCTTCCATCCAAGGATCGTGAGATGTCCTCACTCTCGCTCGCCAAGAGCTTCGGCGAATCGCACCCTGATGCGTCGCATCATGGCGAGGCAAACACGACCACCCGAAACGACCAGCGTTGGCTGGTGATCGTCCGAGCCGACGAGACGTTGATCCATGAACTGCTGGGCACGCTGCCTGAGCTTTGCCGACAACATTACATTGTAGTGGTGGGCCCCAATTCCCATCGGATTGCCAATGATGTGGCGCATCCCGACGTTCGAGCTTGGGACGTTGGCAGCCTTGACGAGGGCCGTCTCGCGCCTCGGCTTGCTGAGGCCAAAAAATTCTCACCTCATGTTGTGGTTGCGGTCCAGCGCCCAACTAACTGGGATTTACCGCACGTCCTCTCGGACCTGACCGACAATTCGCTGTGCGAAGCCGTGTTTCTAGTGATGAAACAACTGGCTGCCGCCTTGCAGAACGGCGAAGCCGAGGTATGGGGAGCATTTCCGCAGAGCTTTCAGGGCAACGTTCATCCTTGCAGCGGCGCGGTGGTAGGACTGCTTCGCGCCGCCAAGCGGGAAATGCCGGCAAGTCGCTTTGGAGCTGTATTTCATCGTGACGGATCGTTGCGGGAGTTGATGAGATCGCTCCAAAAAGAACGTAACCAGCCAGTAAATGACGAGCAAGAAATCGTGTACGACGGCAATCGGCGCTTGGTGCAACGTTTGCGCAACTTGAGTATGGAAGCACCGTTGAACTTAGAAACAGCCTGGCATGGCGGACACTCCCGACTGGAACTGGACCGAAATAGCGTGGTGATCGCCAGCGGCGGTGCTCGCGGCGTAACGGCGGTCATGGTGGAGTCGCTGCTCCGCGACTACGGATGCACCGTCATTGCCTTGGGGCGCAGTCCCCTCGAGCCAGGACCGGAAGTCCCTGAAGCGGCGTCCGTGGAGTCGGAATTCTACTCCAAATTCATGGCTGAATTTCCGCATGCCACCGCCATACAAATGAAACAGCAATTCAAGAAATCACAAGCGGCTTGGGAAGCCCATCGCCGGTTGACCGAGTTTGCTGGGTTGCCCGGACGGGTGCGGTACGTGGCGATCGACGTAACCGATCAAGCCGAGGTCGATTCGGCAATCGCTGGGCTGGTCGCTGAACTGGGGCGTATCGATTTAATCGTGCATGGAGCGGGAGTACAGTACTCCAAGCGGCTGGAGAGCCGCAAGCTGTCCGAATTTCGCCAAACTTACGACATCAAGATTCGCGGCTTGTACAATCTCGTGAGTGCTTGCAATAAACAAACCGGTCAGCAGGTGCCGGTCCATGCTCTGACGTCGGCCTACAGCATCTTTGGAAATGACGGCCAGCATGACTATGGCGCGGCCAACATTACCTTGGATCGGCTCTGCCAACTGAGCGAATTGCAGGCTGGGCCTGGCTGGTCGAGCCTAGCCTGGTCGGCCTGGAATGGCGTTGGCATGACGCGAGGTTCCGAATACCAGGCGCTCGCGGCTCGCCGTAACCTTGCGCTGCTGGAACCGCCGGAAGGCCAGCGGTTGTTCCGTAGCGTCATCGAAGGCAAATGGGAGCACCGAGTCCACGTGCCGTTGTCCGAAGCGGAGCGAACCCGGTATCGCGTGCGCACACTTCCGCCTTATCCCGCCGAAAAGCCGTCGCAGACTATAGAAATACCGATTCCCATTGGGGCAATGAAATATCTGACCCAACACAGAATTCGAGGAGTCACCACGCTGCCCGGAGCGTGGATCATTGAACGGATGGTTCGTGCCGTGTTGGATTTGGTCCAAGGACCCGTGCAATACGTGACGCTTGAAAACATACGCTTTGATCGCTTCGTGCGCGTCGGTAAGTCGCCCGATCCCGCGATGCGGGTGATCGTCGACAAGACGCCTAACGGTTTCGCCGCCTGGCTGGTTGGCAACGTTGTTAGTTCCTCCGGAGTCGATTTGGCCAGCGACCAGGTGTTTGCCCAGGCAACACTGACCACCCATGGGACTCGGCCTCCGATCTCCTCTGCATTGAATGACCCTTCAATCAAGAAGAGTGACGTCGGACGCTTTGTGGACGATCCCTACTGCAAAGGCGATCAGAACGTCTCTCTTTCCGGACCATTCGATTGTTTGCGCAAGATCGAAATTGCGCTTCATGGGCGACGCGCCTTGTTCGTTCCTCGCGTCGACGGTGCTTGGGACGACGTCATCCCCGCGCTTCTCCTGGATGCTTCACTGCGAGTTGCCGGTATGCACCTGGCCAGTCACGGCTTGCACGTCCCAGTCCGTATCGACCGTGTAACCGCACCGGTGGGCGTGTCCTCGGCATCGCTGGGCGAATCCGGATGGGTCATCCGTGCAGCCGCGCCCACTCTCGACGGAGATGACATCCGGTCTCGATCAGTGGAAGTGTGCGACCAATTCGGTGAACTGCGAGCGCGGATCGATGGCAGTTTAATGACTCGGCTGAGATAATCAGGTACCAAGGGATCCAGTCGCAATCGTTAGGTTCGTTAAAGATTGACATATCCAGGCAGGGGAACCCGCAAAAGCGCATGGATTTGCCGCCGAGCCGTTATCGGCCAATTGGTAGGAGGTCGATAAATGACTCTGTGTTCAGCCAGGGTAGAGTGCCCTGGTTTCTGTGTTGGCCGCGCCGAAGTATCGGCAGAATGGAGTTGAGGCTTCACATGACTGCGCGATATTGGCAGAGGCTCTGCTGGACAGCTTTCTCAACGGCCTTGGTTTCGTTTGGGCAGGCAACTGTTGAAGCTGAGGATTGGGCTGTAAGCAATTGGGAACTGCCTTCCGTAGTGCCTGTCTCGTGCAGCGACGCTTCTTGCAGCGACAATCGCGGGCTGGTTTCAGGAACGTTGGTCGGAACTGCAGGAAACATGTGTGCTCCGTTGAATTGCGACATCTGCCGGCCACGTGGTTGCAGCCTGCTGTCTGGAGGATGCTCGGATGATTGCGACGCCGGATGCGATAGCTGGTGTGGCGCTCGTGGTGGCCGTGGAGGTTTGTGCGGCTTGGGAATCGTTAAGCCAAGCGAGCGGTGCTTTGATGATTTCATCAGCCCTATGACCAATCCGGTGTTCTTCGAAGACCCCAGAACGCTTACCGAAGTACGGCTCACCTTTGTCAACCACAGGTTGCCAACCGCACTGGGCGGTCAATCCGTACAGGCATACGCGCCGCAATTTCGCGTCGCCCTGAGCGAGCGTCTCAGCTTGATCGCCACCAAAGGCTCCTACATTGATTCGCAAAATCCGCTGATAGGCAGCGGTTACCTCGATCTGGCTGGAGGATTCAAGTACAACTTGCTCCGTGACCCCAACGCGGGCCGCATCCTTAGCTTCGGTACGACGTTCGAGGCGCCCTCGGGTTCTCGCGACTCGCTTCAAGGCAACGGCGACGGCGAGTTTCATTTCTTCCTGACCGGGGGAACTCGAATCCTTGGCAGCAAACGGGCTCACTGGTTGAGCAGCTTAGGCCTGCGTCAGCCGTTGAATGAGAACGCGGAAAACCGCATCATGCACTGGAGCAATCATTTCGACTATCGCTTAGGACACCGGCCCGTCTATGCCTTTACAGAGTTCAATTGGTGGAACTACCTGAGCAGCGGCACCGCCTTTCCCATGCCCCTTGAAGGCGGCGACATTTTCAACTTCGGTGCTCCCGGCGTGACTGGCAACGACCTGGTGACCCAAGCCGTCGGCTTGAGATCCAAATTTCGAAGAAACGTAGAAGCTGGCGTCGCCTACGAGTTTCCACTAACCAGCCGTGAAGGCATTATGCGCGATCGCCTGGCCTTGGACTTGATCGTACGCTACTAAGACATCAGATAAAGTACGCCCAGGGGGATTCGTACCAGTAATCCTCCGTTCCGAACGGGAGCGACCACGGTGCGATTGGACCTGGAAATCTCGAGGTGAGGGAAACCCCGGGGACAGACCCAATACTGTTCGGCACGAAGTATGCTTACCGAGGGAACAATCGAGGAGACTAGAATTTTGATTTTTCTTTGTAAACCGGCAGCACTTTCTCGAAATTTGGTACGACATGTGCGCTGGTCATCTTAGCAGTGTATCTTACTGCCAAGATGGCTGAGTGAGCGCTATGGAACAGCCCGGCAAGAAAAAGAAGAAACCCAAAATTCGTTCCAAAGATGTCAAGGGCTTGAAACATTTCAAGTCTCTGTTGCCATTGCTGGAACGCTTGCACTCTGTTGGTACCCAGCGAGATAAGTCGCATAATCGCGCCTTGCATATGGACCAATATTGCCTGCTGGTCCTGACTTGGTTGTACTCGCCTATCCTCACTAGCCTGCGTGCCTTGCAGCAAGCATCCACTCTCGACAAGGTCCAAAAGAAACTGGGGGTACCCAGAACATTACTCGGTTCGTTGTCCGAATCGGGGCCGAACAGTATTGGGACAGACCTTATCGTCGGGTGTGGCCGACTTGATCGCAAATTTTAGTTCGTGCGAACGATGAACTTCCTGCAGGCTCATCCCCCGCGAACCTGCTATGTCCCCAGGCCAGCCGATTCGATGGTGGGCAATTGTGCATCCATTCGTTCCGTCGAGCTTAGGTCGATGGCCGTTTAAGCACGCCCTTCGAAGACTCAGGGCGTGCCACCCGGAATTGAGAGTTCATCTTCCATGCCTAATGGATGGTCATTGCATCGCCGTGTGAACGATAATGCTCACTTCTTCTTTGCAGGTTTTTTCTTGGCTAGGGCGACTTTCGCTGGTGCGGGCTTGGCAGCAGGCTTGCTGTGGGGCTTCTTCTTTGAGGATGCAGGTGCCGGAAGCGGTTTCTTCGCGGTTTTGGGCTGCGGAGCCGGCTTCTTCGCGACGGGTTTCTCTTTGACTGCTCGCTTGACCGTCACGGCGACTTTGGCGGGCTTGGGTGGGGCCGGTTTGAGCAATGGCTTCGGCTCTTCGGGGGCTGGTTTAGGCAATTTCTGCCATTCAAATCCCAGCCCAATTCCGCTCAGGAGTTCCGTTGGGATGGTCCCGTAGCGAACGCGGAATAGTGGAGCATATTTGTTCGTGTAAGCCTGATTGCCGGCTGGACAATACTGCCGACCATGCCCCTCGACGGCTGCGACCTGTGGCAATCGGCTGGCCAGCGCAACCGTATGCAGAAACGAACCGCCGATACAGGTCAAATCCTGAACGCTCAAAAACATTTTGTATGCCTTGGCTGCGGCCGCCATCAACAGGCATTCGGTGTGTCCTTTGCAGGTCTTGAGCGCGATCCCCGTATAACCGCGCTTTCGAGCAAGCCTTAAGCTTTCCATGCCGTCGAGCGATTCGTCGATCACGATGGGATAAAACCGCGAAACGCGATTGACAGTCATGTCTGTGCGAATCGTCAGATCGCGCGGCGTAGGTTGCTCGATGTACTGCAACCGACTGTGGGACAACGGACTGAGTCGCTCAAGCCTTTCCAACAACTCAATCACATAATCTTCGTCGGGGCATAGCGCATTGAAGTCAAACGACAGCTTCCAGTTCCGCTCCGAAGCGACGGCTTCGCAAATGCGAGTCACTTCGACGATCCGGCCTACGTCCCAGTCGAGATTGTTGCCGGCTAGTTTCAGTTTCAGATGGCTGATGCCTTCGATGCGAAGCCATTGCTCAAGTGTTTCCGGATATCCGTCGTTCAGCCGCACTTTGAGATCATCCGTGCTGAGCGGATCGAGCGCTCCGACCAGATGATACAGGGGTAACGTCGGCCTGGGTTTTGCCAACACATATTCGCTCGGATACTTGCCCGCGAAATCTTCGCCCAAGTACGCGCTCAAATCCTCATTGAGAAATTCGGCGCTGAGCAATTCAAACGAACTTCGCTCATGGGCGCGACCGAATGCATCATGGACGGCTGCCTCCAACGGGCTTCCGGCGAGCATCACGGCCAGCCGCGGGATGCCGTCGACAATCTTGTATTCCGCCTCTAGCTCCGTCGCGATTGCATCGCGGAGTGCATTGATGCGATGCGTGAGCTGCAGCGGATCGCCCATTAATTTGGCGTCGGAAACTCGCTGAGCCAACCGATTTGCCAGTTCGAGAACTACCTTCAGCGTGATTGTGCTGGAGATGCGTCCCGGCCAGGCCCAGGCGGTTCCCATCGACATTTCCCCGATGCCGACGATTTTTCGCCGAATTCCTCGCAAAGCCACTTCGACTTCAGCCCGCAAAATGGTGGCGTCTTCGACAACAGTTTCACCAAATTTCAGCGGCTGGCGGTACGCGAGGTAAGCCGTGCTGTTTTGGACACTTTTGATGGTTATGTCAGTATCTTTTGGCATGGGAGGCTATTTTAACTTGGGTCAGCTTGAAAAAACACGTTAAATTAGCACACTTCCGAGCCTAGGGGCAGTCCTTCCACCTTCTTTGAGCTGCTCGCCACGCCTCGATTTCCCCGTGATTGCCACTCAAAAGGACATCCGGGACCGTGTGCCCGCGGAACTCTCGCGGGCGAGTGTATTGCGGAAATTCGATTGAATGGCCATCGGAAAAAGAGTCTTGGAGGCTGCTCATTTCGTCACCCAGCGCACCGGGAATAAGACGCATGGTGGCTTCAATCAAGGCCATGGCTGCGACTTCGCCGCCGTTGAGAATGAAATCTCCCAAGCTGACCTCACGTGGCTGGAGGATATCAATTACCCGTTGATCGAAGCCCTCGTAGCGTCCGCAAAGCAACAACAAACGCGGCAGCTTTGCAAGTTCCTCGACGAGCGGTTGTCGAAGCTTTTGACCTTGCGGTGTCAGCAGCACCAGTTGCCCCGGCTCGTCCGACATGCTGCGGACGGCTTCTACACAGTCGACTACCGGCTGGACCTGGATCAACATCCCAGGGCCACCGCCGAAAGGCCGGTCGTCGACTCGCTGGTGTTTGTCCTTCGTCCAGGCGCGTATATCATGGGTGTGAACTTCAACCAAGCCAGACGCAATGGCCCGCGATAGCAAGCTCTCGGCCAGAAAGCTATCAAAAATCTGGGGGAACAAGGTTAGTACGTCAAAGCGAATCATAAGCTAGCAACAATCAACTTTTGCGATGAACTTGAGTTGCAAGGTTTGCGCATCCGATAAATTTTAACGAGTGTACACAGTCAACGCGGCAAAGCTACCTTCCCATGCCTTCCACATCATACACCGAGACCAAGCTAGCCGGCGCGCCATCGCTCCGCGAATCGGCTTATGCGTGGGTTAGCAATTGGGGCGAATTGGTCGTCGAAGCCATGACGACTTTGGGTGACATGGCAATATTCGCGTGGCAAGTCCTCGTATGGTTATTTTCGGCCAAACCCTGCAAAGGAACGATCCTGCCAAATTTTTATCACGTGGGTGTGCTCAGCTTGCCGGTGGTGGCTCTGACGGGCACGTTCATCGGCATGGTGCTGGCGGTCCAAAGCTATGAACAATTCCGCAGTATTGGCATGGAAAGCCGCCTTGGTGCGGTCATCAACATGAGCCTCGTGCGCGAGCTTGGACCGGTGTTGGCTGCGACGATGCTCTCGGGTCGAGTCGGATCGGCGATGGCGGCCGTACTCGGGACGATGCGAGTTACCGAACAAATTGACGCGCTGACCAGCATGGGAGCCAACCCAATCCACTACTTGGTCGTCCCTCGGTTTCTGGCTTGCTTGATGCTCATTCCCGCCCTGACCATCATGGCCGATTTCATGGGAATTGTCGGCGGTTATTTTTTCAGTACAACGATTTTGGACATCGATCACTATCAGTACCTCAACAACAGTCGCTCGTTTGTTCGCGGCTGGGATTTTTTTATGGGAATCTTCAAATCGTTCTTCTTCGGGACGATCATCGCCATCGTCAGTTGCTATCGTGGATTCCATTGTCAGCCTGGGGCCGAAGGCGTTGGGCGAGCGGCCACGGCCGCCTTTGTGATGAGTTTCGTTTTGATCTTAGCTGTCGACCTGTTGTTGAACATTTTCCTCGATGCAACCTACGCGGCATTGTGGTCCAATAGTGCCAAGCTGTTATGACATCCAGTTCCATTCAAGAGAGAACCTTTGAAGACCTTCGCACGCGATCGACGGGTACCCTGGTCGAGCTGCGCAATATGTCGCTCGAGTTCGCGCGCCAGAAGATTCTCAGCCAGATCAACTTGACGATTCCGCGCGGCCAGACGGTAGCGGTCATCGGCGAAAGCGGTTGTGGCAAGACGATGTTGCTCAAGAGTATCGTCGGACTGATCCAGCCGACCTCCGGTCAAGTTCTGTACGATGGCACGGACATCCATTCGCTGCGCGATGTCGACATGACGCACCTTCGCCGCAAGTTTGGTTTCGTATTTCAGAACGCGGCCCTGTTTGACAGCATGACAATCGGCCAGAATGTGTCCTTCCCGCTCGTCCAGCATAGTCTGGCTGAAGACCGCCAGATCGATCGCATCGTCCGCGAACGGTTGGCGGAAGTCGGTTTGCCGGAATCCGTGTTGTCGAAGCGCCCGTCCCAACTTTCGGGTGGCATGCGAAAGCGAGTTGGACTGGCTCGAGCGCTGGTTCTCGAACCGGAGTTGATGCTGTACGACGAACCGACCACGGGCCTTGACCCGATCATGAGCGACGTCATCAATGAATTGATGCTCCGGACTCGGATGAAGAAAGGCGTCACCAGCATCATCGTGACGCATGACATGCGCACCGCTCACAAGGTCGCTGATCGCGTCGTCATGTTGTTTCCCTTCAGCCGTTTGTCCAAGGGTGAGCCACAAGTTATTTTTGACGGAACTCCTGAGGAACTCGAAAGTACGAAAGACAATCGCGTACGTCAGTTCGTCGAAGGCGAAGCCGGCGATCGACTCATGGAAATGAACCGTGATCCGTTCCAAGGTTTTGATGAAACGCCGATGTTGACGGACACGATTGCCGCCAAGCTGCATGAGAAGCTGAGGCGAAGTAAAGAATAAACTCAATGAACGATCAAGGCTACAAATTCGGAGTTGGAGTCCTGGTGGTGGCGTCCATGGTGGTCGCCGTCATCTTGATTTTATTCTTTGGAGCCGCGCCCAACATTTTTTCGAACCGTTACGAAGTCACGATTCGCTTTGATAGCGCGCCGGGTGTGACCACCGATACTCCCGTTCGCAAAGCCGGCATTCCAATTGGCCGAGTCAAACGAATTCAATTGCTCGACGACGCGGTCAACCTGACGCTCGAACTGGAAGGCAAGTACAAAATCCTGGCCCGCGAACAACCCAGAATCGCCAAAGGTTCGCTCATTACGGGCGATGCGGTGGTCGAATTCATTCTGCCAACGCCTCAAAGTCTAGTTGCTCGCTTCGATGGCATGGGCGGTTCGCCCGCCGACGGAATGATCGATGCGAATGAAGCCAAGCTCTCGGAAGTAGCTCTCGAACAAGGTGGATATTATTCCGGCGGTTCGGTCGTTCCCGATCCGCTCGACGCGATCCTTGCCATGCAGTTTTCCTTCACCAAAACCCTCGAATCCATCGAAGCGGCCAGTAACCAGGTTACATCCCTAGCCTCGGACATGCAGGACCTGGTTAGTGGTGGAGACGGCCAGGTTACCCGGATTGCTAAAAAAGCTGAAGACACGCTCGATACTTTTAACAAAACGCTCAGTAGTTTCAACCGACTCTTCAACGATGAGCGGATCGATCAAACGTTGAAGCTTGTGGCCGAACGATTGCCAACCTTGATCGACGAAGCCGAAGGCGTTATGAAACAGACCAACAGCACGCTCAAGTCTTTTGAGGATGTAGGCAAGGCCGCCAGCCAGACGATGGAGAACGTAGCTTCCTTCACCGAACCGTTCAAGGACAAAGGCGGTGAATTCATTGACGAAGCTCGCAAGAGTGTCAACAATCTGAACGGCTTGATCGGCGAGCTACGGCAACTAGGAAGCCGCGCCAATACGTTGGTCGATCGGATCAATAACGGCAACGGCACATTCGCGCGTTTGATCGAAGACGATCAACTCTATTATTCCATGGTCAACACGCTCAACAACATCGAAGTAGCCACCCGGCGGCTGCAACCGATTTTGAACGACGCTCGTGTATTCACCGACAAAGTCGCTCGCGAACCGTCCAGCTTGATTGATATTCGCGGGGCGATCACGGGCCAGCGCGGCGGTCTAAAATGACCAGTGGTAGAGTCAAAACCCTTTCTGGCCACCTGCTTCACGGGGTACGAAACCGCCCGACAGCCAAATAATGCTGGCATTTCAAAACAACCGGGGCGATAGTCCGGCCATGATTTTTCGTCCTGTGCAGAGCGTGAAAATTTTTTCTCGGGCGCATCTGGTCTGCAGGCCGGTGACGCATATAATTCCGCCGTTTTGCTGAAAAACCAAGAGGCCGGGAATCCTTGCCCTGTTCGATACACTCCGACGTCCGTGCGTTACTCCGCGGGACAGGGCTAAGTCAGCGAAGGATTCCTGGCCTCCGCGCCTTTTTTCAAGAAGATGTTCAAAGAGAGTCTGCCTTTTGCGGTCTCAGACGAGTTAAGTCGTCGAGGACTCAATGGGGTGCCCGTTTTGCTGTCGACCAGCACGCAACTGTCCTTAGCTGGCGATCCGAGGCGGCAATGGATAGTGGCTACGCAAGAAAACGTTTCGGCGATCGCTGACGGCGACCAACCGAGCGTTACGGCCAACGTTCCCGTGCGAGATGTCCAAGAGTTTCGCACGCAAGGCACGCTTGGCTCGGGTTTTTTGCAAGCCTACATCGACGAGCACTGGGTCGATCTGGCTCGCTTCACCAATGCCGATGCAGAACGTTTCCATCGGGTCGCTCGGCATCTTGAAGACTTGCGGACCACGGGCCAGCTTGCCATCGACGACAACGAACCGCTGCAAATCACGCACTGCCCAAAATGCGGCCAACGATTGCCGGTCGTCAACGAATCGTGCCCGCGCTGTTTGCCTCGCAAAGCCATCGCTGTGCGACTAGCGCAGATGTTGCTGCCCTACCGATGGACTGCCGTGGCCATGTGCGGACTGATGCTGGCAGCCGTCGCTGCAGAACTCGTTCCGCCGAAATTGCAGGAGTACTTGGTCGATCACATCCTGAAAGGTGGCCAGGCGTCACTCAGCCCCTCATCGCTCGGCTCCGCGCTATTGGCGGTGGTCACGGCGCTAGCGGCAGCCCGCGTAGTGCTCAGCGCGGTGAACTTCGCCAAAGGTCGCCTGGCGACCAAGGTCGGTGTGGCGCTGACTTTCGATCTGCGGGCAAAGCTCGTACAGAAATTGCATTCGCTCGGTTTGGGATACTACGACAAACATCAAGTCGGGTCGCTTACCAGTCGAGTGGCTTACGACAGCGAAGTCATCCAGAGTCTGTTGCATCAGATCACGGGTGGATTCTTGCTGCAGATCGTCCAGGTGATTGCTGTGGGCGCCATGCTGTTCACACTCAATCCGAAACTGGCAGTGTACACGTTGATCCCTGCCCCGCTCGTGATGCTGGGCAGTTGGTTTTTCTGGAAGCGAGTTCACCCACGACACTACCGCTATTGGGATTCCAGCAGCAAACAAGCCGGCATGTTGACCGGAATGTTGTCAGGCATCCGCGTGGTCAAGGCCTTTGCTCAGGAAGATCGTGAGTTCAGGCGGTTCAATCGAATCAGCGACTACTTGCGCGAGTGCCGCGTAAACGTCGATTATTCCACGGCTGGATTTTCCGCTTTGATGCAATTGATCTTCAGCCTGGGCGGATTGATCGTGTGGTACGTCGGCGGCCGCGAAGTATTGGCCGGCAAAATGACGCTCGGTTCGCTGATGGCATTCTTGGCCTATCTGGCGATGTTCTACGCGCCGTTGGCAACGTTGTCTCAGTTCACGACGTGGCTTACGAACTTCATGACCGGTTGCCAACGAGTGTTCGAGCTGCTCGATACTCCGGTCGAAACGACCGACCCGACTGATCCAGTCCAATTGCCTTCGCCAGGTGACGGTAAACCCAATGAAAATGCGACTTCAGGTCGCGGCATTCGCTTTGAAAACGTTTCATTCGGCTACGAACGACATCAACCGGTGCTTCGCAACATCAACTTTGAGATCAACCCTGGCGAGACGATTGGCATCGTGGGGCGCAGCGGAAGCGGAAAAACGACGCTCGTAAACCTCTTGTGCCGCTTCTACGATGTCAACCAAGGTCGCGTGCTGGTCGATGGAATCGACATACGACAATTGTCATCAGGTGAGCTGCGAGGGAACATCGGCGTCGTGTTGCAAGAACCCTTTTTATTTCGCGGTACGATTTGGCAAAATCTCGTCTACGGCATGCCGAGCTGCCAGCCCGAGCAAGCCATTGCTGCCGCCAAAGCAGCTCAGTCACACGACTTTGTTCTCAACTCACCACTCGGTTACGACACTTGGCTAGGCGAACGCGGTGCTGGCCTGTCGGGCGGTGAAAAGCAACGCCTTTCGATTGCCCGCGCGATCCTTTACGATCCGCCGATCTTGGTTCTCGATGAAGCCACCAGCAACGTCGATGTCGAAAGCGAAAAGGCAATCCAACTGGCGCTTCGCGCTTTGACTCGCGGGCGAACGACCATTGCCATTGCGCACCGGTTGACAACCTTGCGAGAAGCTGACCGCATATTCGTCTTCGACCGCGGACGATTGATCGAACAGGGCAGCCACAGCGAATTGTTAGCCGAGGATGGTCAGTACGCAAAGCTTGTCAAGCTTCAAGCGCAGGTTGCACCTGGACAATCCGTCGATGCGTTGCTCAAAGAAGAACAAAAACCGCAGCCATCGACTCAAACCGCAGCCGATTGGCAGAGCGCCGCTGATACCGAAGAAGCCATGATGTTCCTACCAAGGTGGCTTCAGCCCGATCAGGCTTCGATTCGGCTGGCTCCACGCGGAAGTATGGAGATCGAACTGTCGAATCCAGTGAAGATCGGCGCGGACGAGTCGCCTTCCCAAGTGTTTCGCGGCGTTTTCGCCGTCAATCTTTTTCCGGCCACGAATCCTGACGACTACATCAGCCTGCGAGTCTGGTCGCGCGACGGAGCGGAACATGAGATCGGCATCCTGCGAAATCTGAACAATTGGCCTGCGGATACCCAACAAGTCGTGCGAGCTGCCCTTTCGCGTCGCTACTATCTTCAATCGATTACCGGAATTGACGATTTGCGAGTGGAACTAGGCAACTTGCTGTTCCAAGTACGCACCAATCACGGACCTCGCCGCTTTACGATGCGCTGGAGCCAGAGCCAAGTCCAAGACTTCGGCGAGCGCGGCAAAGTGTTGATGGACCTGGACGACAATCGGTATCTGGTAACCGATGTCGAAACGCTACCACGCCAAGAGCGGGAGCTATTTCAGCGATACGTCTACTGGTAATCACGAAGCGCCCTCGCTTGAGATGCCACTCGGATCGGGCGTGAGTCACCCGCCAAGTTCTTCAAGCTATTGGAGATGGTATATTCTACGCTGATGCCGCGTCGCGACTGCGTCGAATTCGCATTGAATTGAGATCAAAGCATGAATCAATTTGCATATCAAAACTTATCAAAACTCCTTTTCGTGGCCATCGTCTTGCCGGCGGTTTTACTGACCAGTTGTAGGAGGTCTGGCTTGCCCGAGAATGCCGATATGGCAATTGAGCAATCGGCCACAAGTTCACTTCGTCATCCGGCTGATGAAGAACCCGCGGCGAATGAACCCGCAAGCCTGCCGGCCGCAAGCGTGGCCGCGCAACCTGTAGCCACGCCCCCTAAGCAGCGTGTCATCGCGACTCCGACTGCTGAGCAGATTGCGCGCTGGACGCCAGAGCCGTTTGAGCCGCTCCAGTTGCTTGCCGTCCGCGAGTGGGAAAAGACGAGTTTCACATCGCGACTCGCGCCCATAGCTGACGGAAAACACTTTCTGGCGGCTGGATCGCGCGTGCTGCTGTGGTCACTCACCGAGGACGAACCTGATCATGTTTTTCTGGAGCTGACTTCAGCGGACGGCGAGCGCAACGTCGCAGCGCTGGACGTCGCTCCTGACGGCAAGTGGTTTGCCGTAGGCGATTCCAATGGGTTCGTGCGAGTTTGGAGCCTGGAAGATCACAGGGAAATTGCCTCGAAGCAACTGCTCGACAATGACGTCGTGGACTTGGCTATTTCCCCCGACTCGCTGGAGATCGCCGCCATTACATACGACCACATGGTATTCACCTGGGATGCTGCGACGCTTGAACCCAAACGCAAATTCGAAGTTGATACAAATAGCCTCAAGCGAATCGTTTATGCGGCACCAGGGCTGCTCGCCGTTTCAGGTGAGTCCACGTCGCTTTGGAACACAGGCACCGGCAAGCTTGTCCAGCAGTTGTCGCCGGGCAGGTACAACGAAACCCTGGCTCGCTCGCCCGACGGACTGCACTTGCTGTTCGGCAGCGAAGACTCGCTGAACCTATGGAACGTCGCCGAGTCGAAGCTGGAGTGGGAGATCAAGCACGGCGTTTCCGGCAGCGAACGGGTTGCCTTCTCGCCGGACGGAAATTTCCTGGCGACCTCCGACGGAATCGGCGTCAAGCTTTGGAACCTCGCCGAGAAGCGCAGCGTGCAAATCATCGACGGTTTTGGCTGGGTGATCGTCGGTCTGAGCTGGCTGCCGGAAACCAATTTGCTGGTCGTCGCCTCGGACATTGGGATCACGCGACTATGGGGTACGCCCGAGCAAGCGGCCAGTGTTGGTTTGAAGCCGCTTCACGGGCCGGTCGCAATGCCCGACGCCTCTGAGAAAGCTCCGGCTACGCACTCACAGATCGAGCAGGCCATTGACCTTCGCACTCTGCCGCGACTGCCTGGCAACGAATCGACGATGCTCTCGCGCGATTATTTGAGTTACGAAGCTCCGGCGAAAGCCGATGAAGTACAGATTTTTTATCGCCATTTCTTGGAACAGTCCGGCTGGAAACGCTCCGACCAACCTCCATCAACGCCTACGACATTGGATTATCTGAAGGATGGATTCAACCTTTCGGTCGATAGCTACGACGCGGGAGACGGCAAGACGACAGTCATGCTAAGGGTCGGCAACTATGACATTCGGTGGGCACCCAAGTTCGATGCCTCGCCGATCGAAACATCGTACGAATCGGCATCCACGGTCCACTACCGCACGAAAGCCGATCTCTTGCAGATAGAAACGAATCTCTTGCGAAAACTGCATGCCGACGGATGGACTCCCTACTCGCGGCTGCACACATCGCACAGCGAGGTACCGGATTCGCGCGATATGGAATTCATCAAGAATGGGGCGACCTTGCGTGTCTCGATCGGCAAATTCCCCATCGCACCGGATCAGTACACAATTCAGTATTCATTATTCCCAAACAACAGTTGGGTACCCGTGCCACCCGATGCTGGTTTTGTTGAGTTCGACGGTTCCACGAAACCATCGCTGGTCGCCGTCACGAAGATGTCGCTGGCCGAGACGCAAAAATTTTACGATGCGCAGATGGCCGCCCTGGGCTGGCTAGTGCGCAGCAAAGACTCGGAACTGAAGAAGGACCATGGTTGGTTGACCTATGTTCGCAATCAATGCGATCTGACCGTCGGACTAACCAAGCTTCCCGACGGGCGCTCGCTGGTGCAGGTCGGCGATACAACCGGCTCGTTGTGGGAGATCGCCAATCCTAAAGAGGAGTCCAAGGACGGCGGCACCGAAACGACTACCGGTCTAGAAGCAGCGGACTTTCCAATCCTCAATGCCTCCAAGACCGCGACCTACGATTCGCTTGGCAAGTCGATCGAAGTCCCGCTCGACGTACCAACGCTTGCTGAAGCCGCAACGCAGTACATCGCCGCGCTGGAGTCGATTGGCTGGATAGCGCAAAAAGGCGGCATTCGCGACGAAGAATACACCTTGATCGATTTCGCCAAGGACGATCAAGAGTTTTCCTTTCGCGGGAGGATCAAAGATGGCAAAGCCGTCGTGAGCTTTGCAGGTGACGGTCTGCTTTGGAACAGCCCGCTGCCCGTCGCTAAGCAAGTCGTCTCCTATGAAACCTGGTTGCGGCAAAACAAGCTGCCCGCCAGCCTCGATTTGCTCGACCGTTACCAGTCCGAAATGCGGGCAATTGCAACGCCCTCCGCCAATGCAGATTGAGAATATGAAGACTACCAAAACCGAATGCCTCAAGTCGCTCACGCCTAACTTGCAGGTAACCCGCGTGGGGCTGGGATTGTGGCCGATCGCCGGCATGACGACTCGAGAAGTAACCGACCGGGACAGCTTGGCGACGATCAAAGCTGCCCTTGAGGGCGGCATCAATTTTTTTGATACGGCGTATTGCTATGGCATGGATGGGATCAGCGAGCGATTGCTCGGTCAAGCGGTCAAGGACCGTCGCAGCCGCGTCGTGATCGCGACCAAGTGCGGAGTGCACTGGGCCCAAGACGGCTCGCGAGTCAACGACGCATCGCCGGACCGACTGCGGTTTGAATTCGAGGAGAGTCTTCAGCGTTTGCAAATGGACTACGTGGATCTTTTGTATCTGCACAGCCCCGATCGGACCTTGCCCATTGAGCGAAGCGCCGAAGCCTTTGCCAAATTTCTCGAAAGCGGGAAGACCAAGGCGATTGGACTATCCAATGCCACGATCGAAGAGACCAAACGTTTTCATGCGGTCTGTCCGCTGGCTGCGGTTCAGCTTAAGTACAACATGTTCCAGCGCGAGATCGAAGCCGATTTGGTCCCTTGGTGCATGGCGAACAACGTCTCGATCGTGGGCTACTGGGCGTTGATGAAGGGCTTGCTGGCGGGCAAGCTGCGCCGAGGACACCAGTTTCACCCCGACGACAAGCGATTGAGCTATGCGATCTTCCAATCGCCGAACTGGGAGCGTGCTCAGAATTTGATCGACGAACTCGAAGCGATCGCCGCCGAAAACTCTTTGACCGTCGCCCAGCTTGCAGTAGCCTGGACGATCGCTCAGCCCGGCATTACCGCTACGCTCTGTGGAGCCAAACGCCCGTGGCAGATCGCAGAAACGCTCTCGGCCATGAACGTTGAGCTGACACAGGCGACCCTAGAACGCATCAACGCGGCGATCGACCTTCATGTGTAAGTGCGATCGCGTTATTGCTCTGATTCCATGTGAAGCCTGCTGAGACGTTCGAGAAAGGCGGACCGAATGCCGTCGATCTTGGTACTGGATTCTGAAAAGAATTGATCGTTATTGTTGATGAGCACTCTTTCGCTCATCCAAATTAGTGGTGGGTAGTTCGACCACAACGGTCGATTCTCTTCTTTGAGTTGCGGCAGAATGTAATCGCTTTGGTCCGGATCATAGAGCATGTCGTAAATTCCTGCGTTTCGCACCTCGGCCTGTCGCCAAGGGGCCCAGAGTACTATTCCCAAGCGACTTGCTTGTCTCGATATTTTCTTCATGCTACTTTCGTTTGGTAGCATATTCTCGACGGCCTCTGGACCACCTAATCCTTCGATTTCGGCATCCGAAAGTTGTTGCCATACTAACCATGTCGAAAATCGGCCAGAGTATATGGCCCGGTAGCTCACCTGACCGCCAAAGGCCAATAGCATCTTGTTGAGTCGAAAAGCGCGAGCAGAAAGTTCGTAGTCACCTTGCTTTGCCGCCAATCCGGCGATGACTGCCGTTCGGATTACGAGCCACCTTAACCGCGTTTGGCAAAGGGTAACGTTTTGATTCGTTACCTGTCGGCCCTTCAGCTTCTCCTCGATCATCGCTAGTTCTTGGGGAACACTCGCAAAAACCTTCTGATAGTCCAGCGGCGGATTGGCGGCTTCCTTTGCGTCGCTATCATCATCACCCGCCACGTCTTCATCTGCCACGTCTTCATTTTTGACTGATTGGTGTTGTTTGGCTCGCTCCTTTTCCTTTTGATCCTTTTCGTATATGGGCCGCTCGGAGGGATCGATTGTCGAAAGGCCTAGACTGCGTAAATGGGGATACTCCGTTTTGATTAGCAGCGATTTTTCGTTCAGAAGTTCGTAGAGCTTGTTCGTACCGGTAGTAATCCCCAATTCATTGGCATCCGGCAAATCTGGTAGCGATACGCGTTCCAGTGCAATGATCGTTCGAACTTCATCGACCGACGGCAGGCTGGCAGCCGGTTTCGGAACCCATAAAAACCCAAATGTAGCTGTTCCCAGAACCAATGCCAGAAATGAACCAATCATCGCCAGTGGAAGCGCGATGAAGTATCTAATCGCGAAAATATTGCGCTCGAAAATAATCCATCGCCGGGCGGTGAAGTAAAGAACGATCAGGACAATCGCCGAAACGCCAAATGCCCATAGATTGAGTAGCCCCCACGCGGGCAACCGAGGGTTCATGGATTGCTGGGGCCAAAAATATTGC